>WNFJ01260446.1_pt2 | contig 10900 bp, 11 predicted proteins | sample 5400461 | NCBI WGS metagenome assembly WNFJ01 (sample SAMN13153349, study PRJNA577476) | soil metagenome | isolation source: 115 cm saprolite on Douglas fir-dominated hillslope | place: USA:California | collected 2013-09-17 | reverse complement strand
TTCCTGATCGCCGCCGATAATAAAGGGTGGGAGGGTGATCCCATTCTTGAGGTAAAGCGCACCGATACCCTGTGGCGCGTGTAGTTTGTGGCCCGAAAGTGCAAAAAGGTCGACTTCGAGTCTCTTGAGATCGATTGGAATCTTGCCTACCGCCTGAACACCATCAACATGAAACAATGCTTCAGAATTCTCGCGCACTATTTGTCCGATCTTTTCAATGGGAAACAGGACGCCGGTTTCGTTGTTGGCAAGCATTATCGAGACCAGCGCAGTGTCGGGACGCAACGCCGCCTGCAAACTATCGAGATCAAGCTCACCGTTACGGTCAACCTCCAACCACGTAACCTCATAGCCCTCGTTTTCCAACAGTGAGCACAGATTTCTAACGGCCTCGTGTTCGATTAGCGTCGTGACGATGTGCCTCTTGTCGTTGTTCGTGGCGAGAACGCCACGGATGGCCCAGTTGTCTGATTCCGAACCGCATGAGGTGAAGACGATTTCGCTGGCGATGGCTGCACCAAGCAAACTCGCAACTTGTTCGCGTGCCTGCTCTATACCGCGCTTCATATTGCGTCCCAACGAATGTGCCGAAGACGGATTGCCGTAAAACTCGCTGAGGTAGGGCTGCATCGCTTCAAGTACTTCGGGCGCTACACGGGTGGTTGCGTTGTTGTCGAGATAGATCATCTCTTTATCGTCTTCCTTTCAAACTCCGGGAGATTTCCGATATTACGCTCCCGCCAATATTCATCGATCATGTCCTGGATAAGCGGGAAACATGAGCGGCAGCCCGCTCCTGCGTTGCACTTGCCCGTGACCTCCGCGATCGACTGCAACTCGCCACCGTGAATCTCACGCTCTATCGTGCTTTCGGATACAGAGAAGCAGGTACAGATTAGTGCTTCATCTCCAGCCCACTCTTTTCTTATGGTGTTACTGTATTCGCGGATTGCCGCAATCAAGGCTTCGCAAGCCAGTACCGCGCAATGACTTTTCCCCTCCTCGCAATTTCCTACATACTCGCTCAGTGCCTGAGCGTCCTGGCCACAAGCGGCCGCTTCCGCCGTCGTCTTCCCTATGATCTCTTCCGTCAGTAGCGATAAAGAAGCAACCAGTACCCTGCATCCCGCCGCCTTAAATTTTGCTTCGGTCAGGAGCTGGGAATCATCAATATGAACAGAAAGACGCAGCGTAGCGCCACACCGGAGTGAAGCCGAACGGCCCGTAAAACTCGGCGTGGCGGCTTCGCCGACGTTCTTGGGATGGAAGAAATGTGCAGCCAGTACTTCTGAATTGCGTTGCACCATCCAAACCTCTTGAATCAAATCATGACACTACCCGCCGGACTCCGCGTTTGTCAAAAACTAACCTATCAGATACGCTTCTTCCAGCAATCCTGATTCACTACGAACCTTATGGCACAACTAACAGAACAATTAATACTCGATGGTCTCAGGCAGATCAACGATCCCGATTTACACAAAGACATTGTCACCCTCGGCTTCATAAAAGATCTAAAGATCGACGGCGGTAGCGTTTCTTTTCGCATCGTCTTAACCACGCCTGCGTGTCCAGTTAAGGCTGAGATGGAAAGCGCGGCGCGCGAAATCGTCGGGGCCCTGCCGGGTGTGACGTCTGTAACCGTAACGATGGATGCTGAAGTGCCAAAGGGTCGCGGGCTGGGAGAGAAGATTGCGGTCGAAGGAGTGCGAAATATTGTCGCTGTATCGTCCGGAAAAGGTGGGGTTGGCAAATCAACCGTCGCCGTGAACCTTGCAGTCTCTCTGGCTCTCAATGGCGCGCGCGTCGGCCTAATGGACATGGATGTCTACGGTCCGAATGTGCCCATCATGATGGGCGCCAGTGAAGCGAGACCCGAAGTTGACGTCAACAAGCTTGTACCCATTGAAGCCTATGGTGTGAAATTGATGTCGATGGCGTTGCTTCAGCCGGGCGATAAGCCGATGATCGTACGGGGGCCGATTCTGCACGGGTTAGTCAAGCAATTTCTCTCCGATGTGAAATGGGGGGAGTTGGATTACTTAATCGTTGACATGCCGCCGGGTACTGGCGACGTTCAGCTATCTTTGGCTCAACTTGTTCCTGTGCAGGGCGCCGTGCTAGTCACAACTCCCCAGGACGTTGCCGTTGCGGATGTACGCAGGGCCTTGCGAATGTTTGAAACCGTTGCCATTCCGGTGCTCGGAATAGTTGAGAACATGAGTTACTTCATCGCTCCAGATACTGGGTCACGTTATGACATCTTCGGCGAAGGCGGCGGCCAGAAACTTGCCCAGGCTTACCACGTTCCCTTTCTGGGAGCGATTCCGCTGGGAATCGAGGTGAGGGAGGGTGGCGATAAGGGCCTGCCTGTCGTCGTCAGCCATCCCGATTCCGCCGAGGCGCGGGCATTTCGGCATGTAGCCGAGGAAGTTGCGCGACAGGTATCTATTGAGGCGATGAAGCCCGAACTTGTTGTTTTAGGCAAAGGACAGTAAGATAAATTTGGAATTGCCCGTTGCCAATTTCTGATTTTTCTGCGACGCTTGGTTGATTGAAACGGGCACTTGGCAATCGAAAATAGTTAAGGAGTTATTGAATATGTCAGCACAAACATCGCCTAATGAGACGACAGGCGTTCCCCCCTCGGCCCCGACCATGTCACTCATTGTTACGGATCCGGCCGCGGCTGAAATTAAAAAGTTTATGGCAAGTGAAGAGGGGCTGCCCGAAACATCCGGACTCCGAGTGAGAGTTGTACCTGGCGGGTGCTCAGGATTCCAGTACAGCCTCAACATCGAAGAGCAGTCGCGTGAAGGGGATTTCGTTCTCGACGAGAAAGGCGTGCGCATGTTCGTAGACATGTTTAGTGCGCAATATCTAAACGGAGTTCAGATCGACTACGTGACGGGTGTTATGGGCTCGGGCTTCACCTTCACGAATCCTAACGCGACCGGCAGCTGCGGCTGCGGAACGTCGTTTACCGCTTAACAACCAATACAGGTAATTAGCAACAGGAGACAGGAGGAATCCCGTCTCCTGTTTTTTGTTCCAGTTCTGTTAGCTGTTACCTTATCATCGCGGCGGTCTGCAATGAAAATAATCATGGCTAAGTCTGAATCGGACATTAAGGAGGTGCGTACCCTCTTCGAAGAGTATGCGGCATGGCTTGAAATTAGCCTTTGCTTTCAGAATTTCGATCGTGAACTGGCCGGATTACCGGGAGAGTATGCGGCGCCTGACGGTCGCTTGCTATTGGCCTTTGATGATGATCAGGTAGCCGGCGGTATCGCCTTAAGGAAAATTAGAGCGACTACCTGCGAGATGAAAAGACTTTTTCTTCGGCCGGAATTTCGGGGCAGGGGCTTTGGAAGAGTACTGGTGAAGAGGGTCATTGAAGAAGCACGGCAGATGGGGTATACGCAGATGTGCCTGGACACGTTACCCGGAAGAATGGATCAGGCTGTCGCCCTCTACAAGTCGATTGGTTTCAAAGAAATTGAGCCTTACTACAACAATCCGGTAGCGGGTGCGACATTCATGGAGTTAAGACTCGTGTGATAACTTGTGCCACGTTCATAGCGCTATCAAATATATTTTCTGGGAGAGACAATAATGCCAAAGATCCAAGCTGAGATCGCCAGCGGCCTGCGGGAATTTGAAGCGCCAGAAGGCAAGAAGCTCGTTCTGGCTATCGAGGACGCCGGTATCGATATTCTCCATCGCTGCGGTGGCAACGCGCGCTGCACCACGTGCCGGGTTGAAGTTCTTGCGGGCGACCCGGGAGAGATGGGGGAGCTTGAGCGCAACCGTCTCGCCGTCGAAGCGGAACTCGCCGAAAACATACGACTGTCTTGCCAGATCCACCTGCACGACGATCTAAAGGTGCACGTCGTGAATCAAGCCAGCGTCAGGGGGATGGACGCCGGGCCGCGGCCGCTGGATGAGTAATCCTCCAATGGTTCAGACAGCAAAAGCCAATAGATACAAATCCTTCTTAACCTTTGAGTGGGAAACGGAATTATTGCGTACTACCACGCTCTGGGTGTAATCTTCGCCCGTAATTCCAAACAAATGAGGCCGAGCAGGCTTCTTGCCTGTCATAAAACGCGGAAGACAGACTGAAAGTGTCTGTCGTACATCACGGAGGACGTATGTTAATCGAGTCAACTGTTCATCTCCCCTTCAGTCTGGCTATGCTTCAAGATCTATTTCACGCCCCTGACGCACAGGCATTGCCGCGAATTGTTTTGCGTTGGCTTCACTTCGTGGCCGGTATTACCTGGATCGGGCTGCTCTACTTTTTCAATCTCGTCAACGTGCCATTCCAGAAGGGACTTGATGCTGAGACCAAGAAGAAGGTTAATCCCGATCTTCTGTCACGAACGCTGTGGTATTTTCGCTGGGGCGCGGTCGTAACTGTGCTTGCCGGTTTGGGCTACTTTGCTATGTACACCCTGAAGGGTGATGTGGCGAACGCCAATAATATTGGTGGTGGGCATATCAGTCTTGGGTTTATCTTCGTTGCCTGGTTAACTTATCCCATCGTTCTCTTCCTCATCGAATTCCTGATCATCAAGAAAGTTCCGACCCTAACGAAGGATGGACGCGTGTATGCCATCGTCATTTTCGTTCTCATCGCGATAGTAACCTGGGGTCTTCTGAAATTCTTTACTGCCGAATTGACAGTTAACGGACAGAACTGGGCAAGCAACAAGACCTACTCGATAGGCATTGGTGGTGCGTACGGCATCCTGATGATGCTAAACGTTTGGGGAATCATTTGGCCGAATAATAAGCGGTCTATTGCTGCCTTTGCGGGAACAGGACCGGCAGCGCCGCCTGAACTTGCTCGCCAGGCCTTTTTGGCGTCCCGGACTAACGCCTGGCTTTCCTTACCCTTACTTCTGTTCATGGCCACAGCGCATGGCGACTGGGTAATTTTCGGTAAATAGGCCAAAAAGCAGACAGCAAACAGCAGACAGCAAACCAGGAACACCCAATTTTTGGCTGTCTGCTGTTCACTGTCTGCTGTTTGCTGTGCGCTATTTGCTTTTCGCCACACTAACTCCTCAGCCTCTCCACTCATTCGCCACACTCGGGAGCAATATTCTCTAGCAATCCCCCGAAACCCCGTCTCGGCAATAGGAGATTCACAAGCTCCTAATTCTGCAATTGGAGGTTTTACATGAGTTCTATTGGCACTTATCGAGCGCGACAGTTCAATCTCAGTGGGCTTCAGGGCATTTCGGATAAAACCCTGGAAATTCACTTCAAACTCTATGAAGGTTACGTCAAGGAGACAAACAACCTGACCGGAAGGATCACGGAATTCATCCAGGATGGCAACGTCGATCAGGAGGAAATGCCTGCTTATTCTGAACTTACGCGGCGGCTCGGTTTTGAATACAACGGCATGGTGTTGCACGAGTACTACTTCGATAACTTGAAAAGTGGTGGAGGCCTTGGCGAACCAAAAAAATCTTCCGAGTTCTTGAAAGCTGCAGAATCAACCTTCGGCAGTTACGATGTCTGGAAGGCTGATTTTGTAGGAATCGGAAAAATGCGAGGTGTTGGTTGGGCCATCTGTAATCAGAATCCTGCGAACGCCAGGCTTTCGAATCACTGGATCACGCTGCATGAAACTGGAAACGTGGCGGGGTTCAATCCCATACTGGTGATGGATGTTTGGGAACATGCATACCTGCTCGACTACAAACCTGCGGACCGGCCGAAGTATATTGAGGCGTTCTTCTCGAACATCGATTGGAGTGCGGCAGAGAAACGGCTGAAGAAAAATCAGGGCGTAAAATCTGCGGGCGCCTAATCAGGCAAGGGGCGGATAGCAGAACAGGGGCAGGAGCAGACGCAGAACAGGGGCAGGAGCAGACGGCAGGAGCAGGAAAAAACTGAAGGCAATCGGTCTGGCCCTGCTCCTGCCGTCTGCCCCTGCCTCCTGCCGTCTGCCCCTGCCTCCTGCCCCGTCTGCCCCTGCTCCTGTTTTTGTTCCTGCTCCTGATTTCTTATCTCTGCGGCAGCGCCGGCTTGCTCAAAGTGCACTCCACATTCAACGAACGAAGGAAGTTGAGCAGATCCTCACGCTGCTCCGGCAGTACGTTGTGCTTCTCGAGGTTCTTCTTGTCCAAATGCTCGTTCGGTTTGCCACCGGCAAGCATGAGGTCGACTGCCTCTTCCAGTGTCTTGACGCTGCCGTCGTGAAAATAAGGAGCAGTCCGTGCAATATCTCGGAGCGTGGGCGTCTTGAATGCGCCCATGTCTTCAGGTCTGTTCGTAACTCTGAAGCGGCCTACGTCAGGGTCCTTCTGATCCATGCCAATCCCGACGTTGTGATACTGCTGATCGGTAAACAAAACTCCATCGTGGCAATTGTTACACTTGATAGACTGAAAAATATTCCAACCGCGCCAGGCGCTCTGGTTTATCGCAGTCGTGTCTCCGGCTTTCCAGCGATCCCATGCAGTATCGCCGCTGATGATTGTTCGCTCGAATGCGGCAACCGCTTTCACCACATTATCGGGTGTAGCGTCGCTGCCAAAGACTTTCTGAAACTGCGCGCGATATCCTTGCAGGGCGTTCAGCTTGACCACAATCTCGTCTGCCTTTGCGCCCTGGTTACCACCTGTCCAGGCGGCCATTGCCTGTTTTTCTAGCGAAGGGCTCCGCCCGTCCCAGTATAGTTCTCTGTAATAGCCGACGTTCCAAAGCGTCGGACTGTTGCGCGGCAGTTGTTTATTGAAAGCCCCATTTGCTTTCGGCAACCCATCAGTCAGACCCTTCTCGCAAACATGACACGAATAACATGAGCGCGAGCCGTCGCCACTCAGGCGCTCATCGAAAAACAACTGCCGGCCTAATGCCACCTTCTCCGGCGTCAAAGGATTGTCCGCCGGGATTTGCATTGGTTCATAGGTAGCGAGCTGTTTTGGCAGCGGCTGAATTTCCGGCGCGAACCCTCCCGCCGTTTCACTGCTTCTCTTGCAGCCAACGATAAGAACAGCAATTGGCAGCATAAGGATAAGCGCGATAAATGCGAGAGGGGACTTAGTCGTAATGATTGGAGATCCGCGCAAGATGAAGCCTGTCGCCCTCCGGTTCCAAAGTTTGGAATAATCTTGTTGGGTGTGCGCGGATTCTTGCACTGGTCTCGAAAATTGTCTAGCTTTTTGAATGTTTTGGATGCCAAGGCCTTGCGCCGTGGAGACTCACGCTCGCGGCTACAAGAACAGGGCAGAAGGGCTTTGCGGATGCCACGGACTTGCGCCGTGGAGGCTCACGCTCGCGGCTACAAAAACAGGTCAGAAGGGCTTTGCAGATGCCACGGCCTTGCGCCGTGGAGGCTCACGCTGGCGGCTACAAAAACACGTCAGAAGGGTTTTTCAGATGCCAGGGCCTTGCGCCGTGGAGACTCACGCTCGCGGCTACAAAATACAGCAGAAAGGTTTTTGGCAGCGTTGATTTCTCTTTCATGGACTTTACTGTGTATTCTGCGTGGGGAATCAAACGCAAAAAGCATGAAGGTCTCACCCGGCAGCGTACTTCTGGTATTGTCCTTTTTCTTTTCGTCGTGTTCGCCCAACAACGACAACTCCCACACGACTGCAACCACTGTTGTCTCTCCACCACCGCGTCAGATTCTGCGAGTGGTCCCACCTTCGCCACAGAAGCCTGGCACTCGGGAAGGCGCTACCAGGTCGCTCGATCCAAACTTGCACGCAGACCCCACCAAGCCTCTGTTAATTTTCAACTTAGAGAACGGACGGGTGTTCCATGAAGGTGAGGAAGTGATGATCGACTTTTCACTTTCAAACGCCAAACTAAGAGTCGACGGCGGCGAGTATCGCGTACGCTACATCGTTGACGATGATGACCCGCAGTGGATCGACAAGTGGGAACCGCTTTGGCTGGCGGGATGGACTGAAGGCAAACACACAATTCGCCTGGAACTAATCGGACCCGATGGGTGGCCCGTTTCAAATGGAGGCTACAACATAATCACGCGCGAGATTTCAGTCGTGAACCACTGACTGGCTGCACATCCGCACCACGAACCCGATTGAATCGACCTACGCTACGGTGCGCTTACGAACTACGAAAACGCGTGGTTGTATTTCGCGCGCCGGCATTCTGGCCATGGTCTTCAAGTTGACGAAGACGGCGGAACAGAGCTGGCGGACATTAAGAGGGCACGCCCTGTTGGCCCAGGTTGTTGCAGGCGTGCGCTTCAAAGACGGTCTACAAGAGGGAGCTCAAAGAATCGCCGCCTGATGTTCCCATACACAAGATTTGACAAAAACTCTCAAAGCTGGGGCTTTACGCTCAGCGACCGAATCATTTCTCTAAGCGCAACTAGATCTGGTTGATAGCTGCTCGTAGGTAAGCGTTCCAACTTGTAGTGAGCCTATCCAGGTACGTCTTGTAACTATTCTCAAATGATTCGTATTCATGTCCGCGAAAGCTTCGGGGAACGACCAAGGTGTAATCCTCAGTACTGCTGCTCTCATAACTCTCGGGGAGGGAGGAAAGTGAAACGGGGAAAGTTGATGATACCCAATAAAGCTGATCATCGGTCACACCCTGAAATGTGAAAGTTAGGCCTTCATTATTGACGAGAGCAGCCTCAATATTGTATTGCGTAAAAAGATGACTCCTGCGCCATTTTTAAATTTCACATATTCAAGGCGCGCATGAAAACACTGCGAACCGCCAACTGCAAACGGCAGAACTGGCAGTTCCCCATTCCAAGACTCTCGGGCGATGAGAAATCATTTCTTTGAGAATCTCAAGATGGTCAAACTTGTTCACATAGCCCTGAGACTTCTTGAGAGCAGGTGCGATTTGTGCCATCACCCAGCGTACTGGTGACGCTGCTCCAAACGGCCGGCCGCATCGAACGAGTTGTAAACGAAATGACCCGCCGGGTAGGTTTCCGACAAGACATGTCCCGCAAGGTCGTAGCTGTAACTCATCGAGTAAGTCTGGCTAACCAGCGTCTGCGACCCGCCCTTAAGGCGGCCCAGTGCGTCACGTCAACGAAAAACTTCCGATTTATTCGCACCCCAGCAGGTTCATACCAGGCCGGACATGATGTGTCAGAACCAGCTCAGTTTTTTGTTCACTCGCTTTTTGTGTTTAGATCCTCAATATGGAAAGCCGTGAATCCGAAAGGCGATTATTCAAGGAGCTCTCAGCAGAAGCAGCAAACTGCACTCACTGCCCGAGCATGTGCGGGAGGAGTGCGGTTCTAAGTGAACTCAACGGCTCAATTGAAGCGGAAGTCATGTTCATCGGAGAAGCTCCGGGTCGTAAAGGCGCAGACCGCACGCGCGTCCCTTTTTCCGGAGATCAGTCGGGTGCCAACTTCGATCGCTTCCTCGCCTCAATTGGACTGACGCGCGAGCAGATCTTCATCACCAGCGCGGCTCTTTGTAATCCACGCGCGGAGTCGGGAGCCAATCGCAAACCGACAAAGAAAGAATTGGCAAACTGCTCCGACTTTTTGAGTCACACGATTAAACTGGTAGATCCGCGCGTGATCGTAACGCTGGGTTCGGTTGCGCTTGAGGCCCTGAAGGGCATTCACTATCATGAGTTGAGCCTTAGGGAGTCAGCAGCGAAGATACACACTTGGGACAACCGCGTGTTGGTGCCGATCTATCATCCGAGCCCTCAGGTATTGGCGTCGCACAGACGTGAGACACAGCAGTTAAAGGATTACCAGGTGGTTGCGGAGGCGATCCGAGTTTATGTCCGATATGCTTTTTTAGCTTGTCGAGGCATTTCGTAGACTGAGTCTTTAGTGGGTCGCAGGTCGAGTCTGTCGAGAGTCGACGACAAGCTATAAAGCATATCGGACATTAAAATGAACGAAGCAAGTGAACAGCTGATGAGAAATACTCTCGCGCTCGAAAAGATCCACGAGCTACGCGGCGCCAGATTCCGCGAAGAAATCAATTGGCGCGTGCCCGCATCCTATGGCGACGTGAAAGCTGAATACGCGACTGTTCGTGAAGGCGGCGCGGGATTGATTGATCTTTCTTCATACGGCCGACTGCGAGTCGCTGGGTCTGAAGCAATCATGTTTCTAAACGGCCTAATCACAAATGATATGAAAACGCTTTCGGAGAACCGTTGGATGCTTGCTGCGTTTCCGAACGTTCAGGGACGACTGATTGCCGCAGTGCGGGTGGTGCGCTTAACAGATGAATCGACCAACGAGAAAGCCAGTCCCACGTTTTTGCTTGAGACTGAGTCTGCCACACATGAAAGTGTTCTTAAAACTATTTCGCGCTTTACTATGGCAGGAGATTTTCGTGTAACAGACCTCACGAGCGAAACGACGCTGCTGTCTGTGCAGGGAGAAGGTGCAACAGAGATCGCTCGCAAGGTCTTAGGTGAGACCGTCGCTGGAATTCCGCGTGATGGAGCATTATCGATCGACTGGCAGCAAAACCTCGTGACAGTAATTCGCGCGACTCACACTGGCGAAGATGGATTCGATTTGATCATGAACACAACAGAGGCCGTCGGTATATGGGATTCACTCATCGAAGCAGGAGCTCAACCGGTAGGCCATGATGCGTTGGAGATTTTGCGAATCGAAGCAGGCATAGCACGCTACGGCCGCGATATGGATGAGACGAATGTGGTTACTGAAACAAATCTGGACGATGCAGTGAGCTTTACGAAGGGCTGCTATATAGGGCAGGAGATTATTGCGCGTATAAAATATCGGGGCCATGTCGCCAAGAAACTAAGCGGGCTGGTGTTTGAGCAGGACGAACCGATTGAAACCGGTGCTGTTATCAAGTCAGCGGAGGGTAAAGACATTGGGCGCGTTACTTCAGTGGCTCGTTCACCAAGATTAAAGCGAACGATTGCG
>WNFJ01542057.1_pt1 | contig 10901 bp, 8 predicted proteins | sample 5400461 | NCBI WGS metagenome assembly WNFJ01 (sample SAMN13153349, study PRJNA577476) | soil metagenome | isolation source: 115 cm saprolite on Douglas fir-dominated hillslope | place: USA:California | collected 2013-09-17 | reverse complement strand
AATCGTTCAGAATCGCCTGTCCGCGAGCGTCCGCAGCCTGTTTCAGGATTCGAAACAGCGATTCATAATCGGTGGCCCCGTACCAATCCTTGTTCGCCAGCACGATGAACATGTCACGTTTTCCGAGATGCTGATTGACGGAGGCAATCAGTCGTTCCGGCGGGTTGCGGCTTTGCTCATAAAACTCAGTATCGTTCAGGTACCCGTTCACCCCACTCAGAACAAGAGCCATTGCAGCGAAGGCGGTGAGGCCGCGCCAGGCGCACGCACGAAGAACAAAGCCCAGGCAAACCAGCGCGGGAAAAAAATCGAGAACCCAGTAGTTTGAAGTCACCGGCTCCGAGGAGCTGGCAACTGCACACCAAAAGAAGATCGAAAGCAGACTTACCATGAACAACGCCTTGGTCTTTGCTAGTTGGACCAGCAGTCGATTCGATCGCCTCCACCACACCAACACCGCGAGTCCTGCGCATGTCAAAATTCCAAGCGCTGCGTAGAGAGCGAAGACCTCTTTCGGTGATAGGTTCTGCCCGAGGTACGACTGGATACCGTCGCTTTCCAGGATCGCCCCGCTGGCGCCCATCGTCGATTTGATAAACGTGGCCAGAGGCGACAGCTCCAGGAAATGCTGCTCTTCATAATCTCCGAGCGTCCAGGGCAACCAGGCCGACTCGGGATCGCTGATCGACCAGACGTATAGGTAAACCGGGACCACGATTGCGGCGACGCCCGCGCCCCAGAGAATCGCACGGACCAGCCTGCGCCGAGGCGTTTCACCGCCAAAAATCATTAGAGCCAGACATCCCGCAGGGACCAGGACCACGGCCGCTTGATGAAAGAAAATGGCAGCCGCCAGACATAGGCCGGCCGCGATCAGGCGCAATCCCGACGGAGGGTTTCCGTCCGCGGTGTTCCAACTGATCAGATAGAGCACCACGAATAGAAACAATAAGGGATAGGGTTGGTTCTGAAATCCCAGGTACCAGAAGCGGGGCGAAAACCCGACGGTTATAACGGCCGTTGACGCAAAGAGGATGCTGCCGCTGACCTTGCGCAACAGTATCCAGAAGAGGAATAGCGTCGCGCAGTTGACAAGAATTCCGAAGATTTGGAACGGAACAACAATAGAATTTCCGAGCGGTCGTGCGATAGCCACCATGAGAATCTGGAGCGGCTCCCACAGCAAATGCGCGTGGTCCATCATCGCGAGCCGGTCGGGACCGAGCATCACGAGCCTGTAAACATAGCCGTCGGAATCGAACAGCGGCGGCCGGACTGCGAGGTAAAGCAGGCCCATCGCAGCTGCGATTAGCGCCCCTGGTGCCCAGTCTTGAAGATTGGCGAGCTTAGCGGATTGCGTTGTTGACGCCATCGGTTACATTTAATTTTGTCTTCCCCCGAAGAAGCAACCGTAGTATTTTCACCGTCTGTGTTCTTGCGCCCAATAATTATCGGCTGGGATGTTTCGGTTTTGCGTCAAGGTTAACAAACGTTCACACGATGTTGTTTGAATCCACATTGACACGGTTGGTACACTCAACCCATTGGTTTTGCAGGTATATCCGCCTTGGGCATGCGGACGCCCGGCGCGGTTCCCTGCATGAGACGCGGGGTCATCGTAGAAGATTCGAATCGACTGTTTGATTTAGTTGTCGGGCTTTTAGTCGGGGAGAAATGCCTGCATCAGCTTCACCGGGGGGCGTGAAGACCATATCGAATCGCGGAACTCTTCCCGCGGTTTTCGCGATACTCCCAATTCTGATCGTCCTCCTGCTGACGGTTCCCCAGCCGCTTGCCCTGGCCGGCTCGTCGGTTCTCGAGATCGAACCGCGTCTGGAGGCTGACTCGCATCATCCGACCGCGACTCCGAGCCGAAAAATTACCAGCCGCGAGACCAACAAACACTGCGACGGCGATAAAGCGTCCGAGGACGACGACTCGGTTAGCGAGGACAATAAAACCGGCGCTCAAGCGTCCAAGGACGATCAAGACAACGATTCGGATGATGCCGACGATGCCGATGATGCCAAGCCGATAGCGGCGAGCAAGACGCAGCAACAGGCAATAGAACCGCAGGACGCAAAAGAATCGAAGATTTCCGACTGCGCGCAGAAAGACTCCGACGCGAGCGACTCCAACGACTCTGATGATGATGACTCCGACAATGACACTGACGTCGCGTCGAAGTATGAGAATCGGCCGAGCTTAGAGACGCGAATCGATCACGCGACGGATTCCGAGCGCAACGACACGGTCACGACCAGCACTATCGCGAACACCTTGATCGACGATTTCTTTGTGAGCCTGCGCAGAGACTCGGTGGCCGCGCACGACCAAATCGGATCGGAGCGCTTCGAATCGACGGTAATTTCAATCCACAAAGATTTGTCGGAAACGTTTGGCTTGGGCGGCGGTTTTGGAACCGTTCGAACTGATCGATGGAGCGATTGGGTCGGCTCGTTTCAGGCACACGGGAAGATTCTCGGCGCAGACATCACCGCGAGTGTCGCAAGGGACTTTTTGGTATCGGAGGCCGACGCGATTCGGTCCAGGGTGACGCAGACCGATTTCGGACTAAGCGCGTCGTACGAGCTGAGCAAGCGGATCAGTTCGGATTTCGAATTCCATCACAAGCTATACAGCGATCATAACAGCTCGAATGAATTCGAGTGGTCGCCGAAATATACCTTTGACATCCGCAAGACCAAGCTCGAAGTCGGTTACAAATTCGCCTACACGGAGTTCGCGAGAAATACCGACCATGGGTATTGGGCTCCGCAGCAGGTTCTTTCGCACAACTTATTCGCCGCATGGGCATTCGATTGGGTCAAGACTTACGGGCGCGTGGAGCTGTCGGGCGGTCCGGATTTCGTCAAGGAATCGGGTCCGCAGTCGGTCGGGCCATCTTCGGGCGGACTTGGCGTGTCGGCGGCGGCGGCGCTCGGTTTTCGTCCGACCGAGAACATGGCGGTCGAGTTTTACTTCAGCGGAGATGAATCGCCGGGATGGCGATCGACGAATACGGGCTTGAGCCTGAAATCCTTTCTCAAGATTCAAGGAGATCGATTAACACCCAATGTCTGCACGTACCGCCGCACCGATGCCATCTACGACGAGCACCGAAGTATCGCCCACCCCGACGCCGCCGCGGCCTCGCGCAAACATCCGACGCGAGCTCCTCTACACGCGCTCCGGGATCGTTCTCACGCTGATCGGCGTGATCTTGGTGAGCAAGGATCTGATCCGGGCGTTCAATGTTCGCGTCGAAGCGGGACGGGTGATCCCCTCTATCGAGGATGGACTGCTGGTGGTCATTTTCATCCTCCTGAGTTACGGCAACCTGGTCTATCAGATATCGCGGGTCGGCTATTTCAAACGATTGCGCACGCATCGAGCGGCCTCGCGCGACGAGCTGGAGGCAATCTACGATTCAGATCCGCCCGCGGTCGTGGTTCTTATCCCGTCGTACCGCGAAGAGCTTGACGTCATACGCCAGACGCTGATGTCGGCCGCGTTGATGGAGTATCCGGGAAAACGAATCGCGCTCCTGATAGACGATCCGCCGAATTCGGATCCGATCATGGCTGCCGACCTCGCCGCGACGCGCCATCTGACCCGCGAAGTCGAAACTCTGCTGCGCGCGGAGGAGCGGAAATACTCCGAGCAGCTAAACGCGTTCGATCATCGGCGCGCCGCGGAACCGCTCGACCCAAGCCGCGAGGCAAGACGGATCGCGGGACTTTATAACGACGCGGCCGCATGGCTGGAGGCGCAGGCCGATTCGTTCGGAGTCCTCGATCATACCGACACGCTGTTCGTCGAGCGTATCCTGCGCGAACCGGCTCGGGCGCATCGAGCACGTAGCGCCGAGATTGCGGCGCGCGCGACGTCGCGAGACACGCCGATGTCTGAAAAAGAGATCGCGCGCGAATATCGGCGGCTCGCGTCTCTGTTCGCGGTACGGATTACCTGCTTTGAGCGCAAGCGTTTTGAGAACATGCCGCATGCGCCGAACAAGGCGACCAATCTCAATAGCTATCTAAGTTTGATTGGGCGCAACTTTCGCGAGGTGATCCGTCCGACCGGATTGCATCTCGAAGAATGCGATGACGCATCCGCACAACTGAGAGTTCCGCACGCCGACTATGTAGTCACTCTCGACGCCGACAGCCTCCTGATGAAAGACTACGCGCTGCGGCTGATCACCTTGATGGAACAGCCGGAGAGTCAGCGCTATGCGGTCGCGGGATCGCCTTACAGTGCGATCCGCGGAAGTTCGAGCCGGCTCGAGCGGATCGCCGGTGCGCAGACCGATGCGCAATGGATAATGAGTCAGGGCTTGACCCACTATCGCTCAGGCTTTTGGGTCGGCGCGAACGCGGTGCTCCGGCGAGAGGCACTCGAGGACATCTGCCAGATTTCGACTGAACGGGAATACCCAGTCCGGAAATATATTCAGGACCGGACCCTGGTCGAAGATACTGAATCGACTATCGATTTGGTCGCTCGCGGATGGACGCTATTCAATTACCCCGAGCGATTGTCGTACTCCGCCACTCCCCGCGACTTCGGCGCACTGATTATTCAGCGGCGCCGATGGTCCAATGGCGGATTGCTGATTCTGCCTAATCTGTTCCGCTACTTCATCCACTCTCGACGGAAGATTGCGAGCGTCCCCGAAACACTTCTGCGTATGCATTACCTGGTATCGCCGACCACGGTGAACCTGGGGATGCTACTGCTACTGTGTATTCCGTTCAGAGACGCGGCACCGAGCTTCTTACTAATCACCGCCGCCGCTCCTTACTATATCTTGTACGGCCGCGATCTGGTCGCCTACGACTACGGCTGGGTAGATGTTTTGCGAATCTATGCGCTGAACCTGCTGCTCATCCCGGTGAATCTCGCGGGCGTTGCCCAATCGATCAAACAGGCGTTCACCGGGCGGGTCGTGGCGTTCGCGCGGACTCCAAAAATTAAAGGACGCGTTTCGTCGCCGCGAAGTTATCTCATCTCCATCGCGGTGATCATTGTTCTCTCATGCCTGGCGGCTATCTCGGACTTGCGGGCGGGAAAATTGGCGTTCTCCCTATTCGGATTTTCCAATGCGGGTTTCTATGTTTATGCGCTGATAAGGATCGTAGGCGCTCGTGACAGTTGGACTGATATCGTTGGTGGCGTTGACCTTCCTAGCGAACTCGTTCTATCTCCACCACGCGAAAAACAAGCGCAGAGGGAACTTGCCGCAAGCCAGGGTTGAGGTCGAGCAGCGCGGTGCCGGTGAAGTTTCCGTCTGTATTTCTGATCGCTGCGATCGCGCTGACCGGCCTCGCCTCAGCCGGCCCTAACCCAAATGCCTCCGATCAGCAGATCGGTCCGGTCAAGGTCGCGATCACGGTTGACGACATCCCGGAACATGGCGACTTGCCTCCCGGCATCAGCTACGAAGATGTCTCCCGCCGCCTTCTGAAGGTCTTCAAGCAAAATGGCGTCGATCACGTCTACGGATTTACCAACGGCGGCTTCATGGAGGACGCGCCTGAAGAAATCGGCATTTTGAAGGAATGGCTAATCGCGGGATACCCACTTGGTAATCACAGCTATAGTCATCTGAATCTCAACACAGTACCCACACCGAGCTTCCTTGCTGACATAGCGAAACAAGATCAACTACTACAGACGCTATCGAGCTTCTCACCGCTGATAGAGAAACGGCATATGTTCAGATATCCATTTCTGGACGAGGGCAATACCCTTGAGAAAAGAAATGCGGTCCGCTCATACCTTGCCACGAATGGCTATCGAATCGCTGAAGTAACTATCGATTATGATGACTGGGAATGGACCAATGCCTATGAGCACTGCGTCGCCAAGCACGACAATAAGACCATCAAGTGGCTAAAAGATCATGTCGAGGAGAGCGCCGATCGTCATCTGCGCACTTCGACAGCCAACGCGAAACTGCTCTTCAACCGTGACATTACACAGATCCTGCTGATCCACGTCGCCTTGTTTAACACCGTGACGCTCGACAAAATCCTGAAGAATTGGCGCGCGAATGGGGTGCAGTTCGTGTCGCTCGACGAAGCGCTCTCCGATCCCGTTTACGCAATCAATCCAAATCTGGCCTACGAGAACGGGCGCGGCTTTCTCCAGCAGATTGCGGATGCTCGCAAGATTACGCTCACGCCTCCGGATCCGACCTACTCAATCGAGCGCTTGAAGCAATTCTGCAAGTAGATCGTTCAGTCGATCGATCCGCGGATTCCGCAGCTCGGCGCGATCCCCATCTTCTCGTAGTAGCGCTGATGGTAATCCTCGGCGGGATAGAACTCGGCCGCGGGCACAATTTGCGTCACGATCGGGCGCCGAAATTTTCCCGATCCATCGAGGCGCCGTTTTGATTCTTCCGCTGCCGCCCGCTCCCGATCGTCGGAATAGAAAATCACCGAGCGCTATTGCGTTTAATTTTGTCTTTCCCCGAAGAAGCAACCGGCGTATTTTCAGCATCCATCTGTGTTCCTCGCAGCCAATAATTATCGGCTGAGGTGTTCACTTTTCTGTCAAAGTTAACAAATGTTCGCACGATGTTGTTTGAATCCACATCGGTGGTTGGTAGACTCGTGCCACTGGTTTTGCAGGATCTCGGCTTGTGGCATGCGGAGGCTTGGTGCGTTTCCATGCTTGAGACTGAGGGACATCGCGGGAAGATTCGAATGTATAGCTCGAATTAATCGAATTAATCGTCAATGGTGTTGTCCGGGGAAGATGCCAGCAAAAGTTTTATTAAGGGGGGTGACGGCCAACTGCGATCGCGGTGTTCGAACCGCTCTCTTCCCGGCACTCCCGATGCTGGTGGTGGCGCTGATGACGCTCCCCGCAACATCGGCTTTTGCCGGTTCGTCAATTCTCGAGATTGAACCGCCGTTGGAAGCAGCCTCGAAGCATGCAGCGGCCGAGGGAGCCAATGCGAAAGCGTCATACGACGATGCCGATGACGATGATGACGACGATGACGAGGATCAGGTAGCCTCGAAGAACTCTTTAGTTCCTGGCAAGCCCGCAAGCGCCTATTCGTCCGCCTCGAGTAACTACGAAACTTCGACTTCGGCGCAGCGTGACGACGCGGACGATGACTCGGACGACGACGATGATGATGCCGGCGACGAGATCGCTCGCGCACCGGCACCCAACGAAGCGCCTGGGCTGGAAACGCGAGTCGATCGCGAAACTGATTCCGACGGCAACGACACCATTACGACCAGCACGATAGCGCGTGCCTTGGTCGGCGATTACCTTGTCGGTCTGCGCAGAGATGTCGTTGCGGCGCATGACCCGCTCGGAAGTGAGCGCGGCGAGACATCTTTAATTTCAATTCACAAGGACCTGTCGGAAACCTTTGCTCTCAGCGGCGCCTTCGGATCCTATCGAACTCTCCGCTATGACGACTTCGTCGGCTCGCTCGAGGCTCACTGGCACGCGGGTGACTGGTCGATCTCAGCGGGCATCGCACGGAATGTCCTTGCCAAGTCAGCGGAGTCCATTCGCTCCAATATCCGACAGACGGATTTTGGACTAAGCGCTTCGTACGATCTGACCAAGCACCTGAGCTCTGATGTCGAATTTCATCACAAGCTCTACAGCGACAGTAATAGCTCGAACGAGCTCGCCTTTTCTCCGGTTTACGAATTCGTGTTCGAGAAATCGCAGCTCGATCTAGGTTACAGCTTCGACTATCGAGCATTCGCGATGACCGCTGATCACGGCTACTACAATGCGCGGCGTCTTATCTCCCATGGTCTGACGACCACGTGGAAGTTCGACCGCGGAAGCTACTATGGCAACATCGAGGCGTCGGAAGGCCATGCAGATATCAAGGGCGCCGGAGGAGTAATCGGAGCCATCAACTCGACAATGTGCACGTCGGTAATAGCAACCATGGGGTTCAGGCCCGGAAAAGATACCTTAGTGGAAGGTTACTTGAGTGGCGAAAGGGCTGCGAATTGGAGCTCGGACGCAGTAGGCCTCAGAATCCGCTACAGCTTCTAACAGCATCCACCAGAATTGCTTCGATCGATTCGCTTACCTTGCAGTAAGACAGCGCACTCGTCGAGCAATTGGACTGGTCGCTAGTCTGAACCCTCCCGCCGAGCTGGATAAGCTTGACCATCGCGCCGCCACTTCTGTAAGACGCGGTGAGCTGACTGTCATTGTTCCTGCTTATAACGAACGCGAGAGTATTGCCGACACTCTGCGCAGCCTGCAGGCACAAACGAGGCTTCCCGAAAGAATAGTCGTTGTAGACGATTGTTCCACGGACGGGACCGCTGATGTTGCTCGCAGCCTGGACGTGAGCGTAGTTCGTCCGTCGTCAAACACGGGTTCGAAGGCCGGCGCGCAGAATGTAGCGCTTGAATCGATCGATTCCGAATTCACGATGGCTATCGACGCGGACACGACGGTGGCTCCTGACGCGATCGAGAAGTTGCTGGAGGCATTCGACGACTCCAGCGTAGCGGCCGCGTGCGGGTTTGTTATTCCCCGGTACGTGAAAACGCTTTGTGAACGCGCTCGCTACGTCGAATACCTTTTGGCGTTTACCTGGTACAAGCCGATCCAGGACTATTACCGCAAGCCGCTAATCTCATCCGGATGCTTTTCGATGTACCGTACAAGCGTGCTCAAGGAGCACGATGGTTGGCAGACCCGGACCCTTGCCGAAGATATGGACCTGACCTGGTCCTTCCATGAACACGGCTATGACGTTCGCTTCGTTCCTGAGGCCGTGTGCTATCCGATCGAGCCACACAACTTCGCCTTTATGAGTACGCAGCTCAGACGATGGTCACATGGGTTTCTGCAGAACGTAAGGCTTCACTGGCGAGCGGTTCTTGACGTGCCATATCTAAGAGTGTTCGTCATGGTGGCTGCCTGGGATGCGATTCTCGCGTCACTTGCCTATGTCGTTCTCATCCCTCTTCTTGTCATTTTTTTCTCGATGCCGATCCTCTTGCTTGCCTACTTCATAGACCTTCCGCTCGTGATGATTCCAGTACTCGTGAAGGCACGGAAGAGGCAAGAGATCCTGAAAGCGGTATCGAGTGTTCCGTGCTTCATGGTTTTGCGCTTGCTCAACAGTTACTTCATCCTGGAGGCCTTTGTGTCAGAATTTGTATTGAGACGATCCTTCAAAACATACCTAAAGGGGCATTAGTAGTATGATAGCGGGCTTGCCCGGCACCGGCATCGGCGGACTATTCTATCTGCTCGCCTCCGGATGGATGGCGTTCCGAGAAGGCTGGTCGAGGCTAAATAAGCGGCACGACTTGTCACGCTCGAAGTTGGTGAAGGGGCAGCTTCTGCTCGCTTTGGTCATCGTCGCTGGAATGTGGGCGATGGGTGAGTCGATAGGCCGGCTCATATCGCTCTTGCCGGCTAGCGTGCTCAATCTACTCCTTGGTCCACACGCCCTTTTGCACGGCAAATACAACTTGTACGTCGATTTTCTATTGGACGATCGGCACGCTGATGGGTCTGTATCTTGTGATGCACAGCTTACGTTTAGCCTTAAGGATTTCTGGAGACGCAGGCACCAGGCGTCTCGCAATTGAGGTACCCGTGCGCGCCGCTTTCCGAAGACAGATCATCCTGGGACCGCTCCCGGCATTGGACACAACTCGCGCCACGGTCTCCTCGGAGCAAGCTGAAGAACGGAGGGTCGGGTAAGTTTTGAAATCATTATGCTACGTCGCCCTGCTAGGCGTCGTTTTATTTGGGGTAGTTGCGAGAGCGGGAACGATTTCCGGAGTAGAAGCGGTTTCAGTCCATGTACCTGAAGATTTCCACTTCGCGGACGCGATCACTGAAGAAGACGAGTCGGTCGATCAATTTTGTGACGAGACTCGCGCCTCCATAGCAAAGCCTGGTCCCGAGACCACCTATGGGCTGGCCTTGGCCAATCTGACCCTGGGCCTCGTTGACGAAGACCCGAAGTTTGTCCTCATCGCCAGAACGCTCTTCAGCACCGACTCGGAGACAGCGAAGGATCCAAGAGAACAGAAGGTTGCGAAGTTAGCGGTCGCCTACACCGACGCCATTCTTTCCGACAAAATTGCGAAAGGAGATGATACGCGAGATCGACTAGAGCCCGTTCAGCTGAAAAAGTATCCTCCACCAACCACGAATTTCAATAAGATCGTCATTGGCCGAACCACCATCAAAGTGAAGCAGAGCACCAGGATCAAAACCCAGGTGGACAGAGTGGTAAGAGACTGGCTGCAGTCTGGTAACATCAAGGCGTCGCCGTGGAGCTACTCCAGGGATACCCTGAATCCGTCACATGAAGGCAAAAAAATCTCGGAGATTCTCGCGTTTACTAACGCAACGGTCATACCAGTTTGGGGTACCAGGGCGAAAAAGTTCGGAGAAGCTTGGTATGCTCCCGACGCTGATGGTGTGTACCGATTTGAGATTTCCGAGGACAAGGTCGAAAATTTTCCCACAACCATCCTAATCGACGATGAGACCGCGATTATCAACGACACCCACGGCATAAGCGGCATCGCGTGGGACTCACTGGATGCTGACCTGGTCATCGGATGCGGCGACCACAAGGGAAAGATGGACGCGGCTTACTACCTTGCGGAGAAAGGCGTCAACGTTTATGTTCCCACCGACAGATTTCTGGGCATGCTGATCGGAACCCACACCAAGGGGTTAGTAGTAGGCTCGGCGCCGGTTAAGAAGGATCCTGAGGGGGCCGTGATCGGAGATCAACCCATCTCGATTGATGTTAACGAGCCAATAGTCGTTTCCACGACCAACGGACACTATCCATTACAATATTACGATACGCCAAACAGGTACTTCCACGCGCTTCAAGACTACATAGGGAAGCCGCT
>WNFJ01260112.1_pt1 | contig 10901 bp, 11 predicted proteins | sample 5400461 | NCBI WGS metagenome assembly WNFJ01 (sample SAMN13153349, study PRJNA577476) | soil metagenome | isolation source: 115 cm saprolite on Douglas fir-dominated hillslope | place: USA:California | collected 2013-09-17 | reverse complement strand
CCCCGATACCGCCGGAGCGTTCGACTGGCATTTTTTTCTTCGACCAGAGCTCCGACTCGTTGGCGGAGGCCATGCTTTTGTTTGAATCACTTGAGTCGCAATTGTCACCCTCTTTCATAAAGTCCAGTGTGGAACGGTTCAATGTTTCTCGCTTTAAGTCCGAAATGTACGAATTTATCGATGCGCGTTTGGCGGAATTCGGCAGCTGTAGGGCAACAGTAACGATGATGAATGAAGTAGCTAAAGTGGTCCAAGTTCCCTTGTAGTAACTTGCTTGACGTTCAGCACTTCCACTTAAATGTTGAAATCCGTGAGTTGTCGTATGCAAGGAGGTCGACACTACGGAGATTCTTGTTGACTCCGCTAGCGAGAAGGAAAACCCGCCTGCTGCTCAATCAAGGTATCGTCGACGGCGTAACCACGAATTAGACGGCATACTGTACCTCATTCCCGTACCTCTGGAGAAGCGTTCATGGACAAACTGAATTTCGTGTCAGCGCAACTGATCCGCAGTCCACAAGAGTACTTCGAGATGTACCAACAGGTGGTCGCAGACCTGCCTTACAGCGCGATGGAACAGGCCATCGAGGAGTTACTACGCGCCTACGAAAGCGGCAGAACCATTTTCATCTTCGGTAACGGGGGGAGTGCTGCATCGGCCTCACATTTTGCCTGTGACCTGTCCAAGGGAACGGTGATCGAAACTAACGGCCAGAAGCGCTTTCGCGTCATGGCTCTTACGGACAACGTACCGCTGATGACTGCGTGGGCAAACGATAGCTGCTACGAACGAATATTCGGGGAGCAACTGCAGAACTTCGTGACTCCTGGCGATGTGGCGTTCGCAATTAGTGGCAGTGGTAATTCGCCAAACGTGCTGCAGGCGTTGAAGGCAGCCAGAGACGCCCGGGCCACCACTATCGGACTAACAGGATTTAAGGGTGGAAAGATGGCGAACTTGTCTGACATTTGCGTCATTATTCCTTCCGATAACATGCAAATCATTGAAGACTTCCATGTCAGCGTGACGCACGCTATGTTTTCCGTCATTCGTCAACGGATTTCCGAAGATATGCTCGTCGCGCCACTTGCAGCAAGGGCGGGGGCCGACTGACGGTTCGCGTGCTGCAATGTTCGATATTTCGACTATATCTTCCTTAGTTTTTAGATTTCTATGTCTCAACAGGATACCCAATCGGCGTCGGCGCTGATGCAGGCTGCCCCCATGCTCCGTGCCCGGGAGCGACGAGCCTACGAACATCTCACAAAACGGGCCACGGATGTGTTTGTCTCCAGTGTGCTGCTCTGCCTGCTGTCTCCGGTGTTTTTGGTGGTCGTATTGCTGGTCTGGATAAGCGATGGCCGACCGGTTTTCTATCTTCGTCGAGTTATCGGTTCAAAGGGCGAGTTCGACGCTTACAAGTTTCGCACCATGTGTCGCGACGCGGACGCGATCCTAGCGGCCGATGCAGAGCTACGTAACGCATTCGCCCGCGACTTCAAGCTAAAGTCCGATCCTAGGGTGACTCGCATCGGTGCGCAGCTACGGAAGTACAGTCTTGATGAGCTGCCACAGTTGGTCAACGTGCTGAAGGGGCAAATGAGCCTGGTGGGACCACGCATGATCACAGCACCAGAGCTTTCCAAATATGGCCAATACCAAGAGTTACTGGTCAGCATAAAGCCCGGTCTCACTGGCTATTGGCAAGTCCGTGGACGCCAGGATGTCTCGTACGAAGAGAGGGTTCGCATGGACATTCGTTACATCACCCACTGGAGTCTGGGTCTGGACCTGATGATCTTGTTCGAGACACCCTTAAGAGTGATTCGCGGCGAGGGAGCGTATTGATTATGGCGAAGGTTCTAGTGACAGGTGGTGCGGGTTATGTCGGCTCGGTTTGCTGTTCACAACTGCTCGAGCGGGGACACCAGGTGACGGTAGTGGACGACCTTTCCACGGGTCACGCAGCAGCCGTACCACCAGGAGCAGTTCTCCACCAACTGGATATCGGCAACCGCGCAGCTCTGGCCAATGTGCTGGCGGAAGACTCCTTCGACGCAGTCTTTCATTTCGCGGCCAAGGCGCTGATACCGGAATCTGTCTTGAACCCAGGCATATTCTTCGACTCGAATGTCGCTTCGGGGATCGCCCTGCTCGAGACGGTACGCGCCGCAGGTATTAGAAGGTTCGTGTTCTCTTCCTCAGCTGCGGTATATGGTAACCCGCATACGACCCCAATCGACGAAGACCACCCCAAAGACCCGGTAAACTCATACGGCGAAACCAAGCTGTCGCTAGAGCGCGTGCTGCGCTGGTATGCGCTTGCCTACGGATGGACTGTAGTGGCCTTTCGTTACTTCAACGCATGTGGTGCTACGGCAACCGTGGGCGAGGACCACCACCCAGAAACACACATTATTCCTTTGTTGTTGCAGACGGCCGCTGAAGAACGGGAGCTATTCGAAATCTATGGCCATGACTATGCAACACCTGACGGCACGTGCTTGCGCGATTATGTTCACGTCCGCGACATAGCCGAGGCTCACCTTCTGGCGCTGGAAGTTCCAGACGCACCCGGCATGTCCGCCTATAACATAGGAACGGGCACGAGTTACTCGGTGCGAGATATTTGCCGTGTTGTAGAAGAGGAAGTGTGCCGAAAGGTATCCGTGAAAAATGCGGATCGGCGACCTGGTGATCCGGCCATCCTCTGCGCCAGCCCACAACGCATCATGCGAGAACTGGGCTGGCGGCCGCGTTTTTCCGATCTCCACACAATCGTTCGCACGGCATGGGAGTGGAAACGAAAACATCCGCTCGGATATGGTGCGGTGGATGCCGACCTTCTTCACTGTCCAAGTCAATCCCTCGCCTGAGATTTTGCAGGAACAAAAGACTTGAAGACAAAAATGCTCCATTATCGGATTCTGGTCGCGGACCTAGCCTGGGCCGTCGTCGCTATGTGCTTGGCGTATCTGTTGCGTTACGAATGGGCGTGGCAAGGTCTAGCAAGCAGTTCGGTCTTGGTTTTCGTGCCGCCTCTGATGGCGACGCTCCTACTCTGGACTTTTATCTTTTCGTGGCTACGCCTGGACGGATTCCGTGGTGGATGGCGATTCTCCGCCGTCCTGTCTCAGTTATTGCCCGCTGTCTTAAGTCTGATGGTGATACTGTTCGCCAGCGGCTACATCACCCGATGGTATATGTCCCGGCTGGCGCTGGGTTATTTTGGCGTTCTGTTGTTTATCGGCTTGGTGGTGATCCGTCTCATCGCTCGATATGACCTCGCTTCCCGCCATCGCTCTGGAGCAGTGCGGAAAGTCGTGATCGTTGGTAACGGGTCACTAACAGACGAGATGGCTCGGAAGATCAAACAGCACCCCGAGCTGCTGTGTGAGCTGGTTGGGTTTCTCTGCCCTGCAGAGAGTGCGCAGGACATGCCGTTGCCCGAGGCGGACGCAAGCCCGGTCAGCTTACAGACATCTGGCATCGTGGATCTTCTGCGAGGTCGTCATGTGGACGAGATCATTCTGACCGTGCCTAACCCCGGTCATCCTGAGATTTTGGCGTTAGCGGAAAGATGCCTGAGGGCCGGGATTGCCGTCAGCCTAGTTCCGCAGCCTTACGAACTCTACCTCTCCAAGCCAGAACTCAAAGACCTGGACGGCTTGCCCCTGCTCCGCTTATTGGGGAATCCAATAACTCGTGGAAATCCGTCCTGGAAGCGGCCTCTCGACTTTGCCCTAACAGTCTGCCTGCTTCCCTTGGCCGTGCCTGCCCTCCTGGCGGCAGTTGCCGCGTTGAAGCTGAGCAAGGGCAAGGCGCTGTGCCGCGAACTTCGCTCTGGACAGGATGGTAAGGTGTTCTGGATGTACCGTTTAAACTCCGAGCGCCAGGCGACGGAGCTGCCGACTCATGAGGCTCTCATGCAGCACTCCAGCCTGACTGAACTACCCCAACTCTTCAATGTGCTACGCGGCGATATGAGTCTGGTAGGGCCACGACCGGAGGGGCCGGAACGGGCGCGCCACTACAGCGACTGGCATCGGCAAAGGCTCAGTGTGAAGCCGGGCATAACCGGACTCGCCCAAGTTCGTGGGCTGAGAGACACGAGCTCTTCGGAAGCCAAGACCCGGTATGATCTGCAATATATCTTACACCGCTCTCCATTCCAGGATATCTCCCTAATTCTGCAAACGGCGTGGACGATCACCGTCCGTTTGTTTCAGTTGCCACGACTGAGGATGCGGCCCCCGGATCTTCCGACTGAGGCCTTACTTGAAACCACTCTCGAGGAGACGCTGACCCATGCTCATAGTTCGCAGTCCAGTTCGGATTAGCTTTGGCGGCGGGGGAACCGATCTGCCGTCATACTCTGAGCAGTTCGGCGGTGCGGTCCTTAGTGCAGCGATCGACAAGTATTTTTATACGATTCTGAGTAAGCGATCTGATGGTCGCGTTCAGGTGATCTCGTCCGACCTTCGTGTGTTTGAGAGTTGGCACGACATCGCAAATATGAGCCTTCACGGCAACGCCCTGGAAATCCCGCTCGCCGTCCTTAAGGAAATGGACTGTGAGATCGCAGCTGACCTTTTTCTTGCTTCTGAAATTCCACCGGGCACGGGACTAGGATCTTCAGCTAGCGTCTGCGTCAATCTTCTTAAGACGCTTACTACATATCTGCACCGCCCACTCTCCAAGTACGATCTAGCAGAGCGTTCCTTTTCCATTGCACGCGATGTTCTAGGAAAACCTGTAGGAAGGCAGGATGAGTACGCTGCAGCTTTCGGTGGGCTGAACTACATTACATTCCATCCAGACGGCTCGACGCTGGTTGAACCGCTTGAATTGGACTCTGTAGTACTGCGTGAATTGCAGTCTAATCTCATGCTGTTCTTCACTGGCTCGGCTCACCATTCCTGGACTATTTTGCAGGAGCAGGAAACATCTACCCGGGAGCACAGTAGCGCTACGGTCGAGGCGCTGCATGAAGTGAAGGCGCTCGGAGGACGTATGCGTATGGCTCTGCAAGGCGGAGATCTATACCAGTTCGGCGAATTATTGCATGAAGGCTGGCAAGCGAAACGACGTATTTCGAGCAAGATATCCACGCCACGCATCGACGAACTGTATTCCCTGGTGCTTGAGCGAGGTGCCTTGGGAGGAAAGATTACAGGTGCCGGTGGTGGCGGATTCCTATTGATCTACTGCGAACCTGAATATCAGCCGGGACTGCGCGATGCCCTTCGCAGGGAAGGGGTGCGAGAAATGGCTTTCGGGTTCGATATGCAGGGAGCGCAGGCGATTGTGAATGATCCCTTCATCGACGGAGACGAGAGTGGCGGGTCGCGTTGGGTTTTCCGGCCTACAACTACAACAATGGCACGGACTACCGCAGACTAACATGGCTCGGTGCATTGAGTGAAAGCGTTCTTGCTTGCCGCTGGCCATGGGACTCGGCTGCGCCCCCTCACCGACAGGATACCCAAATGCTTAGTTCCAATTCGGGGTGTGCCTCTTCTCGCGATTTGGCTCCAGCGGTGCGCAGGACTTGGGATTGACGAAGTGCTGATTAATCTCCATACGCATGCCGCGAGCGTGCGCGACTTTTTGCGGCAGAATTCAGATGGCCTACGCATACGCGTCGTGGAAGAATCAAGGTTACTGGGAAGCGCAGGAACGTTGCGCGATAATCGCGACTGGATTGGCTCGGATGATCTCTTCTGGGTATTCTATGCGGATGTTCTCAACCGTGCCGACCTCGATGGCATGTTGCGCTTGCACCGGCAGCGACGACCGGCAGCGACCCTCGGCGTATATGAGGTGCCGGATCCGCGTCGCTGCGGCATTGTTAGAACCAACGAAGATGGCGTAATCGAGCAGTTCATTGAGAAACCCACTAACCCGGCTGGCAACCTCGCGTTCTCGGGGTTGATGATCGGCACGCCAGAAATGCTGGCGGTTATTCCTGACGACACTCCCGCCGATATCGGATTCCATGTGCTGCCGCGCCTGACCGGTCGTATGTTAGCCTTTCCCATCCGCGACTACCTCGTTGACATCGGCACAATGGAGAACTACCAATGGGCGCAACGCACCTGGCCCGGACTCCCAGAGGTTTGAGGCTATGTTGCGTGGAATAGTGTTTGATATGGATGGGGTAATCGTCGATAGTCATGCCGCGCATCGCTCTGCATGGAAGAGTTTTCTGGAGAGCGAGGGCCGTGAGGCCCGCGATGAAGAGTTGGATTTTATTCTGGATGGCCGCAAGCGCGAGGAGATCCTAAGGCACTTCTTTGGGGAAGTTACTCCTAAACAGATAGTCGAATATGGACACCGTAAGGACGAACTGCTCCGCGAGTGTGGCAAGCGGATACAGACAATCCTCGGCGTAGTTGAGTTCCTCGTTCACCTATCGGAGGCTGGCATCCGCATAGCCCTCGCAACATCCGGCAGCCAGCGGCGTGCATACGCTACTCTGGAAGAACATGGACTTGCACGCTACTTCCACACGGTTGTGACCGGAGATGAAGTCACTGCTGGAAAGCCCGATCCTGCTATATACCGTCTGGCTGCGGAGCGCATGCAGGAGTCCCCGCAGCACCTTCTCGCGGTGGAAGACGCGGCCTCGGGCGTAAAGTCCGCTAGGGCTGCGGGCCTGCGCTGCTTAGGCGTCGCAAACGAGCGGCGCGCTGCTCTGCTCCGGGCTGCTGGTGCTGAGTTGGTGATACCGGACTTTCTGTTCCTCTCGTTCGACGACTTGGAGAACTGCTTCCGTTGATACCCAGGAAGCGCAAGTCTCCGCGTCGGCGTCGAGATATGGTTAAAGTAGTCTCGGCGAAGTTCATTGGACGGCCGATCGGCGAAAGCGTCGCTGGCTCAAAGCGGGTGCCACCCCGCAATCACTTTTCTTTTGATTGTTTTGCTGAGGCCTGATTCAAGCTGGCCGTGTGAGTTGCGTTCGTACTAGCTTCAATTTCAGATCGAAACCGAGGAAACATAATGCAAAAGAAGGCGCTAATTACTGGAATCACTGGCCAAGATGGTTCTTATCTGGCTGAATTTCTTCTAGAAAAGGGATACCGGGTCTACGGGCTGGTGCGGCGAAGCAGTACTATCAATTTTGAACGTATCGCGCATCTTCAAGACCAGATCGACCTAATTCCCGGAGACCTGCTCGACCAGAGCTCATTGATTGCGGCGCTACAAAAAGTGGAGCCGGATGAAGTCTATAATCTGGCTGCGCAGTCGTTCGTGCCGACATCCTGGAGCCAACCGGTGTTAACGGGGGAGTTTACGGCGCTGGGCGTGACACGGTTGCTGGAAGCGATCCGGGTTGTAAACTCAGCGATTCGCTTTTACCAGGCGTCCTCCAGTGAAATGTTCGGCATGGTCGAGGAGTCTCCCCAAAACGAGCACACTCGCTTTTACCCTCGAAGCCCCTACGGCGTCGCCAAGTTGTATGGCCACTGGATGACGGTAAATGCGCGGGAAAGCTATGGATTATTCGCTTGCTCAGGTATCTTGTTCAACCACGAGTCGCCTCGACGAGGTATTGAATTTGTTACCAGAAAGATAACTCATAGCGTTGCTCGAATAAAACTGGGTCTGCACCGAAAGCTGAGGATGGGCAATCTTGATGCTGAACGCGACTGGGGGTTCGCCGGTGACTATGTTCGTGCAATGTGGCTGATGCTCCAGCAGGACAAACCAGACGACTATGTCATCGCGACCGGGGTGACCCACAGCGTGAAACGGCTACTGGAACTTGGGTTCGCGCACGCAGGGCTGGATTACCGCGAACACGTCGAGATCGATCCCGCGTTGTTCCGCCCCGCTGAGGTGGCGCACCTGCTTGGAAATAGCGCGAAAGCACGCACGCAGTTGGGGTGGGAGCCGCGGGTCGGCTTTGAAGAGTTAGTTGGAATGATGGTGGATAGCGACATTGAGCTGGCATCCGGACACGCCCCGAAGACTGCATGGGCGGCAGCGCTTTGATCAGCGCCCATAACAGGTGATGGATACGAATCAGCATAGCGACCGTCAACGAATCCTAATCACCGGTGGCACTGGATTTGTGGGACCACATTTAATTCGTTATTTGAAGCCGCGCGCAGCGATCATTACCGTGATCGCATCGAATATCAGCTCTGACGCTGATCCAGATGTCGAATATCACAGCCTTGACATTCGCGATCGGGATCTCGTTCGATCTGTAGTTCACAAGGTTTGCCCCACAAGTATTTATCATTTGGCGAGCATTTCTGCGGTGGACGTCTCCTGGGCAAATCCCCGACTCACATACGAGGTGAATGTCTTAGGAACGTACAACGTTTTCGAAGCAGGGATGAGTATGCCCTCTCCTCCGAAAATATTGAATATCAGCACGTCTCAGGTATACGCTCGGTCCGTCGGAACGCTAACCGAAAGCTGCCTGCTGGGACCGGATAATCCGTATGCCGCCACAAAGGCCATGGCTGAATTGTTGGCGGTGCAATACCGAAAAGCGACCGCTGGCGGAATCGTGACTGCCAGATCTTTTAACCACAGCGGACCTGGGCAGACACCGAGTTTCTTCCTTCCATCCATTGCAAAACAATTCGCAGAGATGGAGTCGGGTTTACGCCCGCCAAAACTTGCGACTGGTAATCTCAACGTCAAGCGCGACTTTAGCGATGTGAGAGACGTTGTGCGCGCATACTGTTTGCTTCTGGAGAACGGCAAGATTGGTGAGATCTACAATGTCTGCTCAGGGGTTTCGGTTTGTCTGACAGATATCGTGCAAATGTTCCAGGCTAAGACCGGCGTCAAGGTTGCCATTGAAACTGACCCGTCGAAAAACCGCCCGAACGACCTAGTCGAGATCCGTGGTGATCCCAGCAAATTGCGCGAGCAAACGGGTTGGCACGGAATGATCTCATTAGAACAAACCATCGAGGACCTGCTCGATCATTGGCGATCAAAGTGTCGCGAGAATATGGTACAGATGGAGCGGTGAGCCAGACCGCATCAGCCGTTCATCCGGATGGCAATAACCGAACAACTGCTGCCCGGTTAAACTTCACTTCGTTCTGGGCCGTAATGCCAAGCCCAACGGCTTCCATGAGTGCGGTTCGTCCCCGAGCACCGCGAGCGCTTCCGTCTGGGTCGAATGAAAGTACCTGTTCGACGCCTGCTGGAACTCCCGACGCCCTTGATTCTTCCTGACCGACGCTTCATTCCACTCTCCACAGTGCGAGCCAATGCTCGGTCCGTCGTTCTGTCTCTGCTCACCGCCGCCCACCCCAATTTCGCACTCCACACCCTGCGATCGGTCGTTCTTAGCTTGGCTCCGCTTCTCTGTGCCCTTTCCGCGTTTCCCCAGTCCGGCACTGTCTCCATTGATCATGCCAACCAACCGGGCGAAGAGACGAGCCGTCTGGTTCGCGAAAAGCAGATTCTCGGCGGGCCAACTTTCACCCCTTTCGAATACTTTGCCGACCATGCTGCGACGCCAACGCCTTGGGACGGCTCGTTTTCCGCCTCGGAACGCTTGCCACAGCCTGGCGGATCCCTCGAGGAGTCACTGGCAACGCCGGGGAACATGCCGGGAGAAGGTTCAAAGAACTCAGCGTCGATTGAACGATTAGAGCCCTCCAAACCGGCTGACTTCAACCGAGACATCTATTACAAAAACAAGCTCGAATTCTCCTTGGACGGGGGATGGCTTCCCATCAATATCCCCTTTCCTCTTGACGTTTTCGTAGGCGACGTCTACAACACATATCCCCTTAAATACACGCTCGTACCCATCGTTGCTTCTCTCCGATGGCATATGAACGACGTAGGCGGTCCTTGGATTCTACGCGGCAATTGGGATCTTACGTTCAGCGGGTCTGTTACCGCGATTCCGAGGGGACCTGAGAGCCGGTATTTCTCTTACAGCATGGGTATTCGACGTAATTTTGTCCCGCGGAACTTCAGGACTGCGCCCTACTTTGATATACGCCTCGGCCTCGGGAACGTTGACGCTAAAGGACCCGAAGGGGTGCCATATGCGCAAGGCCAGAACTTCACGTTCACCATCAACATGGGCAGTGGAGTGCGATACAACCTCAATTCTCGCTATGCAATTTCGGCCGGTGTGCATTTCATGCATATATCGAATCTTGATTTATCCGAAGGCAAGCCTCCGAACTGGGGCATTCGGAACTATGGCATTAATGTTTACGGGCCGATGGTTGGGATCGACATCCAGCTGCGCAGGCATCACCGACACTCTGAGCAGTAAACTGCAGAACCTTCCGCACAGGCCCTTGCAGTATCGGTACTCCGAAGCACGTGCAAGGCCCGGCGGACCGCCTGACGAAGAGCGCCGCCAAGCGGCCACTCCTCCCCATCTCTAAACGACAGCACAAGAAGCACAGAAGCACAACGGGATAGTTGATGCAGCTCAAACCGGAGATGGGCTGAAACTGACCCAAAACCCCAAAACCCAAGAACTGACAAAGAGGAAAGTAGAGGTAAGCTGGGGCGGAAGTCCGAGAGAGGAGACGAGGACGATGCCCAAGAAAGGTCACATGGCCCACCCCTCCAGACCAGCCCTCTTTTTCTATTCGGCTAAGGTTTTGCAGGAGTCCTTCTCGTTCGCCGGCAGCCGGTCCTAATGTTCATAACCCCCACTCGTCAGCGAGACTTTTCCCTTGAACATGCGATAGACGATGACGAAATACATCACAGCTAGACACATGCCGAATGCCCACCAGACCAGGCCTACGCGAAGGGTATGGGGCCCGGAAAGCGCCTTCTGGATCGTGATGTCGCGGCCGGCGTCGCTGCTCGAAGGCAAAAGGCGAGGGTACAAAGCAATTGCAGCTCCGACCAGCATTACGGTGAGATAAGCACACGGGCAGGCGAACGC
>WNFJ01007424.1_pt2 | contig 10901 bp, 8 predicted proteins | sample 5400461 | NCBI WGS metagenome assembly WNFJ01 (sample SAMN13153349, study PRJNA577476) | soil metagenome | isolation source: 115 cm saprolite on Douglas fir-dominated hillslope | place: USA:California | collected 2013-09-17 | reverse complement strand
GTTCCCCAAAGGGATGATTCCTATGTCGGAGGAAAAGGTCGTCCTCAAGGACCAGGCGCCGGGAGCCAAGAAAGAGAGTGAAAAGAAGGGCAAGGAGATAAGTTTTACCGACTTTGCCGAGGTTTCCGAGGTACCCGCCCGCAAGTTCGCCCACCTGGGTGAGTTGATGCGGGAGCGGGGACGCGCCGGTGCGGCGGCGGAGGAATTCGCCAAGGCGCGAAGCCTGGTGGGCGACAAGTACGAATCCATCTCCAATAAGTATGCTCTTTCCCTGCTTGAGCTTCGCCGCTTGGAAGAGGCCGAGCAGGTTCTACAGAGCCTTCTCACCGTTCACCCCGGATCGCCAGCGACGAATGTCCACTTGGGACGCATCTATTTGTGGCGAAAGGACATGAGCAAGGCCAAAGGCGCCTATCTCGAGGCGCTGGCTTCGGATCCATTCGATGAAGAAATACATCTGTCGCTGCTTCGAGTTCACACTTCGCTGGGCGCTAAAGACCTCGCCCAGCGAGCTCGTGACGCCTCTGTGCTCCTGACTGGCCTTGCCCCGGAGAAGGTGGACCGAATTGCCGCGGCATTGGGCAGGGAGAATCGCGCCCTGGCGGATGTCAGTGTCCCCGAAGACGACTCTCGGCGGCCGAAGGCCGAGCTCGCTCATTCTCCCGACGCGGGCCCTTGAGGCACGAGTTCTGATACCGTAAGCGCCATCCCGATCTCGAGAAACAGTTGACATCGCCTTCGACATCCCAAGGCGCCCGCCTGGCTCCGCTGCTCGAGCTCCGCCGTGTCAGCAAGTGCTTCGGCTCCCGCGTCGCAGTGGATGACGTATCGCTCGTGCTCTGGCCGGGCGAAGTCTTTGGTCTGCTCGGTCCCAATGGCGCGGGAAAGACCACCCTCCTTCGAATGGGGGTGGATCTGCTTCGGCCGGACTCCGGAAGCGTGATTCTCTTGGGAGACTCACCTCGTCCAGCGACCCTGGCGAGGATGGGTTATCTCCCCGAGGAGCGCGGCCTGCCCACCCGCGCGCGGGTGCTCAACTTTCTGACCTACCTCGGCGAGCTCAAGGCACTGACCCGGTCTGACTCCCGCACCCAGGCGCGCCGATTGCTCAAGAGGATGGAGCTCGACGTTCGAGAAACCTCGAAAATCGGGGAGCTTTCCAAGGGGAACCAACAGAAGATTCAGCTCGCCTCGGCGCTGATGGGTGATCCCCAGATTCTCCTCGTCGATGAGCCCTTCAGCGGCCTTGATCCAGTGAACCGGAGCCTGGCGATCGACCTGCTCAAGGAGAGCGTCGCCCAGGGCAAGGCGGTGCTCATTTCCACGCATCAGTTGCAACACGTGGAGCAGCTTTGCCAACGTCTGCTGTTGCTCAACTGCGGACGCGTCATCCTGGAGGGAGAGGTGGGTGCGGTGCGCCGGAGCCACTCGGATGGAAGCATCCTGGTCAATGGGGCCGGGGACTTCGGCTCGCTCCCCGGCGTGGAACGGCTGATTCGGCATGTCGAGGGCAACGGGGAGCGGCCGATCCGGCTCTTCCTCCGCTCGGGCGTGACCCCGGATGATCTTCTACGGCAGGTCGTGGAGCGGAAGCTTTCGCTGACCTCTTTTTCGCCCCACGTTCCGACCCTCGAGGAGATCTTCGTCCACGCTGTGGAGCAGCCCAATGCACGCCGGCCATAAAATCTGGGCGGTCGCCGAGTACGAATTCATCGGCGCGGTCACCCGGCTCGGCTACCTGGTAACCTTGATCGGCATGCCGGTGTTCGTGGCCTGTCTGTTGGCGCTAACGTCCCTGGCGACAGTTCGCTCGGCGACGGAAAGCCTCTCGAGGAAGCGAAGCATCGGGATTGTCGATGAGAGCGGCCTTTTCGCGTCATCGCCGGAGAGCATCGAGACGGAGCTTTTGCCCGAACTTGGAAAGATCGGCGCGGTGAGGGAGATGCCGAGCCGCGTGCGCAAGACAGAGCTCAGGCGGTTCTCCTCTCTCCAGCAGGCCCATGCGGCGCTCCACGCTGGGCTGGTGGCGAGCATTGTTCGGATCCCGGCGGACTACGTCAGCAGCGGGAAGCTGCAAGAGTACCTCGGCCCGAAGCGCGAATTCGATTTTTCGTCGGGCCAGGTGGCGGCAGGCTCGCTGCTCAGGCCGTGGCTCGTCCGAGGACTGTTGAAGGGCAGGGTCGACGCGGCGATCGCTGCGCGGGCGGCCGATCCGGCGCTGATTGAGAGGCTGGTGATCGATGCGAAAGGGGAGGTCGCTCCCGCCGATTTGATCCGGGAGATCCGACCCTTGATAGTTCCGATTGGATTCGCGATGCTGCTGCTGTTGTCAGTGTTCACCAGTGCGTCGTACCTGGCCACGGCGCTCGCTGAGGAGAAACAGAACCGTGCGCTCGAGCTTCTGCTCACGTCATTGACGCCGGATCAGTTGTTTTGGGGAAAGTTGTTGGGTTTGGGCGCGGCGGCGCTTTTACAGTTCCTGCTATATCTACTGGCGGTCGCGATGCCCGCCGGGCTCGCCTACTCCGCGCTGGGGCTCAACCTGGTCCAGGGCCTGGTAGGCTTGTGTTACTTCATCCTGGGATTCTTCTTTTTTGGGGCGGTGCTCTTGACGGTCGGCGCGATCGGAAACACCCAGAAGTACACTCAGCAGCTCAGCGCGATCTATACGCTGAGTGGCGTCCTTCCGCTGATGATGCTGACGCCATTGCTCTCCCAACCCCGCGGCGTGCTCGCGCGCATTCTGACCTACATCCCTTTTACCGCCCCGATCACCGGGCTCTTGCGATTCGGGGCGGACGCGCTTCCCTGGTGGGAATTTGGCCTTTCACTGCTTGTCCTTACGATTAGTGCAAGCTTGGTGATCCGCGTCTGCGCCCGGATTTTCCGGGTGGCCCTGCTTGCGACGGGGGCGACACCTAATCTCGCTCAACTTTGGCAATGGCTGCGAACAGGCTAAGAGGCGTTGGATGAATGATGTGGCGATAACAGCGATCGACTCCATGGAAGAGGCTGGTTCATCGGACGATTTGAAAGCCGTCCAGGAACTGTCCGTCGCCCGGAAGCAACTCCTCGAGCAGATCGAAAAACGCGTCGTTGGCCAGCAGGAGGTGATCGAGCATCTGCTCGTCTCGCTGTTCTCCCGCGGACATTGCCTGTTCGTCGGAGTTCCAGGGCTGGCGAAAACGCTGCTCATCTCCACCCTGGCCGACGTCCTCAATCTGACTTTCAATCGGGTCCAGTTCACCCCGGATTTGATGCCCTCGGACATTACCGGGACCGAGATCCTCGAGGAGGATCGGAGCACCGGCCGCCGCGAGTTCCGCTTCGTTCGCGGCCCGCTCTTCGCGAATATCGTTCTCGCGGATGAAGTCAACCGCACCCCTCCGAAGACCCAGGCGGCCCTCCTCCAGGCGATGCAGGAGTACCGGGTCACCGCCGGGGGACAGACCTTTCCGCTCGATTTGCCGTTTCTGGTGTTTGCCACCCAGAACCCGATTGAGCAGGAAGGCACCTATCCGCTTCCCGAAGCGCAGTTGGACCGCTTCATGTTCCTGGTGGACGTGGGTTATCCGAGCGCGGAAGAGGAAGTTCAAATCGTCAAGAGCACCACCGGGGCCAGCCGGCCGGTGCTGAGCAAGGTCCTCTCCCCGGAACAGATCGTTTCGCTGCAGGAGCTGGTCCGGCGGGTGCCGGTGCCGGATCACGTGGTCCACTACGCGGTGGACCTGGTGCGGCACACGCGACCAAAAGAGAGCGGGGTGCCGGATTTCATCCAGAAGAACGTGGCATGGGGAGCGGGACCTCGCGCCAGCCAATATCTGGTGATTGCGGCAAAGGCCCGCGCGATCCTCAACGGCCGCTACGTCGCAACGGTGGACGACGTGAAGGCGTTCGCCAAACCCGTGCTTCGGCATCGCGTGCTGCCGAACTTCCATGCCGAGTCGGAGGGAATTACCTCGACCAAGCTGATCGAGCGCCTGTTGACCTTGGTCAAATCGTAGATTCTCTCGCACCGCACTGGACGAGACGCATTTCGGTGGAACTGCTCAACGCACAAACACTTTCGAAGCTGGCGGGGGTGAAGCTTCGCGCCCGCGCGGTAGTGGACGGCGTGCTCTCCGGGTTGCACAAGAGTCCGCACCAGGGCCAGAGCGTCGAGTTCGCGGAGCATAAGGAGTACGCCCCGGGCGACGAGATTCGCCACCTTGACTGGAAGGCCTTCGGAAAGTTCGACAAATATTACATCAAGCGCTTCGAGCACGAGACCAACCTCCACGCGGTGCTCGTGCTGGATGGCTCGGCATCGATGGGCTACCAGAGCGGCGCGCTTTCCAAGCTGGAAGTGGCGAAGATCCTTTGCGGTGCCCTCGCCTATCTGCTCGTGCGCCAGCAGGACGCCGCGGGCTTGGCCGTGGTGACCGGAGAGGGGTTCAAGGATCTCCCGGCGCGCGCGGCAGCAGGTCACTTGAGGCTCGTCTTGGACGAGTTAGAAAGCGTCGTTCCCTGGGGAACGACCGATCTATTCCCCGCCGCCGATCATCTGGCGGAGAAAATCTCCCGCCGGTCACTGGTAGCGGTATTTTCGGATCTGTTCGACGATCGTCAGGAAGCGCTGAAGAGGATTCTTCATCTCAGGGCGCGCAAGAACGACCTCGCAATATTCCAGATTGTCGATCCCGCGGAGCTGACCTTTCCGTTCGACGATCCGACCCTCTTTTTATCGATGGAGGACGAGCGGAAAATCGAGGTTAACCCGCGCGAGATCAAACAGAGCTACCTGGAAGAGTTCGGGGCCTTTCTCAAGAGCGTACGGACCACCTGTGCCGAGGCGGACGTGGACTACGAGCTTGTTCGAACCGACGAAAGCCTGGACGCGGTGCTTCTGCGGTTTCTCGCCCGGCGGCAGGAGAGGCGGAGATGACCTTCGCGCATCCCTGGATGCTGCTAGGAGCGCTGGCCGCCCTGGTTCCGCTCTTGATCCACCTGTTTGACCGGCGGCGTCCACGCCCTCACCCGTTTGGAGCGATTTCCTTCGTTCTGCGCAGTCAACGCCGGACCGCTTCACGGCTAAGGCTGAGGCGCCTGTTGCTCTATCTTTTGCGCACCGCGATTCTGATTGCCCTTCCGGTGGCGTTGGCCAGGCCGGAGCTAAAGCGCAACGCGCAGATCGCATCCGTCGTTCGCGGACCGGCCGCCACATCGATCATCATTGACGCCTCGCTGTCGATGCGTTACCGGGATGGCGGAACGACCCTCTTCGAGCGTGGGCGGGAACAAGCGCGCGATGCCCTGCGCGACCTGCTCCCGGATGAGCCCGCCAACGTCGTAATCTGCGGCCCGGGAACCGGAACGCCCGCCTCGCCCTCATTCGATCGAGGGCAGCTGAGGTCGATCATCGATTCGGCCAAACCGACGTTCGGATCCGCGGACGTCAATCGATGCCTGGATCTGGCGGCCCGGTCGCTCGAGGAGAATCCGATGCCCGGCAAGCGACTGGTGCTGATCTCGGACCTGACCGCCAACGCGCTGCATTTGAGCTTGCCGGCGCCCACGCTGGAAGGGCCCAACGGGGAACGGCTGGTGCCGGAGGTGGTGATCCGAGACGCTGCCGCTGGGAAGCAGTCGCTTCCCAATCGGGCGGTGGTCGACTTGAAGATCGATCCGGCCCTGCAGCTCGGTCCTCGAGCCTTTCAGTTTACCTTCACCGTACGCAACTTCTCGTCGGAGCCGGTGCGCGATCTGGAAGCCTCGCTCAAGCTGATGGGGCAGGTGGTGGCCAAGGGGTTCCTGGATATTCCAGCGAATGGAGCGGCCCAAAAATCGCTCAGCTACCGCTTCACCTCAGGCGGAGTATTTCCGGGCGAGGTCGTGATCTCCGGAGACAATCTGGCGGCGGACGACCAGCGGGCGTTCATCATCAATGTCCCCAAGGAGCTGCGCGCGCTGATCGTCAATGGGCAGCCGAATACCGTTCGCTACCGGGACGAGGCCTTCTTCGTCGAGGCGGCTCTCAGCGCTCCCGGGTCCCCGGTGCGGGAGACGACCAAAGACGCCGAGGCAGCGTTCCACGATTCTTTCGACCAATACGAGCTGCTCCTCCTGCTCAACGTGAGCGCGCCAGGCCCCGAAGTCTCGCAGCGATTGGTCGACTTCGTCCGTCGTGGGGGCGGCCTGTTCATTTCTTTGGGCGACCATGTCGAACCGGAACTCTACAATAAGCAATTGGCGGAGCTGCTGCCGTTGCCGCTGCGGATGGTGAAGACCGCGGTGGACGCGGAGGAGCCCGATGCGGAGAAGAAGGCCGCCAAGATAGGTAAGGTCTCGGTTGACCATCCGATCTTCTCCCTGTTCACCGGACAGGCACGCGAAGGATTGATGAGCGCGCGTTTCTATCGGTACATGCTGCTTGAGCCGGCCTCCGGCGGAAGCCCCGGCAGCGGCGCCCCGGTGGTGCTCGCGACCTTCGAAGACGGAGCTCCAGCCGTCGCAATTGCCCGGCGCGGGCAGGGGCGGGTGCTCCTCTACACATCGACGGTCGACCGGGACTGGAGCGACTTTCCGATCCGGACGAGCAGAAGAGCGGGAGGACATCAAGGCCCGCGTCGGCGAGTCGATCTCGCTGTCGTGGCCCGGCCACGAAGTGGTCGCCAGCGTCCGAGCTCCTTCTGGGGCAACGCTCCCCGTTCGCGCGCTGGATGAGGGGCGCTTCCTGGTAGGTCCGACCGAGGAGCCCGGAGTTCATCAAGTCCAGGATGCGGATGGGCGACCGTTGCCGGAGCTTTCCTTCGCGGCGGTTCTCGATCCCTCGGAGAGCGATCTGGCGCGAATCAAGCCCGATGACCTCTCCGCCTATTTCGGGGAAGGATCGGTGAAGGATTCGGGCCCGGACAGCAAACAGCGCCGCCTTCCCTTCTGGAGCTGGCTGATCGTGGCGGCGGCGGTGGCGTTCTTCTTCGAAGGAGTGTTGTTGCGAAAGTAGCCATGCCCAGCGACCTTCATCGCCAGTGCGCCCGGATGTTCATGGTCGGCTTTGCCGGCCAGGATCTGGACCCGGGCTTCGAGCAGCTGCTCGACGAAGGGATTTTCGGAGCGATTCTTTTTGCGCGGAACATCGGCACCGCGCCAGAGGTGGCTGACCTCTGCCGGCGGATCAAACGGCGCGCCTCCGCGCCGATCGCCCTGGCCCTTGATCAAGAGGGCGGCCGCGTGGCCCGCCTCCGGGGTCCACCGTTCACCGCCCTTCCCGCGATGCGCGAGATTGGGTCTCGAGCAGACATCGACCTGGCGCAGCGATGCGGCCGGTTGCTCGCTTTCGAGCTTCGCGCGGTGGGCTTCGATTGGAATTTCGCTCCGGTGCTGGACGTGGACACCAACCCGAAAAATCCGGTGATCGGAGATCGGGCGCTACACAGCGAAGCTTCGCAAGTGGCCCGCTTAGGGGTGGCCCTGGCGCGCGGCCTTGAAAGCGGCGGGGTCGCCTCCTGCGGCAAGCATTTTCCGGGGCACGGAGACACCGCGAGCGATTCACATTTGACGCTGCCCCGCCTTCCGCACGACATGCAGCGCCTTCGCAGCGTCGAGCTGGTGCCGTTCCGGGCGTACGCCGAGGCCGGGCTCGCGGCGCTGATGACGGCGCACGTGATGTTCGAGGCGGTAGACCCGGGGGTGCCGGCAACGATGAGCCGTCGGGCGCTCGAGGATGTCCTGCGGGGCGAGCTGGGATTCGAGGGCGTGATCGTCAGCGACGATCTGGAGATGAAGGCGATCGCCGACCACTATCCGCTGGAAGAGGCGGTGGTTCGCGGAACGCTCGCCGGCGTCGATCTGTTTTTGGTCTGCGAACACGCTTCCTCACAGCATCGCGCGATCGAGGCCCTTGTCCGGGCGGTTGAATCGGGCGACGTGTCGCGCCGCCGGATCGACGAATCCGCTCGACGGCTGGACGCTTTGGCGGCGAGGTTCGCCCACCCGGCGCAGGACTTGCTCGCGTCGCTGGGCAGCGCCGAACACCGCCGAATGTCCGAGGGGCTTTGGGGCGGGGTGGTTGGACCGGATCCGACTGCGCGGCGCAGCTGAGGTTGACCGCCTTGACAGGAACGCAATTCGGCGCAGCTTGGCGGCCATGATCCTTGACCCCTATCAACCAGAGTCCGACCTCTACGCCCTCCTCGAAGTCAGTCCTGCCGCGGCGGACGAAGAGGTGAAGCGGGCGTTTTATCGAGCCATCCGCAAGGTCCACCCGGACCTCAACACCGGCAAGAACCGCTTCACCGTCAAAACACAGCGAATCAACCAGGCGAAGATCCTTCTCAACCCGGGGTTTCGCGCCCAATACGACCTGATTCGAGCCGAATTCCTGGCGACGAGGGGAGAGGTACCGTCGAGGCCCAAACCTCGAAGAAAGCCCCGGCGCCGCGCCAGGGCGGCGTCCACCGCGCGCCATACAAAAATGGACCAGCGGACCTGGAAGCGCTTGGCGATGGCTTTCTTGCACGGGCTGATCAGCGAACGCTGATCGGCGAAGTCAGCTCCTTCGCTCGAGGATGCTCAACGCGACCATCGAGTAGAGGAATCCTTGGGCGATCAGCGGCTCCTGGCGCGACAGCTCCACCAGCTGGCTCACCGGGCGCGAGCCATCGATCTTGGCCAGAAGCTCGCCCTCCCAGTTCTGGAGCTGAAGCTCGTGGAGTTGATAGGCCGGCTGAAGCGAGGGGATGAGAAGATCCTGCGGCTGCAGCAGCCGGCGCAGCCGTTCGGGCTTGTAGAACTTCTTGATGCCCCGCAAGATCATCGTTGCCGGGTGTACGTCCAGCTTGATCGGCTCGGAGATCGCCTTGTCCTTGAAGGTGAGCACGTAGGCGCCGTCTTCCCAGCCGAAGAGCGAGTAGATGATCGACTTCACCTGCTGGCCGACGTAGTAGAGCCGCTCGGTCTCCTTGAGTAGGCCGCGCTCGATGAGCACGTCGCCGGTCCGGCGCTGGCTCGATTTGGCAGCAGCGATGATCTCCTGAAGCTGCTCGGGTTTGACCTTGCCGACCCGGGCGAGGAACTGCCCGAACCGCTCGGAGAGCAGATTGGACATCGCAAATGCGGGCTGTCCCCGGTGAAAGTAGATCACCTTCTTTACCGTGCCCCGCTGAACGCCGAGCTCGCCAGTTTGGCCGGACAGGTAGAAAGCGGTGATCAAAGAGGGGAGGTTGTCCTGAAGCTGTCCCCGCTGGTGCCGGGCGCCCGCCGCGAACGGCGTAGGTGCTGGCGTCGATGGCGCCGCCGCCGACCGGGCTCGCCCGCCGGTGGTCGGACTGACCCGAGAGGCAGAGAAGTTGTCCCCGCGTATCTCCGCGACCAGATTATCTGCTCCGGTGACCTTGATGACCCCGGTGAGCTCCATCGCGTTCTGGGATGGATCGTCCTCCTGGACGCTGACGTCCAGCTCCACGTCGAAGGGATCTTCGGCCACCGCGGCGACGGGCTTCTCGAGTGGAAGAATCTTCCGGACCGCTTCCAGCAGCTTCTCCCCCTCGAACGGCTTTTCGAAGTACCCCACCGGACCGAACTTGTTTCGCGCGTCGATTGCATGGCGGCCCGCCTTGAACACCCCGGTGACAAAGATCAGCGGGATCTTCGGATAGTCCTGGCGAAGCGCCTCCGCGACCTGCTGGCCCATCATGTCCGGGAGCAGGATGTCGATCACCGCCACCTCCGGAGCTTTCAAGCGCCCGGCTTCGACCCCCTGCTTCCCCCTGCTCGCGGAGATGACCTGGTAACCGGCCTGCTCGAAGAGCCGCGTCATCAGGACCAGCAGCTCCTGGTTGTCGTCCACCACGAGGATCAGCGGCATCCGCGTTGAAGAATACCAAACCTGTTTCCGCCGGCGGTGGTCGGTGCGCGCCGGATTCCAGAAAGCGGGTACCTGCGCGGCGTTGACCTACATCCCCATTGCTTTCTCGGCGCTCGGATCGTACGTGAACGCTGGCTCGTTTTCACACGAGGTTGATGGATGGCAGAGAAGCTCATTCCGAGGGCGACGAATTTCTCCGAGTGGTATGTGGACCTCGTCCTCAAGGCCCAGCTGGCGGATTACTCCGACGTGAAGGGCTGCATGGTGATCCGACCCAATGGGTACGCGATCTGGGAGAACATGCAGCGCGTTCTGGATCGGATGTTCAAGGAAACGGGACACCGGAACGCCTATTTTCCACTGCTCATCCCGGAGTCGTTCATCCGAAAAGAAGCGGAGCACGTCGAAGGCTTCGCTCCCCAGCTGGCGGTGGTGACCCACGCCGGTGGGAAGAAACTGGAGGAGCCCTTGGTGATTCGCCCCACCTCGGAGACGATCGTCAATTCGGCATTCGCGCGCTGGATCCAGAGCTACCGCGACCTGCCGATGCTGATCAACCAGTGGGTCAATGTGATGCGTTGGGAGATGCGCACCCGGCTATTTTTGCGTACCAGCGAGTTTCTCTGGCAAGAGGGCCACACCTGCCACGAGACCGAGGAAGAGGCGCAGCGGGAGACGCTTCAGATGCTCGAGGTCTATCGTACCTTCGCCGAGCAATACATGGCCATGCCGGTGCTTGCGGGCCAGAAATCGGAGAGCGAGAAATTTGCCGGAGCGCTTCGCACCTACTCGATCGAGGCGATGATGCAGGACAAGAAGGCGCTGCAGGCGGGCACCTCTCACCACCTCGGTCAGAACTTCGCCAAGGCCTTCAACACCACCTTCCAGGGACGAGATGGAAAGCAGTCCCACGTCTGGCAGACCTCCTGGGGTGTGTCGACGCGCTTGGTCGGGGCGCTGGTGATGACCCACTCCGACGATGGCGGATTGATCGTGCCGCCCCGGCTGGCGGCGGATCACGTGGTGATCGTGGTGATCGGCAAAGGCCCGGAGGAGC
>WNFJ01266457.1_pt3 | contig 10903 bp, 13 predicted proteins | sample 5400461 | NCBI WGS metagenome assembly WNFJ01 (sample SAMN13153349, study PRJNA577476) | soil metagenome | isolation source: 115 cm saprolite on Douglas fir-dominated hillslope | place: USA:California | collected 2013-09-17 | reverse complement strand
GCCCGGCATATGATGTTCGTGGACTGCTCGCGCGCGAAACGCGAATTGGGATTTCAGGCGGGGCCGGTAACTGCGGCGTTGGAGCGAGCCGTGCGCTGGTACGAAGCCAACGGCTATATCGCCAAGAGCCGCGCCAAGCGCATGCTCCACGCCGCCGCCTAATGTTTTGTTGGGGCCGGTCTTTTAGACCGGCGCCTACTCAGAAAATACTGATGCGAGTCCTTGTCACATTCGCCGTCGAAGCCGAATTCGCCCCGTGGCGAAAGCTTCGAGATTTGCGCGCTTATAAGGTAGGCGAGAGTTCAGTTTACCAAGCCCAGATCGGACGAGCGAGTGTCGATTTCGTTGTAACCGGTATGGGCAGCGAAAACGCGCGTCGCGTCGCGAATGTCGTGATGGCTCAGCCCTATACCATTTGTATTGCTGCCGGCTTTGCGGGAGCGCTAAAGCCCGAGCATGCGATCGGCACTATTTTAGCGGCCGAGGCCGTACAGCAAATTGGAAAAGCCAAGACAGTGCAGAGTTCGCCGCGGCTGGTTCGCGCGGCTGGAAGCGATGGCGCTTTTCGTTCGAAGATGTTTCTAACGAGCGATTCGGTGATTCGCACCGCCGAGGAAAAAGCGAAGCTTGCGCCTTTTGCGGACGCCGTAGATATGGAAAGCTTTGCGATACTCTCTGTGGCTCAGGAACACAAGATCTCTGCTGTGGCCATTCGAGTTATTTCCGATACCTCCAATCGAGATATGCCCATATTCCTCGATACCGTAGTCGATGATATGGGACGTGTGAAAATAGGTGGCTTGGTCGGCAAAATTGTGCGGCACCCGATTCAACTCCCAGCCTTAATTCGATTAGGCCGCGATAGCAGGACTGCCGCGGAAGCGTTGGCTCATTTTCTTGAAGCCTATATTAAGAAGCTTTCGTTCTTAACCCACGGGAGATTCCCGGAAGGGGAAGGCCTGGCAGAGGTAGCTGCGCGATGAGCCGAACGGGGACAACGCTGGAGGCGGTGAAGACACTTGGGCCCATCCCAAAGACCATGCGCGCGGGTGTGTATCGTGAGAGGGGAATCGTCCGCGTCGAAGAAGTTCCCGTGCCCGAAGTGGCCGACGGCGAAGTGCTCATCAAGGTTGCGGCTTGCGGGGTATGTGGCACTGACATAAAGAAAATTTTTCACGCTTATGTGGCGCCACCGCAAATCCTCGGCCACGAATTGGCGGGCACGGTCGTAGGCGTGGGCCGCGGCGTCACAAAGTGGAAGCTCGGAGACCGCGTGATGAGTTTCCATCACGTTCCCTGCGGTACGTGTTTCTACTGCGAACGCCGCCTCTTCTCGCAGTGCCAACAGTACAAGACCACGGGTTTGACAGCTGGATTCACGGCGAATGGGGGCGGCTTCGCGGAGTACGTGAAAGCCATGCCCTGGGTGGCCGAACGCGGAATCGTTGCCCTGCCCAGTAACGTCAGCTTCGAAGAAGCAACTTTCGTCGAGCCGATCAATACTATTTTGAAAGCCGTGCAGAAGGCTCGCGTAGCCACAGGCGAAACTGTGCTGATCGCCGGATGTGGCCCCATCGGCCTGCAGCTATTGATGGTCGCAAATCTGCAAGGCGCGAAGCTCTATACCAGCGATCCCATGGGCGTGCGCCGCGCCAAGAGCTTAACTTTGGGCGCGCTGGAGTCGTTTGACCCGACTGATGGTAAGCTTGTGGAACGCCTGAAGGCTCGGACCGAGGGGCGAGGGGCCGACGCGGTCTTGGTGGCGGTGGCTCATCCTTCCGTTGTGGTGGATGCGCTGGCAGCGGCAAGGCCCGGAGGGCGCGTGTTGCTGTTCGCCGCGAACGATCCGGTAACGAAGATCGAGTTCCCGGCCGCAGCCGTGGGGATTGACGAAAAAGAAATCCTGGGCAGCTATAGCGCCGGGGCGGACATCCAAGAAACAGCGGCGGAATTGGTGCTGAAGAAGAAACTCCCAGTCATGGAAATTGTGACGCACCGCTTTCCGCTGGATAAAATCCAGGAGGGCCTGGAGCTGGCCGCGAAGCCCAACGCGGAATCCCTGAAGATCTTGATCACGCACGCATGAGCATGAGAACGACGACCACGAAGAAGACGGAAGCAGGCGAAGAAGTGAAAGCTGCTGCAACGCACGTCACCGTACCTTCGAAGATGACCGCGGCGGTGCTCTATGGCAGCGAGGATCTCCGCATTGAAATGATCGACGTGCCGGCTGTGACCGCAGACGAAGTCCTTGTGCGCGTTCGCCTGGCGCTGACCGATGGGACCGACCTCAAAGTCTGGAAGCGCGGTTATCACGCCAGAATGATTCAGCCGCCGGCCGTCTTTTGCCACGAACTGGTCGGCGAAATCGTGGCCGTGGGCAAGCGCGTGGATTCCCGATGGCGCATCGGAACGCGCGTGATCGCCGCGAATTCCGCCCCTTGTTTGCGCTGCTACCACTGCCGCCGCGGGCAGGAAAATCTTTGCGACGACCTGTTGTTCAACAACGGGGCTTATGCGGAGTACATGCGGATTCCCGGCCGCATCGTCGTCGAAAACATGCTGGAAGTGCCGCACTCGGTAGACGACCAGAGCGCGGCGCTGGCCGAGCCGCTGGCTTGCGTGCTGCGCGGAATCCACGAGATGGAAGTGAGGACGGGGGATACCGCGGCCGTGATTGGCTGTGGACCGATCGGATTGAATTATGTGCGCATGCTTTCGCGGCGCGGAGTGCGAGTCATCGCCCTGGCGCGGCGTTCCGCGCCGCTGGATGTTGCCCGGCACTTAGGTGCGGTGGCGACCATCAACGTTATGGAAACCGCCGATGTGGTGGCCGCGGTGAAAGCACTTACGGAAGACCAGCTTGGACCGGATTCCGTAGTCGAGGCAGCTGGGAATCCAGCCACGTGGCAGCAAGCGCTGGCCATGGTCCGGCGCGGCGGCGTGGTGAATTTCTTCAGCGGCCTGCCTTCGGGTACGCGTGTGGAAATCGAGCCGGCGTCGATCCACTACTCGGAAATCAAACTGATTTCACCGTTCCACCATACGCCGCGATTTTTCCGCGAAGCGCTGGAAGCCATCCGGCGCGGCGACATTTCGGCTCGCGATTTCGTCACCGAGGAAATCCGGCTTGCGGACCTGCCGCAGGCGTTTGCGCGCATGAAGTCGCGCAGCGGCGAAATCAAGCTGGCTGTGCGGCCGTAGTCTTCCGGTGCAAACCCAACCCATACCTAAATTCGAGCGAAGCGCGCATCTTGCGCTCCGGACGGCTTTAGGGAGCGAGGAATCTTTCTTCTGATGTTGCACCCTGGCGAAATAGAAATCACGCAGCACGCGCCGCAGCCCGGCTGCTCGCCCGAAGAGGCGCAGCGGTACACGCGCTGGCTGGCGACGCATAACTACGAGAATTTCAACGTCGTGTCCTGGCTGCTTCCCAAAGCGCTGCATCAGCATTTTTATAACCTCTATGCGTATTGCCGCTGGGCCGACGATCTCGGCGATGAAGTTCCCGATGCCGCGCGGGCGCTGGAACTGCTCGCATGGTGGGAGCATGAACTGGATGCCTGTTACGAAGGAAAGCCGTCGCACGCGGTGTTCGTCGCGTTGCGCGAAACTATTGTCGCGAAAGACATTCCCAAGCAGCCTTTTGCGGACCTTCTGAAAGCCTTCCGCAAAGACCAGACCGTGAAGCGCTATCCCAACTGGGATGCAGTTCTGAACTACTGCGTGTACTCTGCGAACCCAGTCGGACGATTGGTGCTGTATCTCTGCGGCTATCGAGACGAGCAGGGCCAGCACTTGTCGGATGCCACTTGCACGGCGCTTCAGCTCGCGAACTTCTGGCAGGATGTCTCCCGGGATTTGGATATTGGACGAATTTACATTCCGCTCGATGCCGCCGCAGCGCAAGGGCTCTTCGAAACCGACATCGTCGAGCGGCGCTTCGATGAGCGATATGTGCGTTTGATGAAGGATCTGATCGCGCGCACCCGCGACTTATTCGCAAAGGGCAGACCGCTAGCAAATATGGTGGATGGCCGGCTCAGTGTGGACCTGGAGATGTTCAGCCGCGGAGGTGTAGCCGTACTCGACGCCATCGAAGCGATGGGATATGACACTCTCCATAAGCGCCCGGCGGTCAGCAAACTAAAGCAAGCCGCACTCCTAGGCCGTGCTCTCGTGGCGCATTTAGCTGGTGGGAATCCGCGTTCAAATGAGGTCGCGCCGGCAGTTGTAGGGGCGCAGCATGCTGCGCCCCAGTCAAGCGAAACTGTCGCGGAATCGTACGAGCGATGCCACCGCATCGCGCGAGCATCGCACAGCAATTTCTACTACGCTTTTTTTCTTCTCCCGAAGCCGAAGCGTGACGCCTTGGCAGCTCTTTATGCTTTTATGCGGCTCGTCGATGACGTCTCGGATGAGGCACAAGGGCTCCTCGAAAAGCAGCGTGGTCTGGCCAAATGGCGGGCCGCCCTCGACCAAGCCATCACTGGGCAGGATCAAGTTTTCGATGGCAACGCGGCGATGACCGCGCCTGCGCCGTCTTTGAGCGGCGCTTCCGAAGTCCTGCCAGCGCTCGTGGATACCATGCAGCGTTACAAAATGCCCGCGCGCTATCTTCACGACCTCATCAGCGGTGCCGAAATGGATTTGACGGTCCAGACGTATCCGACGTTCGACCGTTTGCGCGAGTATTGTTATCGCGTAGCCGGCACAGTGGGGCTCACCTGCACGCACGTTTTTGGTTTCGGCGACGCGCGTGCCCTCGACCTGGCGGAAAAACTAGGCCTCGCGTTTCAATTAACAAACATCATTCGCGACGTCCACGAAGACTACAAGCTCGGCCGCGTCTATCTCCCAGAAGAAGATCTGCAACGCTACGGCGTCTCTCCGGAAGACTTCGGCCACGGTGAAGCGACTCTCGGCGTTCGCGAATTGCTCCGCTTCGAATCCCAACGCGCCTGGCAAGTGTATGAAGAAGGATGTGCTTTGCTCGGGCTCATCGATGCCGATAGCCGCGGCGCACTCTGGCTTCTGGTGCATACGTACAGCGCGCTTCTCGGCCGCATCGAGTTATTGGACTTCGCCGTTTTCGGCGAGCGCGTTCGTCTTTCCAAAGCGCGCCATACGGAAGAAAATATCCTTGAAAAGCGTGATCGTGATCGGCGGCGGGCTGGCGGGACTGGCAGCCGGCGTCGCGCTGGCTGAATCCGGCTGGCGCGTACGCCTGTTCGAACAGCGTCCTTTCCTCGGTGGCCGGGCAACCTCCTATGTGTTGCCCGACGGCGAGCATGTGGACAATTGTCAGCACGTGACCTTCGGCTGCTGCACCAATCTGGAGGACTTTTATCGCCGCGTCGGGTGCGCTGATAAGATCAAGTTTTTTGATCGGCTTCTCTTGCTTGACCCGCAGGGGCGCACCGGCCAGTTCCGGGCGGGCTTCCTGCCGGCTCCACTCCACATTATGGGTTCTTTCGCATCCTTCAGCCCCCTCTCGTTGTGGGACAAGTTGTCTATCGGCCGCGCCATGCTCGACATTTTGCGCTACCAAGGCCAGCCTCCGGATACCCAGGAACCCGCCGGGGTCTCCATGCTTGAATGGCTTCGCCGTCGCAGCCAGACGAAACGCGCCATCGATCGTTTCTGGCGGGTTGTTCTCGTCAGTGCCCTTAGCGAGGAGCTCGAGAGAATCGACGCGCGCTACGGCATCGATGTTTTTTGGAAAACTGTCCTTCTGAATCGAACTGGCTACCGCATGGGAGTACCCGGCATTCCTCTCGCCGAATTGTACGACGGCTGCAAAGCGGCAATCGAGCGCCGGGGCGGGGAAGTAACTCTGCGCGCGCCGGTGCGCGGGCTGAAAATCGAGAATGGCGAACTCGCCGGAATTCGCTTCGACGAAGGGCGCGAAGAAAGCGCCGATGCTTATGTCTTTGCTGTGGCGCACACTGCGTTGGCGGAACTGCTTCCGGAAAGCGTGAAGCAAGGTGATCCCACGCTTGGGAACCTCGACAAAATCAAAGTCGCTCCGATAACCGGCGTGCATTTCTGGTTCGACCGCACCGTGATGAGAGAGCCGTTCCTAACCCTGCTGGACACTACCACACAGTGGATTTTCAATAAGACCGCTCTCTACGCGGATTCAAAGCAAAAAGCGAATGAGCATCCATCCGGACAGTATTTGCAACTGGTCATCAGTGCGTCTTACGATTTGTTGCTGAAATCTCGCCAGGAAATTATCGACCTGTGCTTAGCAGAAGTCCGACAGGCTCTCCCCGCGGCTCGTGACGCCGAATTGCTGAAGGCCACGGTCATTAAGGAAGCCGCCGCGACATTTTCGCCCGAGCCTGGAGTCGATCGCTGGCGCCCAAATCAGAAGACTTCCGTGCCGCGTTTGTTCGTGGCGGGGGACTGGACGGCAACTGGCTGGCCCGCGACCATGGAAGGCGCCGTCCGCAGCGGCTATCTTGCCGCTGAAGCTCTGCTTCGCACCTCAGGCACACCCCGAAAGTTCCTACAGCCCGATCTCCGGCCCGACGGTTTCATCGCCATGTGGTTAGGCAAGTAACACATCGTCGCGCTTCTCTGATTTCGCTTGTTGATGTATACTATACATCATGAAGCGCACCCAACTCTATCTCCACGAAGACATCTGGAAGGCGCTGCACATCCGGTCCCGGCAGCAGCGCACCAGCATTTCTGAGCTAGTCCGGCAAGCGGTCCGCGATAAGTACGGGAGCTCGGCCGCCAGCCGCAAAGAGGCAATGCAGGCCATCGTCGGTCTCTGGAAGGATCGAAAAGACTTGCCGGATACTGAGTCCTATGTGCGCCGGCTTAGGAAAGGGAAGCGGCTCCGGAGAATCTCCCGTTGAAGTCCGTCCTGATCGACTCGGACATCCTCATCGAGGTCTCTCGCGCCCGAGATGATGCCCTCCTTGCCCGCTGGGACCAAGTGAGCCGCGGCGACACCCCTCTATTCTGCTCTCCGGTGACCGTTGCCGAGCTCTGGCACGGTGCCTTTCCGCAGGATCATCCAACGCTCAATGCGCTTTTCGCGGCGATCCATTGCATCTCCATCGATGCCAAGATTGGTGTTCGAGCAGGAGAGTATTTACGGCAATTTGCCAAGAGCCATCATCTGGAGCTCGGAGACGCCCTGATTGCGGCGACGGCCTCCCTTCACAATGTGTCGCTTTGGACGCGCAACCGCAAGCATTACCCCATGAAAGACCTGGCATTCTACTGAGACCGTATGCAAACCAGAGGCCTTCTCCTATCTCCGTTCCCGGATCACTTATCAGTCTTCTCAAACCATCCGACCTTCCGCTCGCTGATCGTCAAGCCCGCACTGGCTTTATCAATCGCCTCGTATTCCGCTCGGCGCTCCGCCAGGAAATTTTCATACACCTCGCGCGAATTCCAGAAATCGAGAGTGAGGTAAATCGCTGGCCGGAAGGGATCGCGCAGAAGGCGAGTCTCGCGGTAGTTCGAATCGCTTCGGAACAACCGCGCCCACTCCCCATCGGGCCCATAGGCCTTCTCGAATCTTTTTTCACCACCCGGCTTGACTTCGAACTCCCATAGCGCTACAAACATAGATGTCCCATCTCCTGCTCGCCGGACATACGCTTTTCTGCAAGCAAACCCAAGGGAATGATTGCGCGGTCCGGCCGAGTGTAACAATCCGATTGGATATAAGCCAAGCTGCCAAGCGCGACAGCACCAGAGCATGAGTTGTAGTTGTAGCAGTCCGTCGAAACGGGCGGACGGAGGCGTTTGTGGATAGAAAGTACAGCCACCGCGGTTATCGTGACGCGGAAAAAAACGAGAAAAAAGACAAGTCGCACGACCGCAAGCCGCCTGCAGGCGGGCCCCGCGGCGCCGATCAATTCGGCCCGCGCACTCCGCGCATGGTCGGCACTGTTACCCGCGCGCGCTGTTCCAACTGCGGCGCCGTCCTCACCCCGGGATTCGATCCCAACGGCACGTGCCCCAAGTGCCAGGCCGAATTGCACTGCTGCAAACAATGCCGTTTCTTCGATTCCGGCGCGCAGTTCGAGTGCACCCAACCCATCCAGGAACGCATCTCCCCCAAGGATGCCAAGAACGCCTGCACCTTCTACGAATTCCGCATGACCATTGAAAAAGACACCGCGCCAACTTCCTATGCTCAGCCGGGCGCCGCCAGCTCCTCACCCCCAGGTGGACCTCCGCGCCACTCCGACGCCCGCCAAGCTTTCGAAGACCTCTTCAAAAAGTAGGTCCCAACGTGAAATCCCCGCGGCGCTCTTTTCTAAAAGCAGGGCTAGCCCTTCCTGCGGTTCTCAAGTCTTCTCTTTCTCTCTCTGCCGAGTCGAAGACCCCTGAAACAAACGCTTCAAAAGACTCCTCTTTCGCTCCCAATTCGCTCTTGCCACGCCGCATCCTCTAAGCATTCCGCATAAGAAGTTAGCTTTTCCTCAGTATTAGAGGTTTCTTATCTGTACCATCGGCCAGTTTTTCGGAAAAACACACCTGTACTCTGAAACTCTGGCGCAAGCCATGATTCACGCTAGATTTGAATGGTCCTCACGATTGACCGTAACAGTGCATTGCAGGGCGTTTCCTGCTTTGCAGGAACGCTACCTCTAAGAGAGAGATGGTATTTTCTGTGAAAACGATACTGACGACCACAGCAGCCCGCACTGTTTTGGCCATGGCCCTTATCCTGACGGCGGTAAAGCTGCCGGCACAAGAAACTCGCAGGGCCATTTCAAATCCCGTACCTGTTTATCCAGAAGTTGCGAAGCGGCTTCGCTTGGTTGGCATCGTAAAACTGCAAGTGGTGATTGCCCCCGACGGCCACATTAAGGAAACACGCGTGATCGGCGGTCATCCATTGCTGGTGAGCTCCGTCGAGGATACCCTAAAGAATTGGAAGTACGCACCGGCCAGTTCCGAATCAACCATCCAGCTCGAGTTCAACTTCCACCCCTAGAGTCGGCCGCTCTCCTTGCGTCTGCGCTTTCACTTTTCCATTTCCTTGCCCCTAAATCCTGTCCCGCCAATCACTTCCAAATTCGTTTTTTTCATTTGACTTTAGGTTAACCTGTATTATAGTTGCTTCTGGGGATATCTGCATAATCGTGGCTCCATTGACCTCGCAATGCCCGAATCTTGTGATTCACGTCATTCAGCCCTTAAATTTTTTTCGTGATGAACTTGCGAGTTCCTCCCGATGGCACAACAATGCTCGGCCCTTTAGAATCAATCAGTTACGAAATGCAAATTTTGTAAGCCCTTTATTTTGATATTCATAAAAAATGGGGGGTGGGTACCCCTTGGAGCCTCTCTCTCAGCCCCTGCCCGGAGCAGGGCCAAAGGATACCCTTTGTTTTCATATTCTTGCGCACTCTTTTGCACTTTTTTGCTTCCCTGCAAAGGTCAACTCTTCTCTTTTCAATCGATTCCGCACTCTTTGCACAAAATACCGAGGTGGGGGGAGGAGTTTCTCATTTTTCGCGGGGAGAAGACTTGCCCAGCGGAAACAGCATCGGCTCGGCAGGGGGAGAGTCGGCAATCTCCTCGAGTTGCGGATAGTGCTGCCGCAGGGGCTCGGGTACCTTTACTTTGGTGCCTTTCAAGATGCTGATGAGCTGCAGCGCGTTGACGACGGCTTTGCCCTGAAAATGATTGTTAGTGACCACGAACGTGTCGCGGGCCTGCCCGCTAACTTTGCGGACGCGCGTAACCCACGGGGCAAGCTCTTCCGCAGTGTAAAGATAGTTGTAGCGTTCGTGCACAGGGGTCGCGGCGTCATCGGTGAACCAAGTATCGTAGCGGCGGCCGTGGAGTCGCACGTACCCGACAGCCGAAGTAGCCTGAGCGGACGGTCCAAGAGACCGGCCAATGATCGGCTGGTCGATGTTGCAGAAGCTGGCGCCGCTGTCGCGCAGCAATTCCAATGTTTTGGGAGAATCCCACGTGGCGTGGCGAACTTCGACCACCAAAGGGTAGTCGGCGAAACGCTTCAGCAACCAGGCAAGATAGGAAACAGTTTCTTCACTGCGATGAAACGAGAATGGAAATTGCAGCAGGACAGCCCCCAACTTATTTGCGGTGCGAAGCACATCGAAGCCCTCGCGAACTGCGCGTTCGTCGGCTGCGCCGGAACTTGTGGAACTCACCTCGTGCGTGAATCGTTGCCACAACTTGGCGGTGAACACGAAGCGTGGATTCGCCGCCACTCGGTCGATCCATTGCGCGGCGTGTTCCGGGTTCAGCGGCTGGTAAAACGAAGTGTTGATCTCGATGGTGTCAAAAAATTCCGCCAGGTACGTGGCCTCATGAAATCCTTTGGCACGGCGAGATGGGTAGACGTAGCCCGCCCAGTCGGGATAAGACCAGCCTGCTGGGCCGATGTGCAAGACACTGGAAGAAGCGGGATTCGTTGGAGAATTGGCCGCGATGGAGGGCCGCGCAGTTTGTGGTTTGCGCCGTGGCATGAAGTGGCGCCGGAAATTTGCGCCGAAAGCAGAGTAGAGGGTAGGGAGGAGAAGTGTCAACGCAGCCGTAGTCAAAAAATGTGGTCAAAATGCCGATGCCCGTTGCCGCCGGGGTTGCGGGCTGTTATGCTTTCGTCGATGTGCTGCAATAACCGCAATTGCCCCGCCCTCCTCTTTTTCAGTTTCTCCTACAGGTGCACACGTGAAACTTTCCATCAATTACAAACACGTCGAGTCCCACAAACCGGTCGAGCACGAAGTCGAGCGTCACGCGGCTAAACTCGGGAAATTGCTGCGGAGCTATTCGCCGGATCTCGTGCAGTTGCATGGCGCATTTTCAAAAACTCCGCGCACCGACGAGAATTCCTGCTCGCTGAATTTATCTCTGCCTACCGGCACCTTGCATGCCACCGGAACCG
>WNFJ01260000.1_pt1 | contig 10903 bp, 7 predicted proteins | sample 5400461 | NCBI WGS metagenome assembly WNFJ01 (sample SAMN13153349, study PRJNA577476) | soil metagenome | isolation source: 115 cm saprolite on Douglas fir-dominated hillslope | place: USA:California | collected 2013-09-17 | reverse complement strand
CGGCCAGGCGCGCAATCACTACGTAATCCTTCACCGTCTCGGGTTGAGGCGCGCGCAGCAGATTGACGTTCTGCGCTTCCTGCGCGGAGAGCGTGAGCTGGCGTTTGAAGCCGCTGTCGAAGGTGATCTGCACCTCGCGGACGCGCTGCGGGCGGTCCCAGCGAAGCTCCACCCAGGCGGGACGACCTTCCGAGACCGGAGCGGCCCAGTGGTGTACTTCCGCCGGATCACCGTGCTGATCCGGGATGTCGCGCACGTGGCCATCGAGCAGCAGCGCAGCCTTGGCGTGGCCGGATTCGGCGGATGCCGTCACTCTCGCCGATCGCGCAAGGTCCAGCGGATCCTGATTGGTGAGGCCCTTGATGGTCTGGTCGTCGCGCAGCAGCGCCTGACGCAGTTTCGCGATCTGCCTGGCATCGCGAGCCAGGTCGCGCGGCAGCAGGCGCGCCTCCAGGCACTGCGTCGCGGCGGTCCCGATGGCCTGGCCTTCCACCGCGCAAGTTGCCATCACGCGCGCCGATGTGAACGCCACATAGCTGGCGCTGATGTTGCGTCCGGCCATCAGCAGGTTGGAGATGTTGCGGCTGTAGAGCGAGCGCAGCGGGATATCGTAGACTTCCGGCGGCCGCAGCACCGTGTTGGGCGGGAGATCGGGACGGTCGAAGCCCTCCGGCGGGTGGCCGTCCATGGCCCAACCACCGATGGCCACTGCATCCGGAAAACTGCTCTGCATCAGGTCCTGCTGCTTGAGGAGGTAGTCTCCCAGCAGGCGGCGACTGCCTCGTTTGCCGGGCATCATTCCCACCCAGTCCATAGCCCAGTGCTTACTGTCCGGGAACTCACCGCTGTTCTTGATGTAATCCCACACGCCCATCACGATGGCCAGCAGCTCGAAACGGATGCGTTCGTTATCGGCGATGACTTCGTGATCGCCGCCCCACTCGATCCACCAGTAGCCGTATTCCCAGCTCGTGATCGGCCGGTGCTTCAGTTGCTCTTTGGTGATCTTGCGCGCCCACGCCGGGGCTGTGAACGGCATCGGGTTGTGATATAGGCGCGAGGTAAACAGAATGCTGGAACCCAGGGTGCGATTTTCGGGCTGCTCGGGCGCCAGCGATTCGCCAAACTCGGCGCGCGCTTCACGGCCCGAGCGCATTTCGGCGCCGGCCTCCAGGCCAAGACGCGAATCGCCCGTGCAATCGCAGAAGATACCCGCGCGGATGCGGTAGAGATGTTCGCTTTTGTCGCAGCGCGCGGCCACCTCGGTGATGCGGCCATCCTTCACACTCGCCGAGAACACCGCGGTCTCTAACAGCAGCGTGATGTTGGACTCGCTCACCACTTTGTCGTAGAGCAGCAGATCCCAGAGTTCCCAGCAGCGCTGCGGATTGTTGACCGCGTCGGCGAGCCGCAGCTCTTCGATCAGTCCGCTCTCTCGCCATCCCGGGCGCCCGGTGTGCTGGTTCGCGCCCACCACGTGCATTTTGACTTCGCTGGAGGAATTGCCGCCCAGCCGCGAGCGATCCTGCACCAGGACCACGCGCGCTCCGTGGCGCGCTGCCGCAATGGCCGCACAGACGCCCGCAAGGCCGCCGCCGGCCACCAGGATATCGGTCTCCAGCCGGACTTCGCGCATGTGCCGTTCGGCTGCCGCGAAACCCGTGTCCTTGGGAGCGATTTTGTCGAAGTCCGCCGGCGCGGGCGCTCTGGTCTGTGCATCCGCGGCGCCCGCGAGCACGATTAAGGAATAGGTGCCGAGTCCCAGTTGGTTGAAAAAATCTCGCCGGTCCACTAGCGCCTCCACCGTCATTGTAATGTGAAGCCGAGCTTCACAGCGCCTTGCGAAACGTGAGATTGATTCTGCACCGGCCGGTGAGCGGGTGCTCGCCATCCTTCAGCGACGCGACGCCGTGGTAGGCCAGGCGGGTCGCTCCGCCCCACACCACGACATCGCCGCTCTCCAAACGCATGCGCCGGGGACGATCCTTCCGCGTGGCGCCGCCGAAGAGAAACACCGCCGGCAACCCTAACGACACCGACACGATCGGCGCCGTGTAGTCGCGCTCGTTGCGGTCCTGGTGCAGGGTGAGCCGCGCCCCGGGCTCGTACCGGTTGATCAAGCACGCGTCGGGCTCGAAGGCCTCGTAACCCGCTTCGCGCGCGGCATCCACCGCCAGTTGACGGAAAGACGCTGGCATCGCGGGCCACGCCATCCCCGTAACGGGGTCGCGAGCGTCATAGCGATACCCCTTTAGATCCGACACCCAGCCCGCCTGCCCGCAGTTTGTCATCGCCACCGACATCCGGAAGCCGCCCGGCGTCACCATGTTCCTTAAGGGCGCGACCTCGACAATCTTCGCCAGGTCGTTCATCAGACGCGGCGCCGCATCGGTAGCGAACCCGCGCAGCAGCGTGGCTCCCTCGGCGATCGCCTCGCGAGCGGGTGCCTGCGCGTCGAACAAATTGTCCATTCCGTGGCCGGCTCTCTTCATAGCGCGTCGTGAAAAATGATACCGAGCGTGTGACGCCGCCCCGAGCGCACGCGGCTCACCCCATGTCGCAAGTTTACCCGGTAACTCCCGCGAGTGCCTTGCACGGGACGATGCCGCACGGCAAAGATCACGCCGTCGCCGCGTCCCAGCGGCACCACCTCCGCGCGCGATTGCATGCGCGGACGCTGTTCCGTCATCACAAATTCGCCGCCGGTAAAATCAACTCCCGGCGTGGAGAGCAGAAACGCCGCTTGCAAGGGGAACACCAGATCGCCGTAGACGTCCTGATGCAGGCAGTTATAATCGCCCGCACCGTATTCCAGCATCAGCGGCGTCGGCTGGACCTGCCCTGCCCGATGACAAAGCTCCAGAAACGCCGCGTGCTTTGCCGGGAATCGAAGGTCGATCCCCATGATCTCATTCCACCGGTTCGCCACGGGCGCGAGCCTCACGTATAGTGTTTCGCGCAGACTGGCCACCACCTTCGGCAGCGGATAGCGGAAATATTTGTACTCGCCGCGGCCGAAGCCGTGCCGCGCCATCACCACCCGGCTGCGGAACAAATCGTCCGTCGCGTAACTCGCCGCCAGCGCCCCGCACTCCTCCGCTGACAGCACAGTACCAACCACCGCGCACCCGTACGCATCCAGGTCCGCCAAAATGCGCGACCAATCCAATTCACTGTTCATCCTGCCGCTCACGTCCGTGTAATGCGTGCCAGCCATGCCAGCGCTCCGTTGGCGCCGATCGTGATCTCGAATTTCGCGGGCTCGATCGAGTCTACCCGCCACCCGTTGTCGAAGGTTGCCCTGATTTCGTCCCGGGTTACGCGGCGAGGACCGACGTGGCCAGGTTGACGGTCACTGAAGCACAGCATATAGTAGCGGCCCCCCGGCCGGAGCACTGCCTTCAGGTTGTCGGCGTACGTGCGGCGCTCGCCGTCCTCAAAGACATGGAACAGTCCGGAATCGAGCACCGTATCGAATTGCTCGTTGAGAGATGCCACGTGAAGGCTATTCCAGACCAGGAAACGCGCGGCCACGCCTCGGTCTCGCGCTTTGCCTTCGGCGATAGCAATGGCTGCCGCGGCCGTATCGATGCCAGTCGCATCGAGCCCAAGCCTCGCGGCCATCAGCACGTGCTCGCCGGTCCCGCAGCCCGCATCCAGGACCCGGCCGCGAATCTCACCCGATTCCGCCAACGCCAGAAAGACGGGCTGTGGCCGGCCGATATCCCAAGCCGGCGTGCCCGTGTAGGAGATATCGAATTCTTCCGCCCGCGGCGGTCGCATTTCCAGAACTGCCCGCAGTTTTGCTGCGAATGCCCTCGGACGCAGCACATAGCCAGTATGACCACCGGGAAACTCGACCATCTCCGTACCGAGCCGGTCGGCGAGTGTGGCGGCGCAACGGCGAGGCTGCGCCTCCCGTGAGTTGCTACCGCCGGCGGGCACGATTCGCGTTGGGGCAGCCTTGAGCGAGGCGATGTCGAGCGTATACCGGCGGACGGCAGGGGCATCGTGCGTCAGGAAAAACGTCATGGAGGCCGCCCTCCGCGCGGTCGCCTCAGGTGCTGCGTCCGGCGTGATGGCAGGCATTTGGACGTCCGGCTCCCTATCGCTAAAATCGACGCCGCTAGCCGCCGCCAGTTTCTTCATCGCGCCAGCCATGCCTTCCCGACGATATGCTTCCTGGATCTCATCGTGCGTTCTTTCGGCTTGCGTCCGCTCGGCGCCGGGTAGCAACTCGTACGCGGGAGGCTCATGCGCGACCAGTACGCGCACCTGTTCGGGGTGGCGGGCCGCCAGGTCGAGCCCTATCAACGCTCCGATGCTACTCCCGAACACAAATGCCGGCTCTGTGGTGAGCGCAGCCAGCAAACGGTGCGCGTCGTCGCTGTGCGTCTCCAGCCATAGCGCCTCTGGAATTTCATCAAGCTTGCTGCGCGACATCCCGCGGCGGTCGTACATTATCAGCGTATAGCTGCCGGCAAGATACCCGGCAATTCCGTTGGACGCTTCAGCATCCCCCGCTCCGCCCTGGAGCATGAGCAATATGGGCCCCGCACCGCGCACCGTATAGTAGAGGCTGGCGCCGGGCACCTTAAGCGTGTCGACTTTCGTTCCATTCATTCCGGTCCTCCGCTTGTTTGAGAGTTCGAGTAACTGACGTTATCGCATATCAGCTTACCTGATATCAGTGTGCCTGATACAATGGGTCCGTGTCAAGCAAGAAAAAACCGCCTGGCCTCCGGCCTGTGAGCTGGCTTGTCAAGCAGATCCAAAGTGCGCTGCGCGTCGCGACGGAAGAGGCCCTGGCACCTCTGGATCTGACGGCCGCACAGGCGGCGGTGCTATCCGCGCTGGCATACGACTCCCGCCTTTCGAACGCCGAACTCGCGCGTGCCGGCTTCGTCACGCCGCAGAGCATGGTCGAGCTTTTGAGATCCCTGGAGACTCGGGGACTGGTCGTGAGACGGCCTCATCCATCGGGCGGCCGCGCGATGCCGGCCGAGCTTACGCCCCAGGGCGCCAAACAACTTCTGGCCGTCCACATGGCGATGCGAGAAGTCGAACAACGCCTGCTCCGCGACCTGGAGCCCGTGGAGCGAACGCGCCTTCGCGAACTGCTGGAAAAGTGTCTGTCCTCACTTCGACCTGAGCGCGAGAGCGACTGAACCAAGCCGCCCTCAGGACTCAGCCTCGCGCTCCAGGAGCGCGCGCTTACGTTCCACGCCCCAGCGATAACCGGACAGCCCGCCATCGTTCCGCACAACACGGTGGCACGGAATCGCTACCGCCAGCGTGTTGGCCGCGCACGCCTGCGCCACCGCACGCACCGCCTTGGGCGCGCCAATGCGCTCCGCGATCTCCCGGTAGCTGGCCCGCGCCCCCGACGGAATCGCCCGCAGGGCCTGCCAGACGCGCTGCTGAAAAGCCGTGCCGCGCACGTCGAGCGGCAGGTCCAAACCCATGCGCGGCGCTTCCACGAATCTCACCACTTGCGCCACCATGCGCTCAAACTCGTGGTCGCCGGCGATCAGGGTGGCCCGTGGAAAACGCTCTTCGAGGTCGCGAACCAACTCCCCGGCGTCGTCGCCCAGCAGGATAGCGCACACGCCCTTCTCCGTCGCCGCCACCAGAACCGTCCCCAGCGAGCTAACTCCCGTCGCGTAGCGGATCGCGGCATGGTGCCCTCCAGCGCGAAAGTCGGTCGGCGTCATGCCTAGAATCTCCGCCGACTTCTCATAGAAGCGTCCGCTGGAATTGAATCCCGCGCCATAGATTGCGTCAGTCACGGTGCGGCTTCGCGACAGTTCCTCACGCACGCGCTCGGACCGCCGGGCGTCCGCGTACGCCTTCGGAGTCACTCCCGTAACGCTCCGGAAGACGCGATGGAAATGGAAGCGGCTCATGCCGGCCGCAGCCGCCAGCGTGTCCAGATCCGGCGGCTCGTCCGCGCTCTCGATTAAGCGGCAGGCCTTCGCCACCGCCGCAGCATACTGTTCGGCGAGCCCCGCCTCATTCGGGCGGCAGCGTTTGCAGGGCCGGAACCCGGCCCGCTCGGCGTCCGTGCACGTCAAGTGGAAAGCGACGTTCTCACGCCGCGCCCGCCGCGAGGCGCACGAAGGCCGGCAGTACACGCCGGTCGTCCGCACCGCGTAATAGAACGCGCCGTCCGCCGAACCGTCGCGCCGCACCACGGCATCCCAACGGTCTTCCTCGGTTGCAAAACCACTCATCGCTACTATCATGATCTCTCCTTCCACTCCATAGTGAGAGATCATGCCCCACCTCGGCACTCCGCACCTTGCTTTCAAATTCGTAGACAGGCCTCCCGGCCTGTCCCACCGTTACTGGCCGCCGGAACCGGCGCCCGTCGCCGGCTTCGCGGGACGCTGATAGTTCGGGAACTCGGGCCGCTTGGGCGTGGGCGGCGGACTCTTCTCCAACAGTTGGAGCGTCATGGCGACTGCTCGCTCCAGTTGCGGGTCATGGCCCTCGCTGACGAGTTTCGGGTCCATCTCCACTTCCACATCCGGCGCGACACCGTGGTTTTCCACGTCCCACTGGCCTTCCGGGCTGAAAAATCCGAAGTTGGGAGCAGTCACGTTGCCGCCATCCATCAACGCGGGATATTCCGAAACGCCGATCAATCCGCCCCAGGTGCGTTTGCCCACCAGCGGACCAAGCTTGGTGTAGCGGAACATCCACGGCATGGCGTCACCGCCGGAGCCGGCCAGTTCATTGATGATCATCACCTTTGGTCCGAGGATGGAAGCTGCTGGTGTGCGGTAGATGGCGCCGTAACGCGGGCTCCAAAAGCCCATCAACTGGCGGCGCATGGCCTCGATGATGTAGTCCGCCATCTGGCCGCCCGAATTGAAGCGCTCATCGATCACGGCGCCTTGCTTGTCGGACTGGGCGAAATAATAACGGTTGAAATTAGTCAGTCCGCCCTGCGCGGTATCCGGGAGGTAGACGTAGGCGAGTTTTCCGCTGGAGAGCCGGTCCACCTTACGCCGGTTCTCGGCGATCCACTCCGCATGGCGCAACTGCAATTCGCTGGCGATGGGCACCACCGTGATCTCGCGCGCGTTGGCGCCCGATGCGTCGGCGCCGATTTTGAGCAGCACCGGTTTACCGGCGCTGTTTTCGAGCAGGCGCGAAATATCGTCCTTGCCGGACAGATCCTGGCCGTTGACGGTCAGCAGGTAATCGCCCTCGTTGACGTTCAAGCCGGGTTGCGCCAGCGGCGCCTGCAATTGCGGGTTCCAACTTTCCCCGATATAGATTTTCTCGAAGCGGTAGCGGCCTTCGGCGATCTCGTAGTCCGCGCCCAGCAGGCCGCCGGGGACAGTCTTGGCCAGCGGGATATTGCCTCCGCCGCCGCGCAGGTGGCCGCTCGTGATATCGCTCAACATATCTTTGAAGATATAGTTGAGGTCGGCGCGCGAGGAGAGCGAATCGAGATACTTCTCATATTCCTTCTCCGCATCGGCCGTATTCACGCCGTGCAGATTGGGGTCGTAGAAGTAGCTGCGCTGGATGCGCCATACCTCGTGGTACATCTGCTTCCACTCGGCGATGGGGTCCACGTTGACTTCGATATTGGCGAGCTTTAAGGCGCCCTCGCCCGGCTTCACGGGAGTGGCTGAGGGTACGATGACATAGGACGGAACAGGTGCGACCGCGCCGGGCGCCCCCCGGCCGCCTGCTCCGCCCATCCGGAGCAGCATCTTGTCGCCGTTGGCGGAGAGGTCGAACGAACCCACGCCGTCGGCGAGTTTCTCACTCTTCCGCGTCTTCAGGTCGAAGCGAGTCAGGGTAGCTCCGCCGCCGCCGGCACCGCGTCCGCCACCGCCGCCGGCCCCCGGTTCCATCACAAAGAGCACACCAGGACGCCCGGCTTCGAGCCCGATATAGGCGCGCGCGGGCAATGGCAAGGCAACGATGCGCTGCTGCAACTTGTCGAAATCGATGCGCACCGGCTTGGGAGCAGGTTCGGATGCAGCCGTCACAGCAGCGCCGGCGCCCCCGTTTTCGCGGCCACCACGACCGCCCTCCGCCGCGGGACGCGGCGCACCTTCCTCATCGCTCTCTGGCGCCAACGGCGACGCAATATTGTTCGGCAGCACCGCCAGGTAGATGCTACTGGTAACCTCGTGTTCGTCGCTGCTCATGTCGAGCCCGCTGGTGGTGGGTCCATAATTCGTGCTGGCAGTGAAATACAGATACTGGCCGTCGCGATCGAATACTGGCCGCCGCGCGTCACTCATGCCATCGGTAACCTGCACGCTCTTACCGCTCTCCACCGAATAAATCGAGATGGCGCGCAGGCGATTGGGAAGGAATTTCTCAAACGCGATCCACTTAGAGTCGCCGGACCAGTTGAACCCGCGGTTGAGATCGTAGAGATAGTTGGTATCCACCTTAGTGGCTCTGCCGCTGGAGATATCCACCATCCACAGATTGTCCATATTGTCGTTGAACGCGATGGCTTTGCTGTCGGGCGACCACTTCGGGTCGAAATAGAAGGCCGAGTTACCGGCCAGTGCAATCTTTTTCGTCTCCCCACCCCCGCTCTGCGGCTTGATGTGCAAGGCGTACTCGCCTGATTCATCGGAGAAGTAAGCGATGGTCTTGCCATCCGGCGACCACGCCGGGGTGCGCTCCATGACCCCAGGGGTGTTGGTAAGATTGCGCATCTCGCCTTTCTCGGCGGGGACGGTGAGCACCTCGCCGTGGGCTTCGAAGACTGCCCGCATTCCGGTGGGAGAAATGGCAGCGTTGCGCAGTTCGCGCGAAATGTTTTGGAAGCGTGGGCGCACTTCGGTGAGGTCGGCGTCGATCTCGATGTTGACGGCGTGCTCCCTGCCGCTCGCGATGTCGTAGATATGCACCTGCCCGAACTGCTCGTAAACGATCCCGCCCGGTCCGGCGCTCGCCGACATAATGTCCTTGCCGGTGTTCCTGACTAACTCGGTAACTGTCCTGGATTGAGGATCGTAGCTGAAGAGCGTCATCGGACCGTTGCGGTCGGAGAGGAAGTAAGTCTTAGCGCCGGCCCACATGGGATAAATATCGTTGGAATCAGTGCGCGGAACTTTGACCGTCGTCAGGTCGGCAAAATCTATCAGCCACAGATAACTCGCGGTGCCGCCGCGATAACGTCGCCAGGCGACGAAGTTAGTGAAGCCCGGCGCGAACTGCCCGCCATCCAGTGGAGCGTAGAGCATCCGCTGGCCATCGGGCGAGTAGGCGCCCATGCACCCCATGGGTAGCGGCAGCGCTTCGGGAAGGCCGCCGTCGACCGGCACCGTATAAAGCTGCGTGGTTTTTGGATGGCTAAGCCGGTTGGAACGGAAAAGAATACGCGCGCCATCGGGGGTCCAGCCGACAACGCGGTCGGCATCGGGGTGGAACGTCAGGCGTTTGGGAACACCGCCGCTGGCCGGGACGGTGAAGACGTCCACGTTGCCGTCATACTCGCCGGTGAAGGCTAGCGTCTTGCCATCTGGGGAGAAGGCGGCATCGCTTTCAAAGCCGGGCCCGGATGTTAGACGCGTGGCCACGCCGCCCTCGCGGCTGACGTGCCAGAGATCGCCCGAGTAAGAAAATACAATCTCCGTCTTGCTCAACGCCGGTTTCTGCACTAGATGAATAGCGCCGGGCGCAGCGAATGCGGTCGCGATGCCAGCGCTGCACAGCGCGGCAAGAGTGAAGAATTTCATAGTTCGGTCCTCTCCGAACCTCATTCTAACCGAAGAGGACCGACCACTCTGGTTTACTGAATCGGTTACGCACCGCCGCCCGAGCGACGGGTGGTGGTCGTAGTTGTGGTAGTCCTACTCTCGCCGGCTTCGGCTTGGGCTCGCAGCCACTCGTCCGCCTGCCGTTGCGCCGCCTCTTTGGTAATGCCGTAGCGCTCCTGCAAGCGGCCCACAAACTGGTCTTTGCTGCCGGCTATGTATTCCAGGTCGTCGTCAGTGAGTTTGCCCCACTGCTTCTTGACCGACCCTTTCATCTGCTTCCACTTACCTTCCACTTGATCCCAGTTCATGATTTACTCCTCGCCATTTGATAAGGCACGCACCTGTCCAGAGTGCCCATGGGCACAAACGGAGGCCAAGTATTGCGCTATCATAGCCGCCAAGGTTCGATGCCATACAGAATCACCGTGTATTTCTTGCTGGCGCTCGCGGCGGTAGCGCAGAAACCGGTGCGCCGTCCGCGCGCCGCTGAGATCGGCCTGACCAGCGGCAATCTGTTGCGTGGAGCGCTGGACGCGATCACCGATGTCGCCGGAGTGCGCGTGGGCCACACCACACTGGTACGTGGCAACGACGTACGCACCGGCGTCACCGTGATTCTGCCGCACCCCGGCAATCTCTTCCGTGACAAAGTGCCCGGAGCCGTATTCATCGGCAACGCTTTCGGCAAGCTGGCCGGATCGACGCAGGTGGAAGAACTCGGCGAGATCGAAACGCCCATCGCGCTCACCTCCACATTGAACGTCCCCCGCGTGGCCGACGCCATCCTCGATTACATGCTGGCGCTGCCCGGGAACGAGCAGGTGCGGTCGATCAATCCGCTGGTCGGCGAGACCAACGACGGCTTTCTGAACGACATCCGCGGGCGTCGCGTCGGGCGCGCGGAGGTGCTGGCGGCGATCGGCAACGCGCACGGGGGCGCGGTCGAGGAGGGTTCGGTGGGAGCGGGCACGGGCACAATAGCCTTCGGCTTCAAGGGCGGAATCGGCACCGCATCGCGCAAAGCGGGTGCGTACGCGGTGGGCGTGCTGGTGCAGTCAAATTTCGGCGGCACGCTGCAAATGGGCGGTGCGCCGGTAGGCCGCGAACTGGCGGGGCGCGGTCCGAACTCCGGGAATGGGTCGATCATGATGGTGGTC
>WNFJ01259889.1_pt1 | contig 10903 bp, 15 predicted proteins | sample 5400461 | NCBI WGS metagenome assembly WNFJ01 (sample SAMN13153349, study PRJNA577476) | soil metagenome | isolation source: 115 cm saprolite on Douglas fir-dominated hillslope | place: USA:California | collected 2013-09-17 | reverse complement strand
CCGCCGATCTCGAGGCCGAGCACGCGGGCGTGGCGCTCGAGCGGGGCGCCGTGCGCGTGAATGCGCGCCTCGAGACGACGCAACGGGGTATCTGGGCGGCCGGCGACGTGACCGGTGGCCTCCAGTTCACGCACGTCGCCGACTACATGGCGCGCCTCGTCGTCCAGAACGCCCTGACGCCGTTGAAGGCAAGGGCGAGCTATCGGATCGTGCCCTGGGTGACCTACACCGATCCCGAGGTCGCCCGGGTGGGCCTGACCGAGGCGGAGGCGACCGCCCGGGGCGAGCGCGTGGAGGTGTTCCGCTCCGATTTCGCCGACCTCGATCGCGCGATTGTGGACGCCGCGACCACGGGCTTCGCGAAGATCGTCACCCGGCGCGACGGGCGCATTCTCGGCGCGACCATCGTCGGGCGGGGCGCGGGAGAGCTCATCATGGAGATCGTCGTGGCGATGCGGTACCGTGTTCCGCTTCAGAAACTCGCCAGCGTGATCCACCCCTATCCGACGATGAGCGAGATCATCCGGCAGACGGCGGCTAATTGGTATCGGCAACGCTACGGCGACACGCGACAGGGCCGACTGCTGCGACGCCTGATTCGGCTATGGCTCTGAGCCTAACGACGCGCCGCGTGCTCAAGCTGGGCGCACTCCTGGGACTGCTCGTCGGCACCTGGGTTCTCTGGAGGTCGCCCGCCGTTCAGCACCTCGCTGCGTGGGACCAGCTCCCCACCCTCCGCGATGGCCTCGGCGCGGCGTGGTGGAGCCCGGCAGCCTTTGTGATCCTCTACGCGGTCTTGACCGCCCTCAACTTCCCCGGACTGGTCCTGACGCTGGCCGGTGGCGTGGTCTTCGGCATCGAGCGGGGAATCGTGTTAAACCTGATCGGTGCGAACCTGGGTGCGAACGCCGCGTACGGGCTGGCGCGAATGCTGGGGAGAGACGTCGTCGCGACGCTGCTGGGCGCGCGGTTCTCGCGGATGCAACGCCTCGCCGAGGTGGGGGGCTTCCGCTGGCTCCTCCGCCTGCGCCTAGTCCCCGTCGTTCCCTTTAATCTCCTCAATCTCGCCGCGGGGCTCGCCGGGATGCCGTGGCGGACATTCGCTGCCGCCACGGCGCTGGGCATTGTGCCGGGAACCGTCATCTACACGCTCTTCGCCGACGCCATTGTGACTGGGTCGGGCGAGGCGTCTCGCGCGGCATTCACCCGGCTCCTGGTCGCGGGCGTATTGCTGCTGCTCCTGACGTTCACGCCGGTCGGGGCCCGCCGGCTCGGCTGGACTTCCGTCGAACCATGATCGGCGCCGTCATTCCCACGCTCAATGAAGCCCAGACGCTCCCGGCGCTGCTCGCTGACCTGCACGAGCTGGCGAGGGTGGCGCCGCTCGACGTGGTCGTGGTCGACGGGGGGTCGAGCGACGGGACCCGGGCTCGAGCTGCGGCCGGTGGCGCACGCGTCGTGCAGGCTCACCGCGGACGGGCGCGTCAACTGAATCGGGGAGCGATGGTGGTGCGGGGGGATTGGTTGCTGTTTCTCCACGCCGATTGCCGGTTCACCGACGCAGCCCGGACAACTCTACTCACAGCGCTTGAGCCCTCGGGCGGGGTCCAGGCTGCGGTGTTCCGGTTCGCGATCGACCTCCCAAGGTTCTGGCGGCGCTTCATCGAAACCGGACAAGCGGTGCGCGAAGCCCTATCGGGGCTGGCCTACGGCGACCAGGGACTGCTGATCCGTCGCGGGCTGTTCCAGTCCGTCGGGGGCTACCCGGACGTTCCCCTCATGGAGGACGTCGCGATGATGCGCCTGTTGCGACGGCGGACGCCCGTCACGCGCCTGCCGGCGCCGCTGCTGACGTCGGGGCGTCGCTACCGGCACGGCGGCGTGCTGCGGACGTGGCTCAAACACACCGCGCTCATATCGCTGTACCTGATCGGCGCGTCCCCGACGCACCTCGGGAGGTGGGGGGACCGTGGATAGGGCGCTCCGTCCGAATGTGCTTGGCGTCTTCGTCAAGGCGCCCGCGCCCGGCTGGGTCAAGACGCGACCGGCCGCTGAGGTGGGGGTCCACCGCGCGACGAAGCTCTACCGAGACCTCGGGCGCCGAGTCGTGTCGGCCTGTGCGGGGAGCGATCATGACACGGTGGTGTGGTTCGCGCCGGCGGAGGCCCGCCCAGCCGTGCGCGACTGGTTGCAAGGCCTGCGCGTCGCCGCCTTTCGGGCCCAGGTCCCCGGCTCCCTGGGGGCGCGCCTCGCCGCGGCGTTTCGGGCGACACTTTCACGAAGGGGCGCGCCGCGTGACCCTGATCGGATCGGATTGCCCTGGGGTCGACGCCGGCCTGGTGTCACGAGCGCGGGCAGCGCTCGCCGAACATGACCTGGTCCTCGGACCGGCGCATGATGGAGGGTACCACCTGATCGGGCTGCGCGCCCCGGTCCCGCAGCTGTTTCGCGGCATCGCGTGGTCGACCGATGCTGTACTGGGGCGGACGTTGGCGCGGGCGCAGCAGCTCGGGCTCAGCGTGGTGCATCTGCCGGGATTACGCGACGTCGATACGGCGAGCGACGCTCGGGCTGTCGGCATCTTGCCGGGTGGGATAGCTGCTCATTCACAAACGGAGGTGGTCCGTGGTTGACGAAACCGAAACAAGGCGTCGTCACGGTGCGCGGGAGCGCGGAAGGCTTCGCGCAGGAGATCACCGCTGGGCGTCACCGGCTGATCGCCGACGAGCCAGTGGCGGCCGGGGGGACCGACCGCGGGCCTGGACCCTACGATCTCTTGTGGCGGCGCTCGGCGCCTGAACGTCCATGACGATCGCGCTGTATGCGCGACGGAAGGGGTGGCCGCTTAGCGGCGTGACGATCCGGCTCCGCCACTCGAGGATCCACGCCGATGACTGCGCCGACTGTGAGACGAAACAGGGCACGCTCGATCGGATCGAGCGCGAGATTGCGGTCGCCGGCGAGTTTACGGAGGAGCAGCGTACCAAACTGCTCGAGATCGCCAACAAATGTCCGGTCCATCGGACGCTCACGTCGGAGATCAACATTCAGACGACTCTTCTTTGAGGACGTCGTTCAGGAGTGGGAGACTATGTCTGGAGTCGTGTACCGCTCTCAAGTCCGCATCGAGCGTGTCAAGGGCCCCGTCCGGCGCGCTTATCTCCCCGGTGAGTCGCAGCCAGTCGTGTTCGGCGTCCACGGCGCGGTGGCCGAGCACTACAAGGTTGCTCCCGGCGCCTTCGAGCCGCGCGCGACCACGCTCGACTATGTCGTCGCCGCGACCGCCGGCTGACTGACGGGGACCTTCGGGGGCGCGCTGGAGGCGCGCGACATCCGGGCGGACGGCGATCGTCTGACCGGTGAGGCGGTTGGCGAAATCGAGGAGACGGCAGACAAGGTCCTCGTCATCAGGCGGATTCACGTCCGACTGCATCTCAAGGTGCCCGCGGACCAGCGGGCGCCGGCGGAGCGAGTGCACGGGGTGTTCGCAACGTTCTGTCCCGTGTACCGATCCCTTCACACGGCGATTGCGATCACGACGGAGCTGGTCTTTGACCCGTGAGAGATCGAACGGCTTCGTGAAATAGTCGTCGCCACCGCTTCTGCGTGCAATGCCGCACGATCCGCGCGGATTAGAGCAAGATGACAATGCTCTAACATCCCGCGCTCCACCTTTTCCCCGGTATGTCTGCCCGGCACATTGACCCGGTGCCGCCCGACCACTGTCGGTCGGAGCCGGTCGTGCGTCCCACTTCTCTGAACGACAAGGAGTCACACCGATGCGAAACGCGATTGCACGCTTTGTGTCGTCGGGCCTCACAGTGCTCGCAGTCCTGTGCTTCAGCCGGCCGGGCGCGGCGCAGGCCGATAGTGCCAAGGCGATGGCTCACGGCGCCATGGGGCAGGATGCCATGGGGCACGATGCGATGGCGATGGCGAAGAACCGCCACGGCAGCTTCACCGCGGTGGGGAATCACACGGTCTCGGGCGGATTTGAGGTCGTCACCGAGAACGGCAAGCAAGTGCTTCAGTTCACCCGGGACTTCTCGCTCGGCAAAGCACCGGACCCGTACGTCGTGCTGAGCCAAACGGCAGGCCTTGATCAGCAGTGGCTGTATCTCGGTCGGGTGAAGAGCTTTTCGGGCGTGGCCACATTCGCGATTCCGCCAGGCACCGATCTCGCGAGCTTCAGCCACGTACTGATCTGGTGCAAGAAGTTCAAGGTGGCGCTCGCGGATGCGCCGCTCGCCTCCGGCGAGGGCGCGATGCAACACGACCAGATGCAGCACTAGGGGCCGCTGGTTGCGCTTTCCTTCGTCGTTCGCCGCCGCCGGCGTTCTCATGACGGGCCTTGGGACCGCGACGACCGCCGCCCTGCGGCGGCCGGTTGCGCCGAGGCCGCCGGTGTCCGCGAGCAACACTCTTGCACCCGAACTGACCAACCCGAGCTGGGTCAACGCCGACCCCCCGCTGCGGCTCGCGGAGGTCCTGCTGGGCCCCGCCGGGCGGGGCCGGGTGGTTCCGTTCGGGGCGGCCAATGAGAGGCCGCATACGCCGTCGGTAGCTGCGGAATCATCGCAAGTCTTCCGCGAGGACTTTCGGGGAAGGTGGGGGGAGCGGTGGATGGAGAGAGCGCTCACCAGCCGGCGCACTCGTTATGAAGTGGTGCAAGAAGAGGGTAGGCCAATCTTACGAGCGACGAGCAACAAGGCGGCATCGCTACTCTGGTCCAACCTCGGCATTCGCACGGGAGGAAAGGGTCAGATCTCGTGGCGCTGGAGAGTGCAGACAAGCATCTCGCAGAACCAGCACGAACGAGCAAAGCGGGGGGACGACTATGCGGCCCGGCTGTTCGTCGTGTTCGACTCCACGCTCTTCGACCCGCGCGCCCAGGCCATCTGCTACGTATGGGCCGCCCGCGAGGTCGTGGGCGCTGTCTACAGGAGCCCCTACGCCGCGGGCGTCGCCATGATCGTTGTGGAGAGCGGCGACCAGCGCGCCAACCAATGGGCCGCCGAGGAAAGGGATTTCGTGGCAGACTATCGCACTGTCTTCGGAATGACCCCGAAGACCGTGTCGGCCGTAGCCATCATGGTCGATACCGATAACACGGGCTCAAGCGCCACAGCGTGGTTTGCTGATATCGCGTTGGCATCGAGCGACTCATTCCCCGGTCGTGACACGGTGCCGTGATCCGACCCTGGCTCCTCGCGACACTCGCCTCCCTCGCCGCGCCCCGAGCGCTCGCACCGCTCGGCGGTCTCGTCGCGCCGGGGCTGCCGGATCATTCAATATTCTCGGCCGTGCTGCGCAGGCACGTCCACGGCAGCCGAGTCGATTACGCCGCCCTCCAGAACGACGCGCCGCAGCTTCGGTCCTATCTCGATCAGCTCGCTGCCGCCGCCCCTAAGGCTGTCGCCGAGGCCGATCGGCAGACGCAGCTTGCGTTCTGGATCAACGGGTACAACGCGTGCATGCTGAAACAGGTGATTGAGCACTATCCCATCGAACGGACGGGATTGAGTCTGCTCGGCGGGTCAACGGCACGTCGCCCCGGCTCGGTGCGGGACATCTCGGGCGTCTTCAAGCGGAAGCACTGTCGGGTGGCGGGGGTGCTGCGGTCTCAGGATGACATCGAGCACGGCATCATCCGGCCGATGGGAGACGCCCGCATTCACTTCGTGGTCAACTGCGCAGCCCGCTCCTGCCCCGCGCTCGGCACGGAGGCGTACCTCCCCGAGCGCATGGATCAGCAGCTCGACGCTGCCGTGCGCCGGTTCGTGGCGGACGAGACCCAGCTCCGGATCGTGATGGGAGATCGCCCGGTGCTCCAGGTCAATAAGATCCTGGACTGGTATTCGAACGACTTCGGCGGCCCCGCCGGGGTGAAGCAGTTTTTCGGGCGATACCTGCCGCCGGACGCCGCCGCGTACCTGCAGCGTGACGATGTGCGGCTCCGTTTCTTCGACTACGACTGGACGCTGAACGACGTCGACCGATGAGCCGGGCATTGGCACTTCTCCCCTTCCAGCTAGTGACGGAGCAGCTGGCTGCGCCCAGTTGGCTCACGCTGGTTGGCGCGCCCGGCGCGCGCATCACTGCGCGCCTGAAGCCGGTCCTGGCGGCCTGGGACAGGGCGGGGCTGCGGTTCGATTCTCCTCACCTCACGCCGGACTCTGCGTATTGCGACGACGCGGAGAGATCGACGAACTGCGCCCCGATCTCCTTGTAGTGCAAGGAGACCATCCTCGGCGTACGATTCGTGAACTGTGTCACCGGCCAGTTGAAAACGATGAAGAGCTTCTAGTGTACCTGGCGCCGTACCGGAATCGTCAGTTGGTCGTCCTCGAGACACCCCATCCGGCTCACAAAAAGGCAGCATGTTTCTTCATCAGACGGGCGCGCGCCAGCGCGACGCCCTGAACCCGGACAATTGGGCGATCGACGCCTATGCATTCTCGATCGCGGCCGATCGGCTCTTCATGTCCAGATTGTTGATGAACCTCGCGGCGAACGCCCAGCATTACCCGGAATGGAACGCCTATCTCAAGAACCGGCAGCCGAAAACGCTCATCGTCTGGGGGCGAAATGACCCTCTCTTCGTGCCGGCGGCCGCGGAATTGGTGAAGCAGAATGTGCCGACGGCCGAGGTGCGCCATTTCGACGGCGGCCACTTCGTGCTCGACGAGAACGCCGACGCGATCGCCGAGGCGATCATCGAGACGTTCTCCCGATAGGGCACTACATCGGGACGGCAGGAATGGGAACGGACCCGAGCCGGTCACTGGTTGACGAATACGGCCGTGCCCGCGACGAGCGAAATCTGTTCGGGATTTGCGGGGCGAACTTCGTCAGCGACCACGAACGCTGGCCGTTGTCGTTTCAGGCACTTACGGGAGTCGCGGGTCGGCCAGCACCAGCCAGCGACGGCCCCGTTGTTACCGCCGTTGTCACCGCGGATCGCCTCTCCCTCGCTGTCTTGGAGCAGCGTCGCCGGTGACGCCGCGGCAATGCGCCAGCGCCCCCGTGCTGATCCGGCCGATACCTCATGCCGGCTCGGGGAGGCCTCCTCTACATGGAAGACTTGTCGCTATTGAAAATGTTGCCCAGCACCTTCCACTCACCGTTGACGCGCGTCCACGCCTCCAGGAACTTCCCTGCGTCCTCGATGCGATGCCCCTTGGGACCGTCCATACCGAGCTTGTAGGGGCCGGTGGCGACCGCCAGGTCTCCGGCGCTCGATACCACGACCTTGGACGACTCAAAGGTGAGGGAAAGGTTCGGCGCTTTGAGCATCGCGGCCCACGCCGACCGCACAGCGGCGCGCCCGCCCACGCGAGGAGCGCCAGGCGGCAGGAACTCCCCGTCCTCGGCGTAGACGTTGCCGATTGCCGTCGTGTCCTTCGCCGCCACGGCCTGAACCCATTGCTTTTCCAGCTCGCGGATGGTCCGCTCTTCAGCGGCGATGTCGGGTTGCCGGGCGCAACCGCCCACGCTCGCGGCGGCGGTGAGGGCGAAGATCAGGCTCATAGGGCGCATGGAAATCTCGGGCACGTGATGGCTCCCTTCTCAATCGTTTCGACGGCGCGTCTCGGTGGCTCCTGACGGACCACCGCTTACGTCTGGGACAGGCTCGCCGAGCGCGGTGGCCAGATCGATCTGATGGTCCTGTTCCTCCACAAGGATGCGGCGAATCTGCTCCGCCATGGCGTACTCTCCGAGCGCTTCGCACTGCCGGATGCGGTCGCGGTAATTCCGGATGGTGTCGTTTTCACTCTCCAGATCGTACCGCAGCATGTCTTTCGCATCGTTCGATGTGCGGACCGGCTTGGGGGAAACCGCCGGCATCTTGCCGAGATAGTCGACCTGCCGCGAGATCGCTAAAGCGTGATCCAGTTCCTGCTTGGCGTGAATCTCGAGCTGCGCCGCGATGTCCATGTACTGGGCGCCGCTCAACACTTGGGAATACACTCCGCACCGCTTCCGCATACGTGTCGAACGTTTTCCGGCGGCGGCGGAAGCGTGATACCAAGATCTGTCAGGCGCTGCTCGGCGCTGGTGACGGCGGCGCTAGTGTCGAGTTGAGTCATAACCGCTCTCCTGATGGTTTCTCCCATGTGCGTGTGAGCGGCGAACAGCGACGCGTTCACGCTACGAACCCATGCAGGGCGAATCGATTGGACGATGGTATCGGCCATACTTTGGCATCAGTCGGCGGGAGGAGTCCTGAAGAGCCCGGGGGGATGGACGGAGGAGTTGTCGCTCGCCGAGCGCCCGCGGGAGCGGACGCCCGACGCAGACCGACACCAAAGTATGATGGACAACGAGTTGGCATCGCCCCATGGGTATTGTGGGGGTCCAGCATTCGCGGTAGGTCTGGTGTCGGACGGCCCCGCTCTCCCTGCAGGAGAACCGTTGCACTTCGCAACGGATGGTGACGGTGTTCGAGCGGTTGGCGAGTGGCAGCGTCAAGCGTGGATTTCCGCTCAGCCGCATCGTCCGCCACATGGACTGGGCGGCCGAAGGGCGCCGGCATAGCGACGATCTCGTGGAGTTGGAAGCGCGCGTCAACAACGTGTGGTGCCGCCACGACGATGCGGTCATGTGCGGGTCCTGCCATGCCGGGTCTGCCCATTCTTTAATCGGAGGCCATTACCATGCACCGTGACCTTGACTATGAAGCGGGCGGCGTGAGGGAATGTGAGCCCTGGGATCGCGTGGTGGCGGACGCCGCCCCCTGCGATCACATCGTGCAGCTGTATCAGGACCAGGAGTTTCTCGGCCGCGCCGTCTGCCGGTTCGCCGGCGCTGGTTTCGCGAACGGAGAGGGCATCATCCTGGTGTCAACGCTCCCCCACTGGAATGCCTTCCGCCCACGCCTCGAGGCCGAGGGCGTCGATGTGCAAGCGGCACAGGAACGCGGGCAGTTGATGGTGGTTGACGCCGAGGAACTCCTGCCCCGCTTCATGCGGGACGGCATGCCGGATGCGGCGGTATTCCCAGGCGTCTTCACGGAGGTCGTGGGGCAGGCGCGCGCCGGAGGGCGCTACCCCAAAGTGCGGGTGTGGGGAGAAATGGTCGATGTCCTGTGGGAGCACGGGGATGTCGCTGCCAGCATGAACCTCGAGGACCTGTTCGACCAGCTTGCCAAAAAGGTTGACATTTCGATCTTCTGCTCGTTCCTGATGGACAACTTCAACGGCGACGTTCATGCCCACATGCTGCCCCGGCTCGGGACGAATCACTCTCACCTCATTCCAGTGGAGGACTATGCTCGGCTGGAGCGCGCCGTAGCCGATGCGCTCCGGGAGACGGTCGGCCCGGACGAAGCCCGCGTCCTGGAAAGTCGGCTACTCGCCCGCTATCGGCCGCCCTTCAAGATGCCGCCCTCCCAGGCGTTGCTGCTGGCATTGCGTCAGTTTCTCCCGACAGTTGCTGATCCCGTGCTGCAACGGAGCCGCAACCTGTACACTGCTGCCGCGGCCGCCTGATGACGACGCCACGCGTTACGCTCCATGACGGCTGGACCGGTGTCCCAGGCGTCACTGGTGACGACGCGGCCGCAAACCCGGCGACGACCGATCCGATCAGCATCCTTGATACCGTTGATGTTCCCATCGTCGTGTTGCGACGCGACGGTATGCTCGTTGGCTTCAATAAGGCGGCGGGTGTGCTTCGCCTCGCGCCATCGGACATTGGTCGGGCGTGCCGCGATATCGCGGTGCTCGCCGGCTTGCCCGGTCTGGAAGAGCACTGCGGGCAGGTCATCGCCAGCGGAATAGCGTCCCGGGCCGATTTTCGCGAAGGAGAGAAGTGGTTCGTGGTGCGGATATCCCCCTACACCACAGGCGATCGCCAGGTCACCGGCACCGTGCTGACGTTCACGAATGTGACTGCGTTCCGCGCCAGCATCGATCAGGTCATCTACGAACGCGAATGCACCAAGGCGATCCTCAACACGGTGGCCGACCCTCTCGTCGTGCTGAACGCTGACCAGCGAATCCAGTCGGGCAATCGCGCCTTCTACGCCATGTTCTTTCAACTTGCCTCGTTGCGTACGCAGCTCACAAAGCTGCTGGCCGGCGGTCATGGGTTCCAGCCCGTTGAGGTGGATCACGTCTTTCCGGGGGAGGGTCATCGGACGCTGATTCTGGACGCCCGTCCGTTGTCTTTGCCGGGCCATTCCGAGCGCCGGGTACTGGTGACTTTCCAGGACATCACGGCACGCAACCAGGCGGCGGCGCCCAACGATCTGCGTGCCATCGCGGAACGCAAGGAAGAGTTGTGGCGCAGCGAGGCATTTCTCGCAGAGGCTCAACGCCTCAGCTTAACCGGCAGCTTCTCCTGGCGTGTAACGACCGACGAAATCACGTGGTCAGCACAGCTCTATCGCATTTTCGAGTTTGACCAGGGTATGCCCGTGACGCTCGAGCTGATCGGCACTCGAGTCCACCCGGAAGACATCCCGTTGCTGCATGACATGATCGAGCGAGCACGAGGCGCCGGCACTGACTTTGAATATGAGCTCCGGCTGCAGATGCCCGACCAGTCGATCAAGTACCTGCACACGGTTGCTCACGGGACGCGAGACGAGGATGGCCGGCTGGAGTACATCGGCGCCGTTCAAGACGTGACGGCACGGCGATTGTCGGAGCAGGCGCTCGGGAAGGCACAATCCGAGCTCGCACACGTCGCCAGGGTTACCACCCTCAGCACTTTGACTGCGTCCATCGCGCACGAAGTGAACCAGCCGCTCTCGGGCATCATCACTAACGCGAGCACCTGTCTGCGGATGCTCGCCGCGGACCCGCCGGACGTCGACGGCGCGCGCGAAACCGCACGGCGGACGATCCGCGATGGCAACCGTGCGTCTGATGTGATTGCGCGAGTGCGTGCCCTGTTT
>WNFJ01259778.1_pt1 | contig 10903 bp, 7 predicted proteins | sample 5400461 | NCBI WGS metagenome assembly WNFJ01 (sample SAMN13153349, study PRJNA577476) | soil metagenome | isolation source: 115 cm saprolite on Douglas fir-dominated hillslope | place: USA:California | collected 2013-09-17 | reverse complement strand
CGCCCAGGAACGACAAGAGGCCGGTCTCAAGCAGCAACTGACCGATCAGCCGAGATCGAGTTGCACCCATAGCGGCTCGTATCGCCAATTCCCGGCGCCGTTCCAATCCACGCACAAAAAGTAGATTGGCTACGTTGGTAGCGGCAATCAGCAACAGAACGGCGACCGCTGCGCCTAGCAGCCATACGGTCCCTGAATAACCGCTCACGACGTTCTCCAAAAGCGGGGTGAGGCGAATTGCATACCCTTTGTCGGTATCAGGATACCGACCGATCAACCCATTGTGAACGACCTCCAATTCGGCCTGCGCTTGGGCTACACTAACGCCCTCCTTCAGCCGGCCAACGCAACCGAAAATATGGTAGACCCGCTGGTATATCGGATAACTGAAAAGAGCGATTGAATTGACGGGTAGATAGACATCTGTCGGGGGAGGTCCCCAGAGGTCCACCTGAGCCGGCGCAATCCCTATTATTTCAAAGCTCTGTTCGCTTAAAGTGAGCTTTTTGCCGATGACACCTGGATCCGCATTGAAATGGGTCTTCCAAAAGCGTTCACTAATCACGGCAAGCAATGGGCCGTGAGGGATGTCCTCTCGCGTATTAAACGTTCTACCGAGAATTGCTGTTCGACCGGTAAGCGCGAATAAACTTGGAGAAACAAAGCCCACCGAAAGTCGCTGCGTTTCTCCACTTCCTGTGAGATCAAGAGAAGCACCGTTCCAAACCGCGAGACTGTCGAAGCAAGTTTGCGCCGCCGCCACATCCAAATAATCAGGATAATCAAAGCCAACCGCAGGAGAGTTTTGGTACGGCATCGAAACCAGGACTAGACGTTCCGGATGTGAATAGGGAAGCGGCTTCAGCAGTACCGAATTGATCAAACTAAAGATCGCCGTGTTAGCACCGATACCGAAGCCAAGGATCAGGATGGCGGTGATGGTGAAGCCCGGGGCTTTGAGGAGCAGGCGGATGGCGTGGTGGAGATGGGAAATTAGGCTTCGCATTTAGTTTAGAAATCTAATCACCACAAAGACACAAAGGACACGAAGACAGACGCACTGAAAAACCGGCTAAATTAAGAACCCTTTTACCTTTGTGTACTCTGTGTCTCTGTGGTGAAATTTGTTTTCATTCGCGGAGTGCTTTCACCGGGTTGATTCGCGTAGCGCGAAGTGCCGGGAGCAGGCAAGCCACCAGCGCGGCGAGACCAAGGACGATTACCGCTGCGCAGAGCGAAAACGGGTCGGTAGCGGATACTCCATAAAGAATGCCCTCGATGAAACGAACAAGAATGAGCGACGCCAAGAGGCCAACTATCAGGCCTACACCGACAATCTTCAGTCCTTGTGCGGTGATTAGTCTCAGGATGTTGTCAGACTGCGCTCCCAAGGCGATCCGAATGCCGATTTCGCGTGTCCGTTGGCCGACCGCGTATGCGAGAGTGCCATAAAGACCAATGGTTGCCAAGAAAAGCGCTGCGCCGGAGAACAAGCTCATCAAGAGCATCGATAATTTGCGAGTCACGAACTTCTGGGCAATCACATCTTCGTAGGTATTCACATCGAAGATCGACACGCCGGGATCAATCGATGCGACTGCTTCACGAACGGCTGGAACTAATGCGGCCGGATCAACTTCGGAACGCAAGATCAGGTATTCACCGTCATAATACCATTGGCTATAGGGAAAATACGCCTGAAAAGTGTTCTCCGCTTGTCCGGGGCTTTTGTAGCGGAGATGCGGAACCACCCCGACAATTATGCAATCCCTAACACCATGTCCCTCATCCTGTATGCTGATGCCCTTGCCCAGGGGATTCTGATTAGGGAAGAAGTGTTCTGCCAAGGATTCATCGACAATGATCACGCTCTGTTTGTCCACCGTATCTTGGGGCTCAAAGTCGCGGCCCTGAAGGATAGGAACCTGCATGGTTCGAAAGAAGTCTGAAGAAACCTGTTGCCAGACGAGGGTTGGTTGATGACCGGGTTCACGCTCCGGCTGACCGTCGACGGTGAAAGGCTTCAACCACTCATCATCGAATTTCAGTGGCGGCAAAATCGCTCATCCCTGCTTCGGTAACTCCCGGCAGCCGACGAATTTTCGTGATCAGTGCATCCCAGAAAGCCCGAGTCTGCACTCCATCCGTTTCGTACTTCTGACTAAGCAACATCACCCTAATTGTAAGGAGGTGATGCGGGTTGAAACCAAGCGGGATTTCCTGGGCGGCTTGGAAACTGCGAATTAGCAGACCCGCCCCAATTAACAAGACGCAGGCAAGCGCCACTTGCGCACAGACCAGAGCGGACTGCGTGCGCTGGGCCTGTGGTCCACGCGTCCCGGCGCGATCACCTTCGTCCTTCAACGCTGGGACCAGACTCACTCGGGACAAGCTCCAGGCAGGAAGGAGCCCCGAAACCAGTGCTGTCAGGAGCACTACCCCAAACACAAACACCATCGCATTCAAATCGACGCTCAATTCCTGAAAACGGAACGAGTCTGCGGGACTTAGCCATTTTATCGTCGCTACAGAGCTCAGAGCAATCATGAGACCGAGTATCCCGCCCAGAATCGATACGCATAGTGTTTCACTAAGAAATTGGCCTACCAACCGCCATCGCGTCGCCCCTAGGGCAGCTCGAATCATGATCTCCCGGCGACGCTGCAGACCGCGGGCAAAATGCAGATTGGCGACATTCGCGCATGAAATCAATAAGAGACAGCCAACCGCGGCCCCTAGGAGCCAAGTGGTTATCGCATAGTCTTTTACCATGCGATCGAGCAAGGGCGTAACGAGAAGTCCATAGCCTCTATAGGTATCTGGATACCTGGCTAGCAGGTTTTTATGAATAACCTCGAGATCGGCTTGCGCTGCAGCAACACTGATCCCGGCTTTCAATCGACCGACGCAGAGGAAACGATGGACGTCCCGAGCCGCAAGCGGGAAGAATCCGAGCGGGGCAATGGTATTGGCCGGAAGGTAAACATCGGCACTAGGCGGCCCCCAGTCGCATACTTGGGTCCGGACGACTCCGATCACCTGAAAACTGTGATCGCTAAGCGTGAGATTCTTTCCGATGCTCTTAGGGTCAGATTGAAACCGAGTCCTCCAAAAATGCTCACTGAGAACCGCAAGGAGTGGCCCATTTGGGATATCCTCTTGCTCACTGAACACTCGGCCGAGAACAGTTCGGAGACCGCTTACCTTAAACAGGCCGGGAGAAACAAAGCCGACTTCTAAGTGTTCAGGCAGATCGTTACCACCTAGGTCAAGGTAATCACCATACGCCACGGCCAATGACTCAAAGCTGTGTTGCGTGGCAACTGTATCAACGAACCCGGGATAATCGAACCCCATCGGCCGGTTGTTCTGGTAAGGCTGAAAAACACAAACCAGCCGGTCCGGATTCGGATACGGTAGCGGTTTTAGAATGACCGCATTGATCAAGCTGAAAATCGCAGTGTTCAGTCCAATACCGAATCCAAGGATCAGAACACAAGCGATAGCAAACCCCGGCGACCTGAGAAGCAGCCGGATTGTGTAGCGGAGATGGGAAATTAGGCTGCGCATGGTTTCGGAATTTATTCACCACAAAGACACGGAGGACACGAAGACAAACTTTTGAAAGAGGGTTACGTCTCGGGGCCTCCTACCTTTGTGAACTCCGTGTCTCTGTGATGAATTTTGTTTTTTATCATTCGCGCAGCGCTGTTACTGGGTTGATTCGCATGGCACGCAGGGCCGGTAACAAGCACGCGACCAATGCGGCCAAACAGAGAACGATGATACTGAGTCCAATTGTCATCGGGTCATTACTTTCTACTCCATAGAGAAGACTTGCAACAAAACCGCTAAAGCCAAAGGCGGTTAACAATCCGATAACTATTCCTAACCCAACAATCGTGAATCCCTGTTTCAATATTAGCATCAGGATGTTCCACGAGAGTGCACCTACTGCGATACGGACACCGATTTCGCGAGTTTGCCGGCTCACCAAATAAGCCAAAACTCCATACAGACCGACCGCGGACAGGAACAATGAAGCGCTAGAGAAAATGCTGACCGACAGCGCCGCCAATTTCCTGGTACCGAACCGCCCCGCGACGGTGTCATCGAAGGTTGTCACCTTACCCAGTGGCAATTCCGGATCGATTGAGGCAACCGTCCTTCGCAGAGCCGGTAATAAGCCGCACGGATCACCAGCTGAACGTAAAATTAGGAATTCGTAACGAGTAAGATGTTGGTAATAGGGACAATATGCATTGAATTTTGGCGACGGCTGATCCAACGCAGCGTGTCGTGTGTTCTCTACAACCCCAATGACGGTATAGGTCTTTGCCTCCATGTAAGAAGCCGTTAACTCAATCTGTTTTCCAATGGGGCTCCGACCGGGGAAAAAGGAATCGGCTAAATTCCGGCTGATAATGATACGAGGATTTTGGAAACGCTGATCGAGAGGACGTTTATCGCGGTCATCGAAATCGCGTCCATCAAGCAGTGAGACTTGCAAAGCATTGAAGTAGCCGGGCGCAACCAACTGCAAATTTAGCCGGGGTTCGCGCCCCGGTTCGGGAAGAGGCTGACCCGGGACAAAAAACGGCACACCAACATCATGAAACCAAACGAAGCAAAACGGACTATCACTAAGCGCCGCAGCCGTTACGCCCGGTAAATGGCGAGCCTTTTCCAGGAGCGCAGCAAAGAGGCTGTCGGCCTGCGCTTGGTCCCGATACTCATTCATCAAATGGATTTCGACCATCAACACGTTGTGGGGATCGAACCCTAGAGGAACATCCTGGGCAGCCTGGAAGCTTCGAACCAGCAATCCAGTACCGATCAATAGGACGCAGGTCAGCGAGATCTGACCGATCATCATCAGCGATTGAGCTAGCCGATGCTGTGGCCCAGCTGTCGTCCCGCGGTCACCCCCGCCCCGGAGCGCGGCCCCAGCATTTGCATTCGATGAGATGAGCGCTGGAAACAGTCCGGATGCGACCGCGGTGAACATGGCAACGATGAACGACACGCCGAGCGCCTCCGGGTTCAGAGAGATGTCTAAGATACCGCGCATATCCTGAGGACTGACGCACTTGATCAACTGAATCCCCAACAGGGCTACTGGAATACCCAGAAATCCGCCGATAAAGGAAAGGAGTGCGCTCTCAAGAAGTGACTGAAGAATCAAGCGGAATCGAGAGGCTCCCATGGCCGTGCGAATTATCATCTCTCGTTGACGGTCAGATGCTCTGGCTACAAGAAGAGTTGCTACATTGATCGTCGAGATCAGAAGCAGCGCCGTCGCTGCGCCAATCAAGAGCAAGAGAGTCGCGCTGTAGGGTTTTGTCTCGGCAAAATAAGTGCCGTCGACGCGGACACCGTAACCTTTATCCTCCGGATACCGGGCGACCAGGTTTCGATGTACGACTTCAAGATCCGCCTGGGCTTGAGCCAGCGTGACACCGTCCTTGAGACGTCCCACACAGAAGTGGGCGTGATTGTCTCGCCCCCGCCAGTTACCCCAATCGGCAACCACGTCGGCCGTGTTTATAGGCAACAGCACTTTCGGGGGATCCTCGTACTCGCTGTTAATCGGTTTGGACACCCCAATGATCTGGAAGGAGTGCCCGTTAAGAACGAGATTCTTACCGATGACGTTCGGATCCGCGCTAAAATGCGTCCGCCAAAATGGCTCGCTCAGAACGGCCAGCAACGGTCCGCCCGGTTTGTCCTCTTGGGTGGTAAATGGTCTTCCTATTAAAAACGGGACGCCAAAGGCTTGAAACGTACCAGCCGTTACGAAACTACATTTGATGCGTTCGGCATTTCCATTCTGAACCACATCTAACCAGTCCCACGTCGATAATCCCAGGGCACTAAAGGTGTGCTGGTTAGCCACGTAATCAAGATAGTCGGGGTAGTCAAACATCTCGTCCGGTGCGCCCTCGCTCGGCATGGAGATGATCGCCATCCTCTCCGGTTCCGGATAAGGGGGCGGCGTCAGAAGAACGCTGTCAATCAAACTGAAGACGGCCGTGTTAGCGCCAATACCGAAACCGAGGATCAGGACCACGGTGATGGTAAATCCGGGCGACTTGAGCAGAAGCCGGATGGTGTAGCGCAATGATGCCAGCAAACTATCCATAGTTCTGGGGGCGATCGCCGGATCTAAAGGGGCAGGTTGCGTGCCACGCCTCAGGCGTGGCTCCTCTAGCCGAACGTTAGTGGCTTCGCGCTTTAGTGGGAGACCACACCCGATCTGCGTGTCCCAAAATGAGAAAATAAGTCTCATCTTGGGACGTTCGGGTCTCTTCCTCACATGGGGCAAGAAGGAAGCAAAACTCGCAACATCGCCTCAGCCACCGGACGTACGTGCCGTTTCATATATCGGCCGCCCATTTTCAAGACCCCCTTAGCGCAGCGAAAATAGCACCAAGATGGTCGGCACGATCGTGATTAGACTATTCTGCCGACGTTCACGCATCGGAGAAGATAAAGGTACTGCTCAAGAAAATCATTGCAGAATATGTCGGATCTGACATATTTTGCTTTGGGTGAGTAAACCATTGCGATGGCTTGCGGGTGAAGTGAAAACCCCACCGATGAGCAACGAGGCTCGAAGAGAAGTGGGTTTTTTACTGCGGTTGCTCCAAGAGGGCGAGAGCCTTTCCCTACCGCACTCCCGGCCAATGCCAGTTATTGGAAAAGGCTGCCATGAGTTGCGGGTTACCGATAAGAACAAAACGTGGCGACTGTATTACCTAATAGAGTCCGAGGCAATCGTGATCCTGGATATTGGAGAGAAGAAGACTCAAAAAACCTCGAAAGGAATCATCGAACTCTGCCGGAAGAGATTAAAGAGTTATGAGAAAACCGAAAGACAAAAAAGCGACAGCAACGAAAGCCAAGGACAAATGGGTTGAGGGAACGGTTCAAGAGTTTCTCGCGCTTTCTGATGCTGATATGGAACTTATCGAAACACGGCTTGCCGCCAGCCGGCTCCTGAAGACTGTCCGTCAACGGAAAAAACTGACACAAGCCGCCGTAGCGGCAACCCTGCATACCAGTCAATCAAGGTTGGCCAAGATGGAGGCGGGCGACCCTTCTGTTTCCTTAGATCTTCTGTTCAAATCACTCTTTACTTTAGGCATCACGCGAAAGAAGCTAGCGGCATCTTTATCCTCTGTGTGAAAGGATGATCGCCTGCGCCGCGGCGTGTGCCGGGAGCTTTCAACGGCGGCGTGCGGACTCAGCGAGAATACCGCCTCAAACCGTCTGTCCAACCACTTGTTTCGATCGATCGATTCATAGCACTTAATCTAAGACAACGACCGATTCGTCTGTGCCTAAGCACGCATTCCAATCAATTTTGCACAACAAGGACTCAAAGATAAATCCTTGATGGAACTCGGCTGAGGCACTCTTCAACTTTGTGACCCTTGCGATCTTGTTGTGAAGTTTTTTTGTCATTCGGGATCTGTTCCGGCGGCTGCCGGATCATGCGCTTCGCATTGGCTATCTGCTATTGGCTATTGATCATTCGCGCAGCGCGGTGGACGGCGATAATAAACAATAGTGCGTTTTGCTTGGAATAAAGGAGTCCTCAGGTACCCCGGGTACAACGACAGTTCTTTAACGCATGGATTTGCGCCAAATTCCTCAAATCCGGGTAGCAACGCGGTTGTCGGTTGAAGCAATTGTAATCCCCGCCGATACAATTTGACGTTCCCTCCATCCAATGCGCCAAGAACAACATTTTTTGACTGCTTTGCTGGCATTCGCCGGCGCTGCCGGTCTTCTGGCTAAATCTGACTTTCGGAAGGCGACGTCACTTTGTCCCGGAGGTACACTGGTAAACCAAGGTGGAATAGCCGATTCTTCGAAGTCCTGCCATCGTGAAAACAATGAAGACGGCTCCTACACAACAAGGACCCAAAGTTCACAGAGACAGATTCTTCTGGTTCTGGTCTTCGGGAATTTTTGTGAACTTGTTTTGTCAGTAGCTCACGATGAGGGTCATGAGTCGCTTTCTTCGTCTCGTTCGATTGGAGGTCGGCGCAATCGCCCGGTCCTCAAGCTATGATAGCTTGAGATCCCTCCAAGAACCTTATCTCCCATGAACAAACTAGTATCCGTCCTCACAATCGGCGCCATCATCGGTGCCATATCGCCAGCAATGGCGCAGGAGCACAAGCGCATCAGCCCCCACGAAACCGTCGGCAAGGTTATCGATGGAAATCGGGTGATGATTGTTTATGGCCGGCCTTACACGAAGGATCCGAAAACCGGCCAGGATCGAAAAATTTGGGGTGACCTCGTTCCTTACGGTGAAGTCTGGCGCACCGGCGCCGATGAAGCCACGCTTCTGATCACTCAAAAACCGATTGTGATAGCCGGTACCACCATTCCGGCGGGTGCTTACACTTTGTGGACTTTGCCAAATCAAGACGGCACCGCCAAACTAATCATCAATAAACAGATCGGCCAATGGGGGGTAGGCCCTGGATCTTACGACGAGAAACAGGATCTTGCGCGCGTTGACCTTAAGAAAGAAGCGGTGGATACACCGGTAGATCAATTTACGATGGCGGTTTCCAAAGATCCCTCCAGTGGTGGCGTCTTGAGTATGGTCTGGGAAAAAACTGAGTTTTCAGTTCCGTTCACCGTACAGAAATAGCCTCCGGCCTTTCGGTTGCCTGCGTCGCGCACGATGACCGGCTGCATCGATCCTCCTCAGGTCCCGCCCAGGGACTGCAGTGATGAATCACGTCATTTCACATCTCCTATCCGTATCAATGTCTAGACTACCGCGCCGACGGGTCAGTCTGGCCTGCGGAATTGCCATGCTGAGCTTGCCAACCGGCGGGATCGCACAATCCGTTCCCGGGGCAGAGATCCTGCGCCAGTTGCGCGGCTTCCACGAAATGGGCAGCGTGCTTTATATCGCAGCGCATCCCGACGATGAGAACACAGAATTAATCACCTATTTCGCCCGGGGGAGAAACTATCGCACCGCCTATCTTTCGCTTACGCGCGGAGATGGTGGACAAAATGTGCTCGGCCCCGAATTCGGCAGTGAAATAGGCGTGATTCGGACCCAGGAATTACTCGCTGCGCGACTGATTGATGGCGGCCGGCAATTCTTTTCCCGGGCAGTCGATTTCGGTTTCTCCAAGGACTTCCGCGAGACCTTGAGAATTTGGGATCGGCAACAGGTATTGAGCGACATCGTTCGGGTCATCCGCCAGTATCGACCCGACATTCTCATCACGCGTTTTTCTCCCGTTCCGGGGCGCACGCACGGGCACCACACAGCGTCCACGGTGCTTGCCATGGAAGCCTTCAAACTTGCCGGCGATCCGAAGGCTTTTCCGGAACAGGGACTGGAACCGTGGCAACCAAAACGCATTGTTTGGAACGAGTCCATTTATCAAAAGGACGACATCGGCGGAGCTCAACAAGTACACATTGATGTCGGTGGCGATGACCCGGTAACCGGAGAACCATTCACGGTTATCGCCGGCCGGAGCCGCTCCATGCACAAGACTCAAGGCTTTGCCAACTTCGCCATTCCTAACCGGCCGGGGCCAAGATTTGAAGAGTTCCAACTCCTGGATGGGGCGCCTATGAAGAGCGACGTGCTCGACGGCGTAGACACTACTTGGGGTCGCGTACAGGGCGGGGCGGAAATTGGAAAACTGGCTGAGGGAATCGTTGCTCGATTTGACTCACTAAATCCGGCCGCAAGCGTGCCCGAGTTATTAAAATTGCGAGGCGAGCTGGCTGCATTGCCGGCTAGCGACCCTGTGGTAACTGAAAAACGCGATCAGCTTGACCGTATTTTGCAGGCGTGTCTTGGCTTGGAAGTGCGGACCACCATTTCACAGGTCGAATTAGTGCCGGGCGAAATGATGAAACTGCATCACGCTGTGGTCATTCATTCCAGCACGCCGGTCCGCTGGGTCGCGGTACGTTATCCTGGAATCAAACCACAAATCGACCCAGGGACGTCTCCAAGTCCCCCCGCCTCTCAGAAAACGTTCCCACGTCTTCCTGACCCTCAGAATATTGAACTCCTTACGAATCAGCCTAGAACGGTAGACTCGACACCGACCCTGCCGGCCGGCACGCCGTTGAGTCAGCCCTATTGGCTGCGTGAAGAAGCTAGTCCAGGAATGTTCCAAGTTGATGATCCTTCGTTGATCGGTCGCCCGGAGAATCCGTGTCCTTTTCCCGTCGAATACGTTTTCGAAATTGGCGACCAGACACTGGTCATTCCGGACGAGCCGGTGCAAATCACTACGAAACCTGAGAATAGTGAAATTCGCCGTCGCATCGAAGTCATTCCGCCGGTCTCGCTTGATTTTGCCACTGACGTCGCGCTATTCGCTCCGGGAACATCTCATCCTGTGGAGGTTGAAATCGTCGCGTCCCGCGCGGATTCGAACGGCTCCTTAAGACTGGACGCGCCCCAAGGCTGGAGGGTTTCACCGGCCGAGCAATCATTCCATCTAAAGACCATCGGCGAAAGGGCGCAGTTTACCTTCACCATCACTGCCCCGCAGAAATCAGACACCGCCAAGATCATCGCCGATGCGGAAATCGGGCAGGCCCATTACCGGGCCGGCCGCATCGAGATCAATTACTCGCATATCCCGCCTATTTTGCTCCAGCCGGTTGCCAGTCTGAAAGCCATCAGTCTCGACCTTAAAACTCTCGGGCACACAGTAGGCTATCTGCCTGGCGCAGGGGATAGCATGGCTCAAAACCTGAAACAAATGGGTTATGCTGTCAAGATTTTGGACGATACGAATCTCACGCTGGAAGATTTGCAGAGACTCGATGCCGTGGTGATTGGCGTTCGAGCTTTCAACGTCCGGAACAATATTGGGTCAAACTTGCCGTT
>WNFJ01042739.1_pt1 | contig 10903 bp, 8 predicted proteins | sample 5400461 | NCBI WGS metagenome assembly WNFJ01 (sample SAMN13153349, study PRJNA577476) | soil metagenome | isolation source: 115 cm saprolite on Douglas fir-dominated hillslope | place: USA:California | collected 2013-09-17 | reverse complement strand
CAGGGCTGGCTGATGCACGACAATTTCATGATGCGCGGCACCTTCGGAGTCACCTATGAATTTCTGTGGGCCAACCCCTATCAACCCGGCCTGAGTTACTATCTGACGCCCCTGGTGTTTCACGACGATCTGTTCGGCCGCCTGTTCATACGTTCCAGTTGGGAAGAAAACGCCAAATGGCTAGGATATTTCGACCGCCAGCTGCAGGTGTTTGACGAAGGCAAGCCGACCGTCCTGAATCCGCAGCTTACGTTCGAGCCCATCGCCCTGCCGGAAGCCGTAGTGCTGTCGGCGAACTACGCCAGGAAATTCAAGATCGCGATACAAGACGGCGAGTCGGTTTTTGTAGTCGCCCTGAAACCCCGCCAGCCTTATGAGATCGAAGTGGATGGCGAAGAGATGCGCGAAGAATGGACCGACCCGGGCGGCATTCTCTCGCTTCAATTGCCGCCGAAAGTTGCCGTAGGAGTCCGCATGCGCGAGGCCTCCAAATCCCGGTAGCGTTTCTGGTGCTGTTCGAGGTCTTTGGCCGTATCGCTCAGATGGCTGCTCATGGCGCTCATGGCGCCCTGGGGGTCTGACCGTTTGATGGCGGCGAAAATTGCTTCGTGCTGTTTCAATCGTTCCTTGACCATTTTGGGGCCTGAAAACGTCTCCGTGCGGCTCTCCCGCAACAGTTCCGCCAAAGGCTCGAGCAGAACCAGCAGGACCGGATTCTGTGCGGCTCGTGCGATCTCGGCGTGAAACTCCACATCGGCGTCCACGTATCCCGCCGGCTCACTCGGTTTCTGGCGCATGATTTCGAGCGAGCGCTCCATGGATCTCAGGTTCGCCTCGTTACGGCGCGATGCCGCCAGAGCGACCATGGCCACTTCCAGAACTTTCCGCACCTCCAGCAGATCTTCGATGAGATGATTGCGCCGCCTGAGCAGAAGCTTCAGCGAATCGCCCAGCGGACCCATATGCGCTTCTTGAACTACCGTTCCACGCCCGCGGTCGATGCGCACCAGCCCGCGGCTCTCGAGCAGCTTCATCGCTTCCCGGATGACTGTCCTGCTGACGCCCATCGTTTCGCACAGCTCTCGCTCGGCAGGGAGCAGCGCCTTCTCGGCAAGCTCGCCGGAAATAATGCGCTCGGAGATCGATTCCGCCACCTTGCGGTGCAGCGGCGGTCTCATCTTGATGAGCTTTTGCGCCTTCGGAACACCCTTCTCGCGCATAACGTTTGAAATGATACCAGACCAACCGGCTCCCTGCTATAGTGCTAGGGTGGACCGCCTCGCCGGCGCCGGCCGGAACATTGCCGTCGCCAGCATTGTCGTCAGCGCGGCCCTGGCAGCCCTCAAAATCATCGTCGGCCTCAAGGCCAACTCCACGGCTCTGGTATCGGACGGCTTCGAATCCGCCAGTGACGTCCTGTCCTCGAGCATCGTCCTGATCGGTCTCATCGTCGCGGCGCGGCCGCCGGATGAGGATCACCCTTACGGCCACGGCCGTTTCGAGATCCTCTCCGCGCTGTTTGTCGGCTCGATTCTTTTCGCCACCGGCGTACTGGTTTGTTATCATTCCGTCCAGCGCGCCTTAGAAGGCGGTCATACGCCCGCATTCTTTGCCGTGTGGCCGCTGCTGATCTCCATTGTTTGCAAATCCATCTTGTGGTTTCTCAAGCGTATTTATGGGCGGCGCCTGCGCAGCGAGGGTTTGCTGGCCGATGCCTCAAACGACGCCGTGGATGTGCTTTCGGCCGTAGTCGCTTTGACCGGTCTCTCGTTCACGCTCTTCGATCCTAAGAAGTTCGTCGTCTTCGACCCCATCGGAGGCTTTGGCGTCGGCGGTCGTCGTCATTATCCTCGGCATCCGCATCATGCGCGACACCGTTTTGCAACTCATGGACACCATGCCCGATGAGGCCATGCTCGATCAGATCCGCGGCGCCGCCTTGCAGGTTCCCGGCGCCCTGGCGATCGAGAAATGCCGGGCCCGTAAGACCGGCATGAAGTACCATGTCGACCTGCATCTCGAAGTGGATCCCAATCTGACGGTACAGGCCTCGCACGATATCGCCACGCAAGTCCGCATCGTGATTAGGGAAAGCCTGGATTGGGTAGCAGATGTGCTGGTTCACGTAGAACCGCATATGTCGGTCACAAGTAATGAAAATAAAGTTAAATAGATTCTAAATCAATAATATTGGGGCGAAATTGTGTGTCCGGCGTCCCGGTTTTCTTGGCCCTCCGTACTACAATGAAGCTAGAAAGGGAATAGGGCCATGTTCGGCCCTCCGGGAAGTATCAGCCAAACCGAACATGCATGTTCGGTTCGAGACCAGTTAACTCTTTTAGGCTGAATAAAACCGCTTCGGAAAACCGAACATGCATGTTCGGTTTTGATCGTGAATCACTCGAAACCCTCTTCAGGCAGCGGCAGCCTGTCGGAATCGCGCGCGACCCACACGTACACGGTCGGCAACAGGAAAATGCTCATCGCCAAAGTCGCGCTTAATCCGCCGACAATCACGATCGCGAAGGGCCGCTGCGAATCCGACCCGATGCCATGCGACATGGCCGCCGGCAATAATCCGAGCGTCGCCACCAGCAAGGTCATCATGATGGGGCGCAAGCGCAGCACAGCGCCTTCCACGGCGGCGTCAATCACCGAGTGGCCGCGCGCGCGGAGCTGATTGATGTACTCGACCATGATTACCCCTGTCTGCACGGCCACGCCGAACAGCGCCAGAAATCCCACGCCCGACGAGACGCTGAAATGTGTGCTCGTGGCGTATAAAGCGAACAATCCTCCTACCGGCGCAAGGGCCACCGTGAGCAGGACCAGCAGCGCCCATTTAGCCGATTTAAACGCGGAATAAAGTAAAATGAAGATCACCATCAAAGTTACCGGCACGATCACCGACAGCCGCTTGTTGGCCCGCTTGGCGCTTTCATACTCACCGGCCCAACTCAGGGTATAGCCAGGCGGCAATTTGACTTGCTTTCCTACTTTCTGGATGGCTTCCTCGACGGTGCTGCCGAGGTCACGGCCGCGGACGCTGTACTTGAGGGCGACATATCGCGAGTTCCCTTCGCGATAGATTTCCGAGGCGCCATCGGACACAGTGATGTTGCAGAGCTGCGCCAGTGACACGCGTTCCCCGGAGGGGGCGAGCAGGCGAATATTCTCGATCGCTTCCCGTGTATCGCGATAGGGAGCGAGATAGCGCACCACCAAGTCATAGCGCTGCTCGCCTTGCAGGACCTTGCTGACGGCATTGCCGCCGACGGCCGTCTGAATGGCGTCCTGAACGTCGGCTACATTGATTTGATAGCGCGCGGCCTTCTGGCGGTCGACCACGACGTTCAAGTTGGGCTGGCCGATTACGCGAAACAGTCCGAGGTCCTGGACTCCGGGAATCTGGCGCATGACTCCCACAATCTGATCGCCCTTCGCTTCGAGAAGCTTCAGATCCTCGCCGTAGATTTTGATGGCGAGCTCGCCTTTGACGCCGCTCACCGCTTCTTCCATATTGTCGGCAATCGGCTGCGAGAAACTCCACAGCGCTCCGGGTATTTTTTGCAACTCGCGATCCATGGCGGCGATCAGCTCTTCTTTATCCTGATCGAAGACGGGACGCCACTGCTCCTTCGGCTTCAGGTCTACAAAATACTCGGTGTTGAAAAAACCCGTGGTGTCCGTTCCGTTATCAGGGCGTCCCGTTTGACTGGTTACCACGGTGACTTCCGGAAAGGACGCGAGCACTAGCCGGGCTTGATTCATCAAGCGGGTTCCCTCGGTGGGGCCGGTGCTGGGGGCAAGAGTTCCGCGCACCCAGATGGCGCCTTCGTCCAGGTGCGGCAGGAACTCGGAGCCGATAAGTCCTCCTGCCGCCAGATAGAGCGCGGCGGCAAGCAGCAGCGCGGGAATCGCGACAGTGACCCAATGCCATCGAATGGCCCACCTGACCCCGTTGCGATAGCGATTGGTGAGGAACACCAGTACGGGGTTATGCCATTCGCGGGCGCCCTTGCGGAAGAAAAAACTTGCCAGAACCGGCGCGACCAGCATGGAGAAAAGCAACGCGCCCAATAGCGCAAATACCACGGTCCAGGCCATCGGCTTGAAGAGCCGGCCTTCCACGCGCTGCAGCGTGAAGATGGGCAGATAAGCAGTGATGATGATGGCGCGCGCGTAGAAGACCGGACGCTGGACCTCATGCGCGGCGGCGCGGATTCGCTCGCTGGGTGTCTGGGTATCGCCGGCGCTCTGGCCTAAGTGGCGAACGACATTTTCGATCATCACGACCGAGCCATCCACCACCATGCCAAAATCCAAGGCGCCCAGAGAGAGCAGATTAGCGGGTATCTTTCTGAGGTCCAGACAGATCGCAGCGAAGAGGAGTGAAAACGGAATGGTGATCGCGACGATGAGCGCGCCCCGCAGATTACCGAGGAAGAGAAAGAGCACAATTGCCACCAGCAGGATGCCCTCGGTGAGGTTATGCATCACGGTGTGAGTGGTGTAATGAACCAGATTACTGCGATCGAGGAAGGGAACGACCTGCACGCCAGGAGGCAGAATGTGCTCGTTCAGCTCCTTCACTTTTTCATGGATCGCAACCAGCGTTGCATCCGACTCAGCGCCTTTTCGCAAGAGCACGATACCGGAGATGACATCGCCGCTATCGACGATCCGCCCATCCGCCCGATGGATCGCCTTCGAAAATTGACCGAGGCGAATCTTCGGGCCCTGCGCCACGGTGGCGATGTCCTTGACCCGTAAGGCCGTGCCGTTCTTGGTCAAGATAACCGTCTGCTCGATATCGTTTACATTCCTGACCAGTCCAACGGCGCGAACGTTGACTTGCTGCAGACCCTGCTCGATGAAGCTTCCGCCGGCATTCACATTGTTACTCGTGAGCTGCTGCTCCACCTGACCAATGCTCAGCCCGTGGGCGACGAGCTTGTTCGGATCCACGCGGACCTGATACTCCTTGGTGACGCCGCCAAAGCTGGCTACATCGACAACATTCGGTACGGACTTCAACTGCTTCTCGATCACCCAATCCTCGAGCGCCTTGAGCTCCATCACGTCATATTTCGGATTCGTGCTTCTCAACGTGAAGAAGTAGATCTGTCCGACGGGACTCCAATCGGTCCCCATTTGAGGCTGCAGGCCGGTGGGCAAGGTGACCTGCGCAAGTCTCTCCAGCACCTTGGCGCGATTCCAGTCGTTTTCCGATTCGTCATCGAAAATAAGCGTGAGGCTGGAGAGTCCAAATAGCGAAACGGAGCGCAGAGACGTCAGATGGGGGATGCCGTTCATCACGATCTCAAGCGGCACCGTGACTTGCTGTTCGACTTCTTCGGCGGCGCGGCCGGGCCACTGCGTGATGACGGTGACGTAATTGTTCGCTACGTCGGGATAGGCTTCGATGGGAAGATGGCTGAAGGAAATCGCGCCCCAGATGAACAGCAAAATCGCCGCCGCCATCACGATAAAACGGTTATTCAGGGCATAATCGACAAGACCATTGAGCATTCGTGACGCTGACAATCGTAGCACACGCGCCGCACGCTCCCGTGGTCTGAGCGAACTCTAAGCTTCTTCGAAGCCAGGCTCGGGAGCAGGGAGAATATCCCGAGGGCCTGCGATCCAGACATATAAGGTAGGCAGTAGAAAGACGCTCAGCAGCAGGCCGGAAATCAGGCCGCCGACGATGACGATAGCGAAGGGCCGCTGCGAGTCGGAGCCGATGCCGCGCGATAGGGCTGCCGGCAGTAACCCCAGAGTCGCTACCAGCATGGTCATCATAATGGGGCGCAGCCGGAGAACGGCTCCTTCTATCGCCGACTCCTCTACAGAGCGGCCCCGGGCGCGAATCTGATTGATGTACTCGAGCATGATCACGCCGGTTTGCACCGAGACTCCAAACAGCGCCAGGAATCCGACGCCAGAGGATACGCTGAAGTTCGTGCCGGTAATCAGGAGCGCTAGCATTCCACCGATGGGCGCCATGGCAACGTTGGCAAGAATCAGAAAAGCCCACTTGAACGACTTGAACATGGTATAGAGGATGATCAAGATCAGCAGGATCGTGATTGGAAGCACGATGAGCAGCCGCTTCTGCGACCTCTTCTGGCTTTCGTACTCACCAGCCCAATTGATCGTATAGCCCGCCGGTAGTTTAACTTGTTGTCCTACTTTTCGGATCGCCTCCTCGACGGCGCCGCCCAGGTCGCGGCCGCGCACGCTGTATTTGATGGCGACATACCGGGAGTTTCCTTCACGATAAATTTCCGAAGCGCCGTCCGACACATCGACCTGAGAAAGCTGAGCGAGAGCGACGCGTTCCCCGGAAGGCGCTAACAGGCGAATGTTTTCGATGGCATCCCTCGTGTCACGGTAAGGAGCCAGATAGCGCACCACCAGATCGTACCGCCGCTCGCCTTGGAGTATCTGGGTAACGGCCGAGCCGCCGACAGCAGTCTGAACTGCATCCTGGACATCGGCGACATTGATTTGATAGCGTGCGGCCTTGTCGCGATCCACGTTGACGTTCAAGTTAGGCTGGCCGATAACCCGAAACAGCCCGAGATCCTGGATTCCGGGAATCTGGCGCATCACGCCGACGATCTGATCGCCCTTGGCTTCCAGCGTCTTCAGATCGTCGCCGTAGATCTTGACCGCAAGCTCTCCTTTTACTCCGCTGACGGCCTCTTCCATGTTGTCGGCGATGGGTTGGGAGAAGTTCCAAAGGACGCCGGGCATCTTTACGAGCTCGCGACCCATGGCGGCGATGAGTTCCTCTTTATCTTTGCGGAGGACTGGGCGCCACTCGTCCTTCGGCTTCAGATCGACGAAGTACTCCGTGTTAAAGAAACCGGTGGTATCGGTTCCGTCGTCGGGACGCCCCACGTTACTCACTACCGTGGTCACCTCAGGGAAGGAAGCCAGGGTCAGCCGAGCCTGGTTGGCCAGACGGATGCCCTCGCTCGGTCCGGTGCTCGGCGCAAGAGTACCCCGCACCCAGATAGCGCCTTCATCCAAATGGGGCAGAAATTCGGAGCCGATGACGCCACCCACAGCCAGATAAAGCGCCGCGCCGAGAGCGAAAAGAGCGACTCCGAGGGTGAGCCACCGCCATTCGATAGCCGATTTCACGGCAACGCGGTAGCGATTCGTCAGGAAAACCAAAATCGGGTTGGGCCATTCAGATGCGCCCTTTCGGAACAAGAGGCTCGCTAGAACCGGCGCAAGCAGCATCGAAAAAATCAGTGCGCCGAGCAGCGCGAATGCAACGGTCCAGGCCATGGGTCTGAACAAGCGGCCCTCCACGCGCTGCAACGTGAAGATGGGCAGATACGCCGTGATGATAATGGCGAGCGCGTAAAATACTGGACGCTGCACCTCATGCGCCGCCTCGCGGATTCGCTCGCTCGATGTCTTTGTATCGCCTGAGGGCTGGCTGAGGTGGCGAACAATATTTTCGACCATCACCACAGCGCCGTCCACCACCATGCCGAAATCGAGCGCGCCCAAAGAAAGGAGATTTGCGGGAATATTTCTCAGGTCCAGACAAATCGATGCGAACAGCAGCGAAAACGGAATCGTCAGCGCGACGATCAGCGCTCCGCTGAAATTGCCGAGAAAAAGAAAGAGGACAATTGCTACCAGAACGATGCCCTCTGTGAGGTTATGGAGCACCGTGTGAGTGGTGTAGTGAACGAGATCACTGCGATCGAGGAATGGAACGATCTTCACTCCCGGCGGGAGAATATGACCGTTTAGCTCCCTTACCTTCTCATGAATCGCTTGCAGCGTCGAATCCGACTCGGCGCCTTTCCGCAAGAGTACAATGCCTTCGACAACATCGTCATTGTCAATAATGCGGCCATCCTCGCGGTGAATCGCCTTTCCCTCACGGCCGAGGCGTATTTTCGGCCCCTGAGTCACGGTGGCAATATCGCCGACACGTAGGGCCGTGCCGTTCTTAGCCATAATGACCGTTCGCTCAATATCGCGCACGTTTTTAACCAGCCCGATGGCGCGCACGTTCACCTGTTGCAGACCCGCTTCAATAAAACTGCCCCCGGCGTTCACATTGTTGCCTGCGAGTTGTTGCTCTAACTGTCCGATGCTAATTCCATAAGCGACGAGTTTGTTTGGGTCAACGCGAACCTGATATTCGCGAGTGACGCCGCCAAGGCTCGACACGTCGACTACGTTCGGCACGGACTTGAACTGTTTCTCCAGCACCCAATCTTGCAGAGCCTTTAATTCCATAACGTCATATTTCGGATTCGTGCTCTTGAGTGTGTAGAAGTAAATTTGCCCGACCGGGCTCCAATCCGTGCCCATTTGAGGCTGCAAGCCGGAGGGCAAGGCGACCTGACCGAGCCGCTCGAGAACCTTGGCGCGATTCCAATCGTTTTGCGAATCGTCGTCGAAAATGAGTGTCAAGCTGGAGAGCCCGAACAGGGAGACCGAGCGCAAGGACGACAAGTGAGGAATGCCGTTGACCACGGTTTCGAGCGGAACCGTGACCTGCTGTTCGACTTCTTCGGCGGCCCGGCCGGGCCACTGCGTGATGATGGTGACGTAATTATTGGCTACGTCGGGATAGGCTTCGATGGGAAGATTCTTGAAGGAAATGACGCCCCAGATGAACAGGAGAACAGCAACCGCCAAGACGATAAATCGGTTATCGAGAGCAAAGTCGACGAGGCCCTTGAGCATTACTGCTCCACCGTGTTCTGCAACACGAGCGCGTTCGATACTACTTTGTCGCCGGGGCTGATACCGGAGATGACTTCCTGCATAGTATTGCCCGACAGCATCTTTCCGGCCGTGATTTCGATGCGCCGGAACCGCCCGGCATCCACGGGCGCATAGACCCAATCGCGATCGTGCAAATGCAAGATCGCAGAAGCCGGCACAGTCGCCCGGGTCTCCTGCTGCATCCCATGGAATGTCGCGGTAACAAACATACCGAGCCGCAACATACCCGGATTGTCGACCTCCAGACGGACTTTCGCGGTGTGCAGAGCCGGGTCAAGGACCGGGCCGATACTGCTGATCCGCGCCTTCAGAACTAACTTGGGATACGCGTTCAGATGTATCTCGGCATACTCGCCGATGCGTGCAAAAGACATATCGTTTTCATAAACGTCGCAGATAACCCATACTCTCGACAGGTCGGAAATAGTGAACGGGTTCGGAGAAGCCAGGCCCTGCGTACCCGACGCGCTAGTGACCTGTTGATCGGTAACTACGCCCGAGACCGGCGCGTGGATTTCAATAATTTGCGTTGGATGTTTGGGGTCCGCGCCAAGCACTTTCAGGCGATCCGTAGTGGTCTCGACGGTCACCTGTGCCTTGGTGGCTGCGTCCTCGGCGACTTCGAGATCCTTTTGCGCCACGGCGCCTTTGTCGTAGAGGATCTTGGCCCGCTCCAGTTGCGACTTGGACAGCGCGGCATCGGCAACAGCTTGCCGATAGTCGGAGAAAGCCTGGGAAATATCGGGGCTCTGCACTTTCATCATGAGTTGGCCCTTGGTAACGGTATCTCCCATCCGCGCGTGAACTTCGACGATCCGGCCCGACGCCAGCGAGATCACCGGGACCGCTCGCGAGATGTCGGCGGCGACTGTTCCAGTCACGTTCAGCTCCGGTGCGGCAACATGTTTACCGGCCGTTGCCAGCGGAAATTGTTCAGGACGGTCGACCTTGACCAGGCTGGCGTCGGGCTCCTGCTCCACCTTGGCGGGAGGCGGCGCCTCTGCCCTCGGATCGGCTTTCACTTTTTCACCGCATCCGGAAAGAAGTAGACCGAAGGCGAGGCAAAGCGCTACTTCGATCGATAAAATTGCGCGTTTCATTGGATAACCTCATTGCCCACCGCGAGATTGAGTTGGGCCGCTGCCGTCAGGTAAGAGCCGATCAGGCTCAAATAGGTCCGCTGAATGCTGCGGTAATCATTCTCGGCATTCAGGAAATCGAGCAGAGCCGCGCCGCCATGTTGATACGAGAACGAAATCGTATCGCGAACGCGAACGGCCCGCTGCAGATGCTCCGCCTTGTAGGGTCTGAGCAAATTCAGATTGCTCATCAGCGTGGCGTAGGCGGAATCGACGTCGCTGAAAACCAGCGCATAGTTCGCATCGCGCGTCCTTTCGGTCTTGCCGATATCGAGCTGCGTACGCAGCTTTTCGCCCTGGTTGCGATCGAAAATTTTTATCGGAATGGTCACGCTGAGGCCCATGTAGACCGGGATCGGAGGATTGCGCGCAAAGTCCATGCCGAAGGTAGGATCGGTTGTGCCGTTGGCCATGGCGAGCCGGTGATCGGTCTGCGCCTTGTCCACGGCTTGCGCGGCAGCTTTCAGGTCCGGCCTGCTGTCCAGCGCGATCCTTCGAAATTCGTCGTTCGGCAGGATTTGACCGGTGAAGTCGAATGGCCCGGTCACGTCGAACTGCTCGATGGGAGTGCGCTCGTTCAAGAGCTGCAGAAGCTGGATCTTAGCGGTTCGCAGGCTCACGCTCGAAGTCTCCACATCCGATTCGAATTGCACACGCGCCAGCTCGAGGCGATCCAAATCAACTTGCGCGATATCGCCGGCCTTGAATCGATCGCGGCTGACGTCGAGCACTTTGTCATAAGAGGCCAGGCTCTCCTTGGCGAGCGCCACGACGGCCTTGGCCTGCAGAGTATTAATAAAGGCAGCCCTCAAATTGAAAAGGAGAGTTCTTTGGAGATCCGCCTGCTGCGAGATGGCGATGGCGGTGGCTTTTTGGGCGCTCTCACGCCGCAATTCCCGCTTATGCCCGCGCTCATGGAGGTAGGTTCCGGAGATGAAAGGCAGAGCCTGTCCGAGCGGGCGGTAGCAATCGATGTTACCGCCGGCGCAAGG
>WNFJ01421046.1_pt1 | contig 10904 bp, 11 predicted proteins | sample 5400461 | NCBI WGS metagenome assembly WNFJ01 (sample SAMN13153349, study PRJNA577476) | soil metagenome | isolation source: 115 cm saprolite on Douglas fir-dominated hillslope | place: USA:California | collected 2013-09-17 | reverse complement strand
ACCGAAGAAGGAATTGATCGCACAGGTAATTAGCACCGCTATCGACAGCCTGGTGGCAGCGCCGGGTGCGACGGCAGAAATAGGAACGCATCATGCAAGAATCCGTGGCCTATGAAGAATCGCACGTCAAAGAGTTGCCGCGCCGGGCAGACCGACCTGGCCTCGCGGATCCGCGCTCGTGGGTCTGTCTGGCGATAGCGGCAGTTACTGCTGCTCTTCTCCAACGGAGCGAATAACGTTGCCCTCGCCGCGTGGCTGGCGCCGGTGTTTATGCTGCGATTTGTCCGCAGGCAGAGTTTAAAAGTTGGTCTGCCGGTCGCCTACGCGCTTCTTGTCGCGGCGTTTGCTTTTCAGTTCCGAGGAATGGTGCCAATCCCCGGAGTCGCCTACTACATCTTTCTAGCCTTGTTGGGAATCCCGCTGGTTCTGCCGTACCTCATTGATCGACTGGTAGCGCACAAGCTGAGCGGCCTCACGGCGTCTCTGGTGTTTCCAACCGCATGGGCAGCGACCGAGTACGTCTTGTCGCGAGGGCTATATGCGACATGGGGATCGGCTGCATATTCACAATACGGCAACTTAGCGTTACTCCAGGTTCTTTCCGTGACCGGTTTGTGGGGCGTCACATTCCTGATTGGTTGGTTTGCGGCCGTGTGCAACTGGCTATGGAAAGAAGGACTCGATTCCAAGCGAGCCCGTGGAGGGGCCCGGCTGTGCGTCGGAACGATTGCGGCTGTGATGCTATTGGGCGGTGCCCGCATGGCGCTGTTTCCACCGTCTTCACAGACAGTGCGCGTGGCCTCGATCTCCAAGAGGAACGTAGAGCCAGAACTCAGCGAAGCCGTTTTCCGTCGAATGTTTCAGGATAATGCTGCGAGCGAGGACATGGTTGTGTTCCGGCGTTGGGCTGCGGTCATGGACGACGACTTGCTATCGCGGGCGGAACGAGAGATGCAGGCGGGAGCCAAGATCGTGTTCTGGGGTGAAACCAATGCACCCGTATTGAAGGAAGATGAAGCCGCATTCGTCGCACGCGGCACCGACATGGCAGCGAAGTACCACGTCTACCTGGGCATGGCGCTGGGCGTGTTAAACAGAAAGACGCCCCCTCTTGAGAACAAGCTAGTCCTAATCGAGCCGAACGGGCATGTGGCTTGGGAGTACAACAAGGCACGGCCAGTACCCGGTCCTGAGGCTGCACTACAAGTACGGGGAGACGGCAAGCTGCGAGCCTTGGATACGCCATACGGACGACTGAGTTCGATTATTTGCTACGACGGAGACTTCCCGCAATTGCTGGCGCAGGCGGGAGCTTTAGGAGCGGACGTGATGCTCGATCCCTCCAATGATTGGCGCGCGATTGACCCGTGGCATACACAGATGGTGAGCTTCCGCGCCATCGAGCAAGGCTTCAATCTGACTCGGCAAACAAGTCAGGGACTCTCAGCCGCATTCGACTACCAGGGTCGACGGTTAGCGGCGATGGATCATTACCAGACTACCGACTACGCGATGGTTTCACAGGTTCCGACCCGAGGCGTACGGACGATCTACTCGCGGTTCGGGGACTGGTTTGCCTGGCTGTGCCTGGCCGGACTGGTTTTACTCGCGGTCCTGTCGTTGCGTCACCAGCCCGCCTGACCCGAGACGCCAGCATCAGAGACCCCTATTGCCGTGTAATTGGCTAAACTACGCTTCTCAGCGAAGGTATGGTCGGGAACCCTGAGATGCTGCCATTTTTGATACCTTTGCCGGATTACGGCCGGATCACGGGCCATACGCAACTAAGTGTCGTAATCAGGCGATTACACTCGAACGGGTCAATGAGTGTAATGGCGATTTATCGCCAACTGACGATAATCTCTGAGTGGCCGACCAATCGCCCAGAACCCGCGATTTATACTTTCAGAACTCCATCTCCGCAGGTATCGGAGATGAGCTCGCACAAAGTCTCGGGAGGAGGATGGAATGAGCTTTCAAAGGCGCCAACTACTTCAAATCTTGTCATATACTTTCGGGGCCAGCTTCATTCTGCCCCAGAATAAATTAGCCATGGCGGCACAGAACCCCGCACAGCCAGCGAGTCCTGCTCCGCCTGGGAAGGCAGCTGCTAAACATGAATCGGGAGGAACGGAAATGGAAAAAGTAGCCGGAATCGGAGGGTTGTTCTTCCGAGCTCATGATCCCAAAGCGTTGGGGAACTGGTACCTGCAACACCTGGGGATCGCGCTCACACCAACGAGCGAGGGCGGAACCGTTTGGCAGCAAGAAGCCGGACCGACCGCGTTCAGTCCCTTTCCCGAAAAGACTGGCTATTTCGGGGATCCTACCAAGGTCTGGATGGTGAACTTTCGAGTGCACGACCTCGACAAAATGGTAGCCCAGCTACGAACGGCAGGAATTGAGGTCAAAGACCCGGAATCTTATCCCAACATTGGGCGCTTCGCTCGTCTGCATGACCCGGAAGGAAATCCCATCGAATTGTGGCAGCCTGCATAGTTCGGCGCTCCACATTAGGTGCTTTCCACGGGACTCTTGGCGGATCACGAGCAAGTCGGAAGTCAATTGACGAAATCAGGCGATTACACTCAGAACCAACGTTGTGAGCGTAATGGCGACGTTACGCCAATGACGCAGAAGGTCCCACCTTTACAGGTCTTGCTTGATGGGACGCTTCGCACGAACGTAACGTGGTGCATCTACAACGCGCAGAATAGACTAGCTTCAATGAAAGCTTTCATATCAGCGATGCCTCGTCCTCGGGTTATTCTTCGGTAGTGCTTCCGCGAAAGACTGCACCGTTTCAAAGGAATTTCGGCTCAACCACTCTCAACTGTTGGCTGGTGTTTTGGAAGACCCAATCCCGGCAACGCTTCCCGGCGTTGAGCTGGAGCTTATTGCAGGCCAAAAGGTCATAGGACGGGTGGCCACGAATAAAGATGGCAAATACTCTTTCGGAGAAGTGGCTGCGGGAAGATACCAGATTCGCATCCGACACGGCGGCGACCCGTTCTGCGCTCCGAAAGTGAAATACAATGAGGCAAACTGCTCGATCCAGCGCCAAGTGAAGCTCAATCCGAAGAACAAAACTGTAACCGTCTACTAGCAATCACCGCCGTTGTGGGCCATTGCTGTTGATAACAGGCGTTTACACTCACAATCCCGTCGTGATTGAAATTGGCGATTTTTCGACAGTTACGTTTCAGACTGGCCGCTTTTTACTTGTAGTTGGGAAGCCGAATGCTCCAGCCGTACGTATTTTTTAATTTCTGGACCCGATACTTTCTCTTTCTGCGCGACCCGCATGGGCCAAGGGAGATTCCGACCTGCCAATGCACCGGGAGCCAAGAAATCCGCTTGTACGACGATTGAAAATGCAGCGATAATCAACGGACTTTGCAGGACGATTGAAATGCTTGCAGATGATATCCAGGCAGGTTTTCCTGGGGGTGTTCAGCTTCCAAAGGACTTGCGTCGCCTGTGTGAGTTCGCCGAAGAAAACGATGGCGCAGTAAGCGGATGTTTCGAGTTCGAGACCGAGGGTCAAGCCGCGGCCAGCGCTTGGTTTGTGGGCGACGCCGGTGCAGCTTCCCAGTTTGCAGTCTTCGGCCGCGGTCCGGATGGCTCGTTATACGCGCTGTGGCTTCACGCCGGACCCGATAGCGAGCGCGCACCGGTAGCGCTTTTGGATTCCGAGTCTTCAGGCAACAAAGTCATCGCGGCTAATTTTCGAGAATTTCTCAGGCTGCTTGCGATGGGATACGAAGAGCCTGGCCGCTTTCCGACTTTGGAGCCGGAAGATCCCGATAGCGCCGAAGCCCTAAGGGATTGGCTTTCAAAGGAATTAGGATTGACGCCGCCGGCCAAGGCAGCCGAATTGGCCGCCGTTGCACAGCAGCAACATCCCGATCTGGCGGCGTGGGTGCAGGCATGGCAACAAAAGCCAGATTGATGCGCTATGCGTACCTCATTCGAGCGCAGAGCCAGATTTATCACTGTTGAGCCGCTTTGGTCTCAGCGGAGGCCTTTAGATGATAAACAAGCTGTTCTTCGGTCAACAGAAAGATTGTGGCGCCGTCGTCAGCGAATTCGGCGTGCACCGCTGGCCGAGGAAAGGTTAAGTGCGTGATCGGCTGCACGCTGGAGAGATCGTAGAGAGTCACCTCGCCCGGACTTTCCTGCACCAGGGCCTTGTCGCCCTTTCGGGAGAGGGCTAGGGTTGGGCCAAAGACTTTGCCCTTTTCCTCGCCGGATTTCAGGGAGTAGATCAAGGTGCGGTCGTCGGAGTCCACCAGCAGCACGGTGTCGCCGGCGACGGTGGCCTCACGTACACGGAAGGAGCGGTTGCCGGTGTCGATCAGTAGTGAACCAACCGGATTGCCGCTTCCGGCGTCGACCACGGACAGCAGGTAGGCATCGCGCCTGCCATTCTTGGCGGGAATAGCCTTCAGCCTGGCCTTCAGAGCGGGATCCTCGAGGTCAGATTCTTCCGCGCTCGCAAGCAGGGCGAGGGTATCGGAAGGCTTAGAGAAAAACAATTTCGGAGGATGGTTCAGGTTTCGCTCCCAGAGCTTCTTATTGTTGTGAACGTCGTAGGCTTCCATGAGCAGCGCGCCTTTTGAAGTCCGGCTTGTCGAACGACCGATCTTTACCAGCAGAGGTCCCATTTGGAGTAAGGGGGAAGTACCGAGAAAAGAGGAATCGGGTTTCGGAGCGTCGGCGTCGGTCGGGTCCAGGCGATACAAAGTCTGCTGTGTCTTCCTGGCGAGATCGAACGAGTTTACGCGGGGCGGATCATTACCCTGCTTTGGAAATTTGGCAAGAAGATCGTCGTTGTCGAAGAAGCCGCCGTCGAATCCCACAATAAAAGCCAGGCGCTGCCCAGTTTCCATCTCCCAGATTGCTCCCCGGTTGCGCTCGGAGATCGCAAGCCATTTTCCGTTGGAGGAAAACTCGGTGACGCGGGAGCCGTGCAACGGGCCGTAGGGCATCCTGGTCTGGTCGAGATTCTCATCCTGTCCGAAGCGACCGAGGGCCATTGCGCCTCCCGCGGTTTCCGCGGCGAACATTTCCCCGTGGATGCCGATGCCGGAAGTTTGGTACCCCGTGGTGATCTTCTTCTTTTGGAACTCAATTAGGGCGGCGGGAACATCGCTGACATGCAGCAGTAGAAGGTAGTCGCCTTGTGGCGGAGCAGCCAACTCTCCCCGGGCCTGCACGTCGAAGCGATCGATGACATCACCGGAGGGAAAGCGGAGCCGGTTGAGCCGGGGTTTGGACCCGTCATTGTCGAATCCATCGATCTCGGCAGAGCCCTTAAAAACAAAGTGGCCGCCGAGCATGGTCTTGACGCGGCCGGGAAGGTTGACGTCTTTCTTAGCCGTCAGGTCGTACGCGAAGGCGGCATTCCTGTAGCCGGTGGCGAAATAATGAGCGTCGGGCGAGAAATGCATGCCGAACCAGGCAAAGCGGCCAAAGATCTCCATGATCAAGAGATCGAAATAACCAAACTGGCAGTTCAGCTCGCGAGTGAGCACCGTTTGATTGGTGGCCACGTCAATCAGGCGCAGTTCGAAGGTCAGGTTCACGGACGGAGCAAACAGGGTTGAGTCGGTGACCAGCGTGTTGAAGTCCAAGGGAGCACTCAGGCAGGCCATCACGGTACCCGATGGAGCGAGCGCCTTCTGGCGGCAATCGCCGGGGAGGGTGAGCTGATGAACCCACAAACGGCGCCGGCCGGCGACCTCCCATTTTTCCACGCGCAGCTCCTCGTCGGAGAAAACGATCGAAGCGGAGTCGGGCGTGAACTGCGCGGACGAGGCATCAGGGGCATCGATGCGGAAAAGGTTGGTGAGCGGCTCGCGGCTCAGTACGTAGATGCTGCCCTGGTCCTGAGCCAAAATATACTTTCCGTCGGGACTGAACTGAACCAGGTTGAGGTCGCCACGAAGGGGAGGGTTGAGCGGCGTTCTCCTGATCAGCCCGGGGACGTCTTCTTTTGCAACGGCAAAACTGGATTCGGCCACGCTCTGCTGCCAGTCAAGGAAATGCGTCGAAGGATTGACGGCCAAAGGCGTGATGCACTCCGGCGGCAATGGCAAGGCACTGCGCACTAACTCGCGAAGTCTTTTAGATTCCGGCCTGGTGCTGCCGAAGAGATCGCTGAGGAAATTTCCCTTGTTGCCCTTGGTCTGGGCCAGCCGGTCAAAGAAGTCGGCGAAACGCGAGGGTTGGTAGCCGGCGCGGGTCATGGAGTAGAGAGCGATGCGGTCGGCGATCAGCTGTTCTTGTTGCTCGCGTTTTTCGTCGAACTTGAAAGGCTTGGTGCCGACAGAATCGAGCAGGCGGTTCCATTCGTCGAGGATGTCTTTACGGTCGCCGACCTCGTTCACACCCAGGATCCTCTGGAGCTCGCGGGTCATGTCGATGGTGCTTTGCCGGGTGATGATGTGGCCGATCTCGTGGGCCAGCAGGCCGGCCAGCTCGTCCTCGTTCTGGGCCAGGGCGACGATGCGGCGCGAAAGATAAATGTGCCCCCCAGCCAGGCCGAAGGAGTTGTTGTCGGGAAGATTGATGATGGTGAAGGTGTAGTGAATCTTCGTCGGCGGCAGCTGGGCCAACAGGCGGTCGCCGATCTTCTGCAGGTAGTTGCCGTCGGGATCGTTGAAGGTATGGAAGGTCTTGCGGATCTTGGGATCGAGAATCTCGCCCAGCCATTCCTCCTGCTGCTCATTGAAGATGTTGCGTTCGTTCACAATCCGCGAAAATGGAGGCATGGCACAGGCGCCAGAAAGCGAAGAACTGGCAGCCGGCTGCTGGGCCGCAGCGGAAATCAGCGTGGCCAGCGACAGAACTAAGCCCAGGCTAAAAGAAGATAGAGCAAGAGACATAGGTTGTCCGGGACCTATTCGGGCAGAGTATATCCAAAGACGAAGGCCAAGTCTACAAGCTTGGTACCATAGGCCTGGGCTTCTCGACGTGGGTTTTGCAGCAAACTGTGCCCAGCAGCAACATCCCGATCTGGCAGCGTGGGTGCAGGCATTTCAACAAAAGCTAGATTGATGCGCTATGCGTACCTCGTTCGAGCGCAGAGCCAGATTTATCAACAAATCAGGACACGAAGCAACCTTACGAACTCACCTCGCCATCCGGACCCGCGATTACCACCACATAACCGTCAGGATCGCGGAGCCAAATTTCTCTGTGTTGGGGTGCCGGGTTGACGTGAGGCTCTTGAATCACTTCAGCCCCTAATTCTCGCGCTCGATCAACCGTCGAGTCAAAGTCGTTAACCTGGAACCAAAGTAATATCCCGTGCCCAGGTGGCGCGGCTTTCGCGTCGACAAGGTTTGGATGATGCTCTTCGTCCCAAGCGTGAAGTTGAAGAATCAAGCGACCCGACGAGAACACCCGATCATATGAATCACGGTGCCTGTGATCAGGCAGCGAGTCTGCCGCAAACAATTTCCCGTACCAACGGCTACTTGCCCTAACGTCGCCTACAGCAATCAGAGGTTGAGCTTCCACGGACACAGTCATCCGTAATAGCATAACTGTTGAGAACAGGCGATTACAGTCACAACCGCATTGTGAGTGAAATGGCGATGTTACGACAGTTAGGGATGATATTGATGCTTCATTCGCTCAACTCAAAACGATCGCGGCAGGCCGTGAGGTGTCCAGAGCACCAACAAGAACAGACCAACTGAGTAAAACAACAAGGCTTGCCAAAGGGTGCCGCCAAGAACCATGCGCACGACCAGTCCGCAGCACGCCACGCTTTCAGCCATTGCCAAACACATCAATTGCCAGGCTTCCCAACGTTTAAGAGCCTTCAAATTTCGGGTATCTCTCGCAAGCGCGTCCGCAGACGGCCGTAGAAAACGATGACGAAAGTGAAAGCCTTCCAACATGCACACCGCAGCTAGTCCGGCCACCAGCCAATGCGCCCAGTTCCATCTACCGCCAGTTCGGCCAGGCGCGAGTTCTGCGAAGAACGCAGATATCAGTACAAAACCAATCAGAAGCAACTGAATGAGCCGCAACTTTCCTAGCTTAGACTTAACATCGCTCATATTTGCACTCGTGTTCAGAATTGTACGAGGAGATAGCTGTCGCAGACAGGCGTTAGCGCTCAGAACCGCTCAGTGAGTGATATGGCGATTTTTCGCCAGCAATCAAGCGCGAGGTGGTGCAGTTTGCCACGGGTGAATTTCAATGAGAGGTTCGCCTTCCTGTGCCCAAAGAATGGTCGTGTCAGTTCCCATGCGCTTGGCAACTTCAAAGACCTTTTCACCGTTTACCCTGAGTTTGGTCGCGTCCTCCGGGTGTGGCTCCATCACGCTCTCGTCCATCCGAACCGACACGAAAGCGTACTCGACCTTGGTCCGCTTTAGACGTACGCTGATGCTGTAGGTTTTCCGTTCCATGCTCGCTATCGTAAGCGAAAAGCCTGGCCGGACCAATTTACCCTTGGCCGGCTGGTGAGTGTAATGGGCGATGTTACGCTAGTCACTGCGTTCGGCTTGATGCTTGAGGCTCAGTTAGCAATCGAACATCAGGCGGACCGTAAGCCGCCACGTCAATTACGTGGTTGAGGCAGGTAATCTTGTAGTGCCGGAGGGGTTCGCTGTGGCCTCCAGTGTCACGCGCAAGATGCTCAAGGAAATGCGACTTCTGGTAAGTGCGGAATACGGTTCCACTGTAAACCTCGTCCTCGTATTTGCCGCAGGAAGCGACCATCTCCTCGGTCACCAGATATGCCACGTAGCTCTTCCAATACAACTCAAATGTTCTGCAACCCTCGATGGATTCAATCGGGTATGCATCGCCGAGAATATCGGCTAACTCCGGCGTGGTGGCCCATCCGGGTGCGATTCCTGCGCGGTTTGCGATCGCTTCTTCGACAGTAACTCGCAGGGAGTTATCCTTCGGCTCAGACAACTGACGAAGATACAGATACTTAACCGAATTTAATTGCTCAGCAAGCCCCTCAAAGTTCACTAACGCAGGTTATCCTCTCAGACATAACCTCGCAACTGTCGAGAACAGACCGTGTGGCGTGGCCTTTTCCCCCAAGACGAACGTGTCACCAGAGAAAGACAAGGTGAACAGTACCTTGATGCCCTGTAATTGAGAACTGCCACCATTCCACAAGTTCGCCAGCAAGCCGGGCTGCCTTACTCCAGAACTGCTCCGAATGGCGCATTATGACAACATGGCCGTTGGCAGGAATCCATTCGACAACGTCATCGAGATATTCGAGAAAAGCATTCACGTTAGGCGCGTACTCCTCATCGCCGTACCAGCCCTTGGGCTTCCGCAGAGCAATCGCGAAAGCCTTGAACACATCCTCTTCCGATGAGAGGGTCGCCCCGTCGATCTCCAGGACAGCAATATTGTGATTGCGCAAATCTTCCAGCGCCTCTTCGAGTTCTGCGGATTCGCAAAAATGAATCGAGATGCGATGAGGCGGTTTGGCTGTGAGGCCGAAAAACAGGCGGTTTTTCATTCTAAGAAGGATAACTGTTGAGAACAGGCGATTGCACTCACTGAGCCTTCTTGCCTACCAGATCATCCAATTCTTGTTTTGCCTTTCGCAACATTTCCTCGAAAACCTGGATCGCCAGTTGCCTTTCGGCATCGCTATGCGAGGCAATCCGTTTCAAGAAAATTGGACGATCCTCTTCCATCCGACGCAGCCGTCGTTTAGCAGATGCGATTCTCACAGAGAGAGACTGGCCCATCCCGAATGAAACTCCGCAAATTGTCAGTTGATGATAACAGGCGATTACACTCAGAACCGGGTTGTGAGTGTAATAGCGATTTTTCCACAGTTATAATAAGCGTTGTCGCGATGATCGCCAGCCGCGTATTACCGTTGTTGCTTCTCGTCGCTGATTTCGCGCTGTCGCAAGAAATCAGGCACATCGACCTCACAGCGGTTAAACAACGTACAGAACTGCGTTACCCTCCAGCAGCATCCGTAAACTGTGAAGAAGGCGCAGTTTGTTCTGGTGGTGGGTACGGCGGCATAAGTGTCGGCGACGGCGCACCCGACTGGCGCGATCCGCACGCTCTGGGGGTTGAACTGTTGCGCGTCACTCCGGCTGATGTAAACCCTGCCGAGCCGTTCGAGGCCGAGTTTCGGGTGCTCAACACTGGACGCGCTCCCATCGACATACCAGTCTCGCCTCACTTGTCTGACCTTCAGCCGAGCGATGCGTCCCTCGACTTCAATTATTTCAGCCTTGCTCTCGTTGCAGACGTCGCTGCTGAACCGGAAGGGCCGGCCGTTTCTTCCTTAGGTTTTGTCGAGCTATACGGGTCGCCCGATCAAGACGGAACCATGGTAGTGTTGAAGCCCGGAGAATGGATTCGCGTCACAGCGAACGTCAAGCTCCAGCCCCGGTCTTGGCCAACGGAGCCGGTCTCTACCCGTTTCCGTGGCGAGTTCTGGCTCCGTAAGAATACTTTCCATCCACATCCCGGTGGCAAGTTCACTCAAATACAGAACTTGTATCCAAACCACACCCCGACGAAGTGGCTGCCAGTGCATTTAATTTCGCCCGGCAGTCCCGGGGAAGCAAACCGGTAGAGTTGGCCGACTCGTTGCACGCCAGGTTTCCTTGGCACTGGCGATAACAGGCGTTAGCACAAGCTTGCGCCGTTTGTTCGCCTAAAACTGCGCGGTCAATGAGTGTAATCGCGATTGTTTCGCCAACTGTACCGACGTGCCTCAACTAATTTCCCCGCATCGCGCACGGGAACGGCGGGACGCGCTAAAATGGTAGGATCTTTGCCTGCCACTTTCGTCGCTCCATAATAAAGGGGTGTGTCGCATGAATCCGGAAACGCAACCGTCCGAATCACCATACTGCGTGAAAATCGAGACCGAGACCGGC
>WNFJ01064019.1_pt1 | contig 10904 bp, 9 predicted proteins | sample 5400461 | NCBI WGS metagenome assembly WNFJ01 (sample SAMN13153349, study PRJNA577476) | soil metagenome | isolation source: 115 cm saprolite on Douglas fir-dominated hillslope | place: USA:California | collected 2013-09-17 | reverse complement strand
TTCTGATGGGCCACTAGTCCGCGCCTGGGACTGGCGAGATCGACGGGTCGCTGGCAAGCAGCACGGCTGAGATTGGGGCCGACGCTTAGGCGAACATCGTCGCTGGTCACAGAATGGTCACAAAACTGGGGCCACTCTGCGAAGTTAAGTTGCTGAAAAATGATGGGGATAAGCTAGTAGTACGCAGCCTGAAAAGGCTGGCGTCCGGCGGTTCAACTCCCTCCCTGGCCACCATATCCTTATATTATTTTCATCCGATTGCAATCCATATCGCAAGTTTTATATCCCCCCATTTTAGCTGTTGACCAGGAAAACATGCGTCGCTTAGCTCGATTTATATCAATAAGATAACTTGCGGTAGAGCGCAGCCCCACAAGGCGTGGCGTCGACCGCTTTGCGAAAATATTCCGCAGCGTGCCGCTAATGAGTGCGGAGACTTGCAGCTCTGTTGAGATGGCCGTAACGTGACCATGACCACAAATGGAAGTTTTCTGTGACCAGGGCGCGAAGTTGCGCCCTTGTATTTATTTCTAGAATTCCAAGCGAACGCCAAATTGGCCGTGACGCGGCGTGCTGCCCATCGCGGTTGACGAGACCCGGCCAAAGGTCGAATCACCAAACAGGTTGTCCGGCAAGCTGAAGCGTGGAGTATTGAACAGATTAAAAAACTCCCCCCTTAATTCCAGTTTAATGTCCTCCCGGAGATCAAATGTTTTGGAAATCGACATGTCAACGTTGTGAATACCATCAGTCCGCAGATTAGAGAAGTAGCGAGGGGCATTGCCCGGTTGTTCGAGGCCCGGATCGGCGAAACAGGACGAATTGAACATGCTCTGGCCGGTGAGTGCAGAGGCATGCAGACCGACGCCGCTACTGGGATTGCATAGCACATTGGGGCGCTGGTTGCCGTCATCGAGCGATGGTTGAGACATTCCCACGTCGATCGGTTGTCCTGATTAAAAAGCAAGAATGCTGGACATGGTCCATCCCCCGACAACGCCACCGAGAATCCGGTTCATGTCGCGCCCCAGCCATCTGCCACGACCGACGGGGACCTCGGCAATGATGGCCATGGCCAGGCGGTGAGTGGCATCGTTGGCGCTGATCGAGTGTTCAGCTTTCAAATTATCCAGTTCCTGCGGATTATCGAAAGCCAGCGATCCTACCCAGGCGTTCCGGCCAGCCGAGGAGTTGTCGGTTGCTTTGGCGAAAGTGTAACCACCCTCGAAACTGATGTAGTGGCTGGCGCGCTTTTGAAAGCGCACTTGGAGCGCGTTGTAGAACGATTCCGCCTCCAAAAGGGGCAGTCCCTCGAAAGCGCCATCAAATTGGGGATAGGGCCGTAACAGATTGATGAGCGGAATTTGGGCGTCGTTGTACAACGAATCCGGCTCGCTGAAAGTCGCATTCAGACCCCGGAACAACGAATAGAACGGGTTGGGAACATTGCAGTGCAGATTGTTGTAGCTATACAACTGGCCAAAATTGACGGTTCCGTCCGAGTTGCAATTGCCTTGCTGATTGAATTGGTGGCGGAGTCGGGAAGGAATGTAGTTGCGATTGCGAGTGGTGGCTCCGCTGGCGCCGCCCCATGGAAGGTGCGTGCTACGATTCGCTGAATAATCAACGGAGACCACCAGTTGGCCGGGAAGCAGGCGTTGCACTCCTAAGCTCCACTGATAGATTTCTGCATTGCTTGCTTCCGTGATACCCAGGTCGTTGCCATTCGCAAATCCCTACATTGCCAGTGGGCCGTACTTGGTGCCCTGTGGCGCAGGCAAGCCCGTTGGGAACGGATTCTCCAAGGTAGCGTACTGGGTTTGAAAGTTATCCTTGGTGAAGTAGACGACCCCATCCTTGCGAAATGCAGTGCCAGGATACTGATAATTAGTCGCCACATTCATCCCGTAGTAAACACCGGCGCCACCGCGAACCACGGTGTTGGATGTGAGCTGAAAAGCGAATCCCAGGCGTGGCGCCCAGTTGTTACGATCAACAGGAACATTACGCCGGGAAGCGTTAGCGAAAAGAGTAGTTCCCTTCAATTGGGTGGGGCCGAGACCCAGCGCCTGAAGTCCAGGATCTCCACTGCTCAAGTCGACGAGGACACTGCTACTGCTGGCGAAGTCGCTGAACTCGATGTGATTGTGGCGATCTGTGTAGGGCGTGCTCCACTCGTAGCGCAAGCCCAGATTCAAGGTCAGTTTTTGCGTCACTCGCCAGTCATCTTGGATGTAAAAAGCAGTGTCTTTCGATTTGTTCCCGCCATAGTCACCGATGCCTAGCAGAAGGTCGGCAAAGGGACTTCCCTGGGTCGGGTTGAAGGCGCCAATCACGTTCTCGGTTACGGTTTGTGCAAAATGGAAATAACCGCTCGCGTAACTCGGCTGCTGGAAATTGTTGAAGAACTGCCGTTGCTCAAATCCGAATTTGATGTTGTGCTTGCCCTTGGCCCAGGCCAGCGCGGACGAGTACGAGTACAGCGAGTGAGTCATTTTGGTGTCGACACAACACTGGTCATAGATGGAGGTCCACGGCGAGTCCACTAAGATCGCCGGCACGCGAGAGATTCCCGGGTTGGCATTGTCGAGAAGCGAAGGAAATCCAACTGAGGCCGCACTGGGGTAGGTCGTGAAGCCTGGAGCGTTAACATAGTCGAAACCCATGCGGCTGCTTAGAAGCAGGGTGGGTTTCAAGGTCCAATCAAACTGCAGGCCGCCATTGTTCACGCTCGTAATGGAGTTGGTACCATCGTTAAACTCACCATCGCCCAAGACCGTAGCGGCGTGACTGGATGATGGGTATTGTTTGAGATCTGCTGGTCGAGCTTGATATCAAACTGTAGTCCTTTAGAAGAGTTGTTCGTATTCGCACGAAAATTGTTGGTTCCGTCTGGGTTGCCGGGTTGGTTTGGCTGCGGATACAGGTTAAGAATGTTCTGCCCAACCGGGTCCCGCAACCTTTGCGGAATTCTGTTTCCCGCAAATGCGGTTCGGTTTCCGTTAGTGTCAAGTTGAAAAGGATTGAAGATGAGGTCAGGAACCACGTTTCCGGAGCTGGGATCGACGATCATGGCCTGGGAGAAGTCTCCTTGCCGCTCCGCGGCTGTTGGCACGCTGGCAACGATGTTGATGGGATCGCGTTCGAGCACTCGTTCCATATCAGCAAAGAAGAAAGTCTTGTTCTTCTTTACCGGGCCACCGAGGGAGAAACCATATTGATTGCGGGCATGGTCCGGCCGGGGAAGCCCAGCCTGATTGCTGAAGAAATCATTGGCATCGAGGAAGGTGCGCTGGCCGAACCACCAAGCGCTGCCATGAAGTGCATTGGTGCCACTCTTCAGCGCCATATTGACCACCGTCCCACCATTGCTGCCGAATTCAGCGGAGAAGGCATTGTTCTGGACCTTGAACTCCTGTATCGCCTCCACCGATGGTTCGTAGAAGACACTCGAATTGCCGCCCTCCCCCTGTTCCGGTGTGCTGATGAGGACCCCGTCCATGCGGACCTCGGCTGTGGCGTTGCGCTGACCGTTTGAGACGAAGTTGGTGCCAGACGGATAGTTGTCGGCTGTTCCGGAACCTGCAGTCTCACTGACTCCGGCGTTCAGGAATACCAACCCGAAAAAATTACGGTTGAGTAGCGGGATTTCCTTTACATACTGATTGGTCACGTCCGTGCCCAGCGATGAGCTTTGCGTGTCAAGCAAAGGAGCCGCTTCGGTGACTTCGACCTTGGTGGAGGTGCCGGCAGGGCGCAAGGTAAAGTTGAGGCTGGTCTGCTGATTCACCTGCAGCACAATTCCTCGCTGCTCTGCTGCCTGAAAGCCGGGGGCCTCGACTTTTAGGGCGTAATTCGAAGGCCGAAGCGCACGCAGGATGTAAGAACCGGAAGCGTCGGTGTGCGCCACGTGGTCTACACCTGTGCCAAGTTCAGTGAGGGTAACGGTCGCGTTGGGCACCAGGGCTCCACTCGAATCAGAGACAATCCCGCGGATCTCCGCTTGATAGCTCGCTTGGCCGACAGCGGCGAGGTGAAGGACAAGAACCATCGCGATGAGCAGACCGGCAACACGAGTCTTCATATATCCAACCCTTTAGTTGAATCTCGAATTTCTCTAGTGCCGAACTACTTCGACGATTGTCTTAACCCCCACTAGAGTCGGGTACAGACGGCCTTGGTTTCCGTATATAGCTCGAATACGTCGCGTCCCATCTCGCGGCCCCAGCCGGACTGTTTGTAGCCGCCGAAGGGGAGGGCAGCGTCGAATACGTTGTAGCAATTGATCCACACTGTGCCTGCGCCGAGCTTGGCTGCGAGCCTGTGCGCCCTGCTAATGTCGCTCGTCCAAACCGCAGCGGCCAGACCGTAAATAGAGTTGTTCGCAGAAGACAGCACTTCGTCGAGATCACCGAACGGAATGGCTGTGACGACCGGACCGAAGATCTCTTCGCTGACAACTTTCATATCCGGCTTCACATCGACCAGGACCGTTGGCTCTACGAAATATCCCGGTCCGCCGCGCTTGTGGCCGCCAACGACCGGCTTAGCGCCCTCTTCAAGCCCGGAGTCCAGATACCCGCAAACTCGTTCCAGTTGTTCTTGCGATACTAGCGGCCCCATGTTTGTCGAAGGATCCAGTCCAGGCCCGAGGCGAATCTTCTTGGCAGCCTCTGCAATTCCATCGACAACTTTGTCGAACACGCTCTTGTGGACAAACAAACGCGAACCGGCCGTACAACACTGGCCGTGGTTGAAGAAGATCGCATCGGCGCTGCCGGGAATGGCAACTTCCAAGTCGGCATCAGAAAGAACGATATTGGGAGACTTGCCGCCGAGTTCGAGGGAAACCTTTTTCAAATTTCCGGCGGCAGCTTGCACAATCAGTTTGCCCACTTCAGTCGAGCCAGTGAATGCGATTTTGTCGACATCGGGGTGGGCCGCCAGCGCCGCTCCGGCGGTTTCGCCAAAACCGGGAATGATATTGACCACTCCCGCTGGAAATCCGGCCTGCATAATCAGCTCGCCGAGACGTAATGCGGTCAGCGGAGTTTGTTCTGCGGGCTTTACCACAACCGTACAGCCAGCGGCCAGAGCCGGTCCGAGCTTCCATGCCGCCATGAGCAGCGGAAAATTCCACGGAATAATCTGCCCCACAACGCCAACCGGTTCACGCAGGGTATAAGCAAAAAACTTGGCGCCAGAAACTGAGATCGGAATTGTGCTGCCTTCAATTTTCGTCGCCCAGCCCGCCATGTAGCGGAACAGATCGACGGCCAGAGGCACGTCTGCAACCCGGGCCACGGATAAGGGTTTCCCGTTGTCCAGACTCTCCAGTTCGGCAAACTCTTCCAAGTGTTGTTCGAGGAGGTCACCAAGCTTCCAAAGCAATCGCCCACGCTCGGAGGGAGAGAGACTTGGCCAAGGCCCGCTCTCGAAGGCCTTCCGCGCAGCCTTGACGGCGCGATCTATATCAGCGCCGTCTCCTTCGGCGACACGGGCCAGGGGTTCACCAGTGGCCGGATTGAAAGTTTCAAAGGTCTTCCCTGAGATCGAATTGATCCACTCGCCATCAATAAGCATTCCTTTAGGCTGATTAAGGAATGTCGTCGTGCTCTTGCTGAGCTGTGCGGTTGTGGTTGCCATGTTTTGACCTCTTCTAACTCAACGCATCTACCCGCTTAGGGCAGCACCGGCTTCATTCCGGTAAGTTCACAGAAATCGATGAGAGCGGGATACAAGTCGTTGCCATATCCCAGGCACGCGTATTCGTTCGTCCAGCTCTCGAGCATCCTGTCGATGTCGCAGTGAGCGGTAACAAATCCGTGCGGCCAGAAGGGAATACCGCACTCATTGAGACGCTGCTGGACCTGCTCTTTCGATGGTTCGAAGACGCTGGCGCGGGTGATGGCCATCTGGAATTGACCATTCACTCGGCCGAGACGCGCGAGAACACCCTCACCCACTTTGCAGATAAGTTTCACGGAGAGTCCTCCGGCTTCGCCTTCGGTTGGGATGCCATGTTCGGAGAAACCCGCCGGACCTAACTTACTGGCCAACGACGGCGGACAGGCCCCATCTCCGATGATCTTGATTTCCTTTTTCTTTTTGTCGATGTGCTGTAGATCGCCGTAATACACCCGTTCTTTACTCAGCTTCGTCAGCAGCCACACCGTAAGAGCGGTATTAAAGTCGCCCAGGGTCGATGTTCCATGGCCGTCTTCGAGCATCATGCTTTGAGCAAAACAGGTGGCGGAGTAGTCGTCACCCAAGCCAGGAAAGGACTGGATGGTGTAGAAATCAAACTTCTCCCTTTCGACGATCTTCTTCAGAGCGAGATAAAGGCGAATGGATCGCTCATTAACCACGTTGCTCTCGGGTGCGGCGCCGAACAGCTTTTGCAAACGTGGCTGAAGTTCAGAGATCTCTTTCGCGGAGACTTTCTCCGCTTCGCGTATGAGTTCGGTCGTATCACGCGAGTCGATATCCACTCCAAACATTCGCATCCACTGGGATGGATCGGCTACCCCACAAGTCTGACCCATGCCCCGCCCGCCGAACGTGCCCAGGGTAGACATATTCAGCAAGTTCTTGAGGTGTGCGGCCCGCGCATAGCTGGCAATTTGCAAAACTGTGTCAGAGTCATCCGCTTCGCCGTAAACAAACCGGTGAGATACTCCGATTTCCAGCAGACCGCCGTGCATCACCAGGCCACCCACAGGCCGCCAGCCCTGTGAACCAGGGTGCGTCCAGAGGAGCACGGCCTTGCCGCTTGTCGCGTAATCTCGGATTGCACCGACCAGATGCGCGGCCCACACCCACGTGCCGGAGAAAAGCACGATCATGTCGATCTGCTCATCGTCCTTCATCTTCTTAATAGCGGCGCGAGCCTCATCCTTTGTCGCCACCACGATGTTGTGGTCCACCACTTTCAGGCCCGCTTGAGTAAGAGCATCCTTGGACTTCTTTACGATGGCATCATCGATAAAAGGGACTCCCATCGGGTCTTTGAGGCCATCTTTGTGAACACCGTAGACGATGAATCCGATTGTGGGCTGAATCAACAGTCCTCCTTGTAGCTAGCAAGATCCAGGCGTGGGATCATTGCCGCACGAAGCGCGCGGTACCGAGTCACCTGTGCGGCATAGCTGGCGGCAATCTCTGGGTTTGGCGCGATCACCGTAATTTCATGAACTACCTGCTCAACCGCCTCACGAACATCGCTGTATTCTCCGGCGGCCACTCCACCCAGAATTGCCGTGCCCAGGCACACGGCTTCTGAGGATCTCATGACGTGCAGGCGGCGCCCGGTGAGAGCGGCGCGCAATTGCAGTCCGAGCGCGGAACGCGAACCTCCGCCGGTTACATAAATGTCCTCAAAATCTCCCGCGCATTCGGCCAGCGCCCCGGCTACCAGGGACAGCTCACAAGCCAATCCTTCGAGGATGCCTTTATAAAGCTGGCTGCGAGTGGTGCCTGGATTGAGACCCGCAATCACTCCACGCGCGTGCGGGTTGAACTCCGGGTTGCACGTGCCAATCAGATGCGGCGTGATGCACAAGCCGGTGGGACCTTCAGGGGCATTCGCTTCCAGAGAGACATAGCGATCGGCCTCGATATTCTCGGCAATGAATTCCGTGTGGCCTGATCCATTGCTGTAGAGCAAGTCGTGAAGCCACTTAACCATGATGCCGGAAGGGAAGTAGGCGATGGTCACGAACTTGTCGGGCACAACATGGCAATAGGAATTTAGCGATGCCGCTAAAGCAGCGTCCGTGAGAAATGGAGCATCGGAACCAGCAAGGATGCACTCATAGGTTCCGATGGAATCGGACACGCGGCCGCTGCCGATCACCCCCACCCCCAGCGCGCCACAAGGCTGATCGTGTCCTCCGAGTACGACCGGAGTTCCGGAGCAAAGGCCCAGGTCGCCTGCCACGCTGGAATCCAGCTTTCCTGCGATCGTGCCGGCGGGCACCGGGATCGGCAAGCGATCCTTGCTCAATCCGGCGACGGCCAGAATTTCGTCGGACCAGCAGCGGTTGCGAATATCAAAAGCCAGAAAACGGGAAGCCAGGGAATAGTCCGTGTACTGCGGCAGTCCCATGCGCGCAAGGATGTAGCCGATCAAAGTGACAAAGCGAGCTGTGGAGGCAAAGATGTCTGGCCGATGCTGGCGTAGCCAAATAATCTTCGGGATGGAATACATGGGATGTGTCACCTGCCCGGTGATCTGGAACAGGCGCTTGCGTCCGATGGCCTTTTCGCACCAGGCGGCTTCAGCGGTGGCGCGGCTGTCCTGGTTGAGAAGGGCAGGGGCTAAAGGGTGGCCGTTGGCGTCAAGCGCAACAAAAGTCTCGCCATGTGAGCTAAGGCAGAGCGCTTGCACGGGATCAGCTACGTCCCTTACGACTGCCTGGCAGGAAGCGCAAATTGCGTGCCAGAATTTCTCCGGATCCATCTCCGCAAAAGATGGCTGAGGGAATTCCGGAGTGTACGCGGAGGTGTGTTGAGCCAGAATCTCTCCGCTGACCGTGAACAGCACGGCTTTGCAGGCGCTTGATCCAATATCGATGGCCAGCAGACTCATGAGACCCGGATGACTCCTATGACGCTCCCAAAATGTTCTGCGAAACTAGCGTCGCCCAAATTCTCGAAGAATTGCGAAGGCCGACTACAGAAAACTTCCTACCGAAGCCATCAGTTCGCGACCGCGAGGTGCTGATTCTGTGAGACGAACGGCCCCTTTTCTAATCGAGACATCCTTTACCCCTGCGAATCCGTCCAGCGCTTTGAACAACAGGATCAGGAAGCGCACGCTCTGGCGTGACTTCGCCGGAAGCCAGCGGTAGGTCCGTTCGCCAAACAGCAAGCCTTGATCGATCGTGTCGCGACGCGGAATCGCAAAAGGAGTTGTGCTGAACTCGATCCCTCGACAAAATGTCCGCCCTTTCCATGGCGGCTCAGTGCGATTATTCTGCTCTTCCCAGTTGCCGACCCAGGGAAAATCCGCTCTGCGAAACACATACACGACCAAGAACCTTTGAGATGGATTGCAGGCGCTGATGAAAGCGATTTCCAGGTCGGGATTGAGCAGTTGCGCGGTGTAGTGCCCAAACCGTTGATCCGGAGTCGTGCGCAAGTTTGCCGTTCCACCCTGCTTCGTGGGAGCGTTCGGCCAGGTAAATTCAGCATCCGGCTGCAGAAAAATCCGTTCGCTATAGCCAGGAGGGCACACCTTCGAACGCGTTGCTGGCATGTCAAAAACTGTCGTCCCGCACTCCAGAAACGGTGGGCCGAAAGTTACATGCTCATTCCAGGAAATTGGCCGGTCATAAACGCTGAGATTTGTCGCCTGCTCTTCGCAGTAAATAATGGGACTGGAGCGATCTACTGAAATTGTTCTTCGGAAATCGATCTGCGCTTCCGGAAGCGTGCCGCCGTAATAGAGGGTTGGCCGAGGAGAACCGGATGTCTTCAGCAAGTCCCATTTCAAGCATGGTGCCTCTCCGTGGGTGGTAAGTCCGGCTGCCGTTTCCTCTTTCGATGGCGGTCCAAAATGATCGAAACTCAAACTGTGGCCAGCGATGCCGGCAAGCAACTTGCCGTCTGGCGGAGGCCCGTAAACTCGCCGGTGTTTGCTTGGACTGTAGCGGCCGGGATCCATCGTCGTCCATTGCGGCCGCCACAGCGGATTCACTCCCGGAACGCTGTCGAGGCTTAGCTCGCAAATGTGCCCACCACCTTGCAGAACAGAAACATGCCCCCATTCGGCGTTTAAGCGGCAGCCCGCACGGCCGTCCAAAACATCGCTCACGCGCTGTACCGCGGCTGGGCGGGTGCGACGAGGCATTCTGGCTCTATCTCCTGGCCTGAGCAACTTCGGCGCCTTCAAGAATGTCGCGTGCTTGTTGCAGGAAGGAACTCATATTCGGGGCTTGAAAGACGTTGCGCCCGAAGAAAACTCCCGCGGCCCCCGCTGCGACGGCCCCACGTACAACTTCGAGCGCGTCGGAATCAGAAGCCTGGCGGCTTCCACCCAGCACGAGGATGGGGATGGGACAACCGTCAACAACCGAGCGCATGGATTCAGGATCACCGCTGTAATCGGTCTTGACCGCATCTGCTCCCAGTTCAGCTGCCATGCGGGTGTGCAAGTTGAGCCACTTGGGATCTCCGGGGCTCGAAACGCTCTGCCCACGGGCTAGAGACTCAACAATCAGAGGGATTCCGATACGCTCACATTCGCGGGCTACTTCAGCGGTGCGCGCAACCTCCTTGCTTTCGAAGTCGGCGTCTCCCGTGCCCACGACCATGTAGGTCAGCACAGCATCGGCGCCGTGACGCAGAGCATCTTCTGGCCGGGCCAACATGCAGCTACGGAGATCGCCTTTGCCGTTATTCGCGACTGTGGCCCACACGCTGGTCCAGTCGATGCGAGCTATCAGCGAAGGCAGTGATCGTGGAAGGGGTGAGTCTGCGACTTGCCGGATGAGGCCCAGATTAAGGAGCAGCGCATCGACTCTAGCCTCGGCGAAGCGACCGATCTGCGCCAGAGGGTCCTCAGTTCCCCGAATCGGCCCGAGCACCAGGGCGTGATCGAAGGCAACTATCAGCGCGCGATGATCTGAACCGCCCAAAACTCTAGATAGCCGCACTTTCTTCCCACAATCGCTCAAAGCTCCCCCTAGGCGCGAAACCCCCGCGTAATAGGAAATCAAGCTAGTCCGTATCTGATCGATTGTCAATCTTTTTTGTTCGAATTAGATCGATTTCTTCGGGCAGCGGGTTTTGCCGGCTGTGTGTCAGCGACGATTACTTCAAGCCCGGCTTCGCGCAGGTCGTTGATGTACTTCAAGTCGGTTCCCGAGTCGGTTACCAGGGCATCGATGTCATTGACCGGC
>WNFJ01328563.1_pt1 | contig 10905 bp, 9 predicted proteins | sample 5400461 | NCBI WGS metagenome assembly WNFJ01 (sample SAMN13153349, study PRJNA577476) | soil metagenome | isolation source: 115 cm saprolite on Douglas fir-dominated hillslope | place: USA:California | collected 2013-09-17 | reverse complement strand
CGCCGCCCCCTTGACCAGCGGTCGGGGACGTGGCGGTCGCCGTGCCGGGGTCGACACGTTCGGCCGCATCGTCCGACGGGGCCCTGCCAAACAGCGCGCGCAAGCCATTTCGCTCATCGGCCGGCTGAGCAGGCTGGCCGGGCGGGTCGTCAACCTCCGCATCCACATCCCGAGAGTAGCCGATTGGCTGCCCTGTGAACACGCGGGCGCTCGAGGTTGAATGCCCGGTCAGGAAGGCCTAGACGGGTCTGCACGTGGACGTCTACTGTTCGGTAGCGTGACTCAGATTCATGACATGACCGCGCTCGAACTCGCCGCTTCAGTCGCAGACGGGCAGCTCTCCCCGGTCGAGATCGCGGACCACTACCTGGACCGGATCGACCGCCTGAACGAGCAGACCGGTGCCTTCTACACCGTGACGGCCGAACTCGCGAAGGAGCAGGCCGCGACCGCCGAGAAGCTGGCCGCCGACAGCCGCCGAGCCGGCGACCAGGCGAGTTCGCTGCCCCCGCTGAACGGCGTGCCGATTCCGATCAAGGACCTCAACATGGTCGCCGGGGTGCGGATGACACTCGGCTCGACGATCTTCGCGGACAATGTCGCGACCGAGGACGACTACGTCGTCGCGGAGCTGCGGAAGGCCGGAATAGTGATCACCGGTAAGACCGCGACACCTGAGTTCGGGCTGCCCTGTTACACCGAGACCAAGATCGGTCCGCCCGCCAGGACGCCGGGGCCGCGGCCGCGGTCGCGGCCGGCCTCGCGCCGGCCGCGCGGGGTAGCGACGGGGGCGGTTCGATCAGGATCCCGTCCAGCGTGTGCGGTCTGTTCGGAATCAAGCCGAGCCGCGGCCGGATCTCCGGCGGGCCGCTGATGCCGGACCTCTCCGGGCTCTCGACCGACGGGCCGATCGCGCGGACCGTCGCCGACGCGGCGCTCCTGCTGGACGCGATGAGCTGCAACTATCCGGGCGACATGTACATCTTGCCGCCGCTGCCTAACGGCGAGACCTTCCTCGGCCATTCCGGCCGGGAGCCAGGAAAGCTGCGGATCGGCCGCTCGCTGACCAACGTTGTGCCGGGCGCGGTGGTGCACGATGACTGCGTCGCCGCCTACGAAGACGCGAGCAAACTGCTCGCCGACCTGGGTCACGAGATCGAGGATGTCGAGCTGCCGTTCGGCTCGGAAACCGTGCCGAAGTTCGAGCTGCTGTGGTACTCGATGGCTACGCTGGCACCGATCGAGCCTGAGCAGGAGAGCGAACTGCTGCCGCTCACCAGGCACCTGCGCGACAAGGGCCTGAAGGTCAGCGCCCGGGAGCTGATCTTCGCCCAGGCTTATCTGCAGGGCGTGATGCGGCCCGCGATCACGACCCTGAACAGGTATGACGCGTTCCTCAGCCCCACGCTCGCCTCGCCGCCCGTTCCGGTCGGCTACTTCGACGAAGTCGATCCTGCTGAGAACTTCGAACGGCAGAAGCGATTCACGCCCTACACGGCGTTGTACAACATCTCAGGCCAGCCAGCTGTGAACCTGCCGTTGTACTGGAACGCCGACGGGCTGCCAATCGGCGTCATGCTCGCCGGGCGGCTCGGCGACGAGGCGACGCTTATCTCACTGTCGGCGCAAGTCGAGGCGGCCAGGCCCTGGCGGGACCGGCACCCGCCGATCTGGTAACCGGCCGGCATCGGCCATCTGGTAGCCGGACGGCATCCCCTGCGGTTGCCCAATTCGAAACCATACGGATTCCCGCCCGAGGTATCTGCGCCATGCGCGAGGTCTTACGATCGGAGGCGGAGTCCGCTCGCTCTGCGTGGTGAATCGTATGCGCAGAGTGAGCGAGCCCATTCTGGTGCTCACTGCGTGAGGGCGGGGATCCGGAGGTAATCGCGTGGTGCCGGGGCGTGGGCGCTGGCGGCTGATCCGACAAATTGGCAACGGCGCCGCCGCGACCTGCGCGGCCGCCGTCATTCTGGTGTTGTGCGCGGCTGGTCATGCCGGTATCCCGGCCCTTGGCCGGGTGCTCGATCCCGGGCACGGTGCGTGGTCCTCGGCTGCCGGCGGGCAGCTACCCCGGACGCGGGTTATGACCCTGCCCGGGCTCCGGGGCACGACGTTGGTCTCCCTCGACGCCCATGGCATCGCGACTGTCGAGGCCAGCCGGCTGTCAGACGCGATGCTCGCTCTCGGTTACCTGCACGCCAGTTTCCGGCTCACCGAGATGGACCTGCAGCGCAGGCTCGCCGAAGGCGGGCTATCCCAGCTCGTCGGGGCAGGAGCGCTGGCCTCGGACAGGTTCGAGCTGCGGCTCGGGCTGCTGCGCACCGCGCGGCGGGAATGGGCCGCGATGCCGAGAACGGGCACGGCCGCCACGATGCTCGTCGCCTACGCCCGTGGGGTCAACGACTACCTGGCTCAGCTGCGTGCGAGCGGGCAGTGGCCGGCCGTGTTCTCGGTCGCCGGCGTGTACCCGGCACGGTGGACCCCGGTGGACAGCCTGGCCGTGCAGGGCTACCTGGCTCAGCAACTCGACTACACCACGACGCCGCTGGACTACGCGGTGCTCGCGAGTTCGCTCGGAATCGCGCGGACGATGCGCTGGTTTCCCCTGAACCCTTCCGGCGCTCAGCACCCCTACGATCCGGGGCCCTACCGATCTCCCGGGATGGTGCCACTCCCGGCCGGATCCACCCTGGCGGCTGGCCGAACGAAGACGATGACCGGGGCGCCCGGGGCGCGGCATGCGCACGCTCGCGGAGCCGGCGGCGCGGCCGCAAGCACGGCGAGCCAGCCGCCGGCAGCTGTCGCCCGGGCAGCCGCTACTATTCTCGCGCTGACCCGGGACCTGCCGTACGGGCAGGCGGGCAGCCACTGGGCGGCCGGCAGTGCCTGGGCAGTGAACGGCGCCAAGGTCGCCGGAGGCGGGACGATGCTGGCCGGCCTGGCGGCCCTGCCTGAGCCGATCGCGTCGGCCTGGTTCCAGGTGGCCGTCACCGCGCCCGGATACGACGTGAGCGGCGTCAGCCTCCCCGGTCTGCCGGGAGTCGTCATCGGCCACAACAGGCACGTCGCCTGGAGCGTGGCCAGCGCCCAGAACCAATCGACGCTGTTCTACATCGAGAAGACAAGCGGCAGTCGCCCTGGGGATTATTTCTGGCGAAATCATTGGCAGCCCATGCGGAAGGTGCACTATGCGATTCCGGTCCGCGGTGGCCAGACCCAGCACCTGACCGTCGAGCTCACCATGCACGGCGCGGTGCTGACGCGGGCGAGCCCGGCGGGCGAGACGATCTCGGTCGACTGGATGGGCAGCAGCGGCTCGCCGGACGTCGCAGTGCTGGCCGGCATCGGCGCGGCCGCGAACTTCACCCAGTTCCGTGCGGCGGTAGCCGGGTGGCACTCGCCGGCGCTGACCTTCGGCTACGCGGACAACCGCGGCAACATCGGAGCAGTGACGGCCGGTTACTTCCCGGTCCTGCGCAGCGGAACGCCGTGGCTGCCGCTCCCGGGTACCGGGGCCGCCGATGTCGCTGGCGTCGTTCCCTACGCCGCGTTGCCGCAGAGCTACGACCCGCCGGGTCACGTCATCGCGCTGGCCGGTCAGCGTCCGGTCACCGCCGCCTACCCGTACTACCTCGGCACGTCCGCCAATGTGCTGGATCCGGGTGACCGCGCCGGCGCGGACTACTCCGTCCTTGACCATCAGTCGGGAATCGGGCCAGTCGGCGTCGCGGGACTGCAGACCAGCCCGACAAGCGGGCTCGCCGCGCGCATTCTTCCGCGGTTGCTTGCCGCATTGCGGCCGGTCGGCCTCACGCCGGTCCAGCGTCAGGCCACTTCAGTGCTCCGCGGCTGGAACCACGCGATGACGGGCACGTCGGCTGCGGCAGCTATCTGGTGGACGTTCTGGTCCGACTACCTGTCGGCGACGTTCGGGCCGTGGTGGCGGGCCGCCGCCGTTCCCGTCCGGGCCGATCCGGCGGGGCTCCGGGCCTCGCCCAGCCAGGTCGGACTGGCCGCGTCGCTCGAGCACTGGACGCTCGCCGACCCGTCGAATCCCGTGTTCACACCGCCCGGATCGCGCGTCAGGACCGCTGCCGACACGATGCGGGCCGCATTCGCCGCGGCAGTGACGCAACTGAGCGCGCTCTTTCGCGGCCAGCCGTCGACCTGGGCGCTGGACCGCCTGTCAGCGGGCCCGATCACCTCGCCGGCTCAGGTACCGGTGCTCGGGTATGGCCGCGGCGCGACGGCGAGCACCCCATGGATGGCAGCAACCATATCCTGGCGGTCAGGCTGACCAGGGGTGGCGCATGATCATCCACTTGCGCGCAGGTCAGGGCGGCATTAGCGCCCAAGGGATCTACTCAGGTGGCCAGAGCGAGAACCCGGCTTCGCCTTGGTACGGCAACCTGACTGGCCGCTGGCGAAACGGCGGCTACCTGCTGCTGCCGCCGGCCGGGACGGGGGCCGCCGGCCAGACCCAATGGGAGCTGTTGCCATGAGTAAGGTAACCAGCCGATCAGAAGCCGACCGGCTCGGCAAGCGCGGTTCCTACCGCCTGGGCGGGTTCGGCATGCCGGGCCCCGGGAGGCCGGATCCGCTCCCTGCGTTCCGGCCCTCGTTCGTCCCGCCGCAGCACCGGGGCTCTGCGCTTGGGTGGCTCCTGGCCGCCATTGTCGGCATCCTGCTGATCGCCGGGGGAGCGATGCTCGGGCTCTGGTTCATGCCATTCCTGCTCGGCCTGGCGACGGGTGTAGCGATGCGCTGGGGCGCCTGGCGGCTGCGGGTAACCATCCCGGCGGTGCTGATCATGGCGGCCGCTGGGTGGACCCTAGCCCTCTGGGCCGCGGCCATGCGGGGCATGCCAGTTGCGCCGACCGCCCGGACAATCGCCCAGGTCGCCGGGCTTCCCGCGGTGGCCGCCCTGATCGTCGGGATCACGCTAGCGGTGAGCGTGGTGCTGGGCCTGGCCGGACTGTGGCTCGGCCGGGCCATCGCCCCGAGGCCGCCCAGGGGCTAGCCCAGGTCTCGGCCGGCGCGCGCGGCTGGCTCGCGCCTAGCTCGGGTCGCCCGGCCGGGCTATGCGGCGGTCTCAGCCGCGGCGGTCGGCTCGGCCTCCTTGGCTGGCGCGCTCTCATCGCTCGCCCGCTTGGTCGAAGACATGCTCGCCGCGAGCGCGCCACCGCACGTGAGGACGGCGCCCACGATCTGGAGCAGGGTCGGCTGCTGGCCGAGTATGACCGCGGCGAGCGCGAGTGACGCGGCAGGCTGAAGCAGCAGCATCAGCGACGACACCGCGGCGGGCAGCCGCGGCAACGACGAGGTGATCAGCAGCCAGCCGGCGGTCTGGCTGAGCAGGGCCAGCGCCGCAAGCCAGCCGATGGCGGGCCAGAGCGGATGCAGCTCGAGGCCGCCGAAGACCAGCCCGAACGCCAGCGCCGCGATCGCCGAGCCAGCCGTCGCGTCGGCCACCGGCCCGGCAACATGGGCGGAGGCGGCCGACGACCGGCGCAGGATCAGCAGGTAACCCGCGTACGCGATGGATGTGCCAAGGCCGTAAAGGATTCCAGCCAGCGGATGCTGGCCTGTCGGCCGACTTCCGACCATCCCGGAAACGAGCACTACGCCAACCATCACGACCGGCAGCGCAACGGCCACAGCCCGGCTGGGTCGCTCTTTCCACAGCAGCCACGCCAGCCCGGCCACGAAGAGGACCTGAAGATTGCCGAGAACCGTAGCCACTCCCGCGCCGACATCGGCGATGGCGTGCGCCCACAAGATCAGGTCGACCGCGAGAAACACACCGGCAAGTGCGGCCCTGAGCCGCTCGGTCAGCGGTCGCGCGCCGTACCTGCGCTGCTCGATCACGGCGAGGGCGACCAGGATTGGCAACGCGAGAGCCGTCCGGTAGAACGCGGTGCTGACCGGGCTCGCGCCGGACAGCGCGACGAAGACCGCGGAGGCTGAAATCGTCGCGGCGCCCAGGCCAGCCATCAGAAGCGGCCGTCTGGCATGCATGGCAACGGCACCGGGATTGGCGGTGCCGTCGTTGCTTGTAAGGACCGTAGACTTGTACGGTGCTGTCACGCCCTTCAGCATACGCGCCAGACCGGCAGGGGAGGACATGGGATTCGGCGCCGATCAGCTTGAGGCCCTCGTCGAGTGTGTCGAGCTCGTCAACACCGGCCGGACACTCTCGGGTGGCCCGCACGGCGCGACCTCGGCCGGGCTGCCTGGCACGATCGGGCGGCTGGCCAGCCTGGACGAGGTCATCGCGTTTGGCCGTCGGCACCGGGTCGAGAATCTGAGTGCCGCCCGCGCCAGCGACGTGCCGCGGCTGCGCGGGCTGCGCGCCCGGCTGCAAGCGGTCGTGGTCGCCTGCGAGGCCGGCGAAGAGGAGAGGGCGATTCGTGACCTGAACGCGTTGCTGGCCGAGACGGGAGCCGTGCCTCAGGTCGTCACCCACGACGGCCGGCCGCCGCACATCCACGTGACTAGGGCAGCGGCGCCGCTTGCGGACCGGATCGCCGCGCACAGCGCGATGGGCCTCGCGGAGCTTGTCGTCGCCGGCCAGAGCGGCCGGGTCCGCACGTGCGCGTCGCCCGAGTGCGATGCGGTCTTCATCGACCTGTCGAGGAACCAGTCGAGGCGCTACTGCGACAGCCGTACCTGCGGCAACCGTGTCCACGTAGCCGCGTACCGCTCGCGCCAGTCCGCCAGCAGCCTTCAGAACCTCGCATAGAGCCGTAAACCGTGGGCCGTCGGCCTTACGTGAAGGCTCAGGGTCTTATAAGGTCCTTTTCTCTACAGCTATCGCTTATCTCTACATCTAGGGCGTATCTCTACGCTCAAGGCCGAAGGAGAGTGGCCTGGTAGCCGGCGTCTCTGGTAACGGGGCAGGCTGGGGAGCAAGGCCACGCTGCGACCGGCCCTGACCGGCGGAGCGCACGGTAAACCTGATCGGCGGCCATGCACGGCCGGACATTCAGGTCGTCCCAGCCGAAACGCAGTGTCGTGGTCCCGTCGACCACGGCGGCGTTGTCACGTCTGATGTCCTTCCATCTGGTGTCGCCTGGATGAGCAGCACGACCGTCAAGCTCGACGACTAGGTGGTGCTCGTCGTAGAGGACGTCGCGGTACACGCGCCCGCCCGCCGACTCGGCGCGCACTTGTCGCTTGCCAGCCGGCAGGCCGTGCGGGATCTCGACCCACTTCACGTAGCGGTACTCCAGCGCTGAGTGAACGCCGGCCCAGTCGGGGGAGAGTAGCTCGACAAGCTCGGCGCGGAAGTGCAAGCGCTGACGCTGGCTCAAAGCGTCGCTGAGTTTCGCCTGCGTTGTCAGGCCGCGGCCAATACTTCGAGCGATCCAGCCGCAGGCGTCTTCTGCACTGGTCGTTGCCTGCGTCAGGTCCAGCACTGTCTCCTCGATCCTTGTGCGGGGCGGCAGCGCGGTTGGATGCCCAGCCTGTCTGGCTCGAGTGCCGAGATGGATCACCAGGCCATGCACGGGAATTACCCGGCGAGACGCAGGAATGGTGACGTGTATAGCCGTTCTCTGCGCGTCGGTGAGTCCCTGCAGCTCAGCGGCCGTGTAGTAGCTCAACAGGGCTCCCGGCCCCGCGCGCAGGACGGCGGCCCAGAAAACCGCTTCCCGAGATAGCTCGCCCGTGAACGTCGCGTAGACACCGTGATGCAGCTGCTGCCATTTCCCGCTCCGCAGGTACGACTTGACGGAGCCTGCGGAAAGACCACCGCGCCGCGCCTGCGGTGCGGTCAGGATTCCGCGCTGGATCTGGGCAACGCGGTCGAGGTAGCCGGAAAGGCCGTAAGTCATGCCGCCAAGCGTCACCGAATCACCGGCAATGCTGGCAGCTCCTATCGGGAGTTGTGGATAGCGACGCCGGGGGTGTGCAGAACTCTGCGGCTGGCCGAGATCGGCGCGTGCCGCCAAGAGTCGGAGAGGCTGCTCAGCCGCCAAGCTGGACCGAGATCGCCGCGCGCAGCAGCCGCAGATCACCCGCAGCGTCGGTGCTGTCGATGAACTGGTCGACGGCGCCGGTTGGCGGCAGGCGGCGAATCTCGTCTGCCGAGATCGTGTCAAGCAATGACGCAACGAAGCGCCCGGCGCCGATCACGCGGTAGGGCCGGTCGAAGTACGGCCTGACGGAGATGTCGACCGGCTCGGTCAGGCCGAGGTCGTTGTGCATGCTGGCCACTGCCTCGTAGGCCGCGCACAAGTTTTGCTCCCGGTCGGCCCAGGAACCGGCGGCCAGGGCAGCGGCCAGCGAAGGCCGCAGCACGGCGGACACCCCGGGCAGCCGGGAGAAGGCCGAGCCGAGCCACTTGCTGTACGGCGGATAGCGGCGCCGCATCAGCAGGGTGAGCCGCATCATGTCCCGGCTCAGCCTGGCCGCGATCACGGCCGATCCGAGATCGTCGCCTGCCTCGGCGCACCGTCCCGGGAACGCCTCTTCCTGGCCGATCCGCGCCCACTGGCAGGCGAGCACGTAACGCCAGACGTCGTCCGGGTACCAGGCTAGCGCCGCGCGGGCCGCGCGCAGGCTACCCGCCGGAGGAGCGCTAGTCCCGGCCCCAGCCTCGGGACCTAGCCCGTCACTAAACACCGTCCCGCTGGTCACCTCGGCGAGGACCTGGGCTGGCGTAGCCAGCCAGTCGAGCAGGCCGACCCCTGCTCGCGGGTCGAATCCCAGGTGGCCGGTCAGCCAGCGGCCTAGCTCAGCGACTTGGACCCAGTGCCGTGGCGCGGGATCCCGCGCCGTCACATCGGGGAACCGAGTTGGCCAGCCCGCGAATTTTTCGGGCAACCGATCCGCCAGCATCGCCCAGATGTCCGCTACCTGGTCCGCGTCGCCCAGGCCAAGGAAGATCTGGCAGCGCGGGCCCCAGTTGTGGTCGGTCGACCTGGGCGAGTCGAATCCGAGCACTTCGGATCCCCAGCCCATCAGGGCCGCAGAGTGCCGGAGCCCTGGGGCGTATCTGTCGAGCACCGGCCTTACGACATCGGCGTAGTAGCGCGCCGCAAGCTCCGTACCCGGCTGGAACGCGGCTTCCACGCGCTGATCCTGCCAGCGGGCCGGGTGCCGGCACGACTCAATTACCGCTGCTCCTCCGTGATCGGCCCTCCCGCGGACGCATGCAGCAGTTCGCCGCGGTCATCATGGAGGGCATGACCGACCAGGAGCTGATCGAGCGGGCCGAGGCTCTGGGGGTGTCCCCGAGCTATGTGAACTGGCGGCGGGAGCGCGTCGATGTGCCGGCCGAGACGCTGCGGGCGATCATCGAGGCCCTCGGCGAGCCGCCTGCGCGGGAGCATGCTGGCGCGGGCGCGAACAGGTCGTCCGGCGCCAGCGCGCCCCAGTCCACGGTCAGGCCCCAGCTGCCGCGCCAGCGGACCTGGGGGTTGACCGTCCAGCTGTACTCGGTCAGGTCGCGCCGCTCCTGGGGCCACGGCGACCTGCACGACCTGGCCGACCTGGCCCGCTGGTCGGCTGGCCAGCTCGGCGCCGGCTTCATCCTGATCAACCCGCTGCACGCGCCCGAGCCGGTCAGCCCGGTGAGCAACTCCCCGTACCTGCCGATGAGCCGTAGGTACCTGAGCCCGCTGTACCTGCGGATCGAAGACATCCCTGAGTACCAGAACCTGAATCCGGCGCAGCGGCAATACATCGACGAGCTCGCCGAGCCGCTGCAAGCTGCCAGCACCACGCCGGACCTGATCGACCGGGACCGGGTCTGGGCAGCCAAACGGCTCGCACTCGAACTCATCCGTTCGGCCGGGCGCCCAGCGGAGCGGGAAGCCAGCTACCGGCGGTTCACCCAGCGCGAGGGAACCGAACTCGCGGCCTGGGCACGCTGGTGCGCGCTGGCCGAGGTGCACGGCCCGGACTGGCGCGGCTGGCCGGCCGAACTCGCCGACCCCGGCCACGCTGCGCGGCTGACCGCGGCGGGGCCGCTGGCCGAGCGGGCCGGGTTCCACGCCTGGCTCCAGTGGCTGCTGGACGAGCAGCTATCCGAGGCGCAGCACGCCGCCCGTGCCGCCGGCATGGACATCGGCGTGATCAGCGATGTCGCTGTCGGCTCTCATCCCGGCGGTGCCGATGCGTGGGCGCATCAGGACCTCCTAGTCCGCGGCATGTCCGTCGGCGCGCCTCCCGACGGATTCAACCGGCGCGGTCAGGACTGGACACAGCCGCCCTGGCATCCGCACCACCTGGCCGCGGCCGGCGCCCGCCCGCTCGCCGACCTGTTCGGCGCCGCTTTGCGGCTCACCGGCGGGCTGCGGGTGGACCACGTGATGGGCCTGATGCGGCTCTGGTGGATCCCGGCTGGCATGCCGCCCGACCGGGGCACATACGTCAAGTACGACCACGTTCTGACCGTCGGCGCGCTGACTGCGGAAGCAGCCGGGGCCGGCGCGCTCGCGATCGGCGAGGACCTCGGCACGGTCGAACCGTGGATCAGGCGCTACCTGGCCGGACAGCACGTGCTCGGAACTGAGATGGCATGGTTCGCCCGCGAGCCCGACGGTTCGCCGTTGCGGCCGCCGCACTGGAGGCGAAACTGCATGGCGACAGTCGGCACCCACGATGTCCCGACCGTCTCAGGCTTTGTCAGCGGCGATCACGTCACCGTGCGCGCTCAGCTCGGGCTCATTAAAGACCCGGAGGCAGAACGCAAAGCCTCGGAGCTGAGCATGTCGGCCTGGCGCGACGTCCTGGCGGCCGAACGCCTCCTTCCGCCCGGTCCCCACCCAACGGCCGATCAGTTCACGGTCGCGCTGCACGGCTTCCTCGCCCGGACTCCTGCCTTGCTGATCGGCGTCTCGCTGGCCGACGCCGTGGGGGACCGGCGCACGCAGAATGTCCCCGGCACCTCCGACG
>WNFJ01072335.1_pt1 | contig 10905 bp, 7 predicted proteins | sample 5400461 | NCBI WGS metagenome assembly WNFJ01 (sample SAMN13153349, study PRJNA577476) | soil metagenome | isolation source: 115 cm saprolite on Douglas fir-dominated hillslope | place: USA:California | collected 2013-09-17 | reverse complement strand
TCGTGGACGAATCTGTATGAGCCGCCTAAGCGGACGACTAATCCCTCACGGAGGGCCGCCCGGAGTGCCAAGTGCAGCTCGTTCTCTGATCCACCGCGGACCATCGTCAGGGCGGTGGTCTCTGCGCTGTTTCCTAGAGAGGCAATCTGTTTGAGGGTTTCCCGGGTGGTGCCAGGAAGTCGAGTCAGCTTTCCGACTAAGAGATCGACCACGTTTTCGGTGATTCGCCGTGCGCGGATGCGGTTGACGTCCCACCGCCAGGCCCCCTCACGCGGATCGAACTCGAGAAGGCGCTCTTCGGCAAGCTCGGTAAGGAACTGGATCGCGAAGAAGGGATTTCCGGCGGTCTTCTCATGAACAAGTCGCGCGAGTGGCTCGGTGCGGGTGCGCTCTTGGTGGAGGCTATCCGCGATCAGCTGGCCCAGATCATCGAGGGACAGCGGGGCGAGCGCGATGTCTCCGCCTTGGCCTCGCGGATCGAGTCCAACCTCAGCATGAGCGGATGGGACGGGCTGACCTCGTTGTCCCGATACGCGCCGATGAGGAGGAAGTGCCGGACGTCAGAGTGGGTCAACAGATGTTCGAGGAGTTTGAAGGTAGCCGCGTCCAGCCATTGCAAGTCATCCAGGAAGAGAGCGACCGGGTGCTCCTTTCGGGCGAAGACACCAAGGAAAGCGCGGAACACCGCCTGGAACCGGTTCTGCGCTTCCTGAGGGGATAGCTCCGCCACGGGCGCCTGCTTGCCGATCATGAGCTCGAGCTCGGGGATGAGGTTTACGACAAGTTGGCCGTTCAGACCCACGGCATCCCGGATCGCGTCCCGCCAACGCCCGACCTCTAGCTCGTTCTTGCCCAGGATCTGGCGAACCAGCGTCTCGAAGGCCTGGGCGAGAGTCGCGTAAGGGATATCCCGCTTGTGCTGGTCGAACTTACCCGAAATAAAGATGCCGCGCGGCCAAACAATTGCCTTGTGCAGCTCGTTGACTATCGATGACTTGCCGATGCCGGAGTAGCCCGATACAAGCACGAGCTCTGGTGTGCCGCGCGCCACCACTCGGTCAAAAGCTTCCACCAGCGCTTTGCTCTCCCGATCGCGCCCGTAGAGCTTCTCCGGGATCAGGAGCCGGTCCGATGCATCGTGCGCGCCAAGAAGAAACGGGTCAATTCGTCCGAGGGACTCCCAGGCGGCCAGGCATCTCCTGAAATCAACCTCCAGGCCGGCCGCGGTCTGGTACCGCTCCTCAGGGGACTTGGCAAGAAGCTTCAAGACGATGGTCGATAGGCTCTCTGGAACCTCTTTCCGCCGCTCTCCCGGCGGCCTTGGCTGTCGTGCGATGTGGCAGTGGACCCACTCGATGGGATCGGAGGCGGTGAAGGGAAGCACGCCTGCGAGCATCTCGTAAAGCGTGACCCCTAAGGAATAGAGGTCGCTCCGAGAGTCGATCGACCGGTTCATGCGACCGGTCTGTTCGGGCGCCATGTACGCGAGGGTGCCAGCAATAGTTTCGGGAGGCTCGGGAGCCTGGCGTTCGCGTGGCAGGTCGGAAGCAATACCGAACCCGGTAAGCCAAACCTGGTCCGACGCCGGGTCCACTATGACATTGGCCGGCTTTATGTCCTTGTGGATGATGCCGTGCTCATGGAGCCTGCCCAGCGCGGTTGAGAGACCGATGGCGATGCGCAGAAACCGCGTCAGGTCCAACCGTCGCTCAAGAAGCCGATCGAGCGGCTCGCCGCCCGGGTCCTCAAGCACCAGCACCGTCCGCTCGTTATCGTGAACCAGAGCAAGAGGCAGAACTGCCCACGCCGGGTCAAGCCTGGTCCTGAGCGCATATTCATGCTCGAGCCGTCTAAGGGTTCCTTGCGCCGCCCGTGTCGACAAAGGCGCGACAACAAGAATATGGCCGGTTTCCCTTTGGCCGCGGTATAGGACAAACTCCGCGTCTTTCCGTAGCGACTCCAACGTATGTGACGAAATTTCTGTCATGGCGGTTTTCAGCCGAATAGGATCGTCTCCCATCACACGGGGCCGCGCTCACCCGTTGGTCCGCGTCGAAGATCGCAGCCACGGTACCGCTTCTCGTATTTCTTTGCACCAAGGAAATAGTCAATTTATAGAGCCGTAGACCAGTCCCGTACGAATTTGAAGTGGGGAGCAACCAGCGGACGAAACCAAGGCCCCATTTCCTTTTTTTCTGGTCATGACGAATTGCGGTTCGCATAAGTCAGGATGGTCTCTCGGGCGATTACCAAACACTGGACGACCTTCCGCTCGACGGTAAAACAAACAACTATGGTTGGAAAAACGATGCAAATACTGGGTGTACGCTTTCGATCCGATCCCGGCGTTGTCGGCGATGACGGCGTTCCCGGCGTTATTCCTGCATGCCGGTGATTCAGCACTTTATGGCATTAGGTCGAATTTCGCTGCAAGTGTAACCGTCTGTTGTTTTGTTAAGCATCAGCGGAGTGAGGACAGGACGCCTGCCAATCCCAATGAAAGCAGATACTCAAAACAAAGAGCCTCGTACTGTTCTCGTGGTTGACGACGATTCGGGATTACTACGTGCTCTTGCGAGATTGATACGCTCTGCCGGCGTCAACGCTCTGACCTTTGAACGGCCTGCGCATCTGCTCGCGTCTGAGGTGCCCAAAACGAACGTCTGCCTGCTGCTGGATGTCCACATGCCTGAAATGAATGGAGTCCAGCTGTACGAAATGTTAGCTGTCGCTCGGCACGATCTGCCGGTGATTATGATGACCGGCCGCGATGACGCACCGACTCGGCATTTGCTCCAGCGTGTGAGTGCGGTTGCGGTTCTGATCAAGCCCTTCGACGAATCTCTGTTGCTTGACGCTATCTTTCGCGCACTCGCGTTGTCGCGCAATGGACGGCGTTAGAAGGCGTTTTTCCCGCCGAAGCGAGGATGGCGGGCGTGTCGCCGCCCAAGCACGGGCTGCCCGATTTAGCCTGTAAATGGTTAATGGCTTTTCCGTGCCGCGAAATTTAGTCCGCCGAGGTGGTCAGGCGAACGTCATCATTGACAATGAATGTTCTTGTCATTGAAATGGGATAGTGACGAGCAAGGTTCCAACCGTGTTCGTGGTGGATGACGACGCATCGCTCCGCGGGGCTCTTGCCCGCTTGCTGCACTCCGCCGGCTACCAGACGGAAACCTTCGCCTCGGCGGAAGGATTTCTCGCCCAGAGTCGCTTCGACGCTCCTGGCTGCATTCTCCTGGATGTGCGAATGCCCGGATTGAATGGGCTCGAACTGCAGCAAGCGCTCGCTGCCGCGGACCGGCAGTTGCCGATTGTCTTCATCACCGGACATGGCGACGTTCCGACGAGCGTGCGGGCGATGAAGGCGGGAGCCGAGGATTTTCTGCCCAAGCCATTCGATGACGAAGAACTATTGAAGGCCGTCGCGCAGGCGTTAAACAAGAGTCAGCGAGAGCAAAACGAGCGAACGGAAGTCGCTGAAATCCGCAAGCGGCTGTCGAGTCTAACCCCACGCGAGCGCGAAGTACTTTGTCACGTCGTTGCCGGCCAGCTCAATAAACAGATTGCGGCCGATCTTAGTATCGCAGAAAAAACGATCAAAGTGCATCGAGCCCGAGTTATGGAAAAAATGGGTGCCAGTTCGCTTGCCGGGTTGGTCGCGATGACAGCGCGAATTGGTATTCACACGCCGCTGTAATGCAGGCTAGTCATTGGACTAAGGTCCCATATACTCCGCAGTCGCTAGTCGGTATAAATCCTAAAGACATAGAACCAGCGCTTGGGAAGAAAACCCCGTTACCGTTCCGACCGTCAAAGATAAGAACAAGCTCCGATCACATTTTTGGATAGAGGTTCTGTTGTCAGGTACAGGCAAGAACTTATGAAAGAGGCTGTTTATTGGGCAGCATTACCCGTCGCTATTGCTTTAACCTCATGCCAGAAACCCGCGTCGACGGTCTCTTCCGGTCCTCCTGAGGTTTTGGTTACCGAGGTCGTTCAGAAGGAAGTTCCGATGATCCGTCAGTGGGTTGGCACGCTGAATGGATCCGAGAACGCGGATGTCAGGGCCAGAACGACTGGATATTTGCAGAAGCGCGCCTACCAGGAAGGCGGCTATGTAAAGCAGGGCGATCTGCTGTTCGAGATCGACCCCAGACCTTTCGTCGCGTCGTTAGATCAAGCCAAGAGCCAGCTGCAGGAGGCCCAAGCAACTTTACTTGGCGTTGAGCTGGACGCGAAAAGGGCAAAGGAGTTGTTCCAGGGCAAAGTTATCTCTGAGCAGGATTACACGAACAAGACGCAGGATTACCAAACCAAATTGGCGGCCGTAGCAGCGGCCCAGGCGGCAGTGGAATCAGCCCAACTGAACCTTGAGTACACCAAGGTGGTCTCGCCGCTGGACGGCATTGCCGGGCAGGCGCAAGCGCAGATTGGGGACTTGGTTGGCTCCGGGTCCAATACGGTTTTGACCACGGTATCCCAGATCCAGCCGATCCGCTGTTATTTCCCGATTAGCGAACAAACCTATTGGGAGTTTGCTGACCGCTTAAAAGAGTTGATGATGGTGCCGGAGGCCCAACGTGGGGAAAAAGTAGAACTCATCCTGCCTGATGGGAGCATTTACTCACATAAGGGAAAGTTCGCTTTCGTAAATCGGCAAGTCGATCCCAAGACTGGGACTATTCAAATAGCGGTCAGCTTCCCGAATCCCGAGCTCACGTTGCGACCCGGACAATACGCGACGGCGCGCGCCGAGATCGGGTCGATCCCCAACGCACTGTTGATTCCGCAGCAGTCCGTGTCGCAACTGCAAGGCGGTAACCAGGTGGCGGTGGTGAGTCCGGACGGAAAAGCAGAGATCCGCGCCATTAAAGTCGGACCGACATTCGGTCAGATGATCGTAGTGACGGACGGCCTGAAGGCAGGCGAAAAGGTAATTGTGGAAGGGTTTCAGAAAGTGCGGCAAGGCACCCAGGTTTTGGCCAAACCTTACACCGATTCAATGAAGGCGCAGGAAGCTGCAAAGAAGAGTTTGTCTGCTGGCCAGTCCTAGCTCCGGGGGATTCTCAATGTCGAAATTCTTCATCAATCGTCCGATCGTTGCCATGGTGATCGCTATCATCATGGTGATCGTTGGCGTGGTTTCGTTCCTCAGTCTGCCGGTCGCGCAGTATCCCAATATTGTTCCGCCGGAAATCGCGATCAACGCGACGTTCGTTGGCGGGGACGCGATAACTGTAGAGCAGTCGGTTGCAACTCCAATCGAACAGCAGCTTAGCGGCGTGGATCACATGAACTACATGTATTCGCTGAACGCGAGCAACGGTTCGATGAAGGAGACCGTTAACTTCGATGTGGCCACCGATCCGAACACGGATCAGGTACTCACTCAAATGCGCGTCCTGCAAGCGCAGTCACAGCTGCCTTCCAGCGTCCAGAATTACGGTGTGACGGTGGCCAAATCGACTTCGGCGCCGCTCATGGTCATTTCCTTATACTCGCCGACCGGCCAGTTCGATTCCAAGTTCCTGGCCAACTACTCTTACATAAATTTGAATGACCCGATTCTTCGGGTGCCCGGCATCGGGAGCGTGTCTGTCTTCGGAGCGGGTCAATATGCGCTCCGGATCTGGGTTGATCCGAACAAGCTGGCTGCACTCAACATCACCACTCCGGAAATCGAAAGGGCAATTAGCGCCCAGAATACGGTGAATCCGGCCGGCCAGGTCGGAGGCGAGCCGATACCGGCCGGGCAGCCTTTTACCAATACTGTTTTGGCCCAAGGACGCCTAGAAACAGAGGAGCAGTTCGGGAACATTGTCATACGGGCGAGTTCGAACGGCTCCTTTGTGCGGATCAAAGATGTTGGGCGCGTCGAATTGGGGGCTCAGACCTACTCCCAGACTAGCAGTTTTAACGGCAAACCAGCGGCGGTTCTTGCCATTTACCAGTTGCCCGGCTCCAACGCAGTCAACGCGGCCAAGGGGGTAAGGGAGCTGATGGGCCAGCTCAAACAGCGATTTCCTTCCGGGCTCGACTATTCCATCTCCCTCGACACCACTCTGGCTGTGACCGCAGGGATGGAGGAAATTTACAAGACGCTGGCGGAGGCGATGCTGCTGGTCATCCTGGTTGTTTTCGTTTTCCTCCAAGGCTGGCGAGCTACCCTGATTCCATTGTGTGCCGTACCGGTTTCACTGATTGGCACATTCGCAGTGTTTCCGCTGCTTGGATTCTCAGTCAACACGCTCTCGCTCTTGGGACTCGTTCTGGCCATCGGTCTGGTAGTCGATGACGCGATCGTGGTAGTCGAAGCGGTCGAACACCATATCGAACAAGGCCTGTCGCCCAAAGACGCTGCGCTTAAAGCGATGGAAGAGGTCTCCGGCCCGGTGATTGCCATCGCGCTCATTCTGGCGGCTGTTTTCATCCCAACCGCATTCATTCCAGGAATCACTGGGCGGCTTTACCAGCAGTTTGCAGTTACCATCGCGGTTTCAGTGATCTTCTCGGCATTCAACGCGTTGACATTGAGTCCGGCGCTTTCCGCGCTTCTCTTGCGGCCAAAAAAAGAATCTGGCCGGGGGCCATTGGCATTTTTCTTTAACGGATTTAACAAAATCTTCGGATCCGCGACTAATGGCTATATACGCGTCTGCCATCTTTTGATGCGGCGCAGCTTCCTTTGCATTTTGTTTCTGGTGCTGGTTCTGCTGGCGACCGGCTGGTTGGGCGGGAAGATCCCACAGGGATTTGTTCCGACCGAGGACCAGGGTTATCTCTACGCTAATCTGTCGTTGCCGGAAACAGCGTCATTGCAAAGAACCACTGCCGCTTCCAGGCAGGTCGAGGACATCCTCCGGAAAACGCCTGGGGTGCAGGGCGTTACCACAATTGCCGGATTCAGTTTGCTGAGCGGTGTTAGCACCACTTACAACGGCTTTTTCTTTGTAACCCTGAAGCCGTGGAAAAAGCGGACTTCTACGGAGCAGCATCTCCGAGCGATCCTGGAGAATGCAAATCAATCGCTCACCAAGATTTCGGAAGGAGTTGCGTTTGTTTTCCCACCCCCGTCAATCCCAGGCATTGGAACATCCGGGGGGGTGACTTTCCTTCTGGAAGATCGCGCTGGGATGGATGTGAACTTCCTCAATCAGCAGACCCAGAAATTCATGGAGGCTGCGCGGAAACGCCCGGAAATTGCCAGGATCACAACCACTTTATTGGGAAGTGTTCCGCAGTTTTTTCTCGACGTCGATCAAGACAAAGTCCTGAAGCAAGGAGTTAATCTATCCGATGTTTATAAGGCCGTGCAGGTCTTTATGGGTGGCTCGTTTGTCAATTACTTCAATCGGTTTGGGCGGTCATGGCAGGTGTACGTCCAAGCGGATGGGCCATTTCGCACGCAACCCGAGGATGTCGGCCGGTTTTATGTGCTTAATGATGCGGGAAATCCGGTTCCACTTTCTTCGGTGACGCGGATCGAGCGCCGTTTTGGGCCCGAGTTTACGATGCGTTACAATCTTCACCGGTGCTCCCAGATAAATGTGAATGCGAAATTGGGTGTTAGCTCATATCAAGTCATGGCCGCGCTGGAAGATGTATTTGCCAAGACGATGCCGGCGGAGATGGGATTTGATTATAAGGATATGTCTTTCCAGGAGCAGCAAGCCCAGAAAGGGGTGCCGCCCACCGTAATCTTCGGGCTATCATTGCTGTTTGTGTTCCTCATACTGGCGGCCCAATACGAAAGTTGGTCATTGCCGTTCAGCGTCCTTCTCTGCACGCCGATAGCTGTTCTCGGCGCCTTTGTGGCGCTGGTTGGCAGGCTATTCAAAAACGACGTTTACGGTCAGAGTTCGATCGTTTTCGAAAATGATGTCTTTGCGCAGATCGGCCTAGTGATGCTCATCGGTCTGGCGGCAAAGAACGCGATCTTGATTGTCGAATTTTCCAAGGCCGAATACGACAAAGGGAGGCCAATCGTGGATGCCGCCTTGGCTGGTGCTCGTCTGCGACTTCGTCCGATCCTCATGACTGCGTTCGCCTTCATCCTCGGGTGTGTACCGCTGTGGTTGGCTGCCGGATCAGGCGCTGCCTCCAGGCAAATTCTCGGAACGACCGTCATCGGGGGCATGTTGGCAGCGACATTTGTCGCGATCTTTCTCATCCCGGTATTGTTCTATTTAGTTGAGAGGATTTCTCATCGAGGGGGAAAAGGCGAACCCGAACCGCCTCTAGTCGAGCAGCCAGCTGGTGTTAGCAAACACTAAACCAAGGAGCGCCGGTTCCCTTCTTACACTGCGTCGTTGGAGGTTAGAGAAAATCAGTCCCGCCGGGACCCGACGAAAGTAGCCCAGTACGAAGTGCTGGGTTAGGGTTTTTAAAGAGCTATCCGTCCCGGACGGGACGATCGACGAATGCTGGCAATCGCAGAGCCGCGTGCAGGACCAGAAGCCGAGCGTTTCTATCGTCCCGGACGGGACGGACGTGTCTTTCTGCATCATTTCCCAGCACTTCGTACTGGGCTACTTTCACTGAGTCCCTCCGGGACAAGTCCTCACCGTACAATCCTAAGCCCTTAAGTTGACTCGCATAGGCAGCTGGCGGACCGCTACCGAACGAAACCGGCTCCGGTCCGACTAGTCCCGTCGTGGACGATTTGGAGTATAGCGAAGTCCATACCCGACAGCTCCCCATGCGGTCAATCGCCCTCTGAGCGCTCACGGAGTCTGTTGGGTCCGATAACGATGGCGACTGTCGTCGCAGCTATTCTTGGTTTAACTGTTGCAGGTCCGGGGTCGTTGGAACGCTAGGTCGCTGCGGAGGAGTTACAATGCGTCCGCCTTCCAGTGGGAAATGCATGCGGAAAAGAGCGCCCAACATGGCTACGGAGTTGTCGCTCCACAGTCCGCCGTGACCCCAAATAATATCCTTTGGCACCCTAACAATCCAGCATGGTATACGGGCATTACCCGAATAAACGAATTGCCACCGTCGCCAAAGTTCTTTTCCGGTAGATGGCCTGACCTCATCGGGATTATAGTTGGCATTGCGGCAGAAACGGTTTTCGTGGCCATCGTTACGTTCACTGGTGTAAAAGATCTGGTCTTGCACGTTTTCCCTGATATTGGCTTCGAACGCTCTGTTCTCCTGCGCCCTTAGATCGGGCGGCGGAGTGGTTTCTCCAAGAGGCACGACGTGATAATTGACTAGGTACGGGTTGTTGCCGGGTGTCCGAGTGTAGAACTGCTGCTCAGATACTTTGCTTCCGTGCCTACCAGGTACCGAAACCTTATCCCAATGGTAGCGAAGATTTATGGTGTTGTAGACTCCCGTCCCAATGGGAAAGAATTGGCCCGTCGCCTGATCGTTCTCTGATTGCAGGATGATCAAAAACGGACGGTTTTCTTCTATGACCACACCGCTCTCCAGAGAGGTTCGAGCGACATACGCATGCCGTTTTTCATCATATTTATACAGGTAACTAAGTTCCGACATCAATTGCCGGGAGCCAATCGAACTATCGGCCGAATTAAACGCCACCGCCATGTCCCAGGGGCTGGAATTGCGTACTCCGTTGCTGCCGGCATCGAGAATGGAATGAGAAATGGTATTCCCCAGTACCAACCCGCCAAATGAATGGCCTAGGAGCACACAATGGTGATATTTCTTATCTGGTGCCCGAGCCGCCAATGCGAGCTCGCTGATGGCAGCTAGGCAGCCGTTTTGGGACGCAACTATTTGACCAGCGGACTTGCGGCTCCAGAACGTTAATAAACTCAGCCCTGGCACAGTAAGGTCTCTCCCGCGCCATGCGATATAGACGCCGATCACGTTGATCTTTCGCGCGGTCATCTCCGGAAAACGCGACATCGCATCGATGAAGTGCTCGAACCGGCAGACGTCCCCCGAAATCGCATTGTTTTGCCAGCCGTGGATGTAAACGAAGAGCAGCGGACGCTCCGCTTTACCGATTACTTTGAGAGCAGCACCTAGTTGCGATGTATCTAACATTGAGCCTTGATCCCCGAACTCGATGAACGCCAATTTGTAGCGCCCGTCCTTGGGTCCCCGTACTGAGTTGAACGGTTCACCCGATGTGTTCGCATGGTAGGGGCCGTAAGCAGCACAGCCCGCGACGAGGATCGTGAAAACAAGTGTAACCAAGAGCCGGCAACCCAAACTAAGATTACGCGATGGGCCGCACCGGTGCCACCGATTGTCCTTGATCCACGCTGCCGGAATCAGTCTGGTAAAAATAGGTACCCTCCGATTGTACCGCCCGTGAGATGGAGTATCAGGCATTTGGGGCGGATTCTAGAGTATCCCTTGCCGGGCCGTCTATTGGACTAAAGTCCAATAGGAGGTAGCGCCGGGGCCATATACCTTGGTCGCTCAATAGCCGAAAGACATCCATTGCCCCCAAGCGCGCTGAGACGGCTTTTGAATGACGCTGGTTTGAGTGACCCCTGGAACTGGCAGTTGGTCAGGGCATGCGCCCCCTTATGAATCGGACGACGGCCTGTTTCTCCAGGGCTTTACTTCAGCCCTGCTACCGCCATCACCCCTTCGGTGACTCTCTTCTGAAAAAGAAGATAGGCTGCTGCGGTGGGGATTGAGGCGAGTACGGCCGTAGCGCAGATCTTCGCGAACGAAACGCCGTACGAGAGCTGGATCTGGGTCATGCCGACTGGGATAGTTAGCATCGGCGTCGAGTTGGTAATAATGAGAGGCCAAAAGAAATTATTCCAGGTGCTGATAAACGTGACGATGCTCATTGCCCAGGTGATGTTCCAGTTAAGCGGCAGATAGATGCGAAAGAGTATTCGCCAATTGCCTGCGCCGTCGATTAGGGCGGCGTCGCGAAAGTCGCGCGGTACGTCGTCGAAGAACTGCTTA
>WNFJ01062845.1_pt1 | contig 10905 bp, 7 predicted proteins | sample 5400461 | NCBI WGS metagenome assembly WNFJ01 (sample SAMN13153349, study PRJNA577476) | soil metagenome | isolation source: 115 cm saprolite on Douglas fir-dominated hillslope | place: USA:California | collected 2013-09-17 | reverse complement strand
ACTTTGAAATGCCAAGCCTCCGCTTTGGCTGGCCACAAGCCCCGCTTTGGCAGTCAAGGCTCGGTTTCCGCTGATGCATGGCGGCGCCCATGACCGCGAAGGGCCGCGCTTGGTCTATAATGCCCAAATTCCGAGACGAGACAGGTACCGCAACAGGACATCGATATGAGAGAGCACAAGACACTTTTTCTGCAAGCGCCTTCGTTCGATGGGTTCGACGGCGGCGCCGGTTCGCGCTATCAGGCCAAGCGCGAGATCAAATCATTCTGGTTCCCCACCTGGCTGGCGCAATCGGCCGCTCTGGTGCCGAACTCGCGTTTGCTCGATGCCCCGGCCGATGAGCTGACTGTCGAGGAGACCCGCGAGATCGCGCGCGGCTACGACCTCGTCATCATGCACACCAGCACGCCATCGTTTCCGACCGATGCCAAATTCGCCGAGCTGTTGAAACAGGACAATCCCAACATCAAGATCGGCTTGGTCGGGGCCAAGACCATGGTCGATCCGGAGGGCTCCTTGAAAGCCACCCGCGCGGTGGACTTCGTGTGCCGCGAGGAATTCGATTACACCTGCAAGGAAGTCGCCGACGGGCTGCCATTGAGCGACATCAAGGGACTCTCGTATCGCAGCGACGACGGCCGCATCGTGCATAATTTGCCGCGCGCGATCATCGAGAACATGGACGACTTGCCGTTCGTCGCGCCCGTCTACCGGCGCGATCTGAAGATCGAAAACTACTTCATCGGTTACCTGAAGCACCCCTACGTCAGCTTCTACACCGGCCGCGGCTGCCGCTCGAAGTGCACCTTCTGCTTGTGGCCGCAGACTGTCGGCGGCCACCGCTACCGCGTGCGCTCGGCCGAGAACGTCCTTGCAGAGGTGCGGTGGATCAAGGAGAACATGCCGGAAGTGAAGGAAATCATGTTCGATGACGACACCTTCACCGACACTTCAAACCTGCCGCGCGTGGAGGCCATTGCGCGCGGCATGGGCGAACTCGGTATGACTTGGAGCTGCAACGCGAAGGCAAACGTACCCTACAAAACCCTGAAGGTGATGAAGGACCACGGTCTGCGCCTGCTGCTGGTCGGCTACGAATCAGGCGACGATCAGATCCTGCTCAACATCAAGAAAGGGCTGCGCACCGATATCGCGCGGCGCTTCACCGAAGACTGCCGCAAACTCGGCATTATGATCCACGGCACTTTCATTCTCGGATTGCCGGGCGAGACGAAGGAAACGATCGAAAGTACCATCCAATTCGCCAAGGAGATCAATCCGCACACGATCCAGGTATCGCTGGCTGCACCCTACCCTGGCACGACGTTGTACAAACAGGCGGTCGACAACGGCTGGCTGCAGGAGAACGATGCCGTCAATCTGGTCAACGACAAGGGCGTGCAGCTGGCCGCAATCAGCTATCCGCATTTGTCGAAAGAAGAGATATTTCACAGCATGGAGGTGTTCTACAAGCGCTTCTATTTCCGGCCCAGCAAGATCTGGGAGATAGTCAAAGAGATGCTGACGAGCTGGGACATGATGACGCGGCGTTTGCGTGAAGGCGTGGAGTTCTTCCGCTTCCTGCGGGCTCACGAGGCCTGAAGGAGCGCCGTTTCCATGCCTTCCATGCAAGCGCTCATGACTGCCGTCGGCTTTGTCAGCCTGGGTCTGGCGGCCAGTTACGCCGTTCTGACCGTCGTTGCCGTACTCGTCTGGCGATTGCGGCGCGGGCCGAACAGTTCGCGCGCGCGGCCGCCGGTAACGGTGCTCAAGCCGCTGTGTGGCGCGGAACCCGGGTTACACGAGCACCTGCGCTCTTTCTGTCAGCAGAATTACCCGGAATTTCAGATCGTGTTTGGCGTACGCGATGCGGGTGATCCCGCATGCGCGGTGGTGAAGCGGTTGGCAGCGGAATTCCCGTCAGTACCGATCGAGCTCGTGATCAATCCGCAGCTTCACGGCAACAATTTGAAAATCAGCAACCTGATCAACATGCTCCCGTACGCGCGTCACGACATGCTGGTAATGGCGGACAGCGACGCCTTCGTTGGAGCCGATTATCTTGCTACCGTAACGGCGCCGCTGCTGGATCATGACGTCGGCCTGGTGACCTGCATTTACCGCGGCACGCCAACGAAGAGAATCTGGTCGCGTCTCGGCGCCATGTACATCAATGAATGGTATGTCCCCTCGGTACTGCTGGCGTGGCTTTTCGGTCACGAGGGCTATGTCTCCGGCCAAACCGTGTGCCTGCGGCGGGATACGCTGCACGCGATCGGCGGCCTGCGGGAGCTGGCGAACCATCTTGCCGACGACCATCGGCTGGGTGAACTCGTTCGCGGGTTGGGGCTGCGGATCGTGTTGTCGCCTTACGTGGTGGATGGGGAGCATCACGAGCCGAATTTGAATTCGCTGACTCGGCATGAGCTGCGGTGGATGCGCACGATACGCGTACTGCGTCCGCGCAGTTTTCGGTTGATTTTTTTAACCTTCAGTTTGCCCCTGGCAGTTTTTGGCTTCCTCGCCGCGGGCGTAGAGTCGTCACTTTCGATGACCGCATGGGTGCTGTTCGGGGTCACGGTGCTGGCGCGGCTGATGCTGCATTTCGTGCATCGGTTGCGCGATGATCGCGCGCCGGCGTCGGATCTTTGGCTCCTGCCTGCGCGCGATTTGTTGATCTGCTGGGTGTGGTGCCGAAGCTTCTTTACCTCCCACGTCACATGGCGCGGTAATGAGTTTGACGTCGGCGCTGACGGCGTCATGCGCCCTCTGTCCTGATTGCCAAGCCGGCGTCATGCGCCCGCTGTCCTGATTGCCAAGCCATCCCGAAATCATCGCGCGTCGAGCTTGATTATTAGCGGGGAGCCGGTTTGAGAATCGCGGCGTACATCGGTGGTCTGCTGGGGCTCGCGTTGTTGGTCACCCTGGTGATTCGCGCAGACTTGCCTGCGATGCTGCACACATTGACCACGGGCGGCTGGCGGCTGCTGTGGTTGATTCCTTATCGCACGCTGTTCTTTTTCCTCTACGCGGCCGGCTGGCTCATCCTCCTTCGTCCGTACGATCCGGCGCATCGCGCGGGACTGGGCTACCTATTTTGGGTCGCTACCGTGCGCGACGCGGTCGACCGCCTGCTTCCGGTGGCCACCGTCGGAGGCGCTGTGGTCGGAATTCGCTTATTGCGATGGCGAGAGCTCGCCGCGGCGCCCATCGGCGCGAGCGTGATCGTCGAGATGGTATTGACCATGATCATGGTGTATCTATTTACCGCCATGGGCCTGATTCTGCTGGTGGAGTTCAGCGCCACGGGCCAGGAATACCGTCGTTTGCTGCTGGTGTTCCTGCTGAGCCTGCCGGTCCCGATTCTGACCGTGCTGCTGCTGCGCTACGGGTCTGCCTTTAGATATTTGCAAAGATTCTTACGTCCGTTGGTAGGCGAAAGCGCGATGACTGAACAAGAAGCGGCGTCACTCGATCATGAGCTCCGCGCCTCCATCCGTCGCGGGTGGAGATTGCTCGCCTCCGGCACGTTGCAGCTCGCGGCACTGATTTCGGGATCTTTCGAAATCTGGTTCGCTCTGCGCCTCTTCGGACATCCCGTCGGCTACGCCACGGCCGTGGTGCTCGAGAGCATGACTCAGGCAGTACGGCATTTGGCGTTCGTCGTGCCGGCCGGTCTCGGGGTGCAGGAGGCCGGGTTGGTCTTGTTCGGGCATGCGCTGGGGATCAGCGGCGAATTTGCATTGGCCGTTTCGATGGCCAAGCGCCTGCGCGAAGTGCTATGCGGCCTGCCGGCGCTGCTGTCCTGGCAATGGCTGGAGGGTCGGCGACTGCAAGGATTGATGGGTAATGCATCCCAATAGTTCAATCATTCGGCTGCCATGGAGCGTGCAGCGCAGGATTGACGCCGCCGCCGGCGCACTCTTGAATCCGCCGAAAGGCCGGCCAATCGACTTCACTCGGCCGCTGGGAGAAGCGGCGCTATACCCGCCGGACTCGCTGTCGTGGCGTATCTTCAAGAACCCCGTCGCGCTTCTGATCGGCGGGATAGCCGCTGTCATTCTTGAGTTGGCAGAACCCGCTGTGCGTACCGGAGTATGGGAACACTCCTCGTTTCGCAAGAATCCGATGGGCCGCCTGCAGCGAACCGGGTTGGCGGCAATGGTGACCGTTTATGGCGCGCGCAGTATTGCCGAACCCATGATCGCGAGGGTCGTGCGAATGCACGCCAAAGTCGCCGGAGAGACCCCGGCCGGCGTGCCTTATTCCGCAGGCGACGCGCACTTGTTGACCTGGGTGCAAGCGACCGCTTCATTCGGCTTTGCGGAAGCGTACAGCCGCTATGTCGATCCGCTCAGCGAAGTAGAACTTGACGCGTTATATCGCGAGGGAGCGCCGGTCTCGCAGCTTTATGGCGCGCTCGACGCCCCACGGTCGGAGGCGCAACGTCGAGCGCTGTTCGATTCCATGCGCGCCCGATTGGAGCCGTCTCCCATCATATTTCAATTCCTCGAGATCATGCGTGAAATGCCCGCCTTTCCGCGACCGCTTCTTTGGATGCAACGAATGCTGGTGCGCGCCGCCGTGGAGATGATCCCGGACCGCATGCGCGAATGTCTCGGTCTCACTGAGTACTATGGCCTGCGTCTGCGCGAGCGATGGATCGTGAGACTGGCGGGGGCCGTGTCAGACAGGATCGTTCTGGCAGAAAGCCCTGCCGCGCAATCCTGTCTTCGGCTCGGGTTACCGGTCACCCATCTTTACGCCTAAGTGCCCTACCGCTGCGCGTTGCGCCAATTCGGCGCCACATAAAACGGCGCATTCTCGGGGCTGGCCATGCCGCGGCCCAATATGTGGTCCGCGGCCTTCTCGGCCAGCATGATGGTGGGCGCGTTGAGATTGCCCGTGGTTACCGACGGCATGATGGACGAATCCACCACTCGCAAACCTTCGAGTCCGTAGACGCGGGTGTCCGGATCGACCACCGCTTGCGGGTCCTGCGGGCTGCCCATCTTGCAAGAACACGACGGGTGATAGGCGCTCTCAACTTTGGCGCGGATGAAGGCATCGATCGCCTCGTCGCTCTGCACTTCGACGCCCGGCTGAATCTCCCGGCCGCGATATCGATCGAACGCAGGTTGCGCGAAGATCTCACGTGTCAATCGCACGCAGGCGCGCATCTCGGTCCAGTCATCCGGTTCGCTCAGGTAGTTGAACAGGATGCGCGGCTTGTCGAGAGGGTTGGTCGACGCCAGCCGCACCCAACCGCGGCTCTTGCTGCGCATCGGACCCACGTGGGCTTGGAAGCCGTGCTCTTGCGCCAGAGTCGAGCCGTCGTAAGCCACGGCCATGGGCAGAAAGTGATACTGGATGTCGGGATACGGCACGCCGGGCCGACTGCGGATGAAGCCGCAAGTCTCAAAATGATTGCTGGCGCCCAAACCGTCCTTGCGCAGCAGCCAGCGCGCGCCGATCAGGGTGCGATTCCACAGATTGATGGACGAATACAAGGTGATCGGTTCCTTGCAGGCCACCTGGAAATAAAACTCCAAATGATCCTGCAGGTTCTCGCCCACGCCGGGCAGATCGTGAATCACGGGAATACCGTGCGTGCGCAGTTCCGCCGCGGGCCCGACGCCCGACAGCTTCAATAATTGGGGTGAGTTGATCGGACCGCAGGACAGGATCAGTTCTCGATCGACGCGCACTCGGCGAGTGGCGCCCCCTTGAAGGTACTCGAGGCCGGTGGCACGCCGACCCTCGAACACGATGCGCGTCGCCAGAGCATGCGTCAGCACCTTGAGGTTGGGGCGCCGCATGGCGGGCCTCAAGTACGCATTGGCGGCGCTGCAGCGCCTGCCGTCGGCCACCGTCATGTCCATTCGACCGAAGCCTTCCTGCTGAAACCCGTTCACATCGGCGGTGTGCGGATAACCCGCCTCGCGGGCGGCGGCCAGCCAGGCGGCATGCAAGGGGTTGCTCACGGTGCCGTAACGAGTGTGCAGCTTACCGCTGCTCCCTCGATACTCGTCGCCTCCCTCTTGGCGGGTCTCGGCGCGCCGAAAATACGGCAATACATCGCGATACGCCCAGCCTTTCGCGCCTTGCGCGCTCCATGCGTCGAAGTCTTGCGCGTTGCCGCGGATGTACACCAATCCATTGATCGACGAGGATCCGCCCAGTACTTTGCCGCGCGGCGTATGCATGCGCCGCCCATCCAAATGCGGCTCCGGTTCCGAGTGGTAGAACCAATTGTACTTCTCCATGTTCATCGGGATGGACAGTGCCGAAGGCATTTGGATGAAGATCGAGCGATCTGAACCTCCATATTCCAAGAGCAGCACGCGGTTCCGACCGTCCGCGGTCAATCGATCGGCCAGCACGCAGCCGGCAGATCCCGCGCCCACAATGACGTAATCAAACTTCTCGTCTGCCAAGTCTTGGTCTCCTAGTCTAGTTCCGCTGCTCGCGCAGCGAACAAATCAGACGGGGTCGCCCCGACCCCGTTAAAAGTTGGCGCGAAGCGCCTAATAACGGGCGCAAGAAGCGCCTAGTAATTCGCATCAACATCGCCCATCGCGACGTAGACGCTCTTGAGCTGTGTGTAGTGCTCGATGGCGGCACGGCCATTCTCGCGGCCGAGCCCGGAGAGTTTCACCCCGCCGAAGGGCAACTCGATCGGCGTGACATTGTATTGATTGATCCAGCAGGTACCGGCTTGCAAACGAGCGATCACTCGATGGGCGCGGGTCAAATCATTGGTGAACACCCCGGCCGCCAGGCCGAACTCGGTGGCATTGGCGCGCTCGATGACTTCTTGCTCGTCCTCGAATTCCAAGACCGACATCACGGGGCCGAAAATCTCCTCGCGCACGATGGTCATGTCGTCGCGGCAATCATCGAATACGGTGGGTGCAACGAAGTATCCGTTCTTGAGGTTACCCGTCGTCACGCGCATGCCGCCCGTCAATGCGCGCGCACCCTCGGCGAGGCCGCGGTCTATATAGGAAAGCACCTTGTGCATGTGCTGCTCGGATACCAGGGGGCCCACCTGCGTCTCGGGGTTCATGGGATCGCCGATTCGCATCGCGCTGACGCGCTTGACGAGCCGTTCGAGAAACGCCGACTTGATCGAGCGATGCACGAACACCCGCGTGCCGTTGGAGCATACCTGTCCGGATGAGTAGAAATTCGCCAGCAGAGCGCCGGAGACCGCGTTGTCGAGCTTGGCGTCGCCGAAGACGATCAGCGGCGATTTACCGCCCAACTCGAGCGTGACGTTCTTCAAGGATTGCGCGGCATCTTTCATGACCGCTTTGCCGGTACCGACTTCGCCGGTGAGCGAAATCTTGCGAATGTCGGGATGTCGGGTCAGCAGACGGCCGGTCTCGGCGAACCCCTGCACCACTTGAAACACGCCGGACGGCACGCCTGCCTCCAGCAGAATCTCCTGCAATTTGACGGCGGTGAACGGCGTCAGTTCGGCGGGTTTGAATATCATGGCATTGCCGCAGGCGAGCGCCGGCGCGGCTTTCCAGCAGGCGATTTGCAGCGGGTAGTTCCAGGCGCCGATACCGGCGACCACGCCGAGCGGTTCACGCCGCGTGTAGCCGAAAGCTTGAGGTCCGAGATCGATGTGCTCGCCCGCGAGACTTTGCACGAGCCCGGCAAAGTATTCGAAGCAATCCGCGCCGGAGGATACATCCACCACCCGCGTCTCCTGGATGGGCTTGCCGGTGTCGCGAGTCTCGAGTTCGGCGAGTTCCTGGTTGCGCGACCTCAAGATATCCGCGGCCCGGCGCAGCACGCGCGCACGGTCGGTTCCGGTCATCGCCCCCCAACCCGCCTGTGCTTTCTGAGCCGCGCGCACCGCCGCATTGACTTGCGCGGCTCCGGAGGCGGTGACATAGCCCAACACTTCGCCGGTCGCAGGATTGATGGAGGCAAATCGCGCCCCGGCGGCGGGGGAATTTCGCGGCCGCGCCGCCACGCCATTGTCGGTTGCGGCAAGCGCCGCATGCTCGAGACGTCCGTCGACGAATGCCGTCAGCAAGGCGCGCGCGCTTTCACTATCGGCTTCGCGCCAGCCGGAGAGCGCGGCCCGGAGCCACACGCCGTCGATCATGGCCGCGATCATGGACGCCAGGCGTTGTGCTTCGTCCGGCGGCACCAGTTTCTTGAGGGAGCTGCGCAGATTCGACAAGGTGCGCTGTTGATACACCGATTGCACGCGCTTCAACGACTTGACTTGCAGCACCTGGCCCCAGAAAGCGAGCCAAGCAGTGCCGGTGCGTTGCTCGAATTCCTCCGGCGCCAGGTTCGCATCGATAACCGCTTGAATGCGCCCGCGCGGCGTGCTCACCTGGCGCAAGCGCGCACGAACCTGATTGCCCACGCGCCGCGCCAGCGCCCGAAATGCCGCATCGAGCAAACCATCTTTGTCACCGAAGTAGTGGGCGACCAAGCCCGGCGACACGCCCGCGCGAGCGGCAATTTGTGCGAGCGTCGTGCCCACGTACCCAAGTTCCGCTAGGCTATCGATGGTGACCTCGACCAATTGGCGACGCCGCGTCTCTTCGATCGGCCCCTGGGGACCTTCAAGAGAAGTCATTGACTGGTTGTTCAATTTGGCATCTCCCAGAACGCCCGAAGCGCGAGTGGACGCCCGGCCGAAGTTGTGTCTAAGATACGTAACAATAGAATTTATACGTTAATTTTCAATCTACTAGGGAAGCACGGGTGAGCGCTAACCAGACCTCGTTAAACGTCTGTTCAAGGCTTGAGTCTCTGTTGCAATCATGCCGCCCGAGGAGACGCCTGGTCAAGTCCCCGAGGCCGCTCTTGCGGCACTGCGGGAGAGCTCGCCGGAGTCTCGCCGCGGCCCTGTCGAACTACGCACTGCTGGCCAGTCTGACCCTGCCGCTTCTCGGTTCAAGCCCCCGCGCCGCGTCGATCGGCGATACCGCCCCGCCGGTCAGCGGCAAGCGCGATCCCATCAGCTGTCAAACCGTCCGCTTCTCCGACGTCGGCTGGACCGACGTGACCGCGACCACGGCGCTGGTTGCTCAACTATTGCGCTCCATCGGCTACTCGCCGACGGTCACGGTGCTCTCCGTGCCCGTTACGTTTGCGTCCATACAGAACAACGACATCGACGTGTTCTTGGGCAATTGGATGCCGGCGCAGGAGGCCGATCGAGCCCGCTACCTAGCGGACGGATCGGTGGTGGTGATCGGACCGAATCTGTCCGGTGCCAAATACACCCTGGCGGTTCCCGCCTACACCTACGACGCAGGCCTGCGGGACTTCAAGGATATTCAGCGTTTCGCGCCGGCGCTCAACGACTCGATTTACGGGATCGAGCCGGGTAATGACGGCAACCGCCACGTGCTGGAAATGCTCAAGCAGAATCAATTTGGGTTAGGCGGCTTCAAATTGGTCGAATCCAGCGAGCAGGGCATGTTGGCGCAAGTGGAACGCGCCTACCGCGACAAGAAGCCCATCGTGTTCCTGGCGTGGGAGCCGCATCCCATGAACATGCGCTTCGACTTGAAATATCTCGCCGGCGGCGACGAAGTGTTTGGTCCTAATTTCGGCGGTGCCACCATTTATACTGTGACCCGCAAAGGCTACAGCGCCGAATGCCCCAACATGGGCCGGTTGCTCGCCAATCTCAAATTCACGCTGCGCGGCGAGAGCGAAATGATGGCGGCGATCCTGGATCGGCATGAAGCCCCCGATGTCGCGGCGACAGAATGGCTGAAAGCCAATCCCACGGCCACCAAAGCCTGGCTCGAGGGAGTGCTCACCTTCGACGGCCGGCCGGCGGTGTCCGCGTTGGCGCACACTGCGCCGCCGCTGCGTCCCGGCGGATTCGAACAATGGATCGTCAGTCACAAGATTCCGGTGGGCGATGCGATGGCGGTGGCGATCAACACTGTCAAGACGCACGGCACCTTTCTGTTCGATGGAATATCCATCGTCATTCGCGGCATGGTCAACGGCGTGACCGCGTTGCTGCGCGCCCTGCCCGCGCCCCTTCTGATCGTGGCGATCGCCGCGCTGGCGTGGGTGCTGCGGCGTTCGCTCTCCCTCACCGCCTTCGTGGCGCTGGCGCTGCTGTTCATCCTCAACCAGGGCTACTGGCTTGCCACGCTCGAGACGCTGTCGCTCGTCATGGTCGCCACCCTGGCGTCGACGGCCATCGGCGTGCCGTTAGGGATAGCGGCCGCTCATCGGCCGCGGCTGTTCGCGGCGCTGCGGCCGGTGCTCGATTTGATGCAGACTCTGCCGACCTTCGTGTACCTGATTCCAACTCTCGTGCTGTTCGGTCTCGGCGTGGTTCCGGGGCTGATTTCGACGGTGATATTTGCCCTGCCCGCCCCCATCCGCCTCACGCATTTGGGTATTTCCTCGGTGCCCAAGCCGCTCATCGAGGCGGGCGAGGCTTTTGGCGCCACCCCCATGCAGCTGTTGTGGAAAGTGGAGCTGCCGAGCGCTGCGTCCACTATCGTCGCCGGAATCGCTCAGTGCATCATGCTCAGTCTGTCGATGGTAGTAATTGCCGCCTTGGTCGGCGCCGGCGGACTCGGAGTGCCGGTGGTGCGTGCGCTGAACTCGGTACAGGTGGGGATGGGTTTTGAGGCCGGCTTCACCATCGTGCTGCTCGCCATCATCTTGGACCGCATCAGCAGACCCAAAGAACGCGGGGTATCCCGATGAACTCGGCCGTGGAATTCAAGGACGTCGATATCCTGTTTGCTCAATCCGGGCGGGACGGACGCAAGAGTCTGCGCGAAGCGCTCTCCGCTCTCGACGGGGGCGCCACGCGCACCGACATTCAGAACAAATACGGAGTCATCGTCGGCGTGGCCGGTGCGAACTTGAGCGTTGCGCGCGGTGAGA
>WNFJ01615166.1_pt5 | contig 10907 bp, 14 predicted proteins | sample 5400461 | NCBI WGS metagenome assembly WNFJ01 (sample SAMN13153349, study PRJNA577476) | soil metagenome | isolation source: 115 cm saprolite on Douglas fir-dominated hillslope | place: USA:California | collected 2013-09-17 | reverse complement strand
CTATCCTCAGGTGCCGCCGAAGGTTGAATACCGTCTGACACCATGGGGCCAATCCCTTTGTCCTACGCTTGACGCCATCCTGAAGTGGGCCGATCGACGCCCAGCAGAGAGAAGCAAGCGTAACTCGCACTGACAGTTTGCTACTCCTGAATAACGGTGCCAGCTCAACCGGTCGATGCAACACCTTCTAATCGGTTGATCCGGCAATACTTCCCCCCAAGAGAACCAATCTGTCCGGCTGTACTCAATCAGACCCTAGCCAGGCGGTGTTCCGTTTGAATCAACGCTCGCGAACGACCCTTAGCTGCTGAAAGCGCTGCGGTTGGGTTTCGATCTGGTGTTGCGTCGACCCATTGAGACCGCCGGGCCAACCGGAAACTGAGGCACTACGATGCCCGATATCCGGCCAAGCTCCAGACGTCTTGCGCTTCATCACGACGAAGCACGTAGCGGTCGCCGTCCGCCACAAGTACGCGAAAGTAAGTTGCTCCAGGCGAATACCAGCGGTCCTCAATCTTTACTATTTCCAGTGCACGCGCACCGAATTTCAGTCTCAGGGGACGCTCGTCCGCCTTATATCCGCAATAACACTCCACTCCAACCAATTGCTCAGGCATGCGCCCCCGTCCCTTTGCGGCTCTCCGCCAACTCCGCGTTCCAGGCAGCCCCCAGAAAAATAATTACGGCAGAGAGCTGCATCCAGATGATCAGGCCGATCACCGCAGCCAGCCCGCCATAGACCACACCATAAGGCACGCGACGCACGTAAACCCCAAACAGCACGTCCACGAGCCACCACAGGAGCGTCGCGACCATCGCTCCAGGCAGGACATTGCGCATGCTGTTCTCCCGTGGCCGCGCTACACGATAAATAACTGTTAGCGCCATCATGGCCAGCACCATCGCGGCCGCGGGGAAAAAGAAATTCCACCATCCCTGTAGAATGGTGTACTTGCCGACTTCATGAGCTATCCATCGCCGCAAGGGTTTGCCCAGAACGCCGAGGATGGCCGCCCCCAGCAGCGGAGCAATCGTCACCAGAAGCAACAGCAATCCGCGGACTTGCCGGTGCAGAAACCCTAGTTCTTCCGTGTCTCCATAGATGTTGTGAATTCCTTGCATGACGAGCTTCATCACCTGCGAGCCGGCGAGCAACGTTCCTGTCCATCCCAACGCGGCGATCTTCCAGGCTTCGGGGCCACGCTTCACTAAAAACTCCGAAACGATGGCCTGACTCCCCGGAGGCAGGAACTGAGTAAGATTCGTGATCAAGTCAAACAGGCTGGTCCTGCCGCCGATCCGGCTGGTCGCCAGCGTCACGGCAATCAGTAGCGCCGGGAAAAACGCCAGGAAAAGATTAAAGGCAATCGCCTGCGAAATCATGCTGCACCGCGGAAATACCCGCGCAAACGTCCGGTACGCCCGCCGAAGGAGGCCCGCCGCTCGATTCATAGCGGGGCATTATACCTGCCTCAGCCATACTGTGTTTGAAGGCTTTGAGAACTTGCTAGTATGGCCGGGAATGGGAACTGGATGCTCCCATTCCCGGACATTGATCCTCGCGAGAAAAGTGAAACAGCCTCAGGCCTTACCAGCGGCGAACGCCTTCTGGATGAATTCCCAGACCTTTTTGTTGCTGAACGGCTGCATGCGCTGCTGCATGCTGGCCGGCCAGTTGGCGCGGTCTTGGTACATCTTGCTGAGGCCGGCAGTGATTTGTGGATCGCCACCGGTAAATCCCTCAACCAATTTCCTCCACCGCGCCGCCAAAGCCTGCGCTTTTTCGCCAGCCGGATCCTCCGCGAGCGCCGCTTCCACATCGCGGAAGAGTTCGCTCCACTCTCTTGAGACTCGTTCCTGGAGTTCCGGCGACCAAAGCTGCTTGCGCTCTTCGATCTTGGCCTGAGCCCCTTCGGTGTAATACTTCTTTGACCAGTCCATGTTGTCCTGCATTTCAATCACCTCGATTATTTGTTTCAAAACCGCGGAGTCAGGCCGCCCATCGGGTCGCGCCGTTTTCTCAGCTTCATGGATAGCGCTTATGGCGCTGTCCAATAGCCGGCGTTTCTCCTCGAGTACGCGGCGCTGCAGGCGCAGCGCTTCGGGCAACGCGGGGGCTTCGCGATTGAAGAGCTTACGGATCTGCTTCAAAGGGATTCCGAGGAATTTCAAGGCCACGATCTGCTCCAGGCGCTCCAGATCACGCAAGCTATACAAGCGATAGCCCGCCTCCGTGCGTCTGGGCTTTAGCAGCCCCAATCGATCGTAGTGGTGCAGCGCGCGAACCGTCACTCCTGCCAGTTCGCCGAATTCCTGCACACGATACAATTCGTTCACTGGAAACTCCCTTCCGTGACGAGGTTGAACCCTGACGTAACGTCAGAGTCAAGCACAATTTTACGGCTAGAGTTCGGCCACGGGTGGGGTAAAGATGGGACCGGCGAGCTTATGAATAAGCCCATTGTTTTGTTAGATGTAGAGTCTTCCCGGGGCTGCGCGGAAGCGCCGGGTGGCTGAAGCGTGCGTCCGCCTCAGGCTTGCTTTTCCATGTGAATTACCGGCAGCACCTCGCCATTCACCAGCGGAATCGATATGGGTTTCACGGCCACATAGCCCTTTACTCCGAATAGTTTTGCCCCCGTTAGAGTTGCCCCCATCTCATAACGAGTAAACCCCGCTGCTCTCGCGGCATCTTCACACGCCTGCAAGATCATACTGCCGACTCCACGGCGCGCCCAATCCGGAAGGATGAAAAAGGCGCGAATCTTTGCCGCATCGCGAAGAGGGTCCAGCAGCACATCCTCGCGCCCTGTCCAATGGTCGCTCCCATAGAGCGTCTTGCGCTTGCTCCATCCGCCACAACCAACAATCATCGAGCCGGATTCTGCGTTCTTTACTCCACGGCGCTCCATTGCGGCTGGCCCTGCCTCCGCAACGATATAGGTTCCGTCGGCGATGAGCTGGCTATCGACGCCAAAAACGGTTTTGAGCGCGCCTTCGATCTGCGCCGGCGTGTAGTCCTGCGTCTGCAATCCGCGCACAGACGCGTCGATTAGTTCGCGCAAAATGGGAACATCTTCAGGGACGGCGAGTCGAAGGTGGATGTTCGCTGGCATGATCTTTCGGAAGCGGGAGTTGGAATGTGGATTCTATCTCTGAGTGGAGGATGAGCGCGACAATGTTGATTAGCGGCTGGTGGATGGGTGCTTTACTGTTGCTTTGCCTGGGCTTTCGACCCTTCCTCCGCAATCTTGTCGCGCGGGCCGGCTCTTTATTCGTGTAGGACGACGCTTAAGAGGGAACTGTGAACATGAAGTCCGCCATTGTAGCGAATGAAGCCCAGTTTCCTGAATTTATTCATAAAGAAATTGACGCGCGGACGTGTTGTTCCAATCATCTCCGCTAACATTTCTTGGGAGACTTTTGGGCGCACTTTTTGAGGTTCGGATTTCGAGCCATAGCGCGCGAGCAGCAAGAGAGTCCGCGCCAGCCGCTTCTCGCTGGAGTTAAAAAGCTGATCGATCAAATCCTCCTCGATGCGAATGTTGCGCGAAAGGATGTAAGTCATGAAGCGGTCGGAGAGCGCATGCTCGGCGTGAAGGACGCGCATCATCTCGGTTTTTTCAACGATCAGTACGGCCGTGGGGGCAATTGCGGTGGCCGTCCCCATGCGAATTTCCTGACCTGCCAAGCACCCCTCTCCAAAAAAATCGTTGGGCCCGAGTATGGCGAGGACTGCTTCTTTGCCGACCTCATTGACAACGGACAGTTTTGCGCCGCCTTCTTGGATGTACATCACACTCGTGGCAGGATCACCTTGAGAGTAGATCTTCTGTGACCTTCGATATTGCACAACTTTTCTCGCCACGCCGGCTGAATCGAGAAAAGCTTGCGCATCGAAGGCGGGCTCTTCCTTGAGTTTTCTTTTGGATTTCTTATTGCGTGAACTCGCGACTGCGTTCATAAATCCACCGCTTAGTTTAATTTCTAGCACAATCAAGCGACCCTAAGCAAGAGGAAATGGGCTCTAATATTGCTGCGGAAGGTAACCCATAGGACGCCATTGGACCAGCACCAAAAAGACTCGGGATTGGCTAGTAGTGTTGCATTTTGAATCGCCGGCAGCCCCGCGGATGGTATCCCCAATCAGTCTAACCACTTTTTTCAAAGCTCGCCCTAGAAAGGGCTTTCGACCTCCTCACGGCAAGGCGATTTTCTTACTTTGGTCGTTAGCCACGGCAACCCGAGATTCTCATACTCTCTCCGTGCGGATTTGGCCACGCGCGGCTTCGCCATTTCCTTCTTGACGTCGGCAAGTGTCGCTTTGCCCGATCCTTTCGTAGCTTTCTTCTTAGGCATCCATTCATGATGAGCGCGACACCGAAACCATTCTGTTCAATTTGGAACAGGGACGAAGTGGGCCACTAAGCGTTTCAGAACTGCCCTACCCAAACTTAGAGGGGGTGATGCCTGGATTTCCGGAACAAGTCTACTGCCCAGCAGTGGTGTGCCTGGACTGCGCAGCCAAAGTTGTTTGCTGTTTCATCAAGTAAAGTGCCGAATCGGCTTCGCGCAAGAGCTTCTCAATCGTATCTCCGTCTTGGGGATAGACGGCGACACCCGCGCTGACCGAAAGCTTTGGTCCGTTACTGTCATTGGCAACGCTATCACAGATACGTCGCGCCACCTGGTTGGCCTCCTCTGCGTTAGTCTCCGGCAACACAACCGCAAATTCGTCCCCGCCGAAGCGCGCGGGAGAATCGATACTTCGGCAGCAGGAACTCAAAACATCGGCCAACCGGCATAGCGCTTGGCTCCCTATCATGTGTCCATAGCGGTCGTTGATTCGCTTCAGTCCGTCCATGTCAAAGAACAACAGGGCAAACTCCCGGTTCGTGCGATCGCTACGCTTAATTTCCAAATCGAGCACATCCACGAGATGACGATAGTTGGCCAGACCGGTCAGCGAATCGCTGGCTGCCTGCCTGCGGAGGTGATCCTCCAGTTCTCGCTGCCGGGTGATGTCTTCGGCGATGACCTCGTAGGCTTCCAGCTCGCCCTGCTCGCTGAGGACTTCCTGTCCGCTGAGCCGGACCTTCAGGGCCGTATGGTCCTTCCTCTTCCATTCTACTTCGATGGGATCGACCTGAGCATTTGCAACGGGATGACCCAGCAACTGCGCTCGTTTATGGGGGTCTTGAATAATGTCGCGAGCGAGCCCTAAAAACAGGAGTTCCTCTTTTGACTCATAGCCGAGCATCCTGATCATCGCTTCGTTCACTTCCAGAAACCCGCCGCCGAGACCACAGCGGCAAATTCCATAGTTTAGATTTCCTGCCAGGGCGCGGTAACGTGCCTCCGACCGCCGCAAATCCTTCTCGGCGCGGTCCCGTTGATCGCGCAACATTTTCTCATCGAGAGCTCGATGAATGGCCACCGGCAGATGGCTAATCCTATCCATTTCAATGCAATCGGCGGCACCCCTCAGAATGAACTCCGCAGCCGTTTCGCGCTCCAAGCCGTAGACCAAAAAGATGACGGGGATGTCCTTCTTCATCTCACGAAGAACGTCCAGCGCTTGCGTTTCTTGCCAATTAGGGCTGGGATACTCGGCCACCACAAGATCGAAGGGTTCCGAACGGAGCCGTTCGGCGAACTGCTCGGGAGTTAGAACTACATCTGAGCTGACTATGAATCGCACCTTCTTGAGTTCATGCAGGCAGTGCTCAATCTCCGCCAGGAAACGATGAACAAAGAGGATGCGAACGAGATTTCGTCTGAGCCCAAGTGCGTCAAAGGCGGAGGCTCGTTCCACTTGCTCCAGGTTCGCGTTCGATTTCAATGACATGACAAGCGATTTTAATACCCCGGGGTGGCAGTTCCTTCCGTGCCAGACCGCGCCCAACTGCCCCCCGGCTCTGTCAAAGTTACCTCATAGACAGACTATGGATTGAGTTCACTGATGTCTGTTCAATTTTGAACAAGAAGTACTAGTCCGTTATTAGATACAGCACACTTCCGGCACGTCCCCATTTCAATATATAGACGGGTTGGAGAACTAGAAAACGAATATCCACGCCCAACAATTAATACTGAGTGCGGAACACAGGTTGATCTCACCAAGTGTGATTCGGATTTCCAATCTTTCTCTTTCCTTGCCGCTCGCTGCTCCGCATCGTACACTTTGGAGGATCCTACAGCGCGCATGAGGACGCATCCGTGACCACACCTGCCCATTTCGTACCAGCATCCCAGCTCGCCCGCAGCGGACGCAGCGAGGAGGTCGTCGCCAAGCACAAGAAATTCCTGTGGCCGTCGGTAACAAACTATTTCCAGCAACCACTGGTGGCTGACCGCGGCGAAATGCAGCACTTGTGGGACGTGGAAGGCAACAAGTATCTCGATTTTTTTGGCGGCATCCTGACGGTCTCTGTCGGTCACTGCAACCCCAAAATCACAAGCAAGGTGAACGCTCAGGTCAATCGATTGCAGCATACTTCGACGCTCTATCCCACCGAGCACATCGTGGCGCTGGCCGAAAAGATTGCGCAGATCACGCCCGGCAACCTGCAGCAGAGTTTTTTCACCAACTCCGGAACGGAAGCCAACGAAGCCGCTATTCTGCTGGCGCGCATGTCCACCGGCAGCTTTGACGTAGTGGCGCTGCGCCACGCTTATTCCGGCGGCTCGGCGCTCGCGAAAGCCGTCACCGCGCACGCGCCCTATCGCAAAAGCGGCGTCATCAGCGTCGGCATTTCTCACGCCGTGAATCCCTACTGCTATCGCTGCCCGCTGCACTTGAAATATCCGGATTGCGAAGTGGCTTGCGCCGAAGACGTGGAAAACCTCATTCAGACCGGGACGAGCGGAAATATCGCGGCGTTCATCGCCGAACCAATTCAAGGCGTTGGGGGATTCATCACGCCGCCGAAGGAGTACTTCAAGATTGTCTTCAAGATTGTGAAGAAGTATGGCGCGCTGTTCATCGCCGACGAGGTGCAAACCGGTTGGGGCCGCACCGGAAAGAAATGGTTCGGCATCGAGCAGTGGGAAGTGATCCCGGACATGATCACCAGCGCGAAAGGCATGGCCAATGGAGCGCGTGGGCCTGACTGTGACCACGCCGGAAATCGCCGGAGGATTCCAGGGCGCGAATATCGCGACATTCGGTGGCAATCCGGTAACGAGCGTGGCCGCCAAGGCCACCATCGAGCTGATTGAGGAAGAAAATTTGGTGGAGAACGCGGACGTGGTTGGAAAATATTTCCGCGGTAAGTTGGAAGAATTACAAGCAAAACACCCGCTCATCGGCGACGTCCGCGGCATGGGACTCATGCAAGCGCTGGAATTGGTCAAAGACCGCAAGACCAAAGAGCCCGCTCCCGAAGCCGCCACCCAAGTGATGGAGCGCGCGCGCCAGAATGGCCTGCTCATCGGCAAAGGGGGCCTTTACGGCAACACTATCCGCATGGCTCCCATGCTGAACACCACCAAACCCGACGTCGACGAAGCCATCAAGCTCCTCGACAAGTCTTTCGGTGAGGTTAAGAATTAAGGATGAAGGGCGCTTGGCTACTGTTTGCTATTCTTTGTTCGACTTTCTGCGCATTGCCCCTCCAGGCTCGAACACAGTCGAACGATAAAAAGCTTCTATGGAAGTCCGTGGAATTTGCCATTGTGAAATTCAACGATGAAGCGCCGAAATCCTGGAACATATACCACACGGAGAAAAAGGGCCTGCTGCTGGTGCACTTGTGGAAGCGCTACTTGCTCGTTGATCTAAAAGAGCAAGAGGCCTACGAGATCGATCCGCAAACCGTGAAGCCGCGAGGCGACGAAGTGGAATGGTCGCTCGCCGATAAGCCCGATCAGCCGCTCGAAACTCCCGAATGGAAAACGCGCGACCTGCGCAGCATGGAGATGGTGAAATTTCGCCTCGGCAAGGACGGCCATTTCCTCGAGCTGCAGCTCCCGCTTCTGATCAACGGCAAACCGGTGTACTAGGTGCTAGTAAGGCGCAGCCCGCCGCGGCGGGCGCCCCTACCGTCGTGTTCAATCTTAATAGGGGCGGCGGACTCAAAAGCGTTGAGAGAACCGGATTCTTATCGGCGGTACACACCGACATACCCCGGAATACCGAGCGCTCCGGGTTTGACCCCCACCATCACCGCATCGCCGGCGTGAAAGCGATCGTAATCGTCGGCATTTACGGCCAGCCGCTCGATTTTCTGCCCATCGCGCCAGGAATGAACGAACAGGCGGCGCGTGCCGCGGACGATCCCTGGCATGTTGTAGCGGCTGTCCACGGTAGAGGGGTGGTAGATCACATTTTTTTGCGTGTCCAGCGCTCCGTTCGCAAGCAATGTCGCGGCTAGAATCCACGGCAGCGGTATAAATCCCGAATACACGCGCTTGAGCACTTCCAGTTCGCGGCGACTTTGCGCGCGGCGGTCGAGGATGACGGCGATCGTCAACGCCACAAAAAAAACGACCCCAAAAAACACCAGCATGAGGTCAAGATCGAGCGGCGGATAAATCTGGCTGACATACGGGAAGGCCAGCGAACCGGCGAGGAACACCGCTGTGCGCTTCAGCAAGCGCCGGCGAAACATGACTTCGGCCGCCGCGGATGTCAATCCGCAGGACGGACACTGGTCTGCGATCCGCTCGGAACCGCAATCAAGGCAGCGTGTCATCGCCCTTAGTATAAGACGGGATCAAGACCCGGTGTCGGAGAGCGAAGAAAGAAGACCGTGAAAAAGTTTCTGGCTTTCGGACTCGGAAACCGCCACGGAAACGCCCATGCCTCGCCCCGGCTCGATGCGCTTCACGAAGCAGTCGATTTTTACGGGCTGATTTAGGTTCAATCGCGCGGTGAACCCGGCGCCTACCCAGAGCGGATCGACAGCTTCGATAAACATTCCGCTTGCGCTGATGTCGCGCGTGCTTCCACGAAGGACCGCTGATCCCCATTCGATCTCGAGGTCTGCGCGGAACGAGTATCGCGGCGCCCATCGGCGCTCGAGACGCCGGGCCGGTTGATCCCCACTGTCCATAGATCTGGTGCAACTCCATCCCAAGGACTACGTCCAGCAGCGCACTGTCGAACTCGCCACACCACTGCCGCAAGCATACGCCATCTTTCGTCACAACAACTACGACGCCGGAGACGACTGTTTTGTTCCCAGCAATCAGTCTTCGATGCCAAACAAGTGACGCCCAATGACCCGCAAAACTAAACTTTGAAAAGGGGATTCTTACTCTCCATTGGACGCGAGAGAGTCTTTGGGGGTAGCGCCGCCAGTTGCATTTCCGCCGGCACGCGTGCGGCGCTGCACTTCGGCCTGGAGATACTTGCGTAGACTCTCCGGGACAATCCCTGGGGCCGCCAATTCCCCCAAGTCAGAGACCGTAAGCTGAGGTAGGTAAGAAAGAATCGTCGCCAGCGGCGTGGCAGGGTGGCGAACAAGTGCGAGCCGGACGTTGTAGCTGATGGACCACTTGCGATGCTGAACGATCGCCGGAATTACGCTGGTTGGCAGCTTTTCTCGCGACAGTGCTTTCAGGATTTGGGCCTCTGTCAAGTACGCATTGTCCAGAACGACCGAAATGACCTGCGCGTGCCCCTCGGCAAGGAGCGCGCCGGCAACGCGCGCAGGTCCGCGCCGCGCCAGGGTGATTTTTTGACCGAGGGGTAGCTGCGGCAGGCGCGCCAGCAATTGCTCTTCGGCGTTGCGCTTCAGTTCGGCAGAAACGCCGGGCAATATCGCAATTTGCACGAGATCCATCAAATAGAGGTCACGCAGAAGCCGCAGGCTAGCAAGGCGCGGCGCACGCGGATGAAAAGCCAGAGAGCGCTTCACCCGATAACTTTTGAGCAGAGCCTTGCGACGTGCTACCTCCTCGAGAACCTCTCCCGGAAGATCTTTTCTTCCGAGCAGCAGGCAGACATGCGTTTCGTCCAGCACCGGATTGTCGAGAAGAGCGAGGAGCACATCCGCGGCCGGATGATGCAGTAGCGCCAAGAGTTCTTCGCCCGTAGCGACTAGCGCACGCTCGCGGACTGATCCTTCTCCCGACATCTCAGTATTTCGCGGCGCGTGCCGCTGCCTCCGCAAGGGACGTTTGGAGCACTCCAATTCGTGCTTCCGGCAAAACCCGCTTCAGCGCTGCGTCAAGTTGCGCATCAAAAAGTGAGCTTCGGCCCACGGTTCCTCCTGTCTTCACAATCATTATATTCTCTCGCCCCAGTCCCGAATGCTCGGCGACGGCATTCACCAAAGCAGACAATTCCCCTGCCGCTTGAAGCAAGGTCTCGCGCGCCGCAGGATCTCCGGCATCGGCCGCCTCCGCCACAACGGGAAATACCGCTGGAAAAACGTTGTCTGCTTGCAGGGTTGCACGCTGTTGCAGTTCCTGCCACGACCCAAAGCCGAGTTGTTCCAGAATTTTCCTTCCCAAAATGGAATCCGTTCCTCGCTGCTGCCGCTCTTTCATGGCTCTCTCAACCGCCCGGCTTCCGATGTCAAACGCGCTGCCGTCGTCGCTCACCCGCGGGCCAAGTCCCCCCGTGCGCCAGATTTCTCCTTGCGCATTGCGGCCAATCGCAGCGGACCCCGTTCCCGCGACGAGGACAATCACCGGTCCCTCCCCAGCGGCCACCAACGCCATTTCCAGATCCGTAAAAACGCTGACCGCCGCGCCGGGGAAGGCCGCTGCGAGCAACGCTCGCATCCGCTCCTTCAATTCCGGATTCCCTGTGCCCGCCAATCCCGCGCAGACCGCTGCAACGGCGTCTCGTCCCGCGCCGGCTTCCTGTAAACAAAGGTCCGCTGCTTTCTCAATTTCACGGCTGGCCGATTCCACACCTACGCGGTAAGGATTCGAGGGACCGGAAAAACTCCGGG
>WNFJ01445585.1_pt1 | contig 10907 bp, 4 predicted proteins | sample 5400461 | NCBI WGS metagenome assembly WNFJ01 (sample SAMN13153349, study PRJNA577476) | soil metagenome | isolation source: 115 cm saprolite on Douglas fir-dominated hillslope | place: USA:California | collected 2013-09-17 | reverse complement strand
GCGGCAGCCAGGGCGGCTGTACGAGTCAACTTGTTTCGTGACCGCAGAGCGGTCAACAATCTAGAATTCACTTTTTTCTCCTTGTTGTGGTCCGCCACGGAAAGACCGGGACGAACCTGCGCCAAGTCAGCTTGGCTTAAAACTGATTCCACTCCCTGCAAACTCTACGAGAGTATCGGAAACCCGAAAGTATAGCCGACGCCGTTCTCTTCCCGCAATCAGAAAGCATGATTGCCCGGCGGCCCAAACTATGAGACGGCTCTCGCACTAAGAACTCTCCAGCCACGATTTATTTCGGCAAAGGGAACAGGAGCACCCGGTTGTTGGCCTGGTCGGCGATAACCGCCAGGTTTGTAAAGGTCTGGATAGCCGCTGCAAAGTTCGATGTGCCGCCAATACCGAGAGTTGCCTTGGTCGCGAACGTTTGCGAATCCACAATTGAAATGGTATTGCTCAGCGAATTCACGGTGAGGATTGTGCCGGTCTGGAAATTGTAAGCGATGGCGTTGGGATTGATGCCCACTTTGATGGTTTGCGTGCCGCCACTGTCCGGATTAAAGGACGTGATCACGTTGCCCTGGGTCGAGACGGCATAGAACAGACCTGGGTTCGTAGTGTTAGTAGCGGCGCTAGGATCAAAGACTACGCCAGTCGGCGTAGTGGAAAGGAAAGAAGTGAAGCCAGAGGTGGCGCGGACAGGCGCGGTCGAGCCGATGTCCACGCCAACCAGTTCACCAGACGGGCTGGAGGCGCCGCTGACCTGGAGGCAAGTCACGACGGCCAGACCGCGGCCGTTGGTGCCGCGATCGGGGTCAATGGCGACAGCGATGGGATTCTGGTCGACGGCCACGGTATTGGACGTGAGTGCGCCGATGGGATTGGCGGTCAGCGGGGTGAGGTCAATCGTCGAAACGGTATTCGAAGTGGTGTTGGCGATAACCGCGAGATCTGTTTCCTGGTCGATGGCCACTCCGCTGGGAGCAATGCCGACGTTCACGACGATAGGTTTGGGGGGCGTGGAATTGTCCAGGACTGGCACGGCGTTCACGAGATCAATGAGTGAGACCGTATTTGAGCCGTTGTTGGTGACCACGGCGATGCCCGAGGTGCCGGCGGGCTGCCCGTGATACGCGAGACTTGGAAGTACGGCGACGCCGGTGGGCGTGTCGCCCGTGGCGATGGTCTTCACAGTCTGATTGAAGATATCTGACTGCAGCCCGTACCCGTGTTGGTGACGACAGCGAGATTATTGACTTCGTCGATGGCGACGGCGCCCGGCGCGGCAGCGGTGCCAGAACAGGAGGCTAGGGGAATTTCTTCGAGGACGAAGAAGTCGCTGACGTTGGAGGCGATGCCCGAGCTGTTGGTGACGCTGAGCGCATAGTGGCGCGGGCCGGCACTGAGTACGGACACCGGAATGGTCACATCGATTTCCTTGCTGCTCACAAACGTGAAATTGCCCAGCGTGGTCGAGGCAAAGGCCGTACCATCCAGAAGAACCTGCGAGCCGGAGTCAAAGCCCGTGCCAAGAATCTTCACACCGCCGACGGCGGTTGGCGCCGTGCCCAGCGTGATTTTTACGGCAGGACTGAGGCTTGCCGGCGTCTTAATACTGGCATTCCCGGCGTCTAGCGCGGGTGTTTGCACGCTTTCGATGTGAACAGCCTTAATGGTGCCAAGCTTGAAGCCGGTGATTGTGCCGCTGCCGGAGTTCAACGTGAGAACCAGATTATTGACGGAATCGACGGCGACAGCCCCAGGAATAGTAATGTTTGTTGGCGAGGTAAATGTGCACGGGGGTGCTGGGGGCGGAGGATTTGTCGGGCATCCAGTAGCAAGCCCGATCTGACCTGTGGTGACGATGGCAGGACGCTGCAAGAGGGAAGGATCGAGCAGCGAGACCTCGTTGGTCTTGGGATTGAATGAGACCGCCGTATTGGAAAGGGACTGAAACGACGTGGCCGATGCTCCCAACTCTGGCCCACCCGTAGTTACCTGGCCCGTGGACTCCGCGAATAGCGTCATTGGGCTGACCGTTTCGCTTTGAGGATCGATAAAGGTTATTTGGCTGGAAATAACGTTGGGGTCGGCGAGGACGATCTGCCGCGTCACCGGATTGACGGCAATGCCCACGATCGAAGACGAGATCAAATAGGTCAGAAAGGGAGTGCCGGAACTGGCGAGGCAGGTGGCGGAGCAGGTGGTCGTGTCGTCTTTGTCGGCCTGGAAATACTGAAAATGTGTGGAGTCAAGTACGGCGCCAACGGAAAAAGAACCATTGAAATCCGTTTTGTTGGTGGTCCCTTGCGGGAGTCCGCTAATGAGCACAGTGCCCGGATTGCCGGAATTGAGATTATGGGCCACTTTTGTCGCTATGGTGACGACATTGGAGGCGCGCGTGGCACTGGCAATGTCAACCGATCCAGCAGAAGGATTCGCCAGGTTAACGGCGGAGAGAAGACCCGCTCCACCTGGAGTGACATAGGCCAGGCGCGCGCCAGGCTCAAAAGCGACTTGAGGATTACCGCCGCTGTTCAAGGTAACGTAAGCAATGGGACAGTAGGGTAGCGTCCAAGTAGTTGTCGGGGGGCTTGGGAGGCACTTGAGTGTTGCCGTTACATTCGGGTCGGCATTCAAATTCACGATCAGCCCGATGTTTGTGGAAGCAAATGCGACGACCGCACGATGCGAAAATGGATCAATTCCCACTGAGTATGGAAACGGCTCGGTGACTGCCTGGCAGGTTGCGTCGGATTGAGGAATAACGCAGCTCAGGTCCACGCTTCCAAGTGAGGCGCCCGCGGGAACGGAAAGTATAGAAAGCGACCTGCTCGCATAATTCACGACTGCGGCAACATTTGGCTGCGACGGAGTCTGAAAACTGAGCTGGTCGTCAACGGCTACACCGGTCGCGATACTCCCGCCGGAGGAAAGCTGTGTCGTCACAGCAGGCGTCCCGCTGGTCAGATCGATGAATTGCAGGTTGTTTGAACTCGCGCCGGCAAGGGTCACGACGGCCAAGCTGTCTGTCCGGTCTATGGCAATGCTGCTGGGCACGGACGACGCGCCAAAGGAAATCAACGGCGAAGGCCCGACGTATATTACTGGCGGGTTTGCCGGAGCCGGCGGAGGCACCAGTTGCAAAGTCAACGGCGTGTTGCTGATGTCCGAAGGTTTATTCGATGCGCCATAGTCCGGGATCATGGCGACGTTGGTAAAAGCGGTTGTGGCTGTGGGCAGCGGGAATGGACCCGGCGACGTCGTGTACTGCACCCCGAACGAGTATAAGCCAGCGGTGTGCCCGGAGGCGGTAGGAACGGTGAGGAAGCCCGCCCGGCGCCGCGCAGTTGAAGCAGCGGAGAGGTTAGTACTAGAAATGGATAATACCTGTCCGTTGAAGTTAGTGGCCACGGTGGGGAAATCTGGGGGGCCAAAGAACCCCCCATCGATGGTGAACGGCACGCCGCCGGACTGGCCCAGCGCGGCTTCCTGAAAATTCCCAGGAGTGGAGCCGACGATGGTGGGGCGCACCGGGACGATATCCAGCGGGAACGGCCCGCCCGTCACAGTAACCGAAGAATTGCTGGTGGTCACTTGCAGGGTATAGTGCCCGGGGGTCCTTAAAATCTCTGAGTTCAGGCGAACGCGCGCACCAATAGACGTAGAGGTGGATCCCGCGGCAAAGACCACTTTGATCAGCGACGGAGCAATCGTAGTCGCAGCATTAGACGAATCAATCACCTTCACGCCCATCTGCGAGTTGGCATTGGTAGCGGCAAGGAAAATATCCTGTTGGAGGCCGCCCTGGGGCGCAACAGAAGGAGAGATTCCGCTGAAAGTAATATCACCCGCAGTGACAAGGGTAACGGCCGCCTGTGCGATGCGCGCGTTATCCACCTTGGAGAACGCGAAGACGGTGACGATACCTGCGGCATTCACGGGGGTTGTAGTGGAAGCCGGCGCCGCCGTGGGAACGGTTGCGGGAGCCTTATAGAGTCCGGTCGCATCGATGGAACCACAGCTATTGCTCCCGGTGCTGCAGTCCGCGCTGGTGGTCCTGGCGGTGACTTCGAAGGTCACGCCCCAGGTAACCTGGCTGGGATCAATGACAATGTTATTTAAGTCCTCGGCAAGAAACGGCTGTGTTGCATTGGTCGCAAGGGTTGTAGTCGCAGGGACCAGAAGCAGGCGAATGCCGGAATCGAAGAAAATTTTGAACGTCCCTGTCTTCTTCTTGTCGGCGTTGGCCGTTGCGGTGATGATGACGGTGACGTTGGGGAGCTTGACCTGATCCGGAAAAACCTTCGGCGCGGTGAAAGTAGCCGTGGAAGGGACGGTGGTGCTGGTATCCGCGATAGGAGTCAGTGTGCCGACGGCGGGATCGCCGCTGGCGGTCTTGGCAGTATCGCAGGCTGCTGAAGCAGAAGGGGTTGGGTTCGGAGTGGCCGTCGTGGGATTCGGAGTAGTGGTGTAGGTACAGGCGAATGTGGAAGTCACGTCGGTCGCGCCGGTCACGCTTGTAGCGATAGTTTGTGTTTGGGTCGGCACCATCACGGAGAACGGGCCGGCGACCGAAACGACCACCTGATTGGCTGCGCTGCTGCCGCCACACCCGGTGATCCAAACGGTGGCGAGCGCCATCATCGCCAGCAGGATGTTTCTTGCGTTCTTATGCCACTTCATACCCACTGTCTCCCCCACATTTGCGTGCGCTGCAAGCGACTTTTTTCCCGGTGCGCCGCTGAATTCCCAAGCTTTCTTAAAAGACACGATCATCCTCATACCTTAGAAAGTCCGGCTAACGGTGAATCGAAATGTACGCAGAGGCTCGAAATAATTGAGACTCCCCGGATTTCTCAGAAGCTGTTCGATCGTCGGCCTGACCTGGAACCGCCACGCGTCCGGAGGCAGTGACGAGGGGAGCCGGCCGAGCGTGGTGCACTTGTCCCCCAGGGATGGATCGCAAATCTCGCTAGACTCGATGAAATCCGGGGGCGCCAAAAGCTGCGAATGCAGACGATGGATGTTGTACGCATAGTAGATGCGGAAGGGGGCCTGAATGATCGGCAGCTGCACGACAAATTCGATGCCCGTCGAGCCGCGCAAGCGAAAATTTGTTCCCGGAGCGATGCCCAACTGCCGGTTGGCATCAAGCGCGCCGGAGCTAACGGCGCCGGGAAAGCTGGCAGTGAGATTGTCGAATCCCGTGGGGTCAAGCCGTAATGCACCCTTGCGAAGGATGCCGTTCGTGCCGCCGTCAAGAAAGAACGCGGTCTGGAAGATGTTGCCGATGATGGGGATGCGGTACTCGACATTTCCGTAGCCCTGCGTATCGCCGCCGGGGAAGGTGATGGTGTAGCCAAGCACAGGTACGCTCACGCTTCGCTGCGTCGGCTGACCAAAGCCATTCAGGCAGGTGTTGCAGGTGTAGACAAACTGCTGCGCGGTCTGGACGGGAATAAACGTGACCGGGGTAATCGAACGGATGTCAAAACCGCGAATATCAGATGCGCCGCCCATATAGAAGCGGCTGTAGGGAGGCGGTTCCCCGCCGCCGTACCCGGTGATGAACGCGCCCGAAGCGTGGAAGCCCAAAACGTTGCGGTGCTTGTGCACCGGACGGTAGTACTTCCAATCGACAACGTTGCTGATGCTCTTGACGTTGCCGCCGAGCCCGGAAAATCCGAGCGAATAGAAATAGCTCTTTCCGCCGGTGGGATTGATCGGATTGTTGACGGTGTTATAGGTGACCGTGGGAGTGATGGTGCTGGAAACGATTCCGTTCAGGGCGCTGGGACCGGCGATGCTGCGAAACTGCACCTGGGTGAACAGCAGCCTGGAAGCATCGTTAAATGCCGTAATGTTGGTGCGCGTCAGACCATATTGCAGCCCGATGCGGGTAAAAGAGAGCTTTCGGACGGGATAACTGGCGAACGCGGTAAAGCCGGTGCTGTCCTGGTTGTAATTCTGAATGAATTGCGGGTTGATGCTGACGGACTGGCCGGTGAGGAGCGCGGCCTGACGGGCCTGGTCAAACTTGTAACGGCTGGAAAAAATCGTGAAACCGGAGGAGATCGGCCGGTCGAAGAGATAGGGCTCGGTGAAACCGAACATGAAGCTGCGCGTGAGATCGCCGAACTGCGCCGAAAACGTCAGAGTCTCGCCAAGACCCAGGAAGTTGTTGGTCTGATAGGTAAGGCCGATGAAGCTGCCGGCCAGGCCGCTGACGCCACCCTGCAATCCGATCGACTGTTTTCCTTTTTCCTTGAGCTTGAGGTTGATGTCTACCGTGCCTTCTTTGCTGTTGCGCTTGATCTCCGCGGCCTTATCGGCTTCGATTTTGTCGAAGTAATCGAGCTGATTGAGGCGCAGGATGCTGAGCTCCCAGAGACGTTTGTTGAAGAGCTGGCCTTCGTCAATCATCAGCTCGCGGCGAATGACTTTGTCGCGCGTGGTGGTGTTGCCGCTGAAATCAATGCGCCTGACGAAATACTGCTTCTGCTCGTCAAAGCGCAGCGTCAGGTTGATGATTTTGTTGACGTCGTCGACTTCGGTGTCCGGCTCGGGAGTAAAGTCGATGAATCCGTATTCGCCGTAAATTTTGCCGTAGGTCTCCAGGGCCTTGCGGACTTTTTCGGTCGAGAAGATGTCACCTTGTTTGAGGGGGAAAGCGCTCTTCAGCGCGTCAACCTTCAGAGACAAGGCCTTGTCCGGGTCCGAGCTGACGATTTTGAGAGTGCCCATGTGGAAGCGCTCACCCTCTTCGATGGGAATGGTGATGTTCACGGCCTTGCCGTGGCTGCGTCCGAGGACCAGCGGAACGCCGAGGCGATTGCCTTGGGTGTCAATGTTTTCGAGAACGGGTTCGCCGACGGATACCTTGAAGTATCCATTGTCGCGATACAGACCGCGAACACCGACTTCCAGATCCTCGCTCAATTTTTCGCGGTCGTAAGTCTTGGTGAGTACCGGGATATACCAGAAGTAGAGGGGAATCGCGTAGGGGCGGTCGTGGCGCATCGCGCGGATCAACTTGCGGTCGCTGAAAGCGTGGTTCCCCTTGAATCTTATTTTGCCGACCTTGACCTTGGGGCCTTCCTCGATCTTGAAAACGAGAATGACGGCGTTGCTGGAAGCGATGCGCTCGTACTCCGGCGTAACTTTCGCGAATTGGCGGCCGTGCTCGCCCAGCAATTCCTTCAACACGACTTCGGCTTTCTTGATTTTCGTCGGGTCGAACTGGCTTTCGACGCTGAGACCGACCTTGCGTTCCTTGAAGCGGTCGAGAATGTCAGATTCGGAAACGGAGTGGATGCCGTCATAGCGGATGCGGCGGATCTGCGGGCGCTCCCTTACTTCAAAGACGATGATTTTGGCGTTGGGACGTGTCGGTGAATCCTCGACGCGGAGTTTTACGTCCTCGAAGAACTGCGTGTTCCATAACGCCTGAAAATCGCGGCGCAGCGTCTCTTCATTGTAGACGTCACCGTCACGACTGAAGATGCGGGCTTTGAGCGTGTCAGCGCGCACCCGGCGGTTGCCGATGAAGTCGATACGTTCGATGACATACTGCCGCGGTTGGACGGGGGATTGCTGGTCGGTAGCGGAGTGGTCCTCTATAACCTCTTTGCCGGTGGCGTAATCAAAGGAAGCAGAGAAAAGGCAGGAATGTGAAGACGGGGATACGACCGCAGAGGAATTTTCACGCGGGGCTGCGGGCAGTGCGACCGCAAAAGGAAACACGATAGCGATCAGCCACGTCACTCGAGCCGCGAAAAACCCAAACGGCGAACAGACTCTTCTTTGAGCGGCCAATGAGGTCGTCAAGGCCGCGCCCCCAAACTCAAGTTGTTTTTCTCCCACCGGACCCGGTGTGGGCCGGTTGTGCGGTGACCCCGACCCCTGTCGGGACCACTGGTGCGTTGGTTCAGATTCGCTAGTGGACGACCGGGGTTGCCTCACCGACGGGACGGAACGAAAGGCCTTCCCCAGCGACGTAAATCTGCAATGTCGCCGGCCTTTGAATTCCACCCTGGATCAGCGCCTCGGAGAGCGGGTCCTCGACGTACTTCTGCAAAGCCCTGCGCAGCGGACGTGCCCCATAGCTGCGGTCCGCACACGTTTTCTCAAGTATCCACTGACGTGCTTCCGGCGATACGACAATCTGCACCTGCCGATGAATCAGCGTGTCGTTCAACTGGCCCACCAGCAAATCGATGATGCGGAGCAGATCTTCGTCGCCGAGCGGATTGAAAATAATCACTTCGTCCAGCCGGTTCAAAAACTCCGGATTGAACGCCCGCTTTACTTCGTTCATCACCATGTCTTCCATGCTCTTCTGCCCGGCTTCATCGGCGCCGGACTGGAAGCCCATCGTGGTGCGTTTCTGCAAGTGACGCGCGCCGAGATTGGAAGTCATGATAATGATAGTGTTCCGGAAATCCACGGTGTTGCCGAGCCCGTCCGTCAACTGCCCGTCTTCAAATACCTGCAACAATATATTGAAGACGTCCGGATGCGCCTTCTCGATTTCATCGAGGAGAATGACCGAGTAAGGCGTCCGGCGGACGCGCTCCGTTAATTGCCCGCCTTCTTCGTAGCCCACGTACCCTGGAGGCGCGCCAATCAGTTTCGAGACGGAGTGCTTTTCCATGAACTCCGACATATCGAAGCGGACCAGCGACTTCTCCGAACCGAACAAAAACTCCGCCAGGCGACGCGCAACTTCCGTCTTTCCGACTCCGGTTGGCCCGAGGAAAAAGAAGCAGCCCACGGGGCGCAAAGGTGATTTGAGTCCGGCGCGGCTACGGCGAATGGCGCGGGCCAAAGCGGTGATGGCCTTGTCCTGGCTGATGACGCGCTTGTGCAGTTCCGGCTCGATGCGCAGAAGTTTTTGCTGTTCGTCTTCCTTGATGGAAGTGACTCCAATGCCGGTCCAGCGCGAGACGACTTCTTCAATATCTTCGCGCGTCACGATGCCCGTCGAGGCATCGTCCAGTTTGAAGCGCTCTCGCAGCCCGCGGAGGTTTTCTTTTTCCTTGCGTTCTTCTTCCGAATAGAAGCGCGCTTTTTCAAATTCGTGATTGGCGATGGCCGTTTCCATGCGGTGGGTGATGAATTTCACGCGCTTCTGCACTTCGCCGACTTCTTCGGGAACGGTAGCCTGGCGCAGCTTCACGCGCGCGCCGGCTTCGTCGATCAGGTCGATAGCTTTGTCTGGAAGGAAACGGTCGGGAATGTAGCGATTCGAGAGATAAACCGAGTAACGCAGCGCTTCATCCGTGTAGCTGACGGCGTGAAATTTCTCGTAACGCTCGCGAACGCCTTGAATCACTTGCACAGCCTGCTCTTCGTCCGGCGCAGGAACCTTCACGGATTGGAAGCGGCGCTCCAAAGAGCGGTCTTTCTCCACGGACTTACGATATTCGCCGGGCGTCGTAGCGCCAATGCACTGAATCTCTCCTCGTGAAAGCGCAGGCTTCAAAATGTTGGCCGCGTCCAGCGAGCCTTCCGCCGAACCGGCGCCGACCAGGGTGTGCAGCTCGTCGATGAAAACGATGGAGTTCTGGCTCTCCATCAATTCCTTCATGATGGTCTTCAGCCGCTCTTCAAACTGCCCGCGATACTTCGTGCCCGCCACAATCAGCGAAAGGTCGAGTGAAAGGATGCGCTTGTCCGCAAGGAACGGCGGAACATCGCCATCGGAAATGCGCTGGGCGAGGCCCTCGACGATAGCCGTCTTGCCCACGCCAGGCTCACCGATCAAAACCGGATTGTTCTTCGTGCGGCGGCACAGAATCTGAATGACGCGCTCAACTTCGTTTTCGCGCCCCACCAGAGGATCCAGCGAGCCTTCCGAAGCCGCTTGCGTAAGGTCGCGGCTGAATTCCGCCAGCAAAGAGGTTTCCTTCGGCCGCGCCGCCGCCGTTTTTTCTCCGGACGTGCGCGCCAGCTCTTCCCGCAGCGTGGAGAGCCGCAGGCCGCGCTCCATCAAAATCTCCGCGCCAAAGCACTTTTCTTCGCGCAGAATGCCAAGGAGCAAATGCTCGGTGCCGACGTGTTTGTGGCCCAGCCGCTCGGCCTCTTCCGCCGCCATATTAAGGATGCGCTTGCACTCCGCGCTGAGCGGCACTTCGACGGAAGTCGAAATGCGCTCGCGAATCGTGATACGCGCCTCGATCTCTTCAGGAAACGGTTGGCCAGCGCTTTGTCCTCGCGCATCAAGCCGAGCAGCAGATGCTCCGTCTCGATGTACGGGCTGCCATACTGGCTGGCTTCGTACCTTGCAAAGAATATGACGCGTCGCGCTTTCTCTGTATAACGTTCGAACACGTTAGCTCGCTTCTCCCGTGGGGGCCCCGCTCGCGGAGGCCGCAGCCTCACGAGTTCGCAGAACGCCATGTTCCAGCGCAAGAACCCGATCGCACCGCGCGGCGAGCGCCAAGTTGTGCGTCGCGATCAGCGACGTCAACTTGTGCGCGCGATGCAGCCGTTCCAGCAACCCGAACACGGCCCAAGCATTCTGCTCGTCCAAATCTCCGGTAGGTTCATCTGCCAGCAGCACCGACGGCCCAGTGACGAGCGCCCGGGCAATAGCGACGCGCTGCTGTTCCCCTCCGGAGAGTTCCCCTGCGCGATGATCGGCCCGGTTCTCCAAGCCCACCTCCGCCAGCCACTTCCGCGCCAACCCCAACGCGGTTGTGAAATCTTCGCCGCGCACCAGCAGCGGCATGGCTACGTTTTCCGCAGCCGTAAAATCCGGCAACAACTGGTGGCGTTGCCACAAAAATCCGATGGCACGATTCCGAAATTCCGCCAGCGCCGCGTCATGAATCGATTCAATGGCTTTCGTTGCGAAGTATACTGTACCGCTCGTTGGTGTGTCTAGCGCGGCCAGCAGGTGCAGC
>WNFJ01645417.1_pt2 | contig 10908 bp, 11 predicted proteins | sample 5400461 | NCBI WGS metagenome assembly WNFJ01 (sample SAMN13153349, study PRJNA577476) | soil metagenome | isolation source: 115 cm saprolite on Douglas fir-dominated hillslope | place: USA:California | collected 2013-09-17 | reverse complement strand
AATGGCGACATGGCCGTGCACGCATTCGTTGATAGATATGATACTGGCTTGGCTTTGGACGGCGAAATGTATATCAAGAGAGTCGAGATGCGGGACAAACCGCATCCCGTCCCGAAGTCGCGCATCAAGAAAGGGTGACTGCATTCCCGATCTGACCCTCCAAATTCCCGTTCAGCTTTACTGCTAGTTACAGCATTTTCTCGTTGAATGACGCGGGCCGGGCATACTCGGCCGCCTAAAGCTTCGTGGGGAACCCGATATGACGCGCCTAAGCCGACGCAGTGTGCTTGCTGGCATTGGCTGTATCACGACTATCGGCTATCCGCATCCAAAAGCTGCCCTGTTCAGGTGGCGGCCTGAAGCCTCGTCACTGCCTCCATCCAACGTTGATCCGAAATCGATCCAGACGACCCGGAGCATGACAGCGAGCGCGAATCAGCTCACCGTCGGCGGGTCGCTGCCCTCCGGGCGTTTGACGAGATCACCCGCGAACCCGATAATAAACAACACCCAGAGCTATGAAAGTAATCGCGCTTCATGTCGAGCGATCGTCGTTATGGGCACAAACGATTATCGTATGTGGTATGAGGCGTTGGACGACGATCAGGCCGATCGTATAGCCTATGCGACGAGCACGGACGGCATTACCTGGACTAAATACGGCATCGTCATGGTGCCGAGCCAGGCATGGGAAAACACTGAAATATCACCAGATTGTGTATTATACGAAAATGGCATCTTTGAAATGTTGTATCACGGAGGCGCTCGATGGATAGACGGTGTTTTTACAGCAGCAGACAGCATTGGATACGCCACATCGCCAGACGGCATCACTTGGACCAAGTACGCCGGCAATCCAATTTTATCTCTCGGAGCATCAGGTACATGGGATAGTGGAAATGTTACAGGAGGTCCCGTATTTAATCTATCAGCAATGGGGCTGGGAACTGGCTATCGAATGTATTACAACGGCGAACCGCCAACCCCTGCTAATCGAAGGGGTTTGGGCATGGCCACCAGCCCAGATGGTATAACGTGGACGAAATATAGCGGCAACCCGGTAATTCCTTACGGTTTCGGGGCTAACTCCAATTATGACGGATGGCAGGGAGCCGTAATCTACCAGGATGGCTTCTGGCATATCTGGTATTCGTTGATCGATCAAAGCGCTGGTTTGAATTACGCATATAGTATAGATGTCATCAGTTGGATCGATCCGGGAGATGTCAATCCGGTATTGACGCGTCCAACCGATCGGTCACTTGCGGACTATCAGCAAGTGGGCGCTAACGTAACTGGGTATTTCGACACGCAAACCAATGAGTACAGAATTTTGTATGATGGCTACAATTCAAATTACCGGGGAGCGCTGTTTCACGGAATTTGCATGGCAACTATTGCTAGACCCGCAATGCCCTCGGCTCCTCGGTAAACCAGTCATGAATTTGCGCGTTCGGAAATTGTCCCGGTTCCCCGATCAGATCGAATGTCGACCCTCTGGGGGATAGCCGAGCATATCGCACTCTCGTTAGCCGACTTAGTGCTCGAATATTGGTTTCGATCACGCATTCGTCACCGCCAACTCTACCGGCGCCGACCTGCGAAACCGCCACACCGCCTCGTGGTAAACATCAGCCAGCCGGCGGCCTACCAATTCCAATCCGAAATTCTCCAAAGCATGAGCGCGCAGCTTGACCGGATCGTAGTCCGCCTGTTGATTGAGGACGTACTCGATGCCATTCGCCAGCGCCTCCGGGTTTTCGGGAGGAACGAGCGTGCCCACCTGCTCATTGACGATGTCCTCGGGGCCGCCGCACCGCGTCGCCACCACCGGAGTGCCGCAGGCCAGAGCTTCCACGAGAACCATCCCTAAACTCTCGGCGCGGCTAGGCAAAATCAGCGCCGCACTTTGCTGCATCTGGCGCACGAGCTCAGGAAACGGCTGTTTGCCGGCAAAGCGTACCCGGTCTTGCAGGTTCAACTCGCCGGTCAGCTTGCGCAGCCGCAATTCTTCTTGCCGATACCGACCATAATAAGCCTCGCCGATCAACAACAGGTTCACGTTACGGCCGCGGCTGGCGAGAACACGCACCGCTTGCAAAAGAACATCCACGCCTTTCACGGGCCGTATCGCCCCGACGAAAAGAATCTGGTCCCTGCTCCGTTTCGCGCCGTCCTCCGGCAACCTGAATACCGCGCCATCCACACCATCGGGAATAACCGTGAGCTGCGGTAGATGGCCGGTATAGCGCTCGATCGTCTCGCGGACGGCCTGGCTGATTGCGATCTGGGCGGCGCTCTGGCGCGCCGCCCATATCGCCCTGCGTCGGACGCTCGGGTATAGATCCATCCACGGACGCCAGGGGTTCTGCTCCGTAATCACCACCGGTACGCCGTAACGCCGGCCCAGGCGGGCGGCCACAACCCCGTCCGGATACGTGAAATGCGCGTGAATCAGTTCGAATGGGAAGTTCTGCCGCATGCTGGCCACTGATTTCCGGATCGCAGCATCGTACAACAACCATTCGATTTGATGGGTCGAATAGCCCGGCCCCACCAAAAAGCGCGGGTGCAGAATCTCTACTCCGTCATCCCAGCGGCGGCGCACGACGCGCCGGAACCGTGCATAATTCTCCGGCATGGACGGAAATGGCGGGCAGTACGGCACCGGTGATACGACCTTAAGCTCGCAGAATTGCGCCGACTGGCGCACCAGACCCTGTACCCACAGGCCGAGCAACTCCGTGATATTGTTGGGATAGCTCCTGGAAAGCACCAGCACGCGGAGTTGCTTCAACTCATTCCCCCCGGGTCATTCCCGACAATCTGGCGGGTTCGACTGTCAGAGCATTAAAACCAGCCTCGGCGGGGATTTTGCCGAGCTCCTTGATGGCTTCCTCGAAATGCTCTACGCTTTCGATTCCGATCCAGCAATCCTGGATATAATGCGCCGCGACGTTTCGATTAGCCACGATCAATCTCTCCATGAGTTGCGGCATGGTGAAGAAGACATCGTCCGGCACGAACTCCAGCGCCGATGGCCGTAGGCAGTAGATTCCGGCGCTGATGGCATATTCATGGCAAGGTTTTTCGACAATTCCCAGCACTCTTCCATCGAGGATGGAAAGCACCCCGAAAGGGCTGCGGTAGACATGTTTGGTATAACCCACAGTGAGATCGCAATTGTTGCCGATGCCGGTTTTCAGAAACTCCGCAAAATCCAGGCGAGTGATGATATCGCCATTCATGACCAGGAACACCTGGGCGTCTTCGAAATGGTGCCGGACCAGCGATAATGGTCCAGCAGTGCCTAGAGGCTTATCCTCATGCACATAAGTGATTTGCACCAAAAGGCCCGAATAAGCTCCGCCTGATACCCTGTGGCCAGAATGATATCATCAATGCCCGCGCTTCTCATCTGCTCGATAATGATCTGCAGAATCGGCTTTTCTCCGACCGGAAGAAGCGGCTTCGGAATGGAAAAGGTCAAAGGCCGGAGCCGCGTCCCAAGCCCTCCCGCTAGTATCATCGCCCGCATCGCGCCTGCCTTCTGCCACTCTTATGTTTCAAATCCGATATGCTTCCGGATCGTACATTTCGAGCTTGGCCTTCACCCACTCCATGGTGGCTGCCAAACCCTGGTCCAATGTCTTTTGGGGTTGCCATCCAAGCAGTTCTTTGGCTTTGCCGTTATTGGAGAGCAAGCGGCGAACTTCGCTTTTGCCGGGCCGGATGCGCTCTTCCGCCTGACGGATAGTTACGTCCGCTCCCGCGAGGGCTGCTATCTTCTGCGCCAGCTCTCCGATTGAGATTTCTTCGCCCGTGCCTAGATTGATTTCCTGTCCAATCGCCCTGTCGGCTTCCGCCGTCTTGACAAAGCCCTCGACCGTATCGGTGACGAACGTGAAATCCCTCGTCGGGCTCATATTCCCGAGGACGATCTCTTTTTTCGTCAGCGCCTGGCTGATGATGGTCGGGATAATCGCCCGGTCACTCTGCCGCGGTCCGTAGGTGTTGAATGGCCGCACGATCGCGACAGGAAGCTCAAAAGACAGGTGGTAGCTGAGCGCGATGGCATCAGCGGCAATCTTGCTGGCCGCATACGGCGATTGCGGCTGCTTTGGGTGCCTCTCGTCGATGGGTGTGTACAGCGCCGTGCCATAAACTTCGCTGGTGGAGGTCACCACTACACGCCGGGCGCCGCACTCTTTGGCTGCCGTCAGGACATTGAGTGTTCCTGTGGCATTCACCGCGATTACCTCGTCGGGGTGAACATATGAATAGGGGATTCCGATCAGTGCCGCGAGATGGAAGATAGTCTCCATATGCTGCGATACCTGCCGTACCGCCATCAGATCGCGGATATCGCCATAGACGATGCGGATCTCGTTCTTCCTCTCACCCATCAGCTCAAGAAATCCTGCGTCGTTTCGGGAGTTATAGCGGACGAACGCCGTCACGGAAGCCCCCAACGCCAGCAGATGGTTCACCAGATGGCTGCCGATGAAGCCGCCCGCACCCGTCACCAGAACCTTCTTGCCCGGCCAGAATGGCATAATGTTGGCCTTTCCTCGCCTTGATGATCATCCCTGCCGCGATTCACTCCGACTTCCGCCAAGGCCCTCTTCCGGTTGTCGCGTGAGCCGGAGCGCGGCGGTTGGCATGATCTCATTGAGCGGCGAAATGACGACATTATAGTATAGCCCATAACCTGGACAATCTCGGCGAGGGGCGTCGGTAATGGGCAGCCAGAGGCAGTTGGCTTCCGACTACAAGCGATTGGATGCGGCGAGCTATGACGATGCCGCCGCCGAGTTCGATCGCCTGACCGAGCGGTTCAATGGACCCTTGGCGACACGGATCCTGGAGCTTGCAGGCCTGCAGCCTTCCGATCACGTGCTCGACGTCGGCACCGGGACGGGCCTTGTGGCGCTGCGCGCGGCGGCGCTCGCGAAGAACCGGCGCATCGTCGGGATCGATCACTCGGCGGGGATGCTGAAACAGGCCTCGGCTAAAGCCCAGCTATCAGGGTTCGGCGATGCCGTGACGTTCCGACAGATGGATGCGGAGCAGTTGGCTTTCCCAGACCGATCTTTCGACATCGTCCTGTCGCTCTACGCGCTGTTTCACTTCCCGGATCCGCTAGCTGCTGTCAGAGAGATGCATCGCGTGCTGCGCCCGAGCGGGCGGGTGGTGATCGGTGTCGGCGCGGGCCCCAGCCTCCTTTCTTGGAACGGCGTCGTGCAGGGCATAGGGGCGGTATCCGAGCGCGTTGCCGCCGCACGCGGCCGATTGCTGACCGCCCCGCAATTCTTGCTGCGCCTGATGCGCGAGCACGGAGTAACGCCGAAGGAGGAGCACCAGCCAGGAGGTTCTCGCACCAATGTCGCTCGTATATTGCGGCAGGCGGGGTTCAAGCGCGTCTACCGGCGCTGGCAAGGATATCGCGACGAGCTGGATCCGGAAGAGTTCTGGCGCCTTCAGGTAACCTATGCGAGCGCAGCACGGATCCGGCTGCAGCAGGCTTCGGCGCGCGAGTTGTCGGCCCTCAAGCAGGATTTCCTTGAACGCTGCCGAAACGTTCAGGCAAACAGCGGCAAGCTGATCTATCCTCATGCGGCGATGTTCCACGCTGGAATGCGTCTTTGACCATAGGTGAATGCCCGGGTCACCGTTGGGACACGCGGCTGACGGCGCGGCATGGCGCCAGTTGTCCCCTCAGCCGCGACAACGCATAGATGCCGCCATCGCCGATCTTCTTGACTTGACCGAACATCCGGAGCAGCCTCGACCGTCTTACGCAACAACGCGTCATTTACCATTGATTGAACGCTGGGGGCTGGACCGATGTCGGTACTTACGCGAGTACACCGCCACGCCAGGCTCTCATTGCGGGCCCTCGACCAGCGCGAGCGGGCAACCCCGCCGTTCATGATCCTCTTCATAAACTCCATTTGCAATCTTACCTGTGAACACTGCTTCTACTGGCGAAATTTGAACCGGCGCGACGACCTGACCTACCAAGAATTCGAAAGGCTTTCCTGCGAACTCGGCAGCTTCGAAAACCTCAATCTCTCCGGCGGCGAGCCGTTTATCAGACGCGAGTTCGGCGATATTTGTCTGCTGTTCACCGAGCGCAATCGGGTCAAGCGGATCTATGTTCCGACGAACGGCTATTTCACCGAGCGGACGGAAAGGCAACTGCGTCGCGTCTTTCAGTCAAAAGTGCTGGAGAGCTTTGTTTGCGAGATTTCGCTCGACGGGATGCCCGAATATCACGACCGTTTTCGTGGCAACCCGCGATCGTTCGCCAAGGCCATGGAAACTTACGATATGCTCGCGACTTTGCAAAAGCAGGAGCCGCGCCTGCAGATTCACGCAAATACTGTGGCGATGAACGAAAATATGGATGAGGCCTGGAAGCTTACCGAGTATCTGCACGAGCGATGCCCGTCAATGGAGCATCACAACCTTGCGATCATCCGGGGAGACCGGAAGAACCCGTCGCTGCGCGGACCTGCGCTCCAGAATTACCGTAATCTCTATCTGCATGTTGCCGAGGTGTGGAAGGACCGCGAGCGCGGGCGCTTCGGCGGCGTAGTGGAGCCCATGCTGCAATGGGCAAAGCTGAAGACCATCGAGTCAGCGTCGCAATATGTGCCGTGCACCGCGGGGGTCCTGACGGGCGTGGTATACGCCAACGGGGACGTCAGTGTCTGCGAGACCCACGCACCTCTGGGCAATCTGCGTCAGAAGAGCTTCTTCGAAATCTGGGATTCGGAGGAGGCCAAGGCACTGCGGGCGCGGATCAGAGCCAAGGAATGTTATTGCACGAACGAAGTGTTTTTATGGCCGAGCATCGTCTTTCAGCCTCTTCAGCTCGCCAAAGCCGCGGTAGCAGCGAAAGGCATGGGAGCGAAACTCCACTGATCTCGTACTTAGGCGGCCAGTCGCCTGTTGACCAGCGGAAGCATCAGTTCGAGGTAACGACCCGTAATGAGGCGCCAGTCGTAAGCGGCGGCCCGTAAGGGCCCGTTTCTGGACATCCGCTGCCTGAGAACGGGGTCGCTCAACACCGTGTCGATGCCTTGCTTCAGCGTAGCGACTTCGGCATTTTCGAGAAGATGAGCCACGCCGAGGGCGAATTCTGGAAAAGAGGTGTTGTTGAGCGTAATCACCGGGGTTCCGCATGCCATCGCCTCCAGTACCGGCATCCCGAACCCCTCATAGGAGGAGGGATAGACCAAGAGGTCGGCGGAATTGTAAACGAGCGGCATCTCTTGGTGACCGACGTAGCCCAGTACATAGACTTCATCCGTCAGCCGCTCGCTAGCGATGACCTGGCGGAACGGAGACGCGCCGGGGAGGTCGGCGCCAACGATCAACAACTGGTGAGGAATGCGGTTTTCCCGTTTCAACAAGCCGAATGCTTTGATCAGAGGCGAAAGGTTGCGCCTTTCGACCGGCTTACCAACATAGACAATGTAAGGCGTGTCCGATCCGAATGTCTTTATGCGCCATTGCGCGAGACGTTGGGGTTCCGGTAGGGGGCGGAACAGCCGCGTATTAACGCCGTCCGGAACGACGTGGATGTGATCCGGCTCGATTCGATAAAAGCGGGCCATGTCCCTTTTGCTGTATTCACTGACCGTGCAAACTACGGTCGCCCGCTTTGCGCTTAGTGAATACGCCGCTCTTGCCTTATTCCGGGTCCACCAGTCAAATGCCTGCGGATAACCTTCGTAGGAGCCGTGATGAATCAAGAAGGTCGGGCATCGTGCCAGAAGAGGGATGACATAACTGGGGCAGAAGAGGAGATCTCTATCGCCATGGGCTCGCGCCAGGATTAGCTGCTCCCATAGGGCCAAGGGGAGAGGAGAGGGCAGCACGATATTTGTCGCACAAGATGGCAGCACTACCTCATCGGCGATGGGGCTCGGCGTGTAGACGCGGAATTCGCTGAAAGGATGATCCATTTCCGCCATGCATCGCAGAACGGCCTCGATGCATCGCCCCACTCCTGAACGCTTGCCGACCAGACGTATGCCGTTAACGCCCAGGATCATTCGTCCAGCTCAGACCTGCAGGCACTTTTGGGCCCCGCCCCGGCCACCGCCTGGATCACCGGAGAAACCAAGATCAAAGGCCACCGGAACAGCGGGACCTTCGCCAGCCAACGGTAGACTATGGCCGCGGCCCGCTCCAAACCTCCGAGGTTCGCCCAGTCGGCCGCCGTGACGACCGGCAGCGCAAATCTGATCGGGCCGAGCCGCGCTCCTTTGAGCAGCCGGTGCAGTTCAAAAGAAGACAAAAGTCGCTTCTTTTCATAGGCCATGCCGCGCCGCCACTTTACATAGGCAGGCATCCAGCGCCGCGGCAGAAACCCTATTCCCCAAATCCGGACGTGCGGCTCGGGCGCCAGCGAAAACCGGTTCGCGGTCCACACAAAAATGCTTCCGCCGGGTTTTGTGACGCGCCGCATTTCTCCAATCGCACCCGCGGGCGCGGAAAGATGTTCGAGCAAGGAGACCGAGGCGACAGAATCGAAGAAGCCTTCGGCAAATGGCAGGTAGTCCGCGCAGCAACAGACCAGATTCGGCTGTAGTCCGGCTTCTTGTAGCCGTTTGCGGGCAATCAGCAGCCAGCGAAACGCGACATCGCAGCCCACTGCGAAGCGAAACGATTGCTGCGCGGCCTCGACGAGGGCAGCCGTGCCACAGCCGACCTCGAGAAAGCTTTCGCCATGCCCTATTTTATCCCTGTAGCCTTCGATCCGTTGCTCGTCGGTGAGCACATGCCGGATGAACCGCTCGCTGAGATCGGGCGGAGTTGGCGGATTGGTCGGCAGAGACCAGTAGTAGCGGACCAGTTCCGCGAAGCCGAGCCGCTTTGCCTCCGCCTCTATCTTTTCTCCCTTGCGGTAATCGTCCTGCAGCGGGATCAACGGATCCTCGTAGACCCGCAGGTCTGGAATCCCCAGCACGATCGGGTAGGCCCTTCGGCAAGGTGGACAGACCAGTTCGGTCGGCCGCACGGACAGGACGGCTTTGCAAACCGGGCAGCGCAGCAGCTTCAACAGCGTCTGGTTGGACGCAGGGAGCTGCGCATCAGTGGGCCTGTCGTTCTGCCATCGCATGTCGCGGTCTAGTTTACCTCAAGCATGGAACCAGCCATTCTGTCCTCGGTTCCGCCGCTCGCTCGCGAAGGGAGGCTAGTTAGGCTGGCGTCCACTTCCTGAACCATCGGTCCAGAGTAAAAGCGGCGTGGAGGACGGAAGTGAAGTCGCCCTTGCCCTTCGAATGCGCCTTCCCGAGTTCCGCAATCCGCTCAGTATTCAGTAGTTCGCGCACCGACGTCGAGGCGTCCGCGTCGCGCACCATGGAGCCGACTACTGAATCCCCGCTGAGCCATTCGGGAAGGGGCATGGCGAACCCTTGCTTGCGCCGGTCGATCAGGGCGTCGGGCAACCACGGCCGGACTGCCGCCTTCAGCGCCAGCTTCGCGGCGTCGTGATTGACCAGCTGCCCGGGCGGAATCCCGGCTGCAAGCTCCATCACCTCGCGGTGTAAAAAGACCGGCCGCACTTCGAGCGCCACCGCCATGCTGGCCCGATCGATCTTGACCAGCATGTCACCCGGCAAGGTAAGCGCAAAATCGAGATGGCGCATTGCATTCACCAGACCGACCTCCTCGGGCGGCGCGGCGACGAGAAGCTGCTCGACTAGTCGGTGCGGGTCGTAATGGCGCAGCGCTTCGGCCAGTGGCCCGCGTGCGACCGCGCGCAGGAGGGGGAGCGGGAAGCCGATATACAGCATCTCGGCCAGCATCTGCGGCGCCGCCAGGCCGTATTGAGCCAAGGTTTTGCTCCAGTGGTTCTCTTCGCCGAGCGCCTGGCGCGCGACCGTCGCGACGCCACGTGCCACACTCGCTGGGAACAGAGCATTTAGCTCCGTGCGTCTCGCGAGACGCTGGTACTTACGATATCCGGCGAAGAGCTCATCCGCCCCGTCGCCCGACAACGCAACCGTAATCGAGCGGCGGGCCTCGCGGCAGAGATAGTACGTCGGGAAGCAGGAATAATCGTTGAACGGCTCGTCATAGTGCCAATTCAGGTGATCGAGCACCGAGACGACATCCGACGGTTCGACCGTCCGCTCCACGTGACCCGTCTGATAACGCTCTGCGACCTGACGAGCCCATCGGCGCTCGTCGTATTTCGCAAGGTCAAAGCCGATCGTGAAGCTCCGAACCATGTGACCGGAGAGGCTCAATGCAGCGGTCACCGACGACGAGTCGACGCCGCCGCTGAGAAAGGTGCCGAGTGGCACGTCGGCAACGGCCATCTCGCTTGCTGCCCGCAGCAGCGTCTCGCGAATCTCTTCCGGGCCTGTCCCGCCAGCGCGACTGACGAATGAAAGCGACCAGTAACGCCGGGGTGCGCTCACCACGGGCGCGTCACCCTCTGGAAGCTCGACCGTCATTGCGTGCGCCGGCGGGAGCTTCCGTACATCGCGCCAGATGCTCTTGGGATCTGCGACGAAGCCGAGGGTCAGAAAATCAATCAGAGCGTCATAGTCGAGTCGCCTAGGAAATTCGGGCCATTCAAGCAGAGCCTTGAGCTCGGAGGCAAAAAGAAAAGCTCCATCCGTGACCGCATAGTAGAATGGCTTCTCCCCTGCGCGATCCCGAGCGCAGAAGAGCCGCCCTTCCGCCGCATCCCAGATCGCAAAGGCGAACATCCCGGATAAGAAGTCGAGCGAGTCGGCGCCCCAACGGCGATACGCCTCGAGCAGAACCTCGGTGTCGGATTCGGTACGAAACCGAACACCTTCCCGCTCGAGGCGTGTGCGTAACGGTCGGTAGTTGTATATCTCGCCGTTATAGGTCGCGGTGAACCTGCCGTCGTGC
>WNFJ01731645.1_pt1 | contig 10909 bp, 12 predicted proteins | sample 5400461 | NCBI WGS metagenome assembly WNFJ01 (sample SAMN13153349, study PRJNA577476) | soil metagenome | isolation source: 115 cm saprolite on Douglas fir-dominated hillslope | place: USA:California | collected 2013-09-17 | reverse complement strand
CGTCGACTTGCCGGTACCCGACATTCCTGTCACGAGTACCTTCGGCATGCCGCAAAGGCTACGGGACGAGCGCTGTCTGTTGTGATCCGCCATCATCGAGCGCGAGCTTGCGGGCGCGGTAGGCGGCCACGTGCAGCCGGTTGCCGCACGTCCTGCTGTCGCAGTAGCGCCGCGACCTGTTCCTGGAGAAATCCACGAAAACGGCACGGCAGGTCGGAGACTGGCAGCTGCGGATGCGTCCGGCCTCGCCTGCGACTAGCAACCACGCCAGGCCCATCGCGAAGTGCGCGGCCATCCGGTCAGCTAGCGGCGAAGTAGGCCGGGATACGTGCAAGTGCGGACCTCGCCCGTCATGAGCCGCGATCTGCGGACTCGCACCCGTCTCTGACAGCAGCGCATTGATCTGGTCGATCGCCTGCTGCTCGCGGCCTCCCTCGCACGCCGTGACGATCGAGTCCAGCCTCGCTCGGTAGGCCCGGACCCGGGCCAGGTCGTCAGCCTTGCCGCGAACACCGGCGAATGCGTACCTGTCGGCCATGGCCTGCAGATCCGCCAGCGTCCGGAGGCCGTCGGCGGCTGCCGCCCGGCCGGTGTTGATCAGCTCGACAAAGCCAGTCATCGCCTCCAGCTGGTCAGCATCAAAATGACTTTGACTCCTGTCATCGCCGCCCTTTACAGTGAAGCTCATGTCAGTACCGTACGGCGGAACGGTCATGACCGCCAGTCCGTCCGCGTCCGCAGGCCGGGCCGGCCGACCCGGCCATCCGGAGCGCACTGGGCCGTCCGGCCGACGGCGGCCAATGTTGACAGCCGCGCTCGGCGCGGCGTGCATTTCGTCCTCGGCCATCCTGGTGACCCTTGCACACGTCGGCTCCGCCACGACTGCGTTCTTCCGCTGCGCGCTGGCATTGCCGGTGCTCGCGCTGCTCGCCATGGTCGAGCAGCGACGGCTCGGGCCGCGGCCGCTCAGCAGCCGGGTGTATGCCGTGGTCGCAGGCCTGTTCCTGGCTCTCGACCTGGTGCTGTGGAATTACGCGATCGCTGACGTGGGCGCCGGGATCGCGACGGTGCTCGGGAACCTGCAGGTCCTCTTCGTGGCGCTGATTGCCTGGCTTGTCCTGCGTGAGCGCCCGGAGCGTCGTTATCTCGCGGTGCTGCCCATCGTCATGGTCGGCGTTCTGCTGGTGTCCGGCTTGCTCGGCCGGCCCGCCGCCGGGCTGCACCCGATGGCTGGCGTCGGCTATGGCCTCGCTACTTCTGCGGCCTACGCATGCTTCCTGCTCATCCTTCGCCGCGCCAGCGAGCACAAGACGCATGTAGCTGGCCAGTTGGCTGACGCCACAGCCGGGGCGGCAGCGGGCGCGCTCCTGCTGGGGCTGGTGTCCGGAGGCGTGCAGCTCAGGATCGGTTGGCCGTCGTTTTTCTGGCTGTTGTTGCTAGGGCTGCTGAGCGGAACGCTCGGCTGGCTCCTCATCACATCCTCGCTGCCCAGGCTTCCGGCCGCGATCTCGTCGTTGCTGCTGCTCTTGCAGCCCGCCGCGGCGCTCGGCCTCGCGGATGCTGTGCTCGGCGAGCGGCCGACGCCCCTCCAGGTGGGCGGGGCAGTGCTGGTCTGCGCCGGCGTGCTCGCAGTCACCCGGAAGGGCGCTGCCCGATCCCGCCCGGATTGCGAACAAGACGAAGCCATAGGTAAGGCCGGTGGCGACAGGGTTCTGCTGAAGCCAGGTATCAGCGACTTGGGCAGGGAACTCGATCCGCAATACCGCGGCAAGGTCGCGCCGGCTACCGAAGCTCAGCTCAGACCTGACTTCATGCCTGGTCGCTAGGCGGTCGCGCCACCAGCCGTCCACGATGGCCGCGGTCCGGCGTGGCGGCCGGGTCGCGGATGCTGCCAGCAGCCGCGCGAACTCACCCCACCGGTAGTCGTTGTCCACTACCACCAGGTAGCCGCCCGGCCGCAGCACCCTGAGCACTTCAGTCAGCCCCGCGTCCGTGCCCGGCGGGAAGAAATAGGCGAACCTGGCGTGCACGACATCCGCGCTTGCCGCGGGCAGCGGGATGTGCTCGGCGGACCCAGCCAGCACGGCGGCGCCGGGAAGCTGCCCGGCGGCCCGGACGGCAACGCCGCGAAGCACCGGATCGGGCTCTACTCCCACAACGGTGGCCGCTTCCGCGGCGTAACTGGGCAGCCAGTAACCGGTGCCACAGCCGAGGTCGACGAGCGCCTTCCCGGACCATGGCGCGATCGCGCGCATCGCGGCCAGCACGTGGCCGGCCTGATCGATGGCACGATTCTGAAGCTCGTAGGCTTGCCGATGCGCGCCGATGTTGGGCGCGAACCGGAAGTCGGGGAACGAGGCCACAGCGGTCATGGGCCATTATCGAAGATTCCGGTGAGCGATGTCGAAGTCGGCCACGCGCGGTTCGTAGCGATAAGTAGAGGGTGCCAGCGGGCGCCCGCCGCCACTAGCAGGAGGACAGCGCGATGAAGTACGTCATGCTCATCTTGAACAACGTGGACGCTGTAGCCGCCATGACCGCGGACGAGCAGCAAGCATGGAGCACTGAGATCATGGGCTGGTACGAGAAATACGCGTCCACGGGCGCGCTGACCGAGACCGGCCACCAGTTGCAGCCGCCGGAGACGGCGAAGACCGTGCGCGCGGGCGGCGTCACCGACGGCCCCTTCATGGAAACCAAGGAAGTGCTCGGCGGCTTCTCCATACTCGACACCGCTTCTTACGACGAGGCTGTGGAGCTGACCAAGACCTGGCCAGGCGTGGACCGGGGTCTCATCACCATCGAGCTGAGGCCGGTCGTCGAGTTCTAAGCATCAGCTCGTCAGCCGACGAGCGATCAGCTCGCGCTCGGCCGGGTTCGCTGCCAGCGCGAGCGCTCGCTCGTTGGCCTCGCGCGCTTCAGCGGCGCGGCCGAGCGCGGTCAGCAACTCCGCCCGGACCGCGTGGAAGAGCCGGTAACTGCCTAGGTCACCCGCTAGCGGCTCGACCTCTGCAAGAGCGGCCGCTGCCCCGACGGCGAATCGCGTAGCCACCGCGCGGTTGAGCTGAATCACCGGTGACGGCGTCATCTCCATCAGCCGGTCATACAGCAGCCGGATCTGGCGCCAGTCGGTCCTGCCGTGATCCGGCGCTGCGGCATGCAACGCGGCGATAGCGGCCTGAACCTGGTAGGGGCCCGGCCGCCGCAGCGCGATAGCACGATCGAGGAGTTGCGTCGCCTCGGCCGCTGATTCCCGGTCCCACCGGCTGCGGTCTTGCTCGGCAAGCCGGACGAGTCTTCCCCACCCGTCGAATCTGGCTTGGGCCCGCGACTCGTGCAGCATGAGCAGGGCGAACAAACCGAGTACCTCCGGCTCGCGCGGCATCAGCCGGTGCAGCAGACGGGCCAGCGACAGTGCCTGCCCGGCCAGGTCGCGCCTGGCCGGCGAGACTCCAGCGCTGGCCAGGTAACCCTCGTTGAATACCAGGTAGACCACCTCGAGTACGGCCGCAAGCCGTTCTCCCAGGTCGTCCGGGTCGGGGATCCGGACGACAACGCCCGCGTCGCGCAGTGACCGGCGCGCCCTGGACAGGCGCTGGCCCATGGTCTGCTCGCTGACCAGGAACGCGGCCGCGATCTCCGATGTGGTGAGCCCGCACACCGTGCGCAAGGTCAGCGCGACCTGGGAATCAGCCGGCAGCGCTGGGTGGCAGCAGGCGAACACCAGGCTTAGCAGGTCGTCGTCCTGTTCTGCGGCTGGTTCGGCCGCGATGTCGGTCGTAAGCCCGGCACGCGTCTGGCTGACCGCGAGCAGCTCGAGCTTCTCGTGTCCGGCTATGGCCCGGCGCTGCCGGTCGATGGCCTTCCGCCAGGCCGTGGTGGTAAGCCAGCCGCCGGGATTGGCGGGCACGCCCTCGTGTGGCCAGTGCTCAAGAGCCTCGACAAAGGCGTCTTGCACCAACTCCTCGGCTATGCCGACGTCGCCGATGCGCCGGGCGAGGGTGGCCCTGAGTCTGGTTGCCTCATCTCGGTAGGTCCGCTCGAGCTGCTCGGCATCCACGCTCGCCAGTCTGGCAAACTCGGGCGGTTCGTGAGCGATAGCAGACAGTGTTTTCGGGCACACGGGGCGGAACCCCGTGGGTCAGGCAGCCGAGCCGCCGCGTCCGGCGCCGCCGCGGAACCGGGAGACGCCCTCAAGGACGCCAGGATCAGTAAGCGTCGCCATGCCGCGGCCGTATTCGTTGGCCATGGCGTCAGCGAAGTCGAGCGAAAGGGCGTCGAGCGCCGCAGCCCGGTCGCTACGCGCGCAGGCTTGCGGGAACGCGGCGATCTGCATGGCGAGCTGCTCCGCCGCCTCGCGCGCTGTCCCCGGCCGGACGACCCTGTTGACCAGGCCCATCTGCAGGGCTTCCGAAGCCTGTACCGCCCTGCCGGTAAGGATCATGTCCATGGCCCGGCCAAGGCCGACAACATGCGGCAAACGGACTGTGCCGCCGTCGATCAACGGGACGCCCCACCGGCGGCAGAACACGCCGAATACCGCGGTCTCCTCCGCGACGCGAAGGTCGCACCACAGCGCTAGCTCAAGCCCGCCCGCTACCGCGTGCCCCGCGACGGCGGCGATCACCGGCTTCGATAGCCGCATCCTGGTGGGGCCCATCGGGCCTGCCCCGTCGGGTGCGGTGCGGTTGCCCTTGGGGGTGCCCATCGCCTTAAGGTCGGCGCCGGCGCAGAAGGTCCCGCCCTCGCCGAACAGCACCGCTACCGAGGCGTCCGCGTCGGCGTCGAAGTCGGCGAAAGCCTCGGCGAGCGCTGCCGCGGTCGGTCGGTCGACAGCGTTGCGAACTTCGGGCCGGTCGAGCACCACGGTTGTCACCGGGCCGGATCGGGCCACCGTTACGGTCACTAGCCCACTTGCCACGGGTCACTGCCGGCCAGCAGGTCCGCGAGCTGACCGTCGCCCTGACTCTGCCTGGCGGCATCGATCTGCGCCGACATGAGGTCGTCGTAACTCGGCCGCTCAACCTGCCTGATCACGCCAATCGGGGTGTGGGCGAAGTCCGAGCTGTCCAGCCGTGAGAGCGCGAACGCATACGACGGGTTAACCACGTGCTGATCGTGCACGAGCAGTGTGTCCGGGTCGGCACCTTCGACTGGCACTGCCTCCAGCCCGCCCTGCGGGCCGAAGCGCAGGCCCTGGCCGCCGTCGCCGCCAAACCGGATGGGCTCGCCGTGCGACAGCCGGATCAGGTGCTGGTCCCGCTCGGCGGGCTCGGTCACCGGCAGGAACGCGTCGTCGTTGAAGATCGGGCAGTTCTGGTAGATCTCGACGAACGCCGTGCCCCGATGATCGGCGGCGGCTCGCAGCACGCTGGTCAGGTGCTTGCGGTCTGAGTCGATCGTCCTGGCCACGAAGCCGGCCTCGGCGCCCAGGGCCAGCGACACTGGGTTGAACGGGGTATCCAGGGACCCGAAAGGCGTCGACTTCGTCACCTTGCCCTGCTCAGAGGTCGGCGAGTACTGCCCCTTGGTCAGTCCGTAGATCCGGTTGTTGAACAGCAGGATCTTGATGTTCACGTTCCGCCGCAGCGCATGGATCAGGTGGTTGCCGCCGATGGACAGCGCGTCGCCGTCACCCGTGATCACCCAGACCGACAGGTCCGGCCGGGATGCTGCCAGGCCGGATGCGATAGCTGGGGCGCGCCCGTGGATCGAGTGCATCCCGTAGCTGTTCACGTAATACGGCAGCCTCGACGAACACCCGATGCCCGAGATGATGACGAGGTTCTCCCGCGGGATCTCCAGCTCGGGCAGGAACGCCTGGAATGCAGCCAGGATCGCGTAGTCGCCGCAGCCGGGGCACCACCGGACCTCCTGGTCGGACTTAAAGTCCTTGGTGCCGAGCTTCTCGTCCGCCTTTGGCACCAGCGTCAGCGACGCGAACCGGTGCTGCGGTTCCGGGAACTCCGGATCAGACATTGATGATCACATCCTGGATCACGTCGGCGAGCTCAGCGGCCCGGAACGGCAGCCCGCGGACCCGGTTGTAGGAGACCACGTCGGCCAGGTAACGACCGCGCAGCAGCAGCGCGAGCTGCCCGAGATTGATCTCGGGTACGAGCACCTTGTCGTAGGCCTGCAAAACCTCGCCGAGATTAGCGGGGAACGGGGACAGGTGCCGCAGGTGCGCTTGCGCGATGGAGCCGCCAGCCAGCCGTACCCGCCGCACTGCGGCGCCGATCGAGCCGAAGGTGGAACCCCACCCGAGAACGAGCACGCGGGCGTTGCCATCCGGGTCATCGACATCCAGCGGCGGGATATCCGTGGCGATTCCGTCGATCTTGGCCTGGCGGAGGCGGACCATCCGGTCGTGATTATCCGGGTCGTACGAGATCGTGCCGGAGCCGTCGGCCTTTTCGATGCCGCCGATGCGGTGCTCGAGGCCCGGCGTGCCCGGAACCGCCCACGGCCTGGCGAGGGTCTTGGGGTCGCGCTGGAACGGTAGGAACGGCGGTCCGACCGTGCCGTCCACGACGACGTTCCCGCTCGCGAACTTGAACTCGTCACGTAGCCGGGCCAGGCCGTCCACGCTCGGGATCCGCCACGGTTCTGAGCCGTTGGCCAGATAGCCGTCGGACAAGATGATCACCGGAGTCCGGTACTTGACCGCGATCCGGACAGCCTCGATGGCAATGTCGAAACAGTCGGACGGAGTGGCTGGTGCCACTACCGCGACCGGCGACTCGCCGTTGCGGCCGAACAGCGCCATCAGCAAGTCAGCCTGCTCGGTCTTGGTCGGCATTCCCGTCGAGGGACCAGCGACCGATACGGCGAGCCCGATGGTCTCTTGCTTCAGCGTCATGCCAGGGCCAGAAGTCGTCGTCACGCCGAGGCTGCCGCCAAAAGATGCGCCCAGCGCGGCGCCCACCCCGCTGATCTCGTCCTCTGCTTGCATGGTACGCACGCCAAAACGCTTCAGCTTGGACAGCTCGTGCAGGACATCAGAGGCGGGGGTGATCGGGTAGGACCCGAGGAACAGCGGCAGCCCGGACCGCCGCGAGGCTGCCACCAGCCCGAGGGAGAGCGCAGTGTTGCCGGTTATGTTCCGGTATGTGCCCGGAGTCAGCGTGGCGGGCTTGACCTCGTAGTGGACGGAAAATGCCTCAGTGGTCTCGCCGTAGTTCCAGCCGGCTTGGAAGGCAGCCTTATTAGCTGCGAGGATCTCGGGCTTGCTAGCGAACTTGGAGTCGAGGAATTTCATCGTGCCCTCGACCGGCCGGTTGTACAGCCAGGACAGCAGCCCGAGCGCGAACATGTTCTTGGCCCGCTCGGCGTCCTTGCGGCTGATGTCGAAGTTCTCCAGCGCCTTTACGGTGACCGAAGTGATCGGGATGGCGTGCAACTGGTAGGCGTCGAGCGAGCCATCTTCGAGCGGATTCGACTGGTAGCCGACCTTGACGAGGTTGCGCTTGGTGAATTCATCGGTGTTGGCGATGATGTCGGCGCCTCGCGGGACGTCGTCCAGGTTGGCTTTCAGCGCAGCTGGGTTCATGGTAACAAGCACGTCCGGCGCGTCGCCTGGCGTCAGAATGTCGTGATCAGCAAAATGCAGCTGGAAACTGGATACTCCGGGCAGTGTGCCTGCCGGCGCCCTGATCTCTGCAGGGAAGTTCGGCAGCGTCGACAGATCGTTGCCGAATGTCGCAGTCTCCTGGGTAAACCGGTCACCGGCGAGTTGCATGCCGTCGCCAGAGTCCCCGGCGAACCTGATAATGACACGATCGAGCTTCTGGACCTGCTTGGTCACAGTCTCCCGGCCTCCTCAACGCGCCGAGGCCGGGCGACAGACGCGGTGACGGCGTGCATCCTTTTGCGGCAACATACTGGGCAGGTTACGGCCTGTCAGTAAGACCACCTGCCACTAGGACTTAACTTTAGTACAGGCATCTGACCGGAAACGTACTCCCAGATGTACGACGCACCGGACAGCGTGCGGGTTCACCGCGTCCCCTCCCGGCTGACTTCGGCCGCGAGCTCGACGAGCTGGCCGAGCGTGCCGAGCTGCTCGCGCAGGCCGCCGGTGAGCTTCGCCTGGAGCGTGCTGATCCCAGCGGCCCGGTAGCGTCGGAGCCGGTCACGGATCATGTCGGGGGTGCCGATCAGGTTCGTCCGCGTACCGAGTTCGACCGGCACCCTGTCGGCCGCCTCGTCGCGCTTGCCCGCGAGCCATAGATCTTGCACTGCGCGGACGTCATCGCCATAGCCTTGGCGGGCAAATGCCGCGTTGTAGAAGTTCTGACCGGGCGAGCCCATGGCGCCGATCGTGAAGGCGTAGCCACGGGCATGTCGCCGGGCAGCAGCGTCGGCGTCCTCGGTGATCTCCACGCCGACCGGGATCACCAGGTCCAGGTCGCCGAGCTTCCGCCCAGATCTGGCGGCGCCGGCCCGGAGCGGGCCGAGGAAAACCTCGGCGTGTTCGGGCATGAAGGTATTGCCGATCCAGCCGTCGGCCAGCTCGCCGGTGAGTTCCAGGTTGCGCGGCCCCATGGCCGCAACGTAGATCGGCACCTTCGCAGGCGGCAGCATGCTCCGCAGCGCCCGGCCCGGCCCGTCCGGCAGCGGAAGCTGGTAGACAAGGCCTTCGTGGTTCAGGCGCTCACCAGCCGCGATAGTCCTGATGATCTCGATCGTCTCGCGCGTCGCCGCGAGCGCGGCGTTGAAGCGCACGCCGTGCCAGCCCTCCATCACCTGCGGCCCGCTGGTACCGATGCCAAGCCGGAAGCGGCCGCCGGAAAGCAGCTGGAGCGACATCGCTGACATCGCCAGCATGGCGGGGCTGCGGGCGCCCAGCTGCGCGATCGCGGAACCGAGACCTATCCGGTCAGTCGTGGCCGCCAGGTAGGCGAGTGGCGTGAGGGCATCCTGGCCCCATGCCTCAGCTACCCAGGCCGAGGTCGCCCCGAGCCGCTCGGCTTCGCGGACGAATTCGGCATCCTGCGCGGTCGCGACGTGCGCGGCAATGCCCACCTGCATGTCCGGCCTGCCCTCTTCACCTGGCCTGATATGGCGCTCCTAGCCAAACACCTCGCGGCGTACCATGTCGAGCGTGGACGACACAGCTGAGCTGAAGTACGCCGATTGCCCGACTACCGAGGCGGAGCTCGTGATCGCCGCGCTGCCGTCGGTCGTCTGGCCGCTCGTCTGTGACATTGCCATGCCCGCCAGGTTCAGCTCCGAGTTCCAGGACGGGCAGTGGCTGGACGGCACGCCCGGCCCGGCTTTGGGCGCGCGATTCCGCGGACGCAACCATCACGAGGCCGTCGGCACCTGGGAGACGGTTTCGACCATCTTCGAATTCGAGCCGGAGCGGGTATTCGGCTGGGCCGTCGGCGATCCGGCCGTGCCCGCGGCGCTCTGGCGGTTCTCACTCGAGCCAGCGGCGGCCGGCACCCGGCTCCGGCAATGGATGCAGATCGGGCCGGGCGAGAGCGGGATCAGCGCGCTGATCCAGCAGATGCCGGACAAGGAGTCAAGGATCTTGCGGCGGCGGCTACGCGAGCACCACGCCAACATGGCCGCAACGCTGGACGGGATCAAGAAACTAGCCGAGGCAAGCTAGCGCAGGATGAAGCGCTCGACCGCGTCGGCGAAGCCCTCTTCCTCGTTGGACGTCGTTACCCGCCTGGCGCATCGCTTGACCTCGGGGCTCGCGTTACCCATCGCGATGCTGAGGCCGGAGTGGGCGAACATCAGCACATCGTTGGGCTGGTCACCGATGGTCGCGATGTCCTCGGGCCGGAGGTTGTATCTGGCTGCCAGGTATTGCGCTACCGCGCCCTTGTTCGCTTGCGGATGGGTGACGTCCAGGTAGTACGGCTGTGAGGTGGCGGCGGTGAGGTGATCACCGAACTTGTCGTGCACGGCGGCAGTTGCCCTTGTGACAGCGTTGGTGTCGTCGCTGACGCCGACGAGCTTGGCGACGCTGGCGGTTAGCCCCTTCACTCCGTCGGTCATCACCTTGGGATCGAACTTCACGGTCCAGCTCTCGCGCGCCACGTGCGGTCCGTCGAGCCTCGGCACGTACCAGTCCGCTCCGCTGTACAGCCAGACGTCGAGGGCAAAGGATTCCATCACGTCCGTCACCGGCACGACAAGTTCCTCGGGTAGCACACGCTGTTCGATCACGGACATGTCGCGGTTGACCACCAGGCCGCCATTAAAAGCGGCGATCGGCGTTCGCAGGTCGAGCGGCTCGATCAGCATCGCCATGCCGCGCGGCGGGCGGCCACTGGTCCCGCCTGGTCGAGCTTGTGCACCGCCTCGATCGCCGCCGGTGTCAGCTCCTTGTTCTGGTTGACCAGCGTGCCGTCAACGTCAGCGAGAAGCAGCTTGACCGTTGCCTGTGTCATCCGGGGTCTCCGTTGCTGTTGGGCGTGACGGCTTCCGCCCCGCGGTAGGCATCGATCACGTCTCGGTAGCGACCCGCTATCTGGTCCACCGTGGCTGGCCGGTCGGCTTTGCCGGCCAGGAAGTCCAGGAGTGCCTGTTGCCAGAGCGTCCGTCCGACCGCGAAGCCATCGAAGCCAGGCACCCCGGCTCCAATCTTGATCCACTCGATGACCTGCGACTCGTCGGCGCCGCGGCCGAGGACGACGCAGGGCACCCCGTCGCGGTGGCCCGCACGGGCCTGCGCCACCACGGCCACGCAGTCGCGGCGCGCGTCCAGGCCCTCGATCTTCCACACGTCCGGCTCAACGTCGGCCGCCTGCAGTTCAGCAATGGTCTCCACGACCAGGCGCGGCCGCAGTTGGCGGTCGTAATCGCGCTGGTGCCCGTCGAAACGATCAAGCTGGGCGGTGGTGGCCGGCACCAGCAGTTCAAACAGGAACTTGCGATTCCGGTCCCGCAG
>WNFJ01259555.1_pt1 | contig 10909 bp, 10 predicted proteins | sample 5400461 | NCBI WGS metagenome assembly WNFJ01 (sample SAMN13153349, study PRJNA577476) | soil metagenome | isolation source: 115 cm saprolite on Douglas fir-dominated hillslope | place: USA:California | collected 2013-09-17 | reverse complement strand
CGGCGTGGAAGGCGTAGCACAACGGCTGGAAGGCGCGGGCAAATTATTGTTTCTGGTCAAGCCGCGCGTCAATCCGGCGGGCATCACCCAGTTTGGCCCTTATGCCTACCGCGCTAACGCAGCGCAGTACTTCAACCTGCTGTGGCCGGTTTGCTTGGGGTTTTGGTGGACGATCCAGAGGGGCAAGGGGAGAAGGACGAGGGGAGAGGGGGGAGGTGTGAAGGGGGAGGTGCGAGGGACGATGGCTTCGGCACTTTCTCCTCCTCGTTCTCGTCCTCGCTCTTTAGATGTTCCCCCGTTCGAGGACGAGGACGAAGAGGAGGAAGAGGCCAAAGGTAAGGGCCACCATCTCCTCCTGCTCTGCAGCGTCATCATGGCAGCGTGTCCCTGCGTCACGACCAGCCGAGGGGGTGCGATGGTCACCGTAGGCCTGCTGGCCCTGGCCGCCTTGCTTCTGCCGGCGTCCCATTTCCTGCTCACCCAGAACCGGGATACTCGCCGGGCGGGAGCATGGGCGCTGGGGCTGATAGCGGTCTGCTTCGTGGCGGCGTTGGGTGCGGGTTTTGGCCTGGGATGGAAGGCGTTTAAACCGCGGCTTGGAAGCGTTTCTCAAGATCTTCAAGCCCGCGAGGGAACATACGCCGCTGCCCGTCAAATGGCTGCGGATTATCCCCTATTCGGCACCGGCCCCGGGACATTCGACTCCGTGTTCGAGTTTTACCGCGGCCCTAGCGGCAGCTACTGGCCAGCACAACTCCACAATGACTGGTTGGAAACCCGTATTACCTTCGGTTGGATCGGGAGCACCTTGATCGCGATGGCGTTCGCTATCGTTGTGTTGCGCTGGATTGCCGGTCAGGGAATCCACGGCGGACGAAGGTTCGTACTTTTGATTTGGTTGGCGATGGCGGGGTGTTTGGTTCATGCGCGTTACGATTTTCCGTTTCAGATTTACTCCGTCCTTTTCCTGTTTCTCACCCTCTGCGCGGTCTTGTTCAGCCTGTCGCAGCGAGCGTAGCGCCAAAGAAAGGGGTTTGAAGCTTCAACGGCCATCCTTTCACACCACGCGACGGCGTTCATCCTTCTCGAGGACGACTGCTTCCTTCCCCACCTCGACCATGGTCTGGCGGCCTAAGAACTCCAGCAACACCCCCACGCGTTGCCGGCCTGGCATCACCCGCGTGACGACTGCCTCCAGGCCGTGAAACGCACCGCCTGAAATCCGTACTGCATCACCCGTTTTCAGGTCTTCGTTGACGACATGGACCTGGTTAGCCGGAACGCACGCCCGCAGGTGCTCGATGACCGCGTCCGGGATGGCCGGCCAACGATGGCCAAAGTGTACCACCGCGCGCACGCCCCGCGCGGCCTGAACTTTGCGCACGCATAACTCAAGGTGGAATCGGGCGAACAGATAATTCGGGAACAGCGCCTCGGTGAACCAGACCGGCCCCTGGCGCGTGGGGCGTTTGAACCGAATTCGGGGCAGGTACACCTCTACGTCCGCTTCCTGCTTCAAGTGCGCTGCTGCGATATGCTCGTGCTTGGGTTGGGTGCGGACGCAATACCAGTTAACCATAAGTCTTCGGACTTTGGACTCAGGATTTTGATACCGCTGGGTACGTGGCGTAGTAATCTTTATACTTGTAATAGTAATAATCCACCGTGTTTGGCCGGACGGCATTGAACACCAGCCCAAGGACCCGGACTCGCCGTTGATACAATGAGTCCAGCGCCGCGCGCGCGACCCGGGCGGAGGTGTAGTCGGCGCGGACGATGAAAACAACACCGTCGAGGTGCGGCGCGATGCTCGTCACGTCGTCCGCCGCCATCACGGGCGCCGTATCCAGCACCACGCAATCATAACTCGCCGCAGCCTCCTCCAGGAACCTCGCGGTGGCCTGGCTGATGAACAACTCGCTCGACTTGGAAGTTACCGCGCCCCGCGGCAGCAGGGACAGGTTGGGAACCTGCGTCGGCTGCACCGCTGCGGTCAAGCTCGCCCCTCGCCCCAGGACCTCTGAGAGCCCGGTCTCGCAGGACAAACCGAATCGCTTGTGCAACACTCCTTTGCGCAAGTCCGCGTCCACCAGCAGCACTTTCGCTCCTGCGCCGGCCATGACGATGGCCAGATTCGCCGCTGTCACCGATTTGCCCTCGTTGGGGATGGAGCTGGTGACCAGGAGGGTCTTGGGCCGCTGGCCGCTCTCGACCATGTAGAGAAGCGATGATCTGAGATTGCGGTAGGCCTCCGTGAAAGCATGGCGTGTGTCGTTCGCCGAGATCAGGCTCTCTTGTCCCCGCGAGGTCACCGAGGTGTCTCTTGGAACCTGGCCCAGAACAATTTCATCCAGAAGCTCCTGTAGCTCAGTGAACGACCCCATGCGGTCATCCAACCGATCGAAGACAAACAGCGCCACGAGGCCAAGACCCAGCCCAAGCAAACCAGCGAAACCCAGTTTCTGGGCAAGGCTCTGACTATCGGCTGAGGCGGGGGTGGCATTTTCCATGATAGTCACGCTCTCCGGGCTGATTTCCTTGTTCACGTCCAACGTTTGCATGGTGGCCAGCAGCCGGTCGTAAAGGTTTTGGATGCGCGAGGAATTGCCCTTGAGCTTGAGGAACTCGGCGGACTTGCGGCTGATCTCGAGGGTCTTGGCGTCCCATACGGCGACCTCTTTTTCGAGGTTGGTGATCTGGAGTCCCAGCGAGCTTTTCCGGCTGTCCAGTTGTTCGGCGGTTTGCTGGCGGTAGATGTCCAGCAAGCGTTCGCGCCGGGCAATTTCTTCGCTCAGCGCGATCATCTTGGGATGTTTAGGTTTGAGATATTGGGCCAGGTCTTGTTGGTCGGCCTTGAGCAGCAGAATCTGTTGTTTGGCGCTGAGATACTCGTTGTCAAGCTGCCCGCCAGTGTTCTGAGGAGCTGCCTCCGGCCCCGCGGCGGCAGTTGGAATGGCGGCGCCTGCCTGCTGGCGCTCCAGGTTTTGGTCCAGCGTGAGGACTTGCAGCAAGTCATGCTCGGATTTGAGAGCTGCCAGTTTTTGATTGAGGGCGGCCAAATAGTTGCCGGCGCTATTGCCCTGGTCCTGGAACACCGCCGGGCTGTTGGTACTCTGGAAAGCCGTCAGTTCCTCTTCAGATTTGCGCAACTCCTTTTCCAGCCGCAGCACTTCTTCGGTGAGCCCAGCCACCGTGGTATCGGAGGTTTGGGTGCGCATTTCCTTTTTGCGATTAATGTATTCCTCCATGCAGGCCTGCACGAATGCCTGCGTGTATTCGGGATCGCCGCCTGTGCCCTGGAGAATGAAAATGGTGGTCCTGGGCAGCGTGGTCACCTTGAGCGCCACCGGTCTCATCGCCAGGTCCGGTCTTTGGGCCGCCACCCGAGCATGAGCGCGGTTGATGACCACCCCGCTCTGCATCAGCGCCGTCTGCGTGCCCAGAAAATTGCTCCATTCTTCCGTATAGACGGAGCCTTCGGGAATCGCGAGTTTGATGCTGACAATCATCCGGCCCACAGAAACAAACGATGCCGCCGAAAACTTCAGCAGGGCGATCTGGACTGCCACTCCCAACAACGCCCCCAGCGCCAGCACCCACCATTTGCGCACCAGGAGGTACTTGTAGCGGCTGAGTCTGGCCAGGAGGCGCATCCTGGAATCCGAGCGGTCCTGGGCAAAGCTGGACATCTGGTCATTCATGCACAGGCTCCTGGCCTTAACCATTCAACACAACCACAGATGGACACAGATAAACACTGATGAAACAAGGCTGAACCCTGCAGTTCGGAGGAAAAACGCCTCTTACCTACTGGTGAGCCCAGGTTATCAACGAAAAACACCCCTCGCCGGCTCTCCAATCCGTGTTCATCTGGGTTCATCTGTGGTTTCAACGGAATGGCCACGGCTTAGAGGTTGATCGAGCGCGCCGGCACGATGACGAAGTCATCGGGTTGCAACAGCACGTCCTTCTCCGTCTTGCCGTCCTCTAGGATTTCGACCATGTTCAGTTCGAAGGTCTGTTTGGTGGTTCCGGCGGCGCCGGCGCTGCGAACCACTTTGACTTTTTTCTTGTTGGCAAAATCGCCGAAACCGCCCGCCCGAAGGATCGCCTTGCCTGCGGTGAGATTCTCGTTCACGGTCATGTCTATCGGTCCCTGGTTGCGGACCTGGCCCCATACATAGACACGGCCCAGGAGTTTGTTGGCCACGTCCAGGGCAATGATCACGGTGGCACGGTAGTAATACTCCTTTTCGAGCTGGGTCTTAAGTTCGCCCGCCAACTGCTTGCAAGTCTTGTCCGCCGCCGCTACACGGCCAATGTAGGGCACGTCCAGCTCGCCTGAATCAGCTACGACAAGGCTCTTGGGGACATCCCGGTCTTCGAGGATTTGGAACGCCACTCTATCGCCAGCCCGGATTTTGTATTTATCATCCGGCACATAGCCGCTGAGGCTGGAAGCAAGAAAGCTGGGCGTGTTGGAAGCCACGACCTGGATGGTGGATGTGGAAGGAAGGTTAGTGGCCGAAGGGCTTTGTGCGTGCGCAAGCCCGACAGCCAGCAGCAGCCCTACTGCTATGGCAAACAGCGCCGCCCAAGACATTTGAAATCCGAGATCCGAACCTCGCGGACTTGTGTTCATTCCATGGGCCGGCTTCTTCTGCCAATTTGTCACGTTGCCAATTTTGTATCAGATTCCTAGCCGCGTACCAAGCGCCGATTCTTAAAATGTATAAGTCAGATTCAAAGTCAGGATGTTGGCCGTGTATTCTCTGCCCGACTGGTCTGAGCTGCGCCAGAGAAACTGATACTTCACGCTGCTGCCGACCTTGTCCGTGAGCATTCTTCCCAGCGTGAGGCCGGCGCCGAAACGGTCGAAAGTTTCGCCACCCCTGCTGATTTGCGACCCATGATCATATTCGCACATGGTGGCGACACTTGTTTTTCTCAAAAGATGCCAGTCCGCCGACATCCGCGCGAAGTACAGGTCTATCGTTCCGCCATAATAGGCGAAATTGATGGTCCTGCCGCCACTGAGCGTGTAATTCAGGAGGCGGTTCACCTTGTGTGTGATGCCGAGGTCGGCATACAACCCGCTGAACTGGCCGGTGCTCCCGCCGGCTCCGCCCGAGTCGGGGGCGTAAACCGAATAGCCGGCGCTGGTGCGAACGTGCAAATGCGAGCTGGCCTGCGCTTCATAAAAGGCGCCTACATTCCATTGTGTCGCATCGCTGAATTGCGATGCGGCGCTCGACACCACGTTGGTCCCTGTTTGAGCGGGAGCGTTGGTCGAGTTGTAATGGATGAAGCCACCGCCCAGTTCCAGACCTGCCAGCACTCCGGGCGCAAGGGTATAACCCGCCGATGTGGACAAGAGATCGGATACCGCGTCCGGCTGGCCGGCCCCGCCCGACAACACCACATAGTCCAAGTGATCGTAGCCCAGCCGGAGGATGACTTTGTTGAGGTCCCAAAGCGCCGACACGCCCGCGTCATTTTCCAATCGCGAGTAATCGCCGTTTCCCGTCACGGTCGGATCCTGATAGGCATCCTCTGTGATGGAAAAACGGTCGTGGAAATTGATCCAGAAATCCCCAACATAAAGATCGAAAGACAACTCCGAATTCGGAGTGACGTAGATTCGGTCCAGCTCCGAATGTTGAAGGTAGGCCGAATAGCCTATGCCCGCCGCCAGATTCAACGCATTCTTGTCCGTGAGCGGCCAGTGCATGGCCAGATTGATTTGTGGACGGAGAATGAAATCACTTTCGCCCGACGACTGGAGCCTCACGTTGTCGTTGTATTCCGCGTCGGTACCGGCTCCGAATCGCCAACCGGACGGTCCAAGCTTCAGGTTGTAGTAGCCAGTCGTCGAGGTGGCTTCATGCCGCGCCCGCGCCGCCTCTTCGCCCGCCAGCGAAAGCCGCAGCGCGTTTTGAGCCGCGAGCCTCACTGTCGAGCACAAGGAAATCGCGAGAACTAACGATGCCTGCAGGGCCAATAGATGCGCCTCGCGCAAGGAGCGCGGATAGCCCTGCCCGCGCGATCTCCGTTGCAGGACAGCCGAAACTCGCGGACTGGGCTGTCCGCGCTCCTTCATGATTTGGTTTCGCGGCGCTTGGAAGCCGAAGCCTCCCGCGCGCGTCCGGCTCTGGCGCCAGATGTTGGCGCTTCCGCATGGCTGGTAGATCAGCCTTTCCGCGCCGCTGGATGTCTTGTTCACCAACTACGATTCAGCCTAATGCCATAGTAGTGAGCATCGGCGTCCATTTGGACACGCCAGCCCTTGTAGGGCCGCGTGAAGATGTAGCTGCTCACTATGCCAATGGCCGCTCCCGCAATTACATCATGGGCGTAATGCTCGCGGGCCTCGACACGACTGTAAGCCACGAAGGACGCCGCAGCATAAGCCGGGATGCCGTACTCCCAACCGTAACGCTTGCGCATGAACTCGGCGGAAGAAAAGGAAATCGAACTATGCGCCGAAGGAAAAGACTCGCTGCCGCCGTTGGGGCGCTTTTCATTGACTGCGTATTTGAGGCTGTAGGTCACTGCCAGGGTCACTCCGGCTGATTCCCCAAATTGCAACGCTCCGGTCCAGTCCCTGTAACCAAGCGTCAGCCCGGCAGCGGTTGCCGGCAAGACGAATTGCAAAACATCGCCTGCCGTCCGGATGTTGTCTGTCGCGTGGCTGGCAAGGTCCCCAATCAATGACAGCAGGAGCGCCGCCAACAATGGCAGGGTTTCGAGAACGCGCAGTTTCATCTCGTTCGACAAACCGAGTTTGCAAATAGGTAAATTGCCCCAGGCACAATGATCTTGTCCAGGCATTTTGCCTCAAACCACTTTAGAGAGAACGCATCACCGTCACCCGAGCGCTCACGTCAATATCACTTGGGGGCGGAAGCAGTGCGTGAGTGAGCTTCCAGTGCCCTCTTCACCACCATTAGCAGTTCGTCGGCAACAAACGGCTTTTGAAGAACCTCGACTGCTCCCATCTTTTGGGCGACGGACAGCATGGGCCCAGCCGTGGCCCTTCCCGACATGGCTATAATGGCGACCTCCGGAGAGCGCCTGCGAAGCTCCATAATCGTTTCCAAGCCTTCCTGGTTGGGCATATAGAGGTCAGTGACTACCAGGTCTGCGGGTTTGGCGTGATACTGCTCCACTCCCTCCTTCCCGTCAGAAGCCAGGGCGACATCGTGGCCGGCGAGTTTGAGCGTTTGCTCAAGCATCGCCCTCATGTCCGGATCATCATCTATAACGAGGATTCGTGCCATCAAGGTTTAGCTTCCTACCACGGGGCTTCGCCGTCAACCCATTTGCAACGTCGCTGGGGGTCAGTCAAACTTCCTGCGCGCTCCGGTGGCAGTGTCGAGATGCGCCCGGCCAGCATTGTTTCCGCAATCTGTGATTGATAATCATTTCCGGACGTGGATACTCCTGGAAAGCGATGAACAAATTCTTCACCCTTTTTGTCATCATTATCTCGCTGGAGACTATCAGATCGGAGGAAATAAAACCGCCGGTTCGTGTCGCCATGATTGGCCTGGTGCACGATCACGCCTATGGCTTTATTCCACTCACGCAAGGACGGCAGGATGCCGAACTGGCAGGCATCGTGGAACCGGACAAGGAATTGGCGGCGCGCTACGCCCGGCGGTTCAACCTCAACAGCAATCTTTTCTATACCAGCCTGGGGGCGCTGCTTGAGAAAACCAATGTTCAAGCAGTCGCCGCCTTCACCAGCACCTTCGATCATCGGCGCGTCGTGGGAATGTGCGCGCCGCGCCACATTCATGTGATGGTGGAAAAGCCGCTGGCAGTGACCATGGACGAAGGCCGGGCGATTGCGACTGCGGCAAAAGCCGGTGGCATTCAGATCATCGTGAATTATGAGACCACCTGGTATCCGGGCAATCAAGCGGCGTATAAAATGGTGACTGACGAGCATGAAATCGGAGATTTGCGAAAGATAGTAGCACACGACGGGCATCGCGGGCCAAGGGAAATCGGCTGCTCCGAGACCTTCCTCAAATGGCTGACCGATCCCGAGTTGAACGGCGGGGGCGCATTGCCGGATTTCGGCTGTTATGGCGCCGATCTTATGACCTGGCTGATGGCAGGGCAGCGGCCCACTTCGGTCTTTGCGGTGACTCAGCATATCAAGCCCGAGATATACCCCAAAGTTGAGGACGAAGCGACAGTGCTGCTCACCTACCCGAAAGCGCAAGGGATCATCCAGGCGTCATGGAACTGGCCATTTGACCGGAAGGACATTGAAATCTACGGTGCCTCAGGTTATGTGATCGTGGCGAGCAAGGATTCGCTGCGCGTCCGCAAAGGCGGCGAGGCAGCCGAACGCAAAGTCTCCATTCCGCCCGCGTCCGGTCCGCCTAACGATCAACTCGCCTACCTCGCTTCCGTCGTGCGCGGAGAAATTCAGCCCTCCGGTCCATCATCCCTCGGAGTGAACCTGATCGTCACCGAAATACTTGACGCCGCCCGCGAGTCGGCACGGACCGGAAAGCGGATTGATCTGCCTCCGAATCCGCCTTTTTAGCCGATCTGGTCTGCTCACTCCCTCCGCTGATCATAGCTCCATTGTAGCCTCACACAAAGAAAAAGCGGCTTCTGAACTAGGGACAATGCATCAGCAAAGGACTTAGCGTTACCCACATCTCGGGTAAGAAATCACCCGAATCCCGAAGGGATTCCGCAACCAAGCCCAGGGTTGCGAGGAACGAGCTACCCTGGGTTTGTCTCGGCAGGACGAGCCAACCCCATCGGCAGAGATTTTTAAGAGGAAGATAATTTAACAGATGCGCCGCGGCCACATCGGCTAGGTTTTTGGTTTGGGCCAGATGTGTATTATTAAATGTGGCGGTATTTGATCCACACTAACCTGCCTATGCTTGACAACATAGGAATATTACTGTGTAAAGTGATTCCTCTTTCGATGTTAACGTCAACATTACCGCCATATTCTATTTGACGCACAGCCTTTGCACGCTTACTCTCTTTCCATGAATATTTCTCTCTCCAAAACACAGCTCCGCTTCACTGGCCCGGGCGGCTCCCTCCTGGTCCCCAATGACGACGAGGTCTGCCGCCGCCTGGCCATGCTTATCGAAGGCGAGTGCGAGGGTCTGGGCCCTTCCCAGGCCGCCCAAAAATACGACTTCACTCGCCAACGCTATTACCAAATCCTGGCCGCCTTCTATGAAAAAGGCGCCGAGGGCTTGCTGCTGCAAAGCCCGGGACCCAAGACCGATTACCGCCGCACCGACCAGGTTGTCCGTCTGGTTATCCGCTGTCGCTTCCTCGATCCAGATTCTTCCCCCGAAGTCATCGCTCAAAAAATCCGCCAGCAGAGTCATCCCATCAGCCAGCGCAGCGTCGAACGAATCATCGCCGATTACGGCCTGCAAAAAAAAACTCTACACCCTTAATCCCGCCAACCCGCCCCAGTTTGTTCAGGCCCAGCGCAGTCGCAAAAAGCAGCGTTCTTTGCCAGCCGATCCCAAAAGCCTGGAGCGGCAGGTCCGCCAGGCGTTGGCCGACAAAATTTCGGGCAATCAAATCGGCATCTGGCTGCTGCTGCCCGAACACTTACGCCTGGGTACTTGGGATCTCATGCGCTCTTGGTCGGGTCTGTCTCCCGATCGGGTCGAGCCGCGCTTGGCCCTGCACCTGGTCAACGAAGCGGCCATGTGTCTGTGCTCCTACCGCACACAACGCACGCTTTCCCAGAAAGGTTTTGAGCTGGCCAACGGTCTGCCCTTCGTCCCCACCGACTCGGCCATCCACGACCTCCTGGCCAGCCACACTGTCCAAGAGGCCCAACAACTCCAAATTGCCTTGGGCAAATTGCGTCGCGCGGGAGGACATTTCGCCGGCACTCTCCTGGCGCTGGATCCCCACCGGATGACCAGCTACAGCAAGCGTCTGATGCGGCGCCATCGCTTCAGCTCCCAAGAAAAGCCAGCCAAAATGGCCCAGACCTTTTTCCTGCTGGATTGTCACACCGGCCAGCCGATCTGTTTTAGCCTCAGTTCTTCGGCGCAATCGGTGGCGCAGGCCAGCCCCGAACTGTTGCACCTGGCAGCCGAAATCCTGCGGGCTTCTCCGGCAGCGACAGACAAGCCCTTGATCCTCGCCGACAAGGAACACTATTGCCAGGAACTCTTCTCCACCGTGCGCCAGGAGAGGCTCTTCGACTTGCTCTGCGCTGTGCCGACTTATCCCAATTCGCTCCAACGCTGGAACGAAGTTGCCGCTGCTGCCTTTATCGAGCACTGGCCCGGCTACGCCACGGCCATTGAACCTTACCATTTCAAGGCCGAACCCGACGCCCTTTACCACGAATACGTTCAGCGCAGCGGCGCACGCCAGCAAGATTACCATTACCAGGGATTTTTAAGCACGGCCCAACTCTCGCAAGTCCCCGCTTTGACCAAGGACTATCCGCAACGCTGGCATGTCGAGGAGTTCTTCAAATTCAATCAGGCCTTGGGCTGGCACCGTGCCGGAACACTCAACCTGAATGTTCGCTACGGTCATCTGACGATGGTATTGGTAGCCCAAGCCGCCATTCACCAGCTGCGACAACACTTGGGATTGCCTTTCGCGCAGTGGGATGCAACTCATCTGGCCCGCAATCTCTTTGAGGGCCTGGAAGGGGACGTCCGCGTTGAAAAGCAAACGATCGTCGTGACGTTGTACAATCCGCCCAACGCGTCACTGTTGCAGAGTCATTATGAACACTTGCCGGAAAAACTAGCGCGGGAAGGGGTCAATCCCGAAATCCCCTGGCTCTACAATTTCAAACTCGACTTCCGCTTTAAATGATCGGTCGACCCGGTCAGGTCGAAAACCGTCAAATTATCTCCCTCTTAAAAATCTCTGC
>WNFJ01711220.1_pt2 | contig 10910 bp, 12 predicted proteins | sample 5400461 | NCBI WGS metagenome assembly WNFJ01 (sample SAMN13153349, study PRJNA577476) | soil metagenome | isolation source: 115 cm saprolite on Douglas fir-dominated hillslope | place: USA:California | collected 2013-09-17 | reverse complement strand
TACGGCGTGCTGATGCTCGTCTCCACCCGCCGCAACGTCTGGAGCGAGCTCGAGCATATGTCCGCGCGGGAGCGGATTGAGCGATGGTGCGGTAAAAACGTCTATGCCAAGCTATGGAAGCCGCTCTTCGATCTGAAGTTTTTCGAATATGCCGACAATATCTCGGCCTCCTGGATCTGGACGCGGGTGCGGCGGCTCGGGCGCTCGCGGCGATCGTTGATGCAGGAGGAGCTGGGCTACATCGTCGGCGGATCGGAAGCCCTGGTGCGGGCACTGGTGCGGGCGATCGCGCAGCATGGCGGCACCATCAAGCTGAGCGAACCGGTATTGCGGGTCGGGACGGAAAACGGCCGGGTACGCGGCGTCGACACCCAGCATGGCTTCTATGGCGCTGACGCGATTATCACGACGGCGCCGACACCTCTCATCGCGGCGCTTGTTCCCGATCTTCCGTGCGCAAGCAAGGAAGCCTACCAACGAATCGTGAATATCGGCGTCACCTGCGTGGTGCTGAAACTGAAGCGCTCGGTCACGCCGCATTTCTGGGTCAACATCATCGACCCGGCAATGCCGATTCCCGGGATCATCGAATTCTCCAACCTGCGGCCCACCGGCACCGGCGAGGCGGTCGTGTACGTGCCTTACTATATGCCGCTCTCCAATCCGCTGTGGTCCCGCTCCAACGAGAGGTTCGTCGACGAGGCCATACGGTGCATCGGCCGCATCAATCCGGCTGTGGGGCAAGGTGACCTTATCGCCTCGTATGTTGGCCGCCTACGTCACGCGCAACCGGTTTGCCCGCCGGGCTTTGCATCCATGATTCCACCGGTGCAGACGCCGATCGCGGGCCTGCAAATTGCCGACACTTGTTTCTATTATCCGGAAGATCGTGGCATCGCAGAAAGCGTGCGGCTGGGACAACAGATGGCGGAAGCGATTCAGCACGGACAGTGACGGTGGAGAATCAACATGGTTGATGTTCAATCGATCTACCGAGATCGTTTCGGAAAAACCGGCCTAGAAAAGCGAGATCGGGTCTGGAAAGTGCTCTGTGATGCATATTTCTCGAAGATCGTCCCGCCGGATTCGATCGTGCTTGACGTCGCCTGCGGCTACGGAGAGTTTATCAACAATATCAAGGCAGCCAAGAAATACGCAATCGACTTGAACGCAGATTCACCCAAGCACTTGCAACAAGGGATAATTTTCAAGAATTCGATTGCCACCGACCTGTCCTTTGTCGATCCAGGTGGAATCGACGTAGCCTTCACATCAAACTTCCTTGAGCACCTTAAGGATAAGGCCGAATGCGATAAGTTTCTCAAGAGCGTTTTGACCGTGCTTCGACCCGGCGGGCGGTTCATCATCCTTGGTCCGAACATCCGCTACGCCTATCGAGAGTACTGGGACTACTACGACCATTATTTGCCCCTCTCGCACCTGTCGCTGGTGGAGGGGTTGATGATGAATGGATACGAAATCGTCAGTGTTATCGATCGTTTCTTGCCCTATACCATGAATAACAGCGCGCCTACTCATGATTTGTTAATCCGGGCTTATCTCGCGATTCCGCTGGCATGGCGGCTGTTCGGAAAGCAATTCCTGGTCACTGCACAGAGACCAGCGCATTGACCTCAAAAGACCTGATACTCGGCGATTGTCAGCCCCGACATCAAAGGTGCAGTGCGAACGTGAGCCTTTCAGAACCAGAGAAGACGGCGCCGGCTGGATCGGTGTCGCTGTTGGCGCGCATCGCGAGCGGTGATTATGTCCCCTGGCTCGTGTTTTGCGTGGCCCTTTGTCAATTCATGTTCTTCACATGGCGGACCCTTGACCAGCCTATCGTTGATATGTGGGGCTTTCGTCTCGCGCAGACGGCGATCAGCGTGCCGTACATGTTGCACCAAGGGGCGTGGCTGGCCAATGTCGTCCCCGTTTTCGGAGAGCCTTGGGTCCTTGCGCAAGAGTTTCCCCTCTATCAGTGGTGCGTGGCGCTGCTGGTATGGGTGACCGGGGCGCCCATCGATGCCTGCGGGAGGCTCGTCAGCGCGTTCTTTGCGGTGGCGGCTCTGTGGCCGGTATTTCTCCTCGCGAAGGCCGCGGGGCTCACGACGACGCGGCGCTTCACCCTGCTTCTAGGTGCGCTGTGGCTGCTGGCCCCCGTGGTCGTGTTCTGGGGCCGATCCTTTCTCATCGAGACGACCACGGTCTTTCTCGGTCTGGGATGGCTCGCCTTCTACGTCCGGTTTCTTACCCGATGTTGCTTGCTTAGTCTTCGGTGTGCTCGCGGCCGCCGTCAAGGTCACAACGTTTTCAGGTTTCATTGTCGTCGGGTTCACTTATACATGTATATACATGTGGAATCGGCGAGATCGCTTTGCCAAGGACCTGTTTCCACTGTTGTTAGCCGCCGGCACCGTGCTTGTTTCCGCGGCGGCATTGATGGTCTGGAGCAGCTACGCGGATAAATTCCTGCTCCAGAATCCATTGGCCGCGGTCTTGCGTGTCTCGAACATGCCGCAGTGGTACTTCGGAACCTGGAGCGATCGTTGGAGCTCTATGCTTTGGGATCTGGCCATTCGTCGGCGCGACCTTCCCGAGGCTCTCGGCAGCGCTTGGTATATCGCCGTCTTCGGCTTGGTCATCTTGGGAATATTGCGAAATCGTTCATTTTGGACAGCCGTTACCCTGATTGTTGGCTATCTCAGCGTGTATATGTTATTTCCGCAATTGCACATATATAACTCATATTATCAAGTTGAGAATGTAATATTGCTTTGTGCAGCCGTGGCGGTTGTAACCGACGGCCTGCTGCGAAGCGGATACTATATTTCAGGGTATCTGATTCTAGGAATAACAGTCGTGAGCCAAGCTTTGAGGTTATACGGCAGCCATTATGGAATTATGCTCAACCGCGATCTGCACAAGCATCCATACTATCTGGCGGGCTTGGCGATCAGAGACGCTACGCCGCCCGACTCGGTGATCGTCGGATTTGGAATGGGATTTGGTGCTGACGTGCCCTACTTCGCGGAGCGACGCGGGATCTTCCTTGCGGCTGAGTGGCCGGTCGCCGCTATCCGTCAAATGCTCTTCGAGCAGCGCGACCGATGGTTTGGCGACCGCAAGCTGGGCGCCGTGGTCGACTGCGCGGTCTTTGACAACCTGCTTATCGGTCCGGACCTCGTGCCCATCCGCGACGCGCTCAAACAAGAGCTATCCGGCAAGACGATCGAGATAACCGGGTCGTTCTACGGCGCCACGGTAAATCCGCCCAAATGCCAGATATTTCTTCCTCACGAGTGACGGGAAAGCATTCTGGCCTAGCTCCGCATCAGGTGCAACCGGGGAAGTCGCGCCGTATATGAAAAAGCCGCCCCTAAGACGTTGCTTTGTTGCTCCGCGGCGGAAATTGCAGCAGGCCTACGAGCTCAACCTTACCAATCCGACCATCATCGACAATCTCGATCTGCTGAATGGGAGCTATCGGTCTTATTGCGTGAACGCCCGGCCAGCCCTGACGATCTGCTCGACGTTGTTTTTACGAGATGTTTATACGTCTTAGGCCATCAAGCCGAGTAGCTTTGATTCAAATTCGGGTGGATAATCGGCTCGGTGGTGGCACGGCTCCAGCGTGAGCCTATGCCTGTCGCGGCTGCTTCGGGCTCGACAGTACAAATCCAGGATATGAACTATGAGGACTCTCCTGTTCCGTTTCACCCAGGATGAATCAGGCGTCACCGCCATCGAATACGGCCTCATCGCCGCATTGATCGCGGTCGTGATCATCGGCGCCGTCACAGTCGTTGGCACGGATCTCTCGGCGGTGTTCAACGTCGTTGGGAATTCACTTAACACCGCCATAGCCCCCTGAGCCGGGGTCTTTGCCTGAACTTCGCACGGCGGAGGGCTTGGCCTTCCGCCGATTTCTTGCAATCAGTCGCGCCAAGCTAGAGCAGATCCCGGTCGATTTGGTTCGGCGCCCGCGCCAACCAACGCCGCCCTTATGACCCGGGCAATCCATCTTCTTCGCAAAAGTCTCTAGGCGAAGCGGGCCGGGTGGGGGTCAAGCAACAAACACCGACTCTGCTGGGACCCCCACCCGGCGCCCGGCGCCTTCGGCGCCACCCTCCCCCACGCGAAGTCGGGTTTACCCGACTTCGCCATTCAAAGTGATCGAAGTCGGATAAATCCGACTTCGATTGGGGAGGGATTCGGCACTGTTGGGTGCGCATTTTCCGCCTTCGCGCTATGCGCCACGCGCTTCGGCGAACTTGAACCCGCCATAGCTCGCCGAGTGTAGGCGGGTCGCGGGGACGAGCGGATGATAGAAAGCGATTCAAATTTGATGTCCTGGTCGCGTCGGAATTGTTGGATGCCCATTTCCCGCCTTCGCGCTGTGCGCTTCGGCGAACTTGAACCCGCCAGAGCTCGCCGAGCGTAGGCGGGTCGCGGGGACGAGCGAATGATAGAAAGCGATTCAAATTTGATGTCCTTGTCGCGTCGGAATTGTTGGATGCCCATTTCCCGCCTTCGCGCTGCGCGCTTCGGCGAACTTGAACCCGCCAGAGCTCGCCGAGCGTAGGCGGGTCGCAGGGACGAGCGGATGATAGAAAGCGATTCAAATTTGTCGAATGTTTTGCGCCAAGCGATCCGGCCTAAGACGATTCAAGCACGGTCTTAGGTCGTCAAGCTGAATGGCTTTGATCTCGGTTCCGGTACATAACAGGTGCAGCGGTTGGTACGCTCCAGCTTGTGCCTTCGATCATGCGTGCCGTGGCTGCTTCGGACTTAACAGTACAAATCTAAGGGATCAGAACCATGAAAAACCTCCTGTTCCGTTTCGCCCAGAATGAATCAGGCGTCACCGCTATCGAGTACGGCCTCATCGCCGCATTGATCGCGGTCGTGATCATCGTCGCCGTCACGACCGTCGGCACGGATCTCAGTAAGGTGTTCAACACCGTTGGTAACTCACTTAACACCGCCATAGCCCCCTGAGCCGGGTCTTTGCCTGAACTTCGCACGGCGGAGGGCTTGGCCCTCCGCCCGTTCTTGCAACCGGTTGCGCCAGGCTGGCGTTCGGGGTGAAGGAGCGAAAATGAACATCTCGGCTCTTGCGGCGACTGCCGCCCTGTTCATCTTCGCATTCACCATGGTCTGCGCCGGCGTTACCGACCTCGCGACCTACAAGATCCGGAACAGCCTGGTGCTGCTATTTCTTCTCGCCTATGCGGTGCTGGCGCCGTTCGCCGGATTCACCGCCTACGAGATCGGGCGGAGCGCTGCCGTCGCCGCCGGAGTTCTCGTCACCGGTTTCGTGCTCTTTGCGCGCGGATGGGTCGGCGGCGGAGACGCCAAGCTCGCGGCTGTGACGGCCCTGTGGGTCGGCGCGGAGTACACCCCCGCCTATCTCATCTGCATGACGCTGCTCGGCGGCGCGTTCACTTTGGCTATCTTGCTGTTCCGCGTGCTGGCGCTGCCGGCTTGCTTGCAGAACACATCTTGGATCGCCCGGCTGCACTCTCGTGGGTCCAGTGTCCCGTATGGAGTCGCCATGGCCTTGGCCGCGCTGGTCGTGTTTCCGCACACGCGCTGGATGACAGCCGTGCTCTGAACCCGGTTGGCTCTCAAACAAGGGATTTTTGCCGATGTTGCGCATAGCCATCTTGATCGCCGCTTTGGCCGCCGGCGGCGGCGCCGCCTGGATGGCGGTTGCCTTGCGGGGTGAGCCCGCTGCCGTCGCCACCACCGTCAATCCAGGGCCAGCGGTTCCGTTGCAGGACGTACTCGTCGCCGCTGCCGATCTCGGAGTCTCCAAGAGGCTCGCCAAGGAAAACATGCGCTGGCAATCCTGGCCGGAGACCGCGCTCACGCCTGCCTACATTACCCGGTCGGCACGGCCCGATGCGCTGGAGACCCTGGTGGGCTCGATCGTGCGCAGCCGCATGCTTTCCGGCGAACCCATTCGAGACGCGAATCTGGCTCAACTTAGGTACAGCGTCAAATTCAGCAAAGTCGGCCGCATGGACGTCGTCGACGTATCCGTCGAGAATCCGTAGAATCAGGCGCATCTAAGAAACCAAGAAACCATCGGGGCCGGCCATGGGTGCCGGGACAAGCCATGCTCAGCGAACCGCAATTAGCTCAACAAAGCCGCGCAGAGCTTGCGTCTCCGGTGGTGACAGCCTCGATTCACAAAACGGCGGATCCGCCTGGCGAAAAGTCCGGCGGGCCCGTCGTCGAGACGCTTAGGGTTCCGCGCATCACGCTCCACGTCCACTGCGATTCGCCGGAAATGATCGGCACGATGGAGAAAGCCGTCGCCGACCGGCGGATGTCCCGTGCCCATGCGACCATTCATCCCGGCGGTATCGCCGCGGCGATCGATTTGTACCGGCAGGCAGTGTCGCCAAATCTGCTCGTCATCGAAAGCCGGGCGGCAGTCGCCGAAATCCGGCACGAAAGTGATCTTGATCGGATACGCCAACGACGTCTCCGTGTATCGCCAGCTCCTGGCCCGGGGGGTGAGCGAGTACATCGTGGCGCCGGTCGATCCGCTCTCGATCATCGCCGCCATCTCCCACCTCTATCGGGACGCCGGGACAAGCAAGCTCGGGCGAAGCTTCGCCTTTATAGGGGCGAAGGGTGGCGTCGGCTCGTCGACCATCGCCCACAACGTCGCCTCGACGATCGCGCGGGCTTACGGCCGTGACGTTATTCTGGCGGATCTAGACCTGCCGTTCGGCAGCGCGAGCCTCGGCTTCAATCTGGACCCGACAAAAGGCATCGCAGAAGCGCTCGAGGACGCCAGCCGGCTCGACGACGCACTGCTCGAGCGTCTGCTGAGCAAGTGCGAAGACCATCTCAGCGTGCTGACCGCTCCGGCCACCTTGGTGCAATGCTACGACATTGAGGAGGGCTCCTTCGAGCCGGTAATCAACCTCGCTCAGTCCAACGTTCCGTTTGTGATCCTGGACGTCCCTCATATCTGGACGTCGTGGGTAAAGAGGACGGTACTCGCGGCTGACGAGGTGGTGATCACCGCGGTACCGGACCTCGTCAGTCTGCGGAACGCGAGAAACCTCGTCGATCTCCTGAAGCGGGAGCGTCCAAACGATGCGCCTCCAAAGCTTGTGTTAAACCAGATTGGCGTGCCGAAGCGGTCGGAAATCAAGCCCGACAAGTTCGCCGCTGCGATCCAGATCGAACCGATCGCCTGTATCCCCTTCGAACCGTCGAGTCTAAGCACCGCCGCAAACAGCAGTCAGATGATCGCCGACATAGCGGCGAAGTCGGCGGTTTCCCGGAGCTTTCCCAAGATCGTGCAGGCCATCACCGGATTCACAACCGCGAAAACCAAGAGCCGATTCTGGCGCCGTTGAGGCTTTTGGTCCCGGTCGCGTCGGAAACCGCTGGGTGCCGTTTTCCACCTTCGCGCCAGGCGCTTCGGCGGACGTGAATCCGTTGTAGCTCGCTGAGCGAGCGTAAGCGGGTCAGGGGGGAATGATAGAAATTGATTCAAATTTTTCGAATTTCGCTCTAGGCAATCCGGCCTAAGACGGTTCAAGCACGGTCTTAGGTCATCAAGCTGAATAGTTTTGATTGCGGTTTCGGTACATACCAGGATCAGCGGTTGGCGCGACTCCGGGTTGGACCTTCAACCATGCCTGCCGTGGCTGCTTCGGACTTTAGTGGCTGCTTCGGACTTAAGACTCAACAGTACAAATCGAGGATTGGTACCATGAAAGCTCTCCTGTTCCGTTTCACCCACGATGAATCAGGCGTCACCGCCATCGAATACGGCCTCATCGCCGCATTGATCGCGGTCGTGATTATCACTGCGGTCACAACCGTCGGCACGGATCTCAGGTCCGTGTTCAACACCATTGGCAACTCACTTAACACCGCCATAGCCCCCTGAGCCGGGGTCTTTGCCTGAACTTCGTACGTGGAGGGCTTGCGCCCTCCACTCTCCGCTCTGCGAACCTGCGAGAAGCCTCCTCCGCCCATGGCAGAAAAATCATTAGAGGATGAGCCAAATGTTCGGCAGGAGAAACGGAGTCGACGAAGAGCTGCTTGAGGCCAAGTCGCCGGGGGCTGCTCGACGCCCGGCCGAGGCGCCGAAGACTACGTCACCCAAGGCCAGCTCCTCGAATGCCGGCTCATCCAACGGCGCTGCGGCGACCGAGAACGTCGGTGCCGGCCCGCGTCCCGTCATCAGCCCGACCGCCGCCGCAACCCTTCCGATGGGACCGACGAACACGAATACCATAACATCAAAAAACAGCTGTTTGACGCTCTGATCGACATCATCGACGTCTCCAAGCTGACGAAGATGGATGCCATCCGGGCGCGCCAAGAGATCAGCGACGTCGTCAGCGAGATCGCCACCGTTAAAAAGTTGGTGCTGCCGCCGGGCGAGCAGAGGGTGCTGCTCGAAGATATCTGCAACGACATCCTTGGATACGGGCCGCTGGAGCCGCTCCTCGCCCGTGACGACATCGCCGACATCATGGTGAACGGCAGCAGCCGAATCTTCATCGAAGTCGCCGGCAAGGTCCAGCAGACGGACATCCGCTTCCGCGACAACGCGCAGCTGCTCAACGTGTGCCAGCGAATAGTAGGCCAGGTCGGACGTCGCGTCGACGAGTCCTCCCCGATCTGCGATGCGCGGCTCCCGGATGGCTCGCGCGTCAACGTGATCGTGTCACCGCTCGCGATCGACGGCGCCGCGCTCACCATCCGCAAGTTCAAGAAGGACAAGCTCACTCTCGATCAACTCGTCAAGTTCGGCGCGATCTCGCCCGAGGGCGCGGATATCATCAAGATCATCGGCCGGGTGCGCTGCAACGTCGTGATCTCGGGCGGCACGGGCTCCGGCAAGACGACCCTGTTGAATTGCGTGACCCGCTACATCGACTCGGACGAACGCATTATCACCTGCGAGGACACGGCCGAGCTGCAGCTCCAGCAGGCGCACACGGTGCGTCTGGAGACCCGTCCGGCGAACCTGGAGGGCGAGGGCGAAATCACCATGCGCGACCTGGTTCGGAATTGCCTGCGCATGCGGCCCGAACGCATCATCGTCGGCGAGGTGCGCGGCCCGGAGGCCTTCGACCTTCTGCAGGCCATGAACACCGGCCATGACGGCTCGATGGGCACGCTGCACGCCAACAATCCACGCGAAGCACTGTCGCGCCTGGAAACGATGATCACCCAGGCCGGATTCGCGCTGCCGGCGAAGACGATTCGAGAGATGATCTGCTCGTCCATTGACGTGATCATCCAAACGCAACGCCTGCGCGACGGTTCCCGCCGCATCACCCACATCACCGAGCTCATGGGCATGGAGGGCGAAGTTCCGATCACGCAGGACATTTTCGTCTACGACATCCTGGGGAGCGACGATTCAGGCAAGATCATCGGCCAACATCGCTCTACGGGGATTGGGCATCCACGTTTCTGGGAGCGCGCTCAATACTATGGCGAGGAGAAGCGGCTCGACGCCGCTCTCGACGCGGCGCCGAGAGCCCCCAAGCCCGACTGAAATCACCAAAGAGCACAATGCACCGGCAAACGAGATAGATCCACACCATGCTGTCGTCCGTCATCTTCCTTCCTCTGACTTTCCTGCTCGGCGCCTGCGGCGTGGGCGGCCTTTTGTTGGCCGTCCTCTATCCGCGGATCACGGCCGGCGCCGCCCTCGATCGGCGGCTGGAGGTCATGGCCGCCGCGGGGACGGTGGCAAACCTCCGCGGGGGCGCAACCGACGACAGCCGGCGAAAGCGCGCTTTGGAAGTGACCCTGCGTGAAGCCGAGGAGAAACTGAAGTCCAAGGCGGATAAGCGCTTCAAACCGTCGCTCGTGCTGCGAATGCGGCAGGGCAATATTAGATGGAGCAAGAAGACCTATTACTTGATCTGCGTCGGCACCGGGATCGTTGCATTTCTCTTGTTCCTGAGCGTGGCAGGGCTCGGCATGCTTCCGGCGGTCGGGTTCGGCGTAGCCGCAGGCTTGCTGCTTCCCGATTGGTACGTGAAATTCACGCGAACTCGCCGGTTCAAGCGTTTCTCGGCCGAATTCCCCAACGCCATCGATGTCATCGTGCGTGGCATCAAATCGGGTCTACCGCTGGGCGACTGCTTGAAGATCATCGCCGCGGACACGCAGGAGCCCGTGAAAAGCGAGTTCAAGACCCTCATCGAGGATAACTCGTTGGGGATGCCTTTGGATGAGGCTGTTCAGCGCTTGCCCAACCGCATACCGCTTTCGGAAGCCAGCTTCTTCGCCATCGTGATCGCCATCCAGAGCCGCACCGGCGGGAGCCTGTCGGAAGCCCTGGGAAACTTATCAAGGGTGCTGCGCGAACGCAAAAAGATGGAGCAGAAGATCAAAGCCATGAGCGGAGAGGCCAAGGCTTCCGCCGGCATCATCGGAGCGCTACCGCTCGTTGTCGTCGGGCTCTTGTACGCGACCAGCCCCGAATACATCTCGCTTATCTTCACCACTCAGACCGGCCACATCGTCCTCGTGGCGTGCGGCCTCTTGATGCTGGGCGGGTGCCTGGTGATGCGCAAGATGATCAACTTCGATTTTTGAGGCGGCCGATGCGCGCGATAATCGCAAATACCGATCTCATCGTTGCCTGCATGGCGGCGATATCGGTCTTTTTCGCCAGCATCGTGGTCTCGTGGCCCTATCTCGTGACGGACCGCCTTGGGGAGCGCATGCGCCAGGTGGCGGGCGAGCGCGAGGCGATTCGAATTCGCGAACGCGGCAAGCTCATGGCCGGCCAGCACTCGATACTGGGGGAGGAGCCGAAGAAAATCTTCAAAGACATCTTCGATCGCTTGAACCTCGCCAAGCACGCCGAGGACGGCGATATGGTGCAGGCCCTGCGTATGGGC
>WNFJ01563889.1_pt1 | contig 10910 bp, 5 predicted proteins | sample 5400461 | NCBI WGS metagenome assembly WNFJ01 (sample SAMN13153349, study PRJNA577476) | soil metagenome | isolation source: 115 cm saprolite on Douglas fir-dominated hillslope | place: USA:California | collected 2013-09-17 | reverse complement strand
TTTCGCGAAATATATTCGCTCGCACCTCGACGCCTATCTTTCGGCGACGCAGCTCGGCGTGACCGTGGCCAGTCTCGCGCTCGGCTGGCTCGGCGAAGAATTTCTCGCCCATCTGCTCGAGCCGTTCTTTGCGCTGGCCAACATTCAGTCGCATGTGTTTGTCACCTCGGTTTCCGTCACGCTCGCGTTCAGCGGGATCACCTTCATGCACATCGTGTTCGGAGAGCTGGCGCCCAAATACACCGCGATCGCGAATCCGCTGGCGGTTTCGCTGCGATTGGTCAGGCCATTGGGCGCATTTTATTTCCTGTTCAAGCCGGCGATCTGGTTACTCCACAAATCTTCCAATCTGCTTTTGAGAGGCATGCTTCGGATGAAACCGATTCCGGGCACCGAGCTGGCCCACAGCGAAGAAGAGTTGCGTCTCATTCTCGAGCAAAGCGAAAAATCGAAAGACGTTTCGCCGCTGGGCCGCAAGCTCGTGCTCAACGTGCTCGATCTGCGTGAGCGCGTGGTCCGCGATATCATGACACCACGCGGCGAAGTGGTTTATCTCGATATCAAGGACGATTTCGAGAAGAACGTGAAAAAGGCGCTTGCATCGCGGCACACGCGCTTTCCGCTCTGCCGTGAAAATCTCGATAACACGGTCGGCCTCATTCACATCAAGGAACTGGTTCCGATGATGCGCGATTCCCAGCCCGATCTGATGAAGATCAAGCGCGAATTGATTCCGGTTCCGGAGATGATGCAGCTGGAGAAATTACTGACTCTTTTTCTGAGCAAACACGCGCACGTCGCCGTCGTGGTCGATGAGTACGGCGGCACTGTCGGAATGGTCACGCTGGAGGACGTGCTCGAGGAATTAGTCGGCGACATCCAGGACGAATTCGACACGGACAAGGAAGAATTCAAAAAGATCAACGCCGATGAATTTACGGTGGACGGCACGCTCGGGCTCTATGAGTTGAACGATCTCGCCAAGCTCGAACTGGAAAATCCGGACGTGAGCACTGTCGGCGGCTACGTGACGCACCTGCTCGGGCATCTGCCGAAACAAGGCGAGCAAGTAAAGATCGACAACTACTGCGTGACTGTGACCCAGGCCGACAGTCGCCGCATTCGCCAGCTGCATTTTCAGAAGCTGAAGGAAGCGCAACCGGCCCCGGCAGGAACCAAACCGGACGCCGCGCTTTAATCTTTCCTGTGGTGGCAGCCGTCCCCAGCTGCTTTGTTTGAGATTGCAGGCGAGACGCCTGCCTCCACAGTTCACATCGCCAAGATGCAACTCGTCCTCGAAACTGAAGTCACCTGTCCGCATTGCGGCGAAGTTTTTCCGTTGCAGATCGACACTTCGCAATCCGAACAATCGCTGATCGAAGATTGCAGCGTTTGCTGTCGGCCAATCAATCTGACGGTTCGGTGCCAGCCTGGCGTCGTGGTCGATCTTGTTTACGCCGAATGAAACGGTAACTTGCCGAGTCATGCAGAATCAGCTTTCGACCAGGGATGGTTGGCGAGTCGATCGCACATCGCCGAGTCTGCCGGAATCGCATCGGACGATTGCGATCGCTCCGGGCGCGGGTTTCTGGCGAAAACTGCTGGCGTTTTCAGGGCCTGGTTATCTGGTGGCGGTCGGTTACATGGACCCGGGAAACTGGGCGACCGATTTAGCGGGCGGATCGGGATTCGGTTACACGCTGCTGAGCGTCATTCTACTTTCGAATTTGATGGCGATCCTGTTGCAAGCGCTTTGCGCGCGGCTCGGTATCGCCACCCAACGCGATCTGGCGCAGGCGTGCCACGATCATTACTCGCAGCCGGTTTCATTCGCGCTCTGGATAATTTGCGAGCTGGCGATTTGCGCCTGCGATTTGGCCGAAGTGATCGGTTCGGCCATCGCCTTAAATTTGCTTTTCAAAATCCCGCTCGTCATTGGCGTTTGCATCACGGCCCTCGATGTGTTGGCCGTGCTCTATTTGCAAAACAAAGGCTTCCGCTACATCGAAGCGCTCGTTGTTGTCCTGATCCTGACGATAGGCGGCTGTTTCTTGTTTGAGGTTATTTTCTCGAAACCTGAGCTTCGGGCCGTCTTAGGCGGTTTGGCGCCGCATGCTGAAATCATCCGCAATCGCGACATGCTTTACATCGCTATCGGCATTTTGGGCGCAACCGTGATGCCGCATAATCTTTATCTTCACTCCTCGGTGGTGCAGACGCGCAATTACGAGCAGTCCTCGGCCGGTAAATCCGAGGCGATCAAATTTGCCACGATCGACTCGAGCGTGGCGCTCATGTTCGCCTTGTTCATTAACGCGGCGATTCTGATTGTGGCCGCGGCGACTTTTCATTCGCACGGCCAGCACGATGTCGCCGAAATCCAGGACGCGTATAAACTTCTTTCCCCAACGCTCGGAGTCCCGATCGCGAGCGCGCTCTTCGCCTTCGCTCTTCTTGCCTCCGGCCAAAACTCGACCCTGACCGGAACGCTGGCCGGCCAGATCGTGATGGAAGGTTTTCTCAACATCCGGTTGCGTCCGTGGCTGCGACGTTTGATTACGCGGCTCATTGCGATCGTGCCCGCCGTTTTCACCGCCGCCCTTTTCGGAACGAGCGGCACCGCGAAATTACTTTTGCTCAGTCAAGTCATTCTCAGTCTCCAGCTTTCCTTTGCCGTGATCCCGCTGGTCCTGTTCACGAGCGATCGCCGGAAAATGGGCCAGTTCGTTTCACCCCGCTGGTTGCAAATGTTGGCCTGGCTAACGACTGCCCTGATCGTTTTGCTGAACGGAAAATACTTGTGTGATTGGGCCGGAATCACCGCCTGGGTCGGACGCGCATTTTAAGAAAAATCGAAACCCGAATGACGAAGCCCGAAGGAATGATCGAATGCCGAAGCTCGAAATAATCATGAAAACGCGTTTAGCTATTTCGGACACGGTGGATTCGAATTTATTTCGTCATTCGTCATTCGTCATTCGTCATTTCTAACCCATGTATCACAAAATTCTCGTCGCTCTCGAAAACAGTCGTGCCGATCAAACGCTTCTCCCGCATATTGCCGAGCTCGCGAGTTTGCATCACTCGGAATTATTGCTCGTCCACGTCGCTGACGGTTACGTCGCCAGAAATTACAACCAGTTGAATCTGGCTGAGTCGCAGGAGATGAAAGACGATCGCGCCTATCTGGAAAACTCCGCTGAGACGTTGCGGAAGCGGGGTTTGACCGTGGACACGTTTCTGGCGCTGGGCGATCCGGCCCAGGGAATTGTGAAAGCGGCCGAAGATCGACAATGCGATTTGATCGCGATGACTGCACACGGCCATCGGCTTCTTGGCGATTTGCTCCACGGGAGCACGATCAACGAAGTGCGGCACCGGGCGCAGGTGCCGGTGCTGCTCGTGCGCGCGGGGAAATGAAATCGTCAATGACGAAGCACGAATGTCGAATGCCGAAACAATGACGAATGTCCGAATGACGAAAAAGATTTTCACATCCCGTTTTCAACTTTGGGTTTCGTCATTCATTCGTCATTCGTCATTCGTCATTTGTCATTTCTTTCACGCGCCTCGCGCTAAGCCCGATTACGCCGATTTGGTCGCGTGAAAGTCCTCTTTCTGACCAACGAATATCCGCCGCACATTTATGGCGGCGCCGGTGTGCACGTTGGCTATCTCTCGCGCGAGCTGGCGAAGACGATCGATGTCGATGTTCGCTGCTTCGGCGATCAAAATTTCAAAGAGGGCCGGCTCAAAGTCACGGGCTTTGAGCTCGACACCAGCAGTTTCACTTGTCCGAAGCCGTTGCAGTCGGTCTTCGGGGCTCTTCGCCGCGATATCGATTTCAACACCACCAACATCGACGCCCATCTGGTGCATTGTCACACCTGGTACAGTCATTTCGGCGGCATTCTCGCGAAATTGAATTACGGAATTCCGCTCGTAATCACGACTCACTCGCTCGAGCCGTTGCGGCCATGGAAGCGCGAACAACTCGCCGGTGGTTACGATTTTTCGCTCTGGGTCGAAAAGACCGCGCTCGAAATGGCGGACGCCATCATCGCCGTGTCCGCCGAAACCAAGCGCGACATTGAGCGCCTGTTCGATGTCGATCCAAAGCGCGTGCGAGTCATTCACAACGGCATCGATCCCGACGAATATCACCGCGTCGATTCAACCTCAGCGCTCGACCGACACGGAATCGATTCAAAAGAGCCGTATCTGCTTTTCGTCGGCCGAATCGCGCGACAAAAAGGAATCATTCATCTTGTTCGCGCGATTCCATTCATGGACGCCGATTTTCCGATCGTCCTTTGTGCCGGCGCGCCGGACACGCCTGAGATCGCTGACGAAATGAAAGACGCTCTGGCTGCTGCCCAAAAGAAACGCAAGAACATTTTCTGGATCGAAGAAATGCTCGATCGCCCGGCCGTGATCGAGCTCTACTCCCATGCGGCGGTCTTTTGTTGCCCGTCAATTTATGAGCCGTTTGGCATCATCAATCTCGAAGCGATGGCGTGTGAAACCGCAGTCGTCGCCAGCGCCGTCGGCGGGATTAAAGAAGTGGTGGTCGAGGGCGAGACTGGTTTTCTCGTTCCGCTCGAGCAAATGAAGGAGAGTCCGTTCGAGCCGCGCAATCCCGAAAAATTTTCACGCGATCTCGCCGCGCGAATCAATCAGCTGATGAAAGATCGAGATCTTCGGGAGAAATTCGGCAAGGCCGGCAGGAAGCGCGCTGAAGAAAATTTCAGTTGGAGCGCAATCGCAAAGAAAACGACATCGCTCTACGAATCGCTCGTCAAATAACGGCGTCTATCGGGCGGTGTCCTAATTTGAATTGCGCACGGCAAGATAGGCTGCGCCGCCGATCGCCAAAATCACTGCAACTTCAATCGCCAGCATTGGTGTATTAATGCTTGCAGTAAGCTGCTCGCTCCAGACTGGAGGGGTAAAAAGAAAGCGAAATCCAAGATTTACCGTAAAGCTTGCCGTCTGGAAATGAAACGGCGGGAAAAGCACGGCGAGTAGCAAGGCGGTGGATACGATGATCGCAAGTCGCTGAACCGATGTAAGCCGCTTCCATTTTTGCGTAAGCGGATTCCATTTTTCCCGCACACGGCTCCACAGCTTTTTCCCCATTTCAAATTCAACCATTCGCGCGGCCTTTACTCGCAATCGCCACTTTGAATCTGCAATGCGCTTGTTCGACTAAATCCGATTTCAAATTAGGACACTATCTTTGCCGCGGTCGCACTCGGAATCTTGAACGATTCGATGTGTTGTTTGATTTCGTGAACGAAGCTTGCCGCGGCGGCGCCGTTCAGGACGCGATGGTCGAACGTGAGTGAAAGCGTAATCACTTCCGCGGTTTCCATTCGAAACGATTTCGTGATGAGCGGTGCCGACAAACAGCGTGCCGACTGACGGCGGAACAACAATCGGCGCGCCCGCTTTGACGCCGAAAGCGCCAAGGCTGCTGATCACGACCGGCGCGTTCATCGCATCAACCCGGCCGCCGCGAGTCGCTTCGATTGTTTCGTCATAAATTTTCACAAACTCCGGCCAGCTCTTTCTGTTTGCATCGACAATCACCGCAGTCGCGAGCCGATCGTTCTCTAGCGCGACTGCGACACCGAGATCGAAGTTTTCATTTTCAACGATGCTTTCGTCTTCGAGAATCAAACGCCGGAACGGCGCGTGTTTCTCCATCGCCCGCACCACCGCCCACGCGATCATCACGGAAGGCGAGGGGGCATTCTTGCCATTTTTCTTTTTCGCGGCGTCGCGCGTTTTGCGAATTGAGTCCCAGCGCGCGTCGATTTGCAGATTCGCCGGAATCACGCGCGAAAGTTTGCGGGTGATCGTGGGCGAGAGCGCGGGTTCGACTCCTCTGTGGTGGCGGGCGTCTCGCCTGCCGTCCCTCGATTCAGCAGCCGAGACGGCTGCCTCCACAGTTTTGCCGTCAGGTTTTGCCGCCGAGACGGCGGCCTCTACAGCTTGATCTTCGCCTGTCAGAATCGTTCCCAATTCCTGGCCGATGTCGACGGTGTCGCCCACTTTCGTTTTCCATTCGCCCATTGTTCCCGCGAACGACGATTGGATCGGGTAAACGGCTTTGTCGGTTTCGACTTCGCAAAGATCGTCATCGAGCGCGATCGGATCGCCCGGCTCCTTCAAAAGTGAAACGATTTTCGCGTTCCGGATCCCTTCGCCCATGATCGGGACGGTGATCTTTTGGACATGCTGATTCGTCATGTTGAGTGTTGTAGAGGCGCTTGTGCCAAGCGCCTGTTTACTCAGTTCGGCGTTTGACACAAACGCCGCTACAACGCCTTTGCGCTCTTGCTTTGTTGATACCGAACGCCTGATTGCGGCAACGATTCGATCAACGTCTGGAAGCGCGGCGTATTCGTAGATTGGATTGTAACCAATCATGACGTTCGCTTTGCTAACGAGAACCGGCGGACTGACCATTTCGCTCCAGAGATCGGGTTGCGCGGTGATATGCGAAATAATCATCTGACCGACGCTGCAATTTTCGGTGTCCTCCTGGACAACCACGAGCCGGCCGGTTTTGTGGACCGAGGCCGCAATCGATTCCTTGTCCCACGGCATGATCGATCGCAGATCGAACAACTCGACGCTGATTTCGTTGTCGATCTTCGCCAGCGCTTCGAGCGATTTCTCAACCGTGTTGCCCCATGCAACCAACGTAACGTCGGAACCGTCGCGAAATTTACGGGCCTGACCGAACGGCACGGCGCGGACCGGTTCTTTGGATTCGCGTTCCGCCCAAAACATGTGTTTTGGAATTAGAAAAAGCACTGGATCTTCGCCGTGCATCGCGGTCCAAAGCAAACCGGCGGCGTCCTCCGGTGTGCTCGGAATCACAACGCTCAGTCCGGGATAATGCGCGAACACAGATTCGTTGGCCTGGCTGTGCCATAAACTTCCGCCAGGCAGATAAGCGCCATAGGGAGCGTAAATCACGGCCGGACATTTCCAGTTCCCGAACGAGCGCCAGCGCAAAGTCGAGATGTTGGTGACGAGTTGATTGAATCCCGGATAAATAAAATCGATGAATTGCAATTCGAAGACTGGACGCCGGCCGTAAGCAGCCAGACCGCAAGCGACCCCGAGAATGGTCGATTCCGCCAGCGGCGAATTGAAAACCTGTTTCGGAAATTCGGTGGAAAGTTTCTGTGTTAATCTGAAAACGCCGCCTTTCGGGTCCTCAATGTCTTCGCCAAAAATGACGCGGCGCGGATCTTCCTCGAGTCCGAGACGCAAAGTCTTGTTCACGGTGTCGCCAATCCGATATTTGCCCGCCGGCAAAATCTCCTTGTCGATCTTCGGCCACTCGCCGATCGCGTTTGCTTCGAGCTCTCTCGGCGACGGATCTTCCGCCTTTTCCGCTTCGGCGTACTCGCGGCGGATCCGCTCTTTGATTTCGTTGTCGATCTTCGCGAACTCTTCGGCCGTGAGCGCGCCTTCCGCGATCAATTGTTCCTGCCAGCATTTGACCGGATCGTGTTTTTCGATTTCTGCCAGCTCGGCCGCGCTCCGATAAAGTCTTTGATCGTCCGAGCTGGTGTGACTGGAGAGCCGTTCCATTGTCACCCACCAAAAATGTGGGCCGCCGCCGGCTCGCATTTTTTCGAGGGCGTCCGCTGCACGATCATAAATTCCTTGAACGTCTTCTCCGGCCATCTCCTGCCATTCATTCGGCTCGAGAACTCCGAGCGCGAGCGGATTAATTTTCCGGGTTGGACTGCTGATGCCGTAAGCGTTGTCTTCGACAATGAACAGGACCGGGAGTTTTTTTTCTTTCGCGAAACAAACCGCCTCGAAGAAATCCCCCTGACGCGTGGCGGCATCGCCAACGGTCGTGACCACGACATTTTTTTTGCCGTCCAACTGGATGCCCCAGGCCATTCCGCAACCGGGAAGAAGCTGCGATCCGGTCGGCGTCGGCACGCTCCAAATGTGGCGCTCCAGATCGCTGTAATGCGACGGCATCATACGGCCGCCGCTGCCGGTTTTGCGCTTCGCAAAATATTCGAGCGCCAATTCTCGTGTCGTCACTCCGCGACCGAGCACAAGGCCGCGGTCGCGATAGTAAGGAACGATGTAATCGTCCGGCTCCATTTGAACAGTGATCGCCGCGAGCGCTTCGTGTCCCATTCCGGACACGTGGAAGTGGCCCTTGCCCTGCCGATTCAGATTTTGCTCGCGCAAATCGGCATGCCGGCTCTCGAGCATGATCTCGAGAAGGCGCAGCTTATCTTTTTTGCTCAGCTCCGGCATACGATGTCGATCTAGAGTAATATCTCTTAGCGTAGGTGTGCAACACTACCGGGCGTTTACACGTGGCGTGCAAACATTACGCGGTTACTCGCGTCTCCGCGCTCGCCCCATTCGAGACGCATGGGGCTACAAGGCGAGTCTGCGATGCAGGGGACTTTGCGCTTAGACGTCGGGTAGCTAAGAGGTATTACTCTACAGTGGCACGCGCCCTCCGTGGCGCGGGTGTCTTGCGTGCGAAGCGCGCAAAGTTGGCGCGGCGTGTGCGCCGACCAAAAGACTGCTCTTGTCACCACTAAACGGTGATATTCCGGTGGAGCCCGGGTTCGGCGCAGACGCCGTGCCAATCGCCTTACAACTGCAGTTGCGGCTCGACAATCGCCCGAATTGATTTCGAATAAAAGATTGTCGATGGAAGAGGCGAAAATGAAGCAGGGCAAGGGAGTGATCGAACGGTTCCGGGAATTCCTTCCGTCGTGTAACGCGGTTATTTCGCTGGGCGAGGGGTACACGCCGCTGGTTTTCTCGCCAAAATTGAGCGCGCGGGTTGGGCGTGGGTGCGACGTTTTTGTTAAAAACGAAGGACTCAACCCGACTGGATCGTTCAAGGACCGCGGAATGACCGTCGCCGTTTCAAGAGCAATTGATCGCGGCGTGCGGGCGTTGCTTTGCGCTTCGACCGGAAACACGTCGGCATCGGCGGCGGCTTACGCCGCCCGAGCTGGCATTCCGTGCGCGGTCGTGTTGCCTGCGGGAAAAATCGCCAGCGGAAAATTGATCCAAGCGATCGCGCACGGCGCGAAGATAGTCGCGATTGACGGCAACTTCGATGACGCGCTCCGAATTGTGCGCGAACTCGGCGAAGGAGCGGAATTCACCATTGTGAACTCGATCAACCCTGATCGCATCACCGGGCAAAAAACGGCCGCCTTTGAAATCGTCGACGATCTCAGCGACGCGCCTGATTTTCACCTGCTCCCAGTCGGCAACGCCGGAAACATTACCGCCTATTGGGCCGGTTATCGGGAATATCAGACGCACGGAAGATCGACAAAGTCGCCGGCGATGATTGGTTTTCAGGCGGCCGGCGCGGCGCCGATTTTCCACGACAAGGTGATTTCAAATCCCGAAACAATCGCGTCCGCAATCCGGATCGGCAATCCGGCAAGCTGGAAACAAGCGCGCGCAGCGATGGATGAATCGAAAGGAGATGTCGATGTTGTGACCGACCAGGAAATTCTGGCTGCGCAAAGCTGGCTCGCGCAAAACGAAGGAATTTTCGTCGAACCGGCGAGCGCCGCGTCAATCGCCGGGTTGCTTAATTGGTCGCAGAAATTTCGCGAGCGCTCCCAAATCGTTTGCACGGTGACAGGCCATGGATTGAAAGATCCCGATTCGATTAAGAGCAAGATTGGCAACCTTGAACCAGTCCCGGCCAAGATCGACAATGTGCGGCGCGCGATCGGATTTTAGTTTAGAATCGCGGCGTTTGTCATGGGTCTGATCGTCCAGAAGTACGGTGGCACGTCGGTTGCGAATTCCGAACGCATCCGGAACGTTGCCAAACGAATCGTTGAAACTCAGCGCGAGGATTGTCGCGTGGTCGCGATCATTTCGGCGATGGCCGGTGTGACCGACGAGTTAATCAAGCTCGCGCAGGAAACATCGCCCGATCCGGACAAACGTGAGTTCGACGTTTTGCTCGCAACCGGCGAACGCGCCGCCTGCGCGCTGACAGCAATGGCAGTGAACGCGCTTGGCGCCAAAGCGATTTCGTTGACCGGCGCGGACGCCGGCATTCTGACCGACCGGACGCATACCAACGCGCGGATCGCGAACATCAGTCCAAAACAGATCCAGGAGTTATTGGCTGACGATTACATTGTCATCGTTGCCGGATTCCAAGGTCAGAGCGCCGAGGGCGAAACCACAACGCTCGGCCGCGGCGGTTCGGATTTGACCGCGATCGCGCTTGCCGGAGCGCTCAACGCGGACGCCTGCCAGATCTTTACCGATGTCGATGGTGTTTTCACGTGCGATCCGCGCGTGGTCATGGAGGCAAAGAAACTCGATGAAATCGCCTATGACGAATTGCTCGAGATGGCCGGCGCCGGTTCAAAGGTGATGCAGTCGCGCGCGGTCGAGTTTGCGAAAAAGTTCGGAGTCGAATTTGAAGTCCGCTCGAGCTTGAAGCGCGACGTCGGCACAATCGCGAAAGAGGAGACCGCGAACATGGAAGAGGTGGTTGTCCGCGGCGTCAGCATCGACCGCAAGCAGGCGAAGATCACGATCGATGATGTGCGCGATGAACCCGGGATCGCCGGACAAATCTTTTCCGCGATCGCAAAAGCCAACATCGTCGTGGACATGATCGTGCAGAGCGTCTTGAAAAAGGGCACGACCGATCTTTCGTTCACGATTCACGAGAACGATTTGGAAGCGGCGACGAAATTGCTGAAGCCGATCGTCAAGCAGGTGAAGGCGGCGGGACTAATCACTAGCAGCGGCATGGCGAAGCTGAGCGTGGTGGGAATTGGAATGCGCTCGCATTCGGGCGTGGCTGCGCGGCTCTTCGATTGTCTTGGCAAAGCTGGGATCAACATTCA
>WNFJ01149902.1_pt1 | contig 10910 bp, 5 predicted proteins | sample 5400461 | NCBI WGS metagenome assembly WNFJ01 (sample SAMN13153349, study PRJNA577476) | soil metagenome | isolation source: 115 cm saprolite on Douglas fir-dominated hillslope | place: USA:California | collected 2013-09-17 | reverse complement strand
GGTGGTTTGATAAATAGGCACGGCGCGGGCTCCCGTGTCAGTGTCGGGGCGCTGTCCGGCGTGAAGCGCTTTGGTGGCGAAGCCGAAGGCTCGGTCGGGGGTGGACGGCATCTCTTCAAGGTAGCGCAGGCGCAGGCGATACGGGTCGATGGAAAGGAACGATGGATCACTCTTCCCGAGCGCGCCGAAGGCTTAGCGCTTGAGGACGATTCGCGGAATTCCAGATAGGCTGATATCTCGTTTCCTTGTAAGACATCACCGTCTGGTGGTATGCTCCGTCCCATGCCGTTCGCTCAGATTTTCTTGCGCCCGACCTGTTTGTTGGCGGGGATCGCGGTAGCCATGTGGATGCGAGGAGCGCCCCAAAGCGGGTTGTCGCGGCTCATCCTACGAATCAGTTTACGGGTTTCCTTCGACACCGGTCGGCGGCCGCGTTGGCCGCGGCGAACTTTCCAAGTCCAAAACAATCGAAATCCCTTGCGGTGCCACGCGATGACGGTTTCCGATTTGACGATGCACAGAGCCGAGCGCCATTCGGTCCAGGCTCCACAAAGCCAAGCCCACAAGCACCGGACGAATCGATTCAACTTCGGCTTCTTCACCGAACGTTGCAGCACGCCAAGTTGGTGGCGGAGGGCGATGATCTCAAGCTGCAATGCCGCCCGAGTTCAAAAAACAGACAGCGTGGAGGAGAGCAATGCCGATAACACCGCGGTCGGCTGAAATTGACGGAAAATGCGCACCTCCCACTGTATCAGCCAGATCCCAATTTGCGAGAGGCACAATTGCGTCAACCGAAATCAGGAGACGCGGCTAGAACCGAATGCGCAGACCGAACTCCATCTGGCGCGATTGCATGCCGTTGGCGCTGGTCGCTTGATTGGTGACGACGCCCCAGGTTTGCGGGCTGTCGATGTTCATGCTCGGGTTGGCCGGCTGGAAGTGATTCAGGACGTTCGAGAACTGGATAATCAGCGTGGCGGCGATCCGTTCCGTAGCGCGAATCTCTTTGATAACGGTGGCATCCACGTTCCACGTCGGGAAGCCGCGGATGATACCCGCGCCGCCATCGGTAGTGTCCAGCCCGAGGATGGGGCGTCGGAACTGCGCGCAAATCGCATTGGGATCGGCAAAAAGATTGATGCCGCTGCCGCCGCGCGACGGATTACCGTTTAGGCCGCAGCCGCTGGGCACGGTGACATTGTAGTGCGCCGAATTGCCCCCGGTAAACTTCGTGACGAGGACCGCGTTCTCATTGGCTGTATTGCCATTGCCATAAACCTCGCCGAACGATTGCGCGTTCGAGTTGCTGCCCGTTGTCACACTGATCTCGAGCGGGGCGCCGCTCTGCGCGGTGAAAAGCGGAGCGATGGACCATCCACCGAGCACGCGGCCCAGCACACCCTTCTGGTCCTTGAAGAACGGCAGTTGATACAGCAGCGTCGTGTTGAAGACGAATTTGTAGTCGAACGCCTGCGGCCCGTAAGCGGCGTGCAGGTTCCACGGATCGATGACCGTAGACGAGCTGCCGCTCTGGTTCACGGTCCCGGTGCCCAACGCACGTCCCCACATGCAGTGCGTCGGACCCAGCCGGACCGGCCAATGCACTGGGCAGGGCGGCGTCGATTCCAGCACTGTTTTCCGTATCGGTACCGACGGCATGAGCGCACCCGTACTGGCGCTACCGCCGCCGAACCGAGCAGGGTGCGGCCCAGGGTCCAGCCGGGTGCTGCGTTGAGCGCCGTCCAGAGATTGTAGACCAGCGTGTTCTTGATATTCGACGACTGATTGGATGCCACCGCCGCGCTGCAGCTTGCAAAATTTTTGCAGTACGCGGAGCCCGCGCCGCCGAGCGCCGCTTCGAAGAACGGCTGGGTGGTGACCGGCAGACCGCCCGCCACCTGCTGGTAGAGATTCGCATACGCATTGGCAAAGCTCTGGCCGTTGAGCGTGGTCATGTACGGCACGGCATCGATGTTGATCAGCTCGTACTCGTTTTTAATGGTGCGTCCGATGTAGCCAACTTCGATGACGGTCCGCTGCGAGAGCTGGCGCTGGATGGTGAAGTTGACCGCGTCGGAGCGGTCCGGCTGGAATTTCGAATCGAGCAGCGCACCGTCGCCCGCGGTGGGACTACCGTTGACGCCGGGGAAGTACGGCTGCGGCAGAGTGGGCGGCAGCGCCAGTACGGGCGCGCTCATGCCGTCGGTACCGATACGGAAAACAGTGCTGGAATCGACGCCGCCCTGCCCAGTGCATTGGCCGGTCCGGCTGGGTCCGACGCACTGCATGACCTGTCCGATGCCGACTCCGTTGGCAGGAACTCCGGCCATCCGGATGCCCTGCGTGCGTCCGTAAATCCGCGCGTAGCCCCCGCGCAGCACCGTCTTGCCGCGGCCGAAGATGTGTCCCAGGATGCCGCTATCGAAATTGGGATTCCACGCCGCCGCCACACGCGGACTGACGCCGCCGTAGAAGGGATCAAACGGGTATTTGGGCTTCGAGGGAACGTTCTGGATGGTGGCGAAGGAGACGGTGGGATTGTACACCTGCCCTTTCAGGGCCGCGTCTTTCTTCGAGCCGATGAAGGTATCGTAGCTAAGCGGGGCACCCTTATCGTCGAGGAACACGACCTGCTTGCCGTCGGGGGAGTACGGCGGCATGTCGAGCGCATAGGCCAACCCATACGTCAGCGTCAAGGTGGGCCTGATGTGCCAACTGTCGCTGGCGTAAAGATCGTACTTCGGCAGAATCGAGTGAATGTAAATCGGATCGCCGACCGGATTCAGACTGAGCGTTGGAAGCGTGCGCGTGTACAGGGCCTGAGTTTGCGAAACGAAGCCGAGCGTCTCCGCGTAGAGTTGGTCCCATGTGGTGTTCTGGCTGCTGGGCAGACCGGCGGGCCGGTTGGCGGCTGAGAAGGCGACGCCGGTGCCGTTCGTTATTTGATAGACCAGCGCGGCATCGATGCCGATGCCATTGTCGTTGCGCGTGAAGAAATCGTAGTTGCGCTGATAGGAGCCGCCGAACTGGACCAGGTGATTGCCGCGCAGATAGCTGAGATCGTCGCGCAGCATGGTGTCGTGGCCGTCCCACTGGCGTGAACGGGTGCTCTGTGAATCGACATTGTACGGGATCAGCGCATTGGCGGACTCACCGCCCAATTCCATGGCGCCGCCGAGTCCAGGAAGCTGTGGGGGCGCTCCGTTGACCGACCATTGCCACTGGTTGCGCAGATAGCTGAAGCGGAAATCATTGGTGAGGTTGGGCGTGATGGTGGTGGTCATGCCGGCAACGAGGTATGAGGGCTTCTGCGGACGCGGAGCGCTGGCCGCGGCCTGCCCCAGTGTGCCGCCCGGGAACAGGCCGCCGATATCCACCTGCTGCGACGTCAACTGGTAGTAGCCGTAGTAACGGTAGCTCGCCATGAAGTGCCACTTATCGCCGAAATCGTGATCGATGCGGGCCACTGCGAAATTGGATCGCTGCGGCAGCGCGATCGGGCTGAGATAACCCTGCGTGTTGACCGTGTCGCCGGCCGTGAGATCGTTGGGCAGCGGCATGTACTTGTTCCAGAGCTGCGAGACGAGGGGGTTGATGCCGATGCCGCGCGGGTCGCACGCGCCCCCGCTGCAGGTGGCCGGCTGGTATGTGGTGCCGTTGACTGTGACCGCAGTGGGGTTAATGTTGTAAGGCACAAACTGGCCGGCGGAATTCTGCACCTGAATCACCCCCGCGCGCAGCAAAGCCGACGGCACCAGCCGGCTGATGGTGGTAGAGTTCGGGAAACGGTAGCCTTCGTAGTTGAAGAAGAAGAACGTCTTGCCGCCCAGGAGTTTGGGCAGAAGCGGACCGCCGAGGGAGCCGCCGAAGCGGTTGCGGTGAGACGACGGCAGCGGCGTGTATGCCAGGCCATTCGACGGCGTATGGTTGCTCCGCCACAGATTGGCCGCGCCCACGTTGGTTGCGAAATAGTGCTCATACAGCGCACCGTGAAATTGGCTGGTACCGCGCTTAGTCACCATCTGGATCTGGCTGCCTGCGGCGCCGTTGAAATCCGCGGTCTGGTTGCTGGTGCCTACTTTGAACTCCTCGATGCTCTCGACGGGCGTCGGCACCACGCCGGACGGCGTGCCGCCGGTGGCCGCGCTACCCGCGAAGCCGTTGCTGGGCACGTAGGTCGAGTTGGTGCCCGACATGTCGTCGCTGTTGTTGCCGCCGTCGAGCTGGTAAACGTTCTGGTCGGACGCCGCGCCAGCGACGTTGCCGGTGGGCGCGACGCCTACCTGCAGCACGGAGAGCGCGGAAGCGTCGCGGGCGAGATTCGGCATGTTTTGCAGGGAATCGGCCGAGATGGTCGAACCGATAGTGGCGTTCATCACCTGCAACTCCGCTCCCGCCGCGGCCTTCACTTCCACCGTGGTCGTGATGGAGCCGAGCTGCAGCGCGACATTGAGAGTCAGAGTGAGCCCGACCTCTACCTTTTGCGCGGCCATCCTGGACGTGGAAAAGCCCGGCTTGCTCACCAGAAAGTCATAGGCCGCGGGCGTGACGCTGATGAAGCTGAATCGCCCCGCGTCGTTGGTGAGCGTGGTACGCGCGATGCCGGTCAGCGGATCGGTCAGGCGAATTTCCGCACCGGCCAGGGCCGCGCCCTGCGGATCGGTCACCTGTCCGGACACGGTGCCGGAAGACGCGGATTGCCCTGCTGCCGAAGCCGCGGAGAGCACCAGCAGAAGCGCGAAAACAAGGGTCCAGCACGCGGAAATGGTCCACGTACGCAAACATGTCAGCTCAAGTTGTTGGTTCATGATCCCCTCTCGAATCCCCAAAGGGTAGTGCGGCTGACGTGGCGCCTGTTAGGAGCAATGCTAAGCCAAGCCAGAGCCGAGTGCAAGGAAAAATGCGGCTAAATCGAAGGAACCATGTGAAATGTAAATTCGGCGCGCTTGCGTTTTCGAGGACTGGGGTGTCACGCCTGGCTGTTCCCCGGCAGTACCAGCGCTAGAATGTAGCAATGATTCTTCGCATTGCCTGCCTGTTTCTGGCTGCGCGCTTCGCGATTGCGGCCGTACCGACACCTGAGAGTTATTTCGGCCATCCGATTGGCGCCGATCGCACCGTGATGGATTGGGACAGGGTAGTAAGGTACTTTCAGACGCTGGCGAAGGGCAGCGATCGCATTCGCGTGGATGAGCTGGGAACGACGGCCGACGGGCGGCCGTTCATCGCGGCGACCATCGCGGACGCAGCTACATTGAAGAACCTGGACCATTACCGCCAGATCCAGGAACGCCTCGCCGACCCTCGAAAGACCAGCGAGGCCGAGGCGGAGAAGTTGATCCTCGAGGGGAAAACGGTGGTGCTGATTACGTGCTCGATTCACGCCACCGAGATCGCGTCCACGCACACCGCGGTGGAATATGCGCACCGGCTGATCACGGAAGACTCGCCTCACAATCGCGCCATTCTCAAGGACGTGATTCTGATCCTGGTGCCCTCGCAGAATCCGGACGGCGTCGATATTGTGACGCGCTGGTATCGCAAGACGCTCGGCACACCGTATGAGGGCTCGAACCCGCCGGAGTTGTACCACAAGTACGTGGGCCACGATAACAATCGCGACTGGTACATCTTCTCGCAGCCGGAGACGCGGCTCACGATTTCCAAGCTGCACAACGTGTGGCATCCGGAAATCACGTATGACGTCCACCAGATGGGGGCCAACGGCGCGCGCCTGTTCGTGCCTCCATGGCTGGATCCGGCCGAGCCCAACATCGACGCAATCGTGATGCAGGAGATGAACATGATGGGGACCGCGATGGCCGCCGACCTGACGGCCGCGGGGAAAACCGGCGTGGCGATCCACGGCGTCTATGATTTCTGGACCCCCTCGCGACACTTCATGGCCTTTCACGCGGGACTGCGGCTGCTGACCGAATCGGCAAGCGTGCGCATCGCCACGCCGACCACGATGACGGCGGAACAGATCGGGACCAACGCGCTCGGCTACAACCCGCGCGAGCGCTCGTGGAATTATCTGGAACCGTGGCTCGGCGGGTCTTGGCGGCTGCGCGACATCATCGACTACCAGTTGATCGCCTTCGATTCCTGCCTGTACAACGCAGGGCTGCACCGCACGGAATTGCTGCGGAATTTCTATCGCGTGGGGCAGCGGCAGATCGCGCGGACCGATCCGGCGGCGTTTGTGATCACTTCAGATCAGCGCGACCCGGGCGCGGCACGCAAACTCATCGAGACGCTGCGATTCGGACAAGTGGAAGTTGCGCAAGGCGCCGGTGGCAGCGCCGTGGTCTCGATGCACCAGCCGTACGGCGGGTGGGCGAAGTCGCTGCTGGAGCGGCAGCGCTATCCGGAAGATCGCCTTTACCCCGGAGGGCCGCCGAAACGGCCTTACGACGTGACGGCGAGCACGCTCCCGCTGCTGATGGGTGTGGACGTGAAGACGGTGAAAGACGCGGTGTCGACTTCGGGTGAATGGCGGGCGCCGGCGCCGGCCGCGGGTCCGCTGCTGAAGGCGTCCGACACCGATTCGTGGGTGGCCGTAAATCGCGCGTGGAAGCAGGGGAGCGCTGTGTGGCGCGATCCGGCGAGCGGCGATTTTTCGCTGGCCGCACGTATCGGCTGGAAAGAATTGAAGCGGCCGCGCGTCGCGCTTTACCAGGCATGGACGGCGAACATGGACGAAGGCTGGACGCGCTGGCTGCTGGAAGAACTGGGGTTCGCGTACACCAGCGTGCACAATGCCGACATTCAGGCGGGCGGACTGCACAATAAATTCGATGCGATCGTGATTCCGGATCAACCGGCGAACAGCATCGAGAGTGGCCACCGCGCCGGGACTATGCCGCAGGAGTACACGGGCGGCCTCGGTCCGCAGGGCGCCGAAGCGCTGAAGGAGTTCGCGACTGCAGGCGGCACGCTCATCTTCCTGAACGGCGCGACCGACTACGCGATTTCCCGGCTGGGAATTGCGGCCAAAACGGTGACACCGCTCCGCACGGGCGGGCGGGGCGGCGACCCCGATGTCACAGGCGGCGACCGTGTGGCGGGTTCGAGCGAGTTCTACTCTCCCGGCTCCTTGTTGAATGTGAAGGTGGACGTACGCAGCCCGCTGGCTTATGGCGTTCCCGCGGAGATCGCCATCTGGAGCGAGCAGAGTCCGGCATGGGACACGCAGTTGCCAGTGGTGGCGCGCTATCCCGACAATGGCATTTTGGCATCGGGATGGCTGGTGGGCGAAAAGGTGCTGGCGAACCGGGCGGCGGTGATCGATGCACCGATGGGCAGCGGACGAGCGATCCTCTTCGGCATGCGGCCGCAATATCGCGCGCAGAGCTATCTTACCTTCAAGTTGTTCTTTAACGCGCTGTTGTACCAGTAGGCGCCGGGAAAAGTAAAATTTGAAAAAGAGGGTCGCTGCCGGCGGCGGCGCCATATAATAATCGGGGCCGAGAGTTTCCGTAAACGCTTTCAGTGCCGCTCCTGCGGGCGCGGCAAAACCGAGAACTCGAAAGGTATGGCCGCGGCCAGTGGTCTGTTACTGGCTTTGGTGACGCTGGTGAACCCGCCAGCATTACATGCGCAGGCAGTTTCCATTGCTTCGGTGACGGGTCGTGTGGTAGACGGGCAGGGCGCCCTCGTGACCGGCGCTCAACTCCGGATGACCGGTGTGGATACCGGCGCGGTCTACAATACGGTCACCAACGCGGATGGCATCTACAACTTCCCGAGCCTGCCGATTGGCGCATACACACTGGAGTCCACGGTCCCCGGGTTTCAAACGTCCGCGCAGCGCGGCATTGTTGTCACCATGAAAGTGGGTGCAGTGGCGGAAAGGGTTGAGGTAACCGCCAACGCCGGCCTGGTGCAGACGCAGCAGAATACGATTTCCCAAGTGGTGGATCAGCAGCGGATCGTGGACCTCCCGCTCGATGGCCGCGAGGCGACGCAACTCATTACCATCTCCGGCGCGTCCGTCAACCACAGCGATGGGACCAACACCGGAAGCAAGAGTTTTTTCAGTTCACAATCCATCTCGATTGCGGGCACGCGGGCGACGCCACCTATTACCTGCTGGACGGTGGAGACAATAACGGCAGTTTCACCAACGTCAACCTGCCGTTCCCGTTTCCCGATGCGTCGGCGGAATTTAGTGTGGAGACGAGCATGCTGACCGCGCGCAACGGTCTGCACCCGGGGGGCGTGGTCAATGCGGTGACCAAGTCCGGATCGAACCGGTGGCACGGCGACCTGTTCGAGTTCATCCGCAATGGAGACGTCAACGCAATTAACTATTTTGCGCCGAAGCAGGACAGTCTCAAAAGGAACCAGTTCGGGGGCACGTTGGGAGGCAGAATCATTCGGGACAAGCTGTTCTTCTTCGGTGGCTTTCAACGGTCCGACATCCGCCAGGATCCGTCCTGGAGCACCGCTTTCGTCCCCACTGCCGCGGCGCTCGCCGGGGATTTCAGCGCGCTCGACGGCGCCGGCTGCCAGGCCAAGGGCGTGCCGCGTGTGGTCAACGACCCCACCACCGGTCTGCCGCTGCCGAATTTCCAGATCAGCCCGACCCGCTTCGACCCCGTGTCGGTCGCCCTTGCCAAGTACCTGTCGCAGACGTCGGACCCCTGCGGCAAGGTTTCTTATGTCATTCCGATTCAATCCAATGAAAGCCAAATTGTGGGACGCGTCGATTGGATCATCAATTCCAAGCACTCCTTCTCCGGCCGCTACTTCGTGGATGACTACACGCTCAAGGCGTTCTTCGATCCGCACGACATTCTGGTGACTTCGGTGACGGGAAATGTGGAGCGCGCGACTACTTTCGTTTTAGGCGACACTTACACCCTTAGTCCGTCGACGGTAAACTCCTTCCACGCCACGTTAGGGCGCAGGAGCAACAATCGCGGACCGGCAGCGGACGGTGTGAACATGGCCACACTGGGAGCCACAAACCTCAGCCAGAGCACGCCGAACTTCCTGCAGGTAGCAGTCAGCAATGGCGGATTCGCGGTGGGTTGCGGCACCTGTGCGCTGGGCAGGTTCCCGGTCACCAGTTTCCAATATGCCGACGATGTCGATGTCATGCGCGGCAAACACCAGATTGCGTTCGGAGTGGACTTCCTCAGGACCAGAGAGATCCAGGAGAACCACTATAACGACAACGGAGTCTTCAATTTTTCCGGCCAGTACAGCAACGATCCGCTGCTCGACTTTCTTACCGGCAAAATGAATAACTTCAACCAGAGCGGACAGCAGCTCAACGATCTTCGCCAGAACATCGTCGGGTTGTATGTGCAGGACACCTATCATGCCACCCGCCGCCTGGTGGTCAACCTTGGCCTCCGCTGGGAACCGTTCCTGCCTGAATTCGACCACTACGACAGGGGCAGCAAATTTTCTCGCCCGGCCTTCGATGCGGGCCAGGTGAGCCAGGTCTATGCCAATGCGCCTGCCGGTTCCCTCTTCGCCGGCGACCCCGGGATTACCCATTCCTTCACCGATCGAAGGTTGGCGAACTTCTCTCCCCGGTTGGGCATCGTCTACGACCCGACCGGCAGCGGAAAGACGACCCTGCGCGTGGGCGGAGCCCTTCTCTACGACTCGGTAGGCGCCTTCATTCCGTACCGCATGGTGGCGCAGAATCCGCCCTACGGACCTCAGGTCACGCTCACCAGCGGTCCCTACCAGTTCAGCAATCCATGGGGCAACGTCCCGGGAGGCAACCCGTTTCCGCTCGCGCCGCCGAGCAACAACGTGGCTTTCCCGCTGGCCAATGCGGAGGTGTTTTTGCCGCCGCATCTCCATTCCCCGAGCGTGGGGCAATGGAACTTCAGCGTGCAGCACCGCTTCAGCGACAACTGGGTGTTTACCGTCTCTTACCTGGGCAACAAGACGTCCCATTTGTGGATCGGCAATGAAATCATCCCGGCCGTTTACATTCCCGGCACGTGCGGCAACGCCGCCTGCTCATCCACCGGCAACACCCAATCCCGGCGCGTCCTCTCGCTGGCGAACCCCAAGGCCGGCCAGTATTATTCCACGATGATTGTCGCCGATGACGGCATTAACGCCAACTATAACGGCCTGCTCACTTCGGTTGAGCACCGTTTTGCGCATAACTATACCCTGCTGGCCAATTACACGTGGTCCAAATGCCTGGGCATCGCCCCGATTAATTCTCTCGGCGGCGACGTGTTCCAAAACCCCAACAACGCCCGGGCGGAGTATGGCCCTTGTACGTATGACGTGCCATTTCTTTTTAATTCCAGCATTGCCTATGCGAGCCAGTTCAGGCACGGCGGCCTGCTGTCGCACCTGCTGAGCGACTGGAACGTGGCCCCTCTGGTGCACTACCAGAGCGGCCTGCCGGTAAACCCCACCAGCGGAAAAGACAACTCACTTACGGGCAGCGGCCTTGACCGGCCCAATGTAGTTTCCGGCGCGCAGATGTACACCGGTGCGGCCCATGGCTTGAAATACCAATACGTGAACCCTGGTCTTTACACCCCCAACCCAGTAGGTACGTTTGGGAACGCCGGTCACCTGAGCCTGCGTGGCCCCGGATATTTCGATGTGGACCTAGCGGTGAGCCGGCAATTCAAGCTGCTCGAGCGACTGACGCTCCAGGCACGCGTGGAAGGGTTCAACGTACTGAACCACCCGAACTTCGGGTTGCCGGTCGCCAACATTTCGTCCGCCAACTTCGGGCAAATCACGACCGCGTCCGATCCGCGCATCATGCAAGCATCCATGAAGCTGGTCTTCTGACTCTTCCGCTCTTGCAGGCCGCCTTCGGCGTCGCGGGCCGAGGAGGTGCTTAAAAGGCAACGCGATTCCTTCGCGCTTCGAGTTTCGCGGCGTCGATGCCGGGCACCTTCTTCAGG
>WNFJ01561119.1_pt1 | contig 10911 bp, 10 predicted proteins | sample 5400461 | NCBI WGS metagenome assembly WNFJ01 (sample SAMN13153349, study PRJNA577476) | soil metagenome | isolation source: 115 cm saprolite on Douglas fir-dominated hillslope | place: USA:California | collected 2013-09-17 | reverse complement strand
AACCTGATTGGGAGATTTTATGGGCAAAACAAAAACTAAACCTGCACGCCTTATCGTCGCTGCGAGCGAGCAAGATCCCGACATGCTTTACGCGACGAAGTTTTGGGCGCCCGATCCATTCATTTTCCTTCAGCGCAATGGCAAACGGACACTGGTCTTGAGCGATCTGGAAATCGATCGCGGCCGCAAGCAAGCTGACGCGGATGAATTTGTAATGTTCAGCGAGCTCGAGCGCGAGTTGCAGGGGAAATCGAAAAAGGCGCCGCCGTACGAGAAAGTGTTGGCCCATTTTCTCAAAAAACGAGGCGTGAGATCGGCCACTGTGCCCGCAAATTTTCCGCTTGGTTACGCGGAGGAACTTGCGGCAAACAAAATCCGCGTTCGCGCGACTGACGGATTTTTCTGGCCGGAGCGTGAAGCCAAATCCGACAAAGAGATTGAAATGATGGGACGCGCCTTGCGGATCACAGAAGCTGGACTCAAACGCGCGATTGAAGTGTTGAAAGCGTCGAAACCGGGCTCGGGAAAGCGATTGACCTGGAAGGGGGAAACGCTCACCTCAGAATTGTTGCGGGCAGAAATTGATTCCGCAGTTTTGCGCGCAGGCGGCGTTCCGACCGGCACGATCGTTGCCGGAGGCGATCAGGCTTGCGACCCCCATGAGCGCGGCCATGGTCCGCTGCATGCGGATTCATTGATTATTCTCGACGTTTTCCCGCGCGACGCGAAGACCGGATACTTCGGCGATATGACCCGCACAGTGTTGCGGGGGCGCGCGAGCGAAGCGCAGCGGAAACTTTGGGAAACGGTGAAAGCGGGGCAAGCCCTCGCGTTAAAGAGAGTCAAGGCCGGCGTTGACGGCATGACGATTCACAAAGCCATTCAGGAATTCTTCGCCGGTCGCGGTTTCACGACCGGAGTGCGCAATGGCCGGCGTGTCGGATTCTTCCACGGTACTGGGCACGGGCTCGGTCTGGAAATCCACGAACATCCGCGCCTGCAAAAAGTTGTCCTGAAGGATCGGCAGGTGCTCACAGTGGAACCGGGTCTGTACTATCCCGGCGTGGGCGGCGCGCGTCAGGAAGACGTGGTGGTCGTCACGAAAACAGGTTGCCGAATCCTCTCGCGTTTCCCGAAGCAGTTGGAGATCTAGTTGGAACGCGTTGTCATGGAGGGCCTCGCCAAACGTTTGCATCGTCTTCGGAGAAACCGATCCATCTTCCAAATGAACGAGAAACGCCATTAGGCGTCTAAATCTCCTACCCTGCGAAGTGACAAGTCGCCTCGCCGCGGTAAATTAGTCACCCCACACATGTATCCTTTATTGGGTTTTCTCCTGGGATCCAGCTGCCTGCTGTATATCGGCAGCCCATACGGTTTTGGTTTGGGTTCCAACTGGCTGCTTTACATCGGCGTCCCGTTGATCATTGGAATTTGGGCGCAGATTCGGGTGACCAGCACGTTCAGCCGGTGGAGCAAGGTGCGTGCGAGCGGGAACATCACCGGAGCTGAATGCGCACGCGAAATCCTCCAGGCAGCGCAGATTCGTGACGTTGACGTCGTGGAGACAAACGATTTTTTGGGCGACCACTACGACCCCACCAAGAAGCAGCTGCACCTATCGAGCAACGTTTATAGTACGCCTTCGGTGGCAGCATTGGGCATCGCTGCGCACGAGAGCGGGCACGCGATTCAACACGCCCGCGCGTACGCGCCGCTGAAGGCGCGTATGGCAATTGTGCCGGTGACAATGATCGCGTCACAGATGCTGCCATTTGTCATTATTGGTGGCTTGTTCTTTCGGATTACCGGTCTGATTACGCTGGGCATCTGGTGCTATTTGATTCTGCTAGTGTTCCAATTGATCACCTTACCCGTGGAGTTCGACGCCTCGCGACGCGCAAAGATTATCTTGCGGGAAATGGGGATCATACAACCAGGCGAAGAAGCGGCCGGTGTAAATCGCGTGCTGAACGCCGCCGCGCACTGGGCAATTTGCTCTGGTTGATGTCGATCCGCGACCGGCGCTGATCAATCGCGCGACATAAAAATGGATCACGCCCTCGCTTTACCTGCTCGTCGCATTACCGATTTGTTATCGTCGGGTCTGGAAGCGCGTGGTAAGTCTAAGCGCCAGGCGATGGACCAGCCAAGAAGCGACCCAGACCAGGAATTGGTAAAGCGCACGCAAGCGGGCGAGGCCAGCGCGTTCGACGACCTCGTGGTCAAGTATACGCCGCGTCTTTACGGACTGGTCTACAACATGACCTCCAACCACGAGGACACGAACGACCTTTTACAGGACATTTTCGCCAAAGCCTACAAAGCGATTCGCGGATTCCGCGGCAAATCCTCGTTTTACACCTGGATTCATTCCATTGCCGTGAACATGACCCTGAATTTCCTCAAAAAACGCGGGCGCCGATTTCAACTGAGCCTGGATGATGTGGACGCGAGCATTCAAAACGACAAGGAATTCATGGAAGCCACGGCGACGAGCAGCCCGGTCCGCGAAGCCGACCTTTCAGAGCTGCAGAGAAGATTGAACGAGGCCATGATGAAGTTGTCTGAAGATCACAGAGCAGTCGTCACCATGTTCCATATTCAAGGAATGCCTCACGCCGAAATCAGTAAAATCTTGCGCGTCTCGGAAGGAACGGTACGTTCGAGGCTCTTTTACGCGAATCGGCAGTTGCAAAATTACCTGGACGAATTTCGGAAAAACCCTGTCTCGTAACGACTGTAAAAAATGGACGAGTTTAACGACAACGAAATCGCAAGGCTGCTTCGGTTGAAGCGGCATGAGCAACCGCCACCCGGCTATTTCGAGAATTTCCTCCACGAATACCATCGCCGCCAACGCGATGAATTGCTGCGACAGCCGCTTTGGCGCATTTGCCTGGAACGCGCTCACAATTTCATGTTGCAACTGGATGTGCGATCGCTGGCTTCGTATCCCACTGCCGTTGCCGCAGTGCTTGTTTGCGCAGCTATCTTCTCATTAAAGGTTTATCAACAACCCGAGGCCGCTCGCGTCGCTACCCACAGTCCGCTGACCCTATCGGTGCCGGTGAATGCCGAACAAGAATGGAACCTTGCATCTCCGGTCGCCACGCAGATTTTCAGGACGCAGCCGGTTCGCAGTTTTCGTGAAAGCGCCCAAACTCACCGAGCCGCCCCGCCACGCTACGTGCTCGATAGCGTCCCCGTGAGTTATGAGCCCACTTTCAGGTTCTAGACGCAGCGCGTTCGTCGCGTTCGCGTTCGCTTTCTGTTTAGGCGCGCGCTTGCTTTTCGCCCAGGAGCAATCCGCCGCGGCGATCAGCCGCCAGGTCCGAGAGCTTTTCGAGCAGGCCGCTAAAGCGGTGGTTAAGATTCATGGCGTGGATGAGCACAGCGAGATTTGCGGCACCGGATTTTTCGTTGACCCGACCGGAACACTTTACACGGCGTACACCGTCGGAGGCGAAGCCGGCAATTTCACAGTCGAATTCGGCGGTAGGAAATATCCGGCGCGCCAACTCGTGGCAGACATTCGCAGCGGGACAGCCATCTTGAAAGTGGACGAGACGACGCCCGCCCTGCCAATTGGTAAATCCGAGGAACTGGAATTGGCGACCCCTGTCATATCGATCGGTTATCCGCTGGATTTACCGAAGACACCGAACTTCGGCATGATCGCAGGGTTCGACCGGAAATGTCTCGGACGCTATTTTTCCACCATCCATTTACGGGTGAACGCTCCGACCCAGCGCGGCGAGGCTGGCGCTCCGCTGTTGAACATGAAGGGGGAAGTAGTTGGGATCATCGTTAGCGGTCTCGGAAATAATTCTGCCTGTTACGCTGTGCCGATCGAGGCCGCGGAGAAAATTCGTAGCGACTTTGTTCGTTTCGGCGAGACACGGCACGGCTGGATTGGAGTGAACGATGTTTCGCCCGCGTCGCAACAAGTCGACGGCTCACGAGCGATGGTAACACAGGTCGCCGAGGACGCACCGGCGGCACGCGCCGGGCTTAAGGAAGGCGACCTGCTGCTACAAGTTGGGAAGAAAAAGATAAGCGATCCCGAGGATGTATTCGACGCTTCGTTCTACATCACTGCAGGGGACGCCGTCCCGATCACCGTGATGCGCGGAGATAAAAAAATGACTTTCGAAGTGCAAGCGACAATGCATCCGGCCAGCAAGACCGGTGTGCTGCTCGCCTCTCCCGGCACAATCCCTGGCGTACTCCCCATGTCGCTCGACGAAGACGCGCCACCCTCGCCGTAAGGTAGCGCATGCGTCACGCGTGCTGGTTTCGGTGTCCTCGCCGAAACGATCTCCTGCTCATCCCGATTCGACTACCTCCGCAATCCGCAGCGATGTTCTAAAATATTATTGACACTGCCGGGGTAGATCGGCAGGATTTGCGCCGCGTTAAGTTCCCCCAGGCGTTCCTACCCAGACACTTGGCGTGCTTCCCGCCGGGAAAACCCGCGAACGGGCTCGTTCGCATAAACAAAACCACCTATGCCCAATGATCTCGGGAGAAGTTTCCAAACTTCACCCCGGAGTTTTCGGATAAGCATCAAGAAAGCACCAAACATATGAAAACAATTACCAATTTGTACTGCGTGCTCGCTATCGCCTTCATTCTCAACGCTTCTGTTTTCGCCCCAACGGCCCGAGCCGACTCAATTGTGTTCGATACGTTCGGCCCAGGTAATACGTATTCACAATTAGGTGGTTTCGATGTTGGAAATGTTTTCCCCTACGCAAATCTAGAGGCGGCGGCACAATTTACGGCCGGGGCGAGCGGCAATCTAACGACGGTCGATCTTGGGTTGACGTATGACCAACCTGATGGTTTCGTCGCAACCCCGGTGGATGTCTATCTCGCTGGTTCTTCCGGCTCGCCATTCGATCCTGCCAACGAAACGTTCCTCGGCTCGACTACCCCTATCGGGATTTATGGATTCACAAACAACAGCGTCGTAAGTTTTGCCGTTGCTGGCACTGTTCCAGTAACCATGGGATCGATCTACTGGCTCGTCGTGAAACCATCCACTACAAACGGACTGGATGTTTGGAACACATCGTTAGGCCAGGTTCCGGGCGTGACAAACGAGGCATACACCTTAAACGGTGTCCCTGCGATTGACCAGTACGCCTTTTTGCCAGCGTTTCGCCTTACCGCGCCCATACCTACTCCAGTTTATGCTGCGCAATTGCAGCAACCCATCAACGCCGACAACACAAGCGTATTCAACGTTAGGCGCGGCGTAATTCCCGTGAAGTTCACTTTGAGCTTCAACGGTGTGGTCACCTGTGACTTACCCCAAGCGACCATCGTTGTGACTCGAACCGCAGGAGGGACGGTCGGGCCTATCGACGAATCCACTTATAGTGGTCCCGCCGACACGGGCTCAAATTTCAGGATTGATAGTTGTCAGTACGTGTACAACCTGAGCGCAAGCGCACTTGGAATGGGGACCTATCGCGTAGACATCCTGATTAACGGTCAAGTCGTAGGCAGCGCTACCTTCCAATTGAGGTAGGCTATCAGGTACCGCTGAATCGTGTAAATTTTGTAGGGCGCCTGTGCCAGATGACGATCAGATGGGAGCGGCGTTTCACAGAAACGCCCTACAGTTCTCGCCCCGCCGAAGAGCGCCTCGCTACAACATTTTCCGAAATTCGGCTTCGTCGACGATTCTCACGCCAAGCACTTTCGCCTTATCGAACTTGCTGCCCGGTTCGGCGCCGGCGAGGACGTAATCGGTTTTTTTGCTTACGCTGCCGGTGACGTGACCGCCCAGCGCTTCGATTTTTTCGCTCGCTTCTTCGCGTGTCATCGAGGGCAGCGAGCCGGTCAGAACAAAAGTTTTTCCCGACAGCGGCAGTTCGACTGCTTTTTTCGCCGAGACTTTTTCGCTCTTTGGTTCAATGCCGAGTTCGTTTAATCGCCTTATAATTTTTTTGCCAGTCGGCGACGCGAAGAAATGGAGGACACTCTGCGCGACTACGGGACCGACTTCGGTTACGATACCGTCCTTGCCGGCCTTGCTCTTCGATGGTTTCGCAAATCTCGATTTGATTAACCGGTCGGCGATTTCTTTGGCCGATTTCTTGTCGCCGCGTTTTTCGTGATAGTCCATGACGTCGCGGAGCAATTGCGAATTAGAAACGTCCTGGATCGTGTTATGGAAGCGGGCGAGCTGGGTTGCTGTCGTCTTCCCGACATCAGGAATCGCCAGGGCAAAAAGCCACCGCGAGAGCGGCAAGGTTCGCGCTCGCTCGATTGCGTTGATCGCCTTGGTCGCGTTTTTCTCGCCGAAAACGCGTGGCGCTTCCTCTGTCCCAAGATTCAGTTTCGCGAGTTGCTCGACCTTTAGGTCGAAAAGATCCAGCGGTTCGCGCACGAGGCCGCGCTCAACAAGTTTGTCCGCGACAATTCCGCCGATGCTTTCGATATCGAGCGCGCCGCGTGCGGCGAAGAATTCCACGCGCCGCGTCGTCTGTGCCGGGCAATACAGATTTTCACAGCGCCATGCGACAAATTCAGGATCACGCCCGATGGGACCGCCGCATACAGGACATTTCCCATGAATGTGTTTTGCGAAATCGAACGGCTTCGTGTCTCGTGGCCGCTTCGATTTCATAACTTCAACCACCGCGGGGATGACTTCGCCTGCCTTTTCGATCACGACGGTGTCGCCGATGCGAATGTCTTTGCGCTTGATTTCGTCCTCGTTGTGCAACGTGGCGCGGGCGACTGTGCTCCCGCTCACCAGCACAGGGTCCAGCGCCGCTACAGGCGTGAGGATTCCGGTGCGGCCCACCTGAATAATGATGTCGTTCAAGCGAGTTTCGACGCGTTCCGCCGCGTATTTGTAAGCGATAGCCCATCGCGGTGATTTTGCTGTGAACCCCAGTCGCTCGCGTTGCGCGAGCGCATCGACTTTGATTACCGCGCCGTCCGTTTGATAAGGAAAATTGCGTCGGATGTCATCGAGCTTGCGGATTGCTTGTAAAATCTCGTCAATCGAATCGGCGAGCCACCAATCTTCGTGGGTTGGCAGACCGAGTTTCTTGAACAGTGGAAAAATCTTCGAGTGAAGATCGACGTCTACGCCTTCAACCGCGCCTGTTCCATAAAAAACAATTCCGAGCGGGCGTTGCGCGACCGCTTTTGGATCAAGATGCTTTAGCGAACCGGCTGCTGCATTGCGGGGATTCGCAAACAGCGGAAGACCTGCGGTCTTGCGTTCCCGGTTCAACTTCTCGAAGCCGGCCTTGTCCAGATAAGCTTCGCCGCGGACTTCGAAAACGTCTGGCGCGTCGCCCCGCAACTGATGCGGCACTGAGCGAATTGTTTTGACGTTTTGAGTGATGTCATCGCCGACAAGACCGTCGCCACGCGTCGCGGCATACTTTAGCCGGCCTTTTTCGTACATCACCGACACCGCAACGCCATCCACTTTGGGCTCGATGACGACGGGGATTTTTTCGTCCGGCAACAGGCGCTTGATTCGTTTGTAAAAATTCACCACCTCTTCTTCGGAATAGGTGTTGTCGAGGCTAAGCATCGGCGCGCGGTGCTGGATTTGGGCAAACGCTTGGAGCGGTTTTCCGCCGACGCGTTGCGTTGGCGAATCGGGCGTGAGGAGATCAGGAAACTGCGTTTCGAGATCAACAAGCTCCTTGTAGAGCCGGTCGTATTCGCGGTCGCTGATGACAGGCGCGGCGTCCTGGTAATACAGCCGGTCGTGCTTGCGGATTTCCTCTCGCAATTGCGCGATGTTTTTCTGGGCTTCAGTTTGATCCATCGCTGTTGAGCACGATACGAGCGTGCGAAAGCTCGGCAAAGGTGGAACGCGTTTTCCAATGCCGCAGGCCTGACATTTGCCCTTTCGGCGATTTTTTTGGCATCGTCCCGCTGCGGCGTGCCGATCCACCTTTCACTTTTCTCGAAGAACAGTTATGCATAATCCATCGTGAAACGCGGTGAGCGCATTCTCGGGGTGGAAGGCGGCGGCACGAAAACCGCCTGGGTACTGGTAGAAACGGTAGCCGATACACCCGGCTCGGAATTTCGCATTCTGGAGCAAGGAAAACTGCAGGCCTCGAATTTTCGCCTCACCGCGCCTGAGCGTTTGCGCACGATCTTTGCCGAACTGCCGACGCAAATCGATCGCGCTGGAGTTTTCCTTGCCGGTTGCGGAACACCCGAAGACCGTGACGCGCTCAGACAAATCTGCCTCGAGATTTGGCCAAAAGCGAAAATCGTGACAGGTAGCGACCGCGATTCCGGCCTGGCAGCGGCGCTCGATCATTGCGATGGCATCGTCGTCAACGCCGGAAGTGGATCATCGGTAACCGGCCGTCGCGGCGATAAAATCGAGCGAGCCGGCGGATGGGGCCACATTTTGGGCGACGCCGGCGGCGGTTATTCTCTTTCGGTACAGGCGCTCCGCCTGATTTTGCGCGAACACGATTTGCGTCGCGTCGAGTTGGATTTCACCGCGAAGATCCTGGACGCGCTTTCATTAAACAACTTTGATGAACTGGTTCGCTGGGTGCAAACAGCGGACAAGATGGAAATCGCCATGCTCGCTCCGGTCGTGTTCGAGACCGCTGCCGCGGGCGGCGTGCGAATGATGGAGATCGTAGAAGAAGGTGCAGCCGTGCTATGCGAATACACGGAAGCAGTTGCTGACCGTCTGCACCTGCTAGCACCGAAAGTCATCCTCATCGGTGGGCTTTTCTATCGCGATTCAATTTACACACACGCGTACCGACGCAGGCTGAAGAAAAATCTTCCCGACGTGCGCATAACAACTGCCGAACGCGCGCCTGAACTGGGCGCTGCATGGCTTGCAGCAGAAGCGCAAGATCACGCGGCGTTTCACCAGAAGCCGTCGCAACACGAGATCGATGGTTTGGCCGCCGCATTAACGGAGCAGCGCAATCCACGCTCGGAGAACCTCGAAAAACTCAGCACGCAGGAGCTGGTTCGATTGTTCGTCGAGGAAGAAAAATTCATTCAAGACGCGTTGGGGACTGCCACGACGGATCTCGCCCGCGCAATTGAAACTGTGACGGAATCACTGCGAAACGGTGGCCGCTTATTTTACGTCGGCGCGGGTAGCAGCGGACGCATCGGCGTTCTGGACGCGAGCGAAATTCCCCCCACCTTTGGCGCGCCGACGCACCTTGTGCAGGGAGTGATCGCCGGCGGGGCTACGGCGTTGCATCGGAGTGTGGAAGGCGCGGAAGATGAAGAGAGCGCCGGCGCATTCGCTTTGGATGAGCGGGGTGTGAAGCCCGCCGATGTGGTGATTGGAATCACTGCCAGCGGCCAGACACCTTTTGCGCTCGGCGCGCTCGCCCGAGCGAAGTCGTTAGGCGCAAAAACCATTTTGCTTACCTGTAATCCGTACATGTCCCCTTTAGGGGCAGGCGTGTCGCCTGCAGCGGGAGAAATTGCAGGCGGCACGGCCGCGTCTACAAATATTGATCTGTTAATCACGCTTCCTGTCGGACCGGAAATCCTGGCTGGGTCCACGAGATTGAAAGCCGGTACCGCAACGAAGGTAGCGCTCAACATCATCAGCACCGGCGCGATGATCGGATTGGGGAAAGTGCGAGGCAATCTCATGATCGATCTTCACACCACCAGCACGAAATTGCGCGACCGTGCCGTGCGGATCGTGGCTGAGGTGACCCAACGCGATTACGAATCTGTCCGCGGCTTGCTCGAGGCGAACGACTGGAATTTGCGCGCAGCGCTGGAGAAACCTTAAAATTTCCTGTTTCGCATAAGCGCAACGGAAGTGGCTCGTGCGAAGATAGGTATGTTTAACCGAAAGGAATAACCCTATGCTCTGGACAATAATTGTCGTTCTGCTAGTGCTGTGGCTGCTTGGATTCATCGGTCACTTCGGCGGTGCTCTGATTCATTTGCTGCTCGTCATCGCTGTCGTGGTGCTGATCATGCAGTTGCTCTCAGGACGTCGGTCATTATGACGTCGACGCGATGAAGCCGGCCGGAATTATCGGCATCATTCTTATCGTTATCGGCATCATCGCGTTGGCGTATGGCGGGATCACGTACACCAAGCGCGAAAAGGTGTTGGATCTCGGCCCAATTCAGGCGACTGCTGAAAAGCAAAAAACCATTCCTTTTCCGCCTGTATTGGGCGGGATTTGTTTGGTCTGATCGTGGGGAGCTGGAAAACTTCGTAAGCTGGCGCGGTCTTGGTGCTTTCGTGTGCGCTGTCCTAGTGCATCCGCTTTCGAACAGGGCCAGAGCTGACCTACCCATTTATCCGCTGAGAACTGCGGACGCTACAGTCTTTACCCATCGGCTTTCAGCACCGCGAAAGTTTTGCTGCCTTTGCGGTCGAGATAAAGAAGGACGCCGCGTTTTGGATCGGCTTTGTTGAGCGCGTCGCGGAACGATTGCACGTTCGTGACAGGTTTGCCGTCCACCTCGGTAATCACGTCTTCGCGTTCAATGCCCTGAGCAGCGGCGACGGTGTTATCTTCCACGTCGGTTACGATTATCCCCTGCTGCGATGACAGATGGAGGCGCTCCGCAACATCTTTCGTCAGTTCCTGCACCTGCAATCCAAATTTGCCGACGTCCTGCGGTTTGGGTTCGCTCGGTGGGACGGGTTGATTTGACGCGCGGGTAATCTCGTCTGGCAATTCGCCAGTCTTCACAGAGACCTTTATCGCCTGGCCTTTGCGCCAAACCGTCAGCTCGACGTTCTGACCGACTTTCTTCTTGAAGATTTCGTGCTGCAACTGTGAATCGGACGTGATTGCACTCCCATCGACATGCGTGATCACGTCGAATGGACGCAGGTTGCTCTTTGAGGCCGGCGCATCCGCCTCGATCGTGCGAACCACCACGCCTTTGTCG
>WNFJ01385594.1_pt1 | contig 10913 bp, 7 predicted proteins | sample 5400461 | NCBI WGS metagenome assembly WNFJ01 (sample SAMN13153349, study PRJNA577476) | soil metagenome | isolation source: 115 cm saprolite on Douglas fir-dominated hillslope | place: USA:California | collected 2013-09-17 | reverse complement strand
GACTGAGTGGATTGGTTCACGCACGGCAATGGCCGGTACCATTCTCGGCGCAACCGCGGCAATCGCGGCATGCACGGCCGACATGGGCAAGCCGTCGCAAGGCGGCACGGAGAAGGTCGCCACCGAGAGGAGCGCCATCGCGACGGCTGGATGGGTAGCCACGTGGGGCACTTCTCCGCAGGCTTCAGGCCAGGCATTCTCAGGAAACACGACGCTTCGACAGATTGTCCATGCGAGCATCTCGGGCTCTTCGATGCGGCTGCAGCTGTCGAATGCGTTCGGCAACCAAGCGATCACCATGAAGAACGTTCACGTCGCAAAGCCTACGGACAACGGGGGCTGGACGGTCGACCTCTCCACCGACAAGAAGGTCACGTTCGGTGGGCAGACGTCGGTCACCATCGCGGCGGGGCAGGTCGTTGCGAGCGATGCGGTCAACTATGTGGTGACTGCGCTTCAGGACGTCGCAGTGACTTTCTATCTTCCCAACGCGACCGGGCCTTCGACTTACAACTGGCTCTCGTCGCAGAGCAACTATTCCGTCGGTGGTGACGCGACGGGTGACGCGACCATGCCCTCGGGCACGAGCCAGCAGTGGCAGTACTACTTCTTGATGGGGATGGACGTTCAGAACAGCGCTGCGACGGGGGCGATTGTGACCCTCGGCGCCTCGATCACCAACGGCTACCAGAGTCCGGGCAACACCAACCAGCGCTGGCCCGATGATCTGGCCGTGCGGATCAACAACGCCGGCATGACCGTGGGGGTGCTCAATGCAGGCATCAGCGGCAACGAGCTTTTGGTCGACAACAGTTGGGGGCCGAGCCTGAGCGCGGAACACCGCTTCACCAACGACGTGACCAACCAGAGCGGCGTTCGATGGGTCGTCTTTTCGGACGATCCGATCAACGACATCGGCAACGGCAACTCGAACGGCTCGAGCCTGGTCACCGGCTATCAGCAGATCATCACAGACGCGCACAATGCAGGGTTCAAGATCATCTGTTCGACGCTGACACCGTTCAAGGGCGCGGGCGGATGGTCGACCGCCGGCGAGACGGCGCGCGGGCAGGTCAACTCGTTCGTGCTCGGCAGCGGCAGCGGCTGCGACGCGATCCTCGACCAGGACACCGCGACCCACGATCCGAACAATATCCAGGCCTTCCTCCCGGCGTACGATTCAGGGGACCACCTGCACCCGAACGCTGCGGGCTACCAGGCCATTGCGAACGCCTTCAACCTGTCGATCTTCAACAGCACGACCGAGTCGCCTTACGGCGGAACGGCTTGGGCGGTCCCTGGAGTCGTCGAAGCCGAGAACTATGACCTTGGCGGCGAGGGCCTTGCGTATCACGACAACGAGCCGGCTAACCTCGGCGGCCAGTATCGGTTGAGCGACGGCGTTGACGTCGAGAACTGCGGCGACACAGGCGGCGGTTACGACGTCGGTTGGACGAACAGCGGCGAGTGGATGAAGTATACGGTCAACGTGGCATCCTCGGGCACGTACAACTTCACGGTGCGCGCAGCTTGCCCTAGCGGCGGATGCTCGATGCAAATGGAGGTCGACGGCACCAACGTGACCGGGACGATGTCTCTGGCCACGACCGGAGCCTGGCAGACCTATGCGGACAACACCAAGTCGGGCGTTTCGCTTTCCGCCGGCCAACACGTGATCCGCATTTACGAGCTCTCCGGCGGGTTCAATCTGAACAAGTTCACTGTCTCGCAAGTAGGGGGAAACCCAGCGAGCTGCAAAGCGCTCCACTCGTCGAACCCGTCGGCGGCGAGCGGACAGTACACGATCGATCCCGGGACCGGGGCCGTTTCCGTGTACTGCGACATGGCCTATAACGACGGCACCGGAGCCGGTGGCTGGACCTTGGTCGAATCCATCCAGGCCAACAACTCTCCGAGCAACACCGTGGCGGGAGTGGTAACGCCAGGGACGACGACCGCGATGCCGGTTGCCACCGTCAAGGCGCTCGCCAGCCTCTCGTCGCAGGTGCACATCCGAACGCCAGGTTTGGCCAGTACGAAGTCGATTACGAGCGTGGCAAGCAGCTCGCCAATCGTTCATCTGCGCGCGGGTAACATCCTGAACGATCTGGGCGATTCGCAACAGTACCAGAATTGGACGGGGCCCTATGCGACGGCGGCCTATCTCAACTTCTCGTGCGCGACGACAGGCTACACTTGGCCAAGCGTCTACTGGGCGTGCGGAAACGGTAGCGGGACGACGATTGTCACATCGTGGTCGGAATGGAAGTGGAGCGACAACGCCAAGGAAGCGTTCGAGGTCTACGTGCGCTGACCGGCCGAACGGGCAATCAATGCGCGTCGGCCCAACTCTTTCCCCATCCGACGTCGACCACCAGGGGGACCGCCAGCTTGATCACGTCTCGCATTTGGGCGCGAATTCGCTCCGCGGCTGCCTTCACATCGACCTCGGGTACTTCGAACACGAGCTCATCGTGGACCGTGAGTACCATGCGCTCGCTTTGCCCGGCTTGGCAGCGAGCGATCTCGATCATGGCGAGCTTCAGAATATCGGCCGCAGTTCCTTGAATCGGCGTGTTTCGCGCAACGCGTTCTGCTTCGAGGCGCAGTGCGCGGTTGGCCGAGTGCAGATTCGGCAAGAATCGCCGGCGGCCCAGTAGCGAGCGCACCGCCTCGCCCTGGCGAGCGGCTTCCACCGTTTTCTCCATGAAGCGTGCGACTCCCGCGTACCGGGCGAAGTATGCAGCGATAAACCGGGCCGCCTGCTCGCGCGGGATGCCGAGCTGTTTGGCCAGTGCGCTGTCGCCCATGCCGTAGATGACGCCAAAATTGATCGTCTTCGCCGCGCGTCGCTCGTCCGCCGTGACCTCGCTCTGCGGCTTGTCGAAGACGAGCGCCGCGGTGCGCGCGTGCACGTCGTGGCCGCCTGCAAAGGCATCGACAAGCTCCGGGTCCTGCGACAGATGCGCGAGGACGCGAAGCTCGATCTGCGAATAGTCCGCGCTCAGGATGACGTGGCCCGGCGGCGCGACGAAAGCGGCGCGAATCTCCCTGCCAAGCTCGCTCCTGATTGGAATGTTCTGCAGGTTTGGATCGCTCGAAGAAAGGCGCCCGGTCGCTGCGACGGCCTGATCGAAGCGCGTATGGATCCGACCGGTGTTCGCGTCGACGTATCTCGGGAGAGCGTCGATGTACGTACCCTTGAGCTTGTCGATCTCACGGAATTCGAGAACGCGCGCGGGCAGCGCATGCCGCTCGGCGAGCGCCTCGAGCACGTCGGCGTCGGTGGATCGTCCTCCTTTTGGCGTGCGCTTGACGACGGGCAATTTGAGCTCGTCAAAGAGAATCTTCTCGAGCTGATCACGGGAGCGAAGCACAAAGTCGTGTCCGACGATCCTTTTGCAGTCGTCCTCCAAGTCCCGCAGGCGCTTCACGAGGTCGCGCCCGAGTTTCTCGAGCGCTGCGTGATCGACGAGCACGCCGTACATTTCCATGGCGGAAAGCACCCGCTCGAGCGGCATTTCGACATCGCGCATCAACTTGTCGAGACCCTCGGCGGCAAGTCGCGGCTCGAGGCTCTCTCGCAGCGAGAGCGCTAGGTCGGCATCGGCCGCGGCGAACGCAGCGGCGTGCTTCACGTCCAATTCGTCAAACACGGGCTGTGGGCCGCGGCCTTTCACTGCGACGTCCTGGTAGCGTGCCATAGCGACGCCGAGCTCTCGTCGTGCCAGTTCCTTGATTCCGTTCGGACTCTCGGGATCGAGCAGGTATGCCGCCAGAAGCGTGTCGAAAGCCGGGCCCTCGAGAGGCGCGCCGGCACGCGACAGCGCAACCGACGTTCGCTTCAGATCATGGCCCACCTTGGTCACGCCAGCGTCGGCCATCAGCGGAGCGATGACCGCGCGCACGCGCTGCCAATCGAGTTGCGCCGGGCACCCGAGATACCGATGCCGGAGCGGAACATAGTGGCCGCGCCCCGGTTCGTTGGCCAGCGAGAGACCCACGATCTCTGCCTGCATCGCGCCGGGACCCGAGATTTCCACGGCCACTCCGACCTGCGCTGCTTTCCGTGCGCCGGCAACGATTCGTTCCAGGGCCTCGATCTGGACCACCGCGTCGTAGCTGCGTTCGGCAATCGCCGCCTCGTCTTGGTTCTTGGTCTGCGCCGCTTCTCGCGCGACATCCGACAATGCCTCGAGCTGGCCAAGCTGGCGGTTGAACTCGAGCTCCGTATAGAGGCGCCGGAGCTCTGCAATGTCTGCCCCTCCCCAGAGCAAGCGGTCGACGCTCCACTCGATGGGCGCAGTAGCATCCAGGGTAACGAGCTTCTGCGAAACGCGAGCGTCCGCCTCGTGCTCGCGCAGGCTCTCGCGCAGTTTGGGCTTCGTTACGGTTCCGAGCTCGCGGTAAATGCCGTCGAGCGATCCAAATTGAGCCAAGAGGTCAGATGCGGTCTTCGGCCCGACACCCGGCACGCCTGGCACGTTGTCGCTGGTGTCTCCCGTAAGCGCGAGGAAATCGCGCACGAGGCTCGGTACAACGCCAAGCTTCTCCTTGACTTCGCGTGGGCCGTACACCCTGTCACGCATCGAGTCCCACAATACAACTGCGTCGTCTTCGTCACGCACGAGCTGCATTAGATCTTTGTCAGCGCTCACGATGACGACGCGCCATTTCTGATCCAACGCGCGCGCGGTGACTGCTGCGATGAGATCGTCCGCCTCCATGCCCTCTTGGCAGTAGCAAGCGACGTCCCACGCACGGACAATCTGCTCAACGCGCGCCATCTGTTGCGACAGGTCGGGAGGCGGCGCTGGTCGAGTGGCCTTATAGCGCGCGTCGACCGCGTGTCGAAAGGTCGGACCCTTGAAGTCCATCGCCACCGCGAGCATGTGCGGGCGCTTCTCGGTAACAACCTTTTGCAGCATGTTCACCGTGCCGAGAACCGCGTGCGTGGGCTCCCCGCGCGAGCTCGAGAGCGGCGGCAGGGCGTGATAGGCACGAAACACGTACCCGGATAGGTCGACGAGATAGAGGACGTCCGTCGCGCCAGCCTGAGGCAACCTGGCCGCCTCCGAGGACACTTGGGACCCGGATGGCATGGTGTGGCCCTTGTTAGCGGGGCGAGGGAGACTCGTCTAATGTAGAGAGGCGGTAGTAGCGCGCCTGTACAAGATGGACAATCCCTCGCCCCCCGTTTCCGGTCTCGTGGCCGGCAAGTATGAGGTGCTCGACCTCATCGGTCGTGGCGGCATGGGGAGCGTCTGGCGCGGGCGCCACACCAGCCTGGGAACGATGGTGGCCATCAAGTTCGTCGACCCGGAGTACGCGCAGAGCCGTGAGGCACGCTCCCGATTCGTCACCGAGGCGCGGGCTGCGGCCACCATTCAGAGCAAACACGCGGTGCAGATCTACGACCACGGCATGACCGACGACGGGCGGCCGTACATCGTCATGGAGCTCCTGGTCGGCGAGCCTCTCGACAAGCGAATCGAGCGCCTACGCCACGTTTCGCTGCAGGAGACCGCGCGTGTGCTCTCGCAGGTTTGTCGCGCGCTTCAACGCGCCCACGACGCGGGAATCATTCACCGCGACCTGAAACCCGAGAACATTTTTCTCGTTCGTTCGCTCGATGACGACGACGAAGTTGCCAAGGTCCTTGACTTCGGCATCGCCAAGATCAAGGCGCCACCCGGTGAACAGCCAGCCACCAGCAGCACGAAGACGGGCGCGGTGCTCGGCACGCCCTACTACATGTCGCCCGAGCAAGCCCGAGGCCTGCGAAACATCGACCATCGCACGGATCTGTGGTCGCTCGGAGTCATCGCCTACAAGTGCGTCACGGGCATCTTGCCCTTCGAAGGCGAGAGCGTGGGAGACCTTTTGGTCAAGATCTGCACGGGACCCGTTCCCACGCCTTCGCTCACACTGCCCGGGCTTCCGCCTTCGTTTGACGCGTGGTTTTCGCGTGCCCTAGAACGCGAACCGGAGCGTCGTTTCTCACGGGCCTCCGAGCTCGCCGAGGGGCTTGCGCTCGCCGCCGGGCTGAGCACGCGCCGAGGGCCGCCGTCAGGTGACGAAGGCCCCTTGGCAACGCCGATAGAAAACCCAAACGTGCGTGAAGCGGTGTCGGCTCCGGGCGCAAATGCGACGTCCGCGGGGATCACTGCGTCGTCATCCCCGATGCGGTCGTCCCGCGGAGTCGTTCTGGGCGCCGTGGCTGCCGCACTGATTGGCGGCTCGATTGGCGTTGCCGCGGTTGTGCGGTTCGTTTCGGCGCCGGGTGCCGCAAAGCCACCTTTTTCGAAGGAGGCACCCGCCGCCGCAAGCGTGCACGATACGAGCTTCGCGAATACGACTGCGATCGCAACCGCCACCGCGAGCGCGACCCCGCCCCCGAGCCCATCCCCAACCGCCGCTGCGAACACGACCGCGATGCCGCTCCCGAAGGCGCCCCCGAACGCCACGGCGATCCGCTCCCCGAAGCCGTCAGCTTCTGTGACGGCGATGCCCCCGCACGCAGGCATCAAACCCCCCAACGCGGCGCAGTCCCCATCCGCGCCGACGACACCCTCGGTGAAGCCGTCCGCAACCCCCAGTCCAGGCACTACCTCCGCCGATCCCGGCTACTGAGCGGTTCACCAGGCCAGGTCCATGCGAACTTTCGCCGCGTTTGTCGCCTTTCAGGTTGCTGCTGCCGCCTGGGTCTCGTCAGCAGACGCGCAGGTCAACGACGCTCAACGAGCCGCGGCTCGTGACCTGTTCAAGCAAGGCGACGAGCTGCAGCGCGCAAGCCGCTTTGCCGAGGCGCTCGACAAGTTCCAACGGGCCCAGCAAGTGTTCAGCGCGCCGACCAACCAGTTGCGGATCGCGGAGTGCGAAGCTGCGCTCGGGCGGCTGGTGGAGTCAACGGAAGCATTTCGTTCTGTGATGCGCACGTCGCTTGCTCCGGGGTCGCCCCAAGCATTTCAGGCGGCCATTGATCAGGCAAAAGTCGAGCTCGAGCAAGTGGAGCCGCGCATGCCGCGGCTGGTAGTTCAGGTGCAGCCCTCGAACGCGCCGTCGATGCAGCTCCAACTCGACGGGCAAAGCGTCTCTTCCGCTCTCGTCGGTGAGCCGATACCTCTCGACCCGGGCTCTCACCGGGTATCGATCGTTGCCGTCGGCTATGCAACCGCCGAGCAGTCCGTCGTACTCAAAGAACGGGAGACGCGCAGCGTCCTCTTGTCACTCAAACCCGCCGCCGGCCCTGCAACGCCGCTACCCCCACCGCCTCCTTTGTCAACGGCGCCGCCCCAGCCAACGGCACAGTCCGCCGGGGGAACGCCCCCGCCCCCGCCACCTATCGAAGAGGCCGACAAGGCATCCGGGACGCCAAAGCAGTCTCGGTCGGGGCTGCTCATTGGTGCTCACCTGGGCCTAGAAGGCGTCGTAGGCGTGCTTCCCGTCGATGGCGACTCGTTGGCGACCTCCAGGTTGGCGGGCAGCGGTCTCGCCATCGCATTCGACACCGCTTACCGCTTCGGGCGCCACTGGTGCGCAGGCCTCACTGTCGAACACGCTGGTTTCGGGACCGGAACCCAATCTGGCTCCAGCACCAACACAACGCTCGTCGAGGTCGTTCTCGCGCTTGTCGCAAACCCGGACAGGACGAGTTTCTACGGGCAAGTCGGCGTAGGAAGTCGCTGGCTCAGCTACTCCGGGTACGTCAACCCGAGTCTCATAAGGAACCCGAGCATGACAGCCTCAAGCGGGGACTACAACTCGGCGGAGTTCTCGCTGGGAGCGGGCCTTTGGCTTCCCGTGGGCCGAGCGGTGCGGCTTCTGCCGAAAGTGACGTTTGGCATCGGAAACTTTGACCAGCCAGGGGGCCAGCAGACTGGGGTGACCTACGGCCACTCCTTCTTCATGCTGGGCCTTGCCGGCTTCTACAACTTGGACTTCTGACAATCGCGCGCAACGAAATACAATTCGCTGACAATTGTCCCCACGCGATTCGACTATGAAATGGGCGCATGCACTTTGCCCTCTGCACGGCGTATTTCGCAGTGCTTTTGGTGCTCGCCATGTACGGCCTTCACCGGTCGCATTTGGTGCTGACAGTCTTGTTTCACAAGCGCACGCTGCGCGATCTCAAGGACGCGGTCCCTGAGCTGCCCGCAGCGGGGATCGAGGAGCGGCTCGATCTGCCGCACGTCACGATACAGCTGCCGCTCTACAACGAGGCTACAGTGGTCGGACGTCTGCTCGATCACGTGGCAAAGGTAGAATGGCCACGCGCGCGCCTCGAAATTCAAGTCCTGGATGATTCCACCGACGAAACGCGGTCGCTCGTCCTTGAGAAGGTGCATGCGCTGCGTGAACGGGGCCTCGACGTCGCCTACATTCATCGCTTCGACCGCACCGGATACAAGGCGGGCGCACTCGACCACGGACTAAAAGGCGCCAAAGGCGAACTTGTAGCGATATTCGACGCGGACTTCCTGCCGCAACCGAACTTCTTGCGCGCCGTCGTAGCTCACTTCATTGCCGACCCGCGCGTCGGAATGGTGCAGGCACGATGGGGACACTTGAACCGCGAGCAGTCCCTCTTGACGCGCACACAGGCTCTGATGCTCGACGGCCATCACTTGGTCGAGAACCGTGCGAGGGCGGCGGCCGGCTGGCTGTTCAACTTCAGCGGCACAGGAGGCATCTGGCGCAAAGAAGCGATCGCCAGCGCGGGCGGGTGGCAGCATGACACCCTCACCGAAGATTTGGACCTAAGCTACCGGGCGCAGCTCGCGGGCTGGCGATTCGTCTACCGAGAGAACGTAGTCACTCCCGCCGAGCTTCCCGAGGACATTAGCGCCTTCCGCGCACAGCAGTTTCGCTGGGCAAAAGGGACGGTGCAGACGGCTCGCAAGCTCTTGGGGCGGCTGATGCGCGCGCAGCTTTCCCCGATGCAGCGAGTCGAAGCATTCTTTCACCTGACGCCGCACTTCGCCTACCCCCTGATGGTATTTCTCAGCGTCCTTCTGCTGCCCGCGTTGGTGCTCATGCCCGCGACGGATCCGAAGACGATGCTCATGATTGACCTGCCCTTGGTCATCGGCACGACCGGTTCACTCGCCGGGGTCTACGCAATGGCCGAAGCTGCGCAGGGTCGATCGCGCTTGGGAGCCCTGCGCCAACTGCCGGCCCTCCTCGCCCTGGGCGCAGGATTGGCGCCGCATCTGTCAAAGGCAGTTTGGGAGGGGCTACGATCGATGGCAGGTGAATTCGTCCGCACGCCGAAGAAGGGCACGCTCCAGGGTCGCTACCGCGCCGTGGCCGATTTGCCTATGGTCGAAGTGGCTCTCGGGTTGATCTCGGCGGCGAGCACCGCCGCATCGGTCGAAACGGGCCACTGGTTCGCAACCCCCTTTGCGCTGCTCTTTGCGTCCGGATACACATACGTGGCGGTTTTTGTCGCTTCCGAACAGCTCGCGCGGCGCAAGGCGCAGCCGACTCGAAGCGCTGCTGTCCTGGACGGGGCGAGCATTCCGCGCGAGCATTCCGCCACGGGCTAGCTGTAGCGTTCGGCGAGATTCGCGTTTAGACTCGCAGTTCCGAACGCTTCGGGGGAGACCGACGCTCATGACGAAAGCGGAGATCGTCCAGGCCCTCTACAGCAAGGTTGGCGGATTCTCTCGAAAAGAATCCGCAGAGCTTGTCGACCTCGTCTTCGAGATGATCAAGGAGACGCTGGGCCGGGGCGAGAAAATAAAGGTGAGCGGATTCGGCAACTTCGTGCTGCGCGACAAGCGCCAACGTCCTGGCCGCAATCCGCAGACCGGGCAGCCCATCAAGATCACCGAGCGACGGGTGCTGACCTTCAAGGCAAGCCAAATTCTCAAGCAGGCCCTGAACCAGCATGCCGTCGGCTCCACTGCAAACGGCGGTGGAACGAGCGTCGCTTTGGTCGCAAGCGACAACGACGCCTCTCTGGCTGAAGACTGAAAAAGGGCGAGATGGCGGAGCCGAGCACAGCGAGCCTGCCTGAGAAGCTTTACTTCCGGATAGGCGAAGTCGCCGAGCTCGTTGGCGTAGAGCCGCACGTTCTGCGCTACTGGGAGCGCGAGTTTCGTACCATCCGGCCGACCAAGAGCGCCAAAGGTCAACGCGTCTACTCGCGCCGAGACGTCGAGAACCTGATGCGCGTGCGAGAGCTCCTCTATAAGGAGGGGTTTACGATCGCCGGCGCGAAGAAGAAGTTGGTCCGCGTCGGGCTCGACGTCGACGAAGAGCGGGAGAGCCGACCCGACGAATCGGCTGCACAACCGCAAGGCCAAGGCCCGTCCGAGGCCGACGCCGTACGAGCCTACGAGCAGCTCCTGGCGATGCGCCAAGAGTGACGGATCGAGATTACGCTTCAGCCCAGAAGTGATACAACGCGCGCCCGACCATGCCCCGGCGTTGCCGCTTGCACGTCCCGTTCCCTTTGCTGCTCACTGCGTCCGTGCTCCTTGCGCAGGTGGCACGCGCAGAAGGCGTTGCCCCCGCGTCCCCTCCGCCCTCCGCAACGGGAACGCCGACCGCTCCCGCCACCCCCCCGTCGCCCGCGCCACCGGCCCGTCCGCCGCTGATTTCCCCAACGCCGCGGCCCAGCGCGGCCGCTGTCTCCAGCGCGCCGTCAGCCCCAATCAATCCAGCCCGCGACCAGCAGGCGCTCGCGGCCCAAGGAACGCAGCGGCCTGGTGCGGGCGAAATGGCCGCCAACCCGCAAGAGGTCTTCAGCGAAGACTGGTGGGGGCGCGCTCGGCCCATCATCGAGATGCATGGTTTTTTTCGCACGCGGGCTGAGCTCTTCAACAATTTCTTCTTGAATCGCCATAGCAGCAGCCTTCAGGGCAACGACCCGCAATACCTTTGGCCGATCCCCCTCGACCAGA
>WNFJ01098622.1_pt1 | contig 10913 bp, 9 predicted proteins | sample 5400461 | NCBI WGS metagenome assembly WNFJ01 (sample SAMN13153349, study PRJNA577476) | soil metagenome | isolation source: 115 cm saprolite on Douglas fir-dominated hillslope | place: USA:California | collected 2013-09-17 | reverse complement strand
TGTTAAATGCCAGTCCGTTCGGTGCGGCAAGATAGGCGTTTGTAGCCGGACTTGCATCAGAAAAACCACATGTTCCATTTCCAGCGACTGTGGAAATTATTCTCGTGGTTGAGTCCACTCGTCGAACGTGACAGCCGTTGTTCTCAGCGATAAACACATTGCCGACGGAATCTGCAACGAGCCCACTCGCAAAGTCCAGTAGAGCCATTGTTGCCGGTCCGCCGTCCCCTGTGGAACCGAGTTGGCCCGTCCCTGCAAAAGTCTGAATTATGCCCGTCGAAGCATCAATTCGACGAATCTTAGAATCCTTAATAAGGAATATGGAGCCTGCGCTGTCCAGAGCCACGCCGTAAGCGTCTACTTCCGAATTAATGGCCGGTCCGCCGTCTCCGCTGGAACCAAAGAATCCGTTCCCCGCCACCGTCGTGATAATCCCTGTCGAAGCATCAACTCGCCGAAGCCGGGCGTTGTTTGCATCAGCCACAAAAATGTTTCCAAGACTGTCTAAAGCAATTTCTCTGCCTCCGACTGGAAAGAAGGTTAAGTTTGCATTTGTAGCAGGGCAGCCGTCTCCTACGGAGTCAGTAGCTGCGGCACAGGTGCCGTTACCTCCGCCAGCTACCGTAGTGATTATGTCAGTCTTCGCGTCGACCTTGCGAATCAGGCTATTCTGGGCATTCGTTCCCTCCATGTCCGCAATATAGATGTTGTTGGAGCGGTCTACAGCGACCCCGACTGGATTGATCTGAGCACTCGTGGCTGGGCCGCCGTCCCCGCTGGAGCCTGCCGTCCCGTTTCCTGCGACAGTCGTTATCACACCAGTTGTCGCATCGACGCGTCGAATTCGATAGGTCAGGTTATCGGCGATGAAGAGGTTTCCCGATGAGTCGAAGGCAATTCCCTCGGCTCTCGACAGACTGGCACTTGTGGCGGGACCACCATCGCCGATTGGCCCGACTGAACCGTTGCCACCATTGCCGACGACCGTGGTTAGTAAGTTCCGCGGATCCTGGCCTACTGGGGATTGAGAGACAGTGAAAACTGGGCCGCCGGAGAAGCTAATCGTGCCCGTCCTCAGTGAGCCAGAATTGGCCGCTACCGAATAACCGACCGGTGTGCCGCCTGAGGAGCTTGCGTTTGACGTGATCGAGATCCAATTTGCACTACTACTGGCATTCCACTGACAAAGGTTGCCGCTAAAAGCGCTGACTAGAATAGCTCCCTTCCCGCCAGTTGAAGAATAAGATTGCGATGTTGGTTGAATCCCTACGCAAGCAACAAATCCTGCCGTCACGGCCTGGGCGGCGGTCATATTGACCGTGCAGGTACTGAAACCCGAGCAAGCTCCGCTCCATTTAAGAAAGACAAATCCGATAGCCGGCGCAGCTGCGAGCGTCACTGCTGTTCCCGGGCTGAAATAAGCGGTGCATGTACCGTGCCAGCTGATACCGGCTGGGCTGCTTGTCACCGTACGGCTTCCTCCGCCCACCGTGTCGGAAATGGTGACGCTGAGGAGGAAGCCGGTCTGAGTGGAACTGTTCCACCGATTGACAAGGTTGGTGACGTTCACGGATCCCAAGCCTGTTGCCAGATCAAAGCCCGCCCCCGCTTGATACTGCGCGTTGGCTGTCCCATAAGCCACCTCACCGGGAACAGCATCAGTTCCAATCGAGATATCATTAAAAATGCATGAACTAGCGGGAGGAATAGACGTGTTTGAACCATTGCAAAGGGAGAGCGTTTCCCCTTTCGCGAGAGCGTACAGGACCGTGTTCGGCAACCCTTGGCGCGAACTGGTCTTCTGATCCACCAAAGACATGATGCCGGCAAATGATGGTGCTGAGACGGAGGTCCCACCTGCCAAGCGAACGATCTGCGAGCTTGGCTGGCAGGAACCCTGAAAACACACAACATATGGGTCGTGGCTTGCGGACGCACTTAAGGAGACATCGGGAATGTCGCGGTGTCCATCGGCAGGAATGCCAACGACGCCCGTTTGCCATGACGGCTTACTGAAGTTCGTGCTGGCACCACCTCCGCCCGCGAAAATATTAGGACTTTGGGTGCCGCACTGCGCACCTGCGCAGCTATCGTTCCACACATTCTCAGGGATATAGGACAGTGCCGCACCGCTAGGATTCCAGTACGTACTTGGGCTCCCATGCTCGTTAAACTCCGTGCCGCCCACGGCAAGCGTGTAGGGTGTGCCCGCAGGCAATTCAACTGAAATCGGGCCTGTCGCTGTCTGCTGCGTGTGAGGATTGTCGCAGCCTTCGGCACCAGAATCACCTGTTGAGGCCAGAAACGTGATTCCCTGCGCTGTCGCCTGTTGGGCTAGATTCAGTTCCAGAGTTACCTTCGCGTTGGAACTGCTGGCCTCGCATAGTCCATAACTCTCGGTCATGATGTCCGCAACGTTGTTGTTGACAATGTACTGCGCCGAAAGATCCACGCCATCACTTGTCGCAGTGCTTTGGGAGACAACAAGTTTGATGGTGGCGGCGCGGCCAACAGCGCCCGCCCATTCTGTGTCGAGCGTGGCCTCGCTGTCATCGCCGCTGACTAGCCCCGGATCGGGACCATTGACTAGAATCGTGGGGTCGTTAGCAGGGAGGCCAAAAGTGCTGCGGAAGTCGCGCGCGTCCTGAATAGTGATATTCGAACGGGCGACGACAGCAATCGTTCTTCCGGCCCCCGTAATTCCTGAGCTGTAAACCCCGTTGATGTTGTAGATTGTCGCAAAATCGGCGGGGCCGATAGCATTGGAACCATTCCCAAGAAGCACCGAAGGCGCGGCGGAAGAGAAATGCTGACCAAGGGGCAGATGTCTAACCAGGTCGATGTGATGGGAGTGCTTGAAGAAATTATGAAGCGATGCCACACCGACGACCACTGGTGCCAGAGCGAATGGGATTTGGGGATCGCTGACATTGGCCAAATGCTCCTCGCCATTTACAACGAATTTGTGCAATTCAGTGTGAAATGTGTTACGGACGAGTCCCGCTGTCCCAGAAAATTCAATAACGGCACGACCTCTCGCGACCTCATCAATCCGGAAGCCTTGTGATAGTAACCAGGTGCTGACTATTTGAATGTCGAGGTCGGAGGGGCCGAATTGCTGGCCAAAGTCCCCAGGTGTCAGCCATAAGTGGTAGTTCTGCGAGGAAGGGTCTTGCTGTTCATCCAAGAGTTTTTCGAGCACTGCTTCTTGTTCAGGGCTGCGGCTTAGCACTAACAGCATGCGCTCCATTTGCAATCCGTCTGGCACCGGCCCGCGATCGTATTCTGGACGCGCCAACGGGTGAATGTTTCCCTTCAATAGGATCCGATTCCCATCATCCAAGGGCAGCGTTATTCGCGATTGCGTCGCGGGACTGGAACTACCCGGCCGGGCGACTTGTTGTTGGCCAGCTTGCGGCGACGGCCAATTGTGCTGCGTTGTTCCACTGTTTTGGCCAACTGCGACCGAACCTGAAGTCAATAAACCCGCAGTCAAACAAATACCTATAACTAGCGAGCGGAAGCGCTTCACAGCCGTCTCCTTCGTCTTGCTGATGGCAAGCCAAGTGGTGGTCCTCGGCCGTGTAGTGGCTCCTGTGAGGGACCTAACCCTACGAAGACGATACGAGCTCATGGATTATCTCCGTAAATCCAAGCTACTAACTGTGGAATCAGCGCCCTCTGCAAAGCTAGGGACAGAGCTTGTGGGGGTAAAACGTGGCCGAATGCTATCATCTGTGTAGGCGATCTATCCACGTTGTTCCTCGCTAACGACCAATGTCTTCTTTTCCCAGCGTCAGTTTCGGCGGACCCTATGAACGTCCTCCGTCGTGCAGCGCCATATCACTGATGGCACGCCATATGAAGGTCCATCTGCTGCCTCCCTCGCGCAAGGTCGTCGAGCTCATTCCCCACATCTTATAGGTGGCGGCTCCCGGAGAAACATTACGTAGAAGTCTTCAGAGTGATTGTTGCAGTGACGACCCGCGGGCCGATGGACCGAGATTGGGGAGTACTGAATCTAGGTGAAAATGACCCGTCTCTGAATCGGATTCGCCTGCCTCAGGGTCAGGCGACAGGTCAGGCGACATCGCTCGACACCTTGCGCATCACGTGCTAAATTCTCGCTAATCTTTTCTTTGCAAAGACTTCGAGTTATCGCCGCCCGTACTCTTATATGAACGGTGGTTTCCCATCGCGACGGGTACGAAATCTGGACAACCCGGACTTCGATGCCCTGCTCGGGCGGCTTGATCCGGATCCAGCACGGGGGATCGAGAAGTATCAAGACCTACGAAGGCGGCTCGTAAGGTTCTTCGGATGGAATGAATGCTCTTCCGCGGCGGAAGACCTTGCAGATCTGACGTTGGATACAGTTGGGAGAAAACCAGGCGATTTGGTGATCGACGATCTGATTGGGTACGCTCTCGGCGTTGCGCGAAATGTGCTCGCCGACTTTCGGCGGAAACGCAAGCGTGAGGTTAGTTTCGGTGACTTCATGGACGCGCAAACTTCAGACTCAAAAGCCGACCCTGAGGCGACATTGATTGCCGCCCTCGATCTTCAAACCCAAGTACGGCGGTTGAATCGCTGCCTTAATAAATTAGATAGCGAGGATCACGATCTTGCGTTGGACTATTACACCTCGGAGGCATCTACGCACATCGCTCATCGACGTGACCTGGCTCGTAGGCTAGGAATCTCCATGAACAATCTCAGGGCCAGGATCAACCGCGTTCGCGCCAGACTGGAGGAATGCCTGGCAAAATGTGGGAAGTCAAACGAGCTTGCTTGAGGACAATGGCACAAGCGTCAGCAAAATACACAGAGACCGTAGGAGTATAGGGGCATTGCACGGGTAATGTTTTCGGCCTTGAAGACACTTATGGTTGGCAGGACTGTCTTAGCTGTGGCGCCTTAGATGAGGGGCTGAGGAAAGCGACTGGATCGTACTTGGAATGATCGACGAAACTCTAGCTAGACGATACCTCCTAGGCCAGCTGCCGCCAGAAGAGCGACAGGAGTTTGAAACACAATACTTCTCGGACGCTGCCGTATTTGAGGAGTTGGTGGCCATCGAGAATGACCTAATCGATTGCTACACAAGAGCAGAGCTGCGTGGCTTGGAGAAACAACAGTTCGAGCAACGCTACTGTTCATCGCGCGAAGGGCGGAGTCGAATTCAGTTCTCTATGGCGCTGACGGAAATCGTTCGATCATCGCATGGTGCCGTCAAATCGAAAGAATTCAAGTTTGCCGAGCTATTCCGCCGTCCTTTCGAATTCGGTGGCCAATCCTTTCAGTGGGCGCTGGGAGCGATTTGCATGGTCATGTGCGTAGCCGTCATCTTCCTCACGTTCAGAAACCGAGATCTGAATCGGAAACTTCTGAACGCTAGAAACAGTGAAACAGAGTTGCGCACGCAAAGAGACGAAGCAGTTGGACAAATTGCAAGATTGAGCCAGTCCACTCAACAACTTGCGAGTGACGAAAAAGAGGAGCACCTGGCTCGGCGCACCGTGCCTGATCTGACCTTTGCGCTTGTCGCAGGGATCTTAAGGGGCGAATCCGGGCAGCAGGTCCTGACTGTGCCACGAGACCGTCCATGGATAAGGTTGGAAATGCCGATCGACGAGGATCCGTTTAACGGCTACGAAGCGGTGCTCTATACGGTCGAAATGCACGAGGTTCGGCGTGAAGAGAGTCTGAAGAGCCGGTCCACAGCCGTCCGATTCAATAAAAAGCGGTGATTACATCCTTGAGTTGAATGGAAAACAGGACGGTAATGTGACTGAACGCCTAAGCGTTTACAGTTTCCACCTCGTCCGCAAGTAGTGCGTCACATCAGGGACTGGTCGAGCTTTATAGTCTTGCTGACACTCGGGTTCCATCTCCTCATGAAGATAATACTATGCATATAGCACCATAAAAGCCCCTGATAAGGGCGAGGTCGGTGGTTCAAGTCCACCCAGGCCCACCATTCAAACCAGTAAAAAAGCGACTATTCTCACTTTTACGCTTTTTCGGGGCTCTCCCTGAAAAGCCGTTTTGTCAACCGTTTGTCAACTCACGGGTAGCCGATGCCATTGCACTCAGGGAGCTAAAACCACCTGACCACCGAGCCGTGCCGTGGAAAACACATCGAATTTCAGCATGGCAGATTGAGTTGCCTGCCAAATATAGAATGAAGGTCGGTGATGAACGCATGCCTCGGTTCCACACAGGTCTTCACACTTCGGACTGGCACTCGTACCCGGACACACCATACAAAGTCAAAGGGCTGGATCGTTTCCTTCGAGGAACAAGCAACCGAGTTTCCACGCGGAGGCGAATACTCGGGGGATAGATTCTATCCATATAAAGAGGTCATCATTTCTGCCCGCGACCAGGTGATCGCCCAGCGCGCAGCCAACACAATTTACAATGTTCGAAACCTCTTGCAAGGTTCGAATCTCTTTGGAATGTTCTCCTCCGGCCCCCAGTCTGTTTCGCCGGTCATACTCCTGGAGAGCTTGGGTACTCCACACGAGCCTGGCGAATCGCCGGCGTTTAACTCAAGTCCGAATATTCCGCTGGCCTCTCTGATTGCAGCCCGCGTGTCGCGGAAGCTCAGATTTGTTTACGCGCTTGCTCGTTTGGCAATCAGCATGGAAATAATGTGGTGCCGACCATTGAGCTCGACCCGACTCACAGCCCAAACATCCCCAAGCCCGTTTTTCCCGAGGCCCACATCAGGATGACGACAGCAATAACCTCCGCCTATTCGTGCATCGAGGAGTTGGGCCTTGAGATACGCGCCAGTCAAAAGAATCCAAGCCGCATCAACGGCGCATGGAATCCCGTCGTTAAAGAATGAGCTGGAACAAAGGCTGAGGAAGGCAGGAGTAAACCTTGCCGAGGAGTTTTATTGGAATCTCCGAGGCAAGCGAACGCGGATTGAAATCAGGAGACAACCGGAGATCACGAAACGTGCGCCCTGGGCAGCATACGAAGTACGCGACGGGCAAATCCACATTACCGACGCTATTGCCTACGCCAGCTTCCTGCGCAGCCAAATAGCGGCCCATAGCCACGAAGACAAGAGATTCTTGCGAGTGTTGTCCGTTTACGAGGTGTCAAACACCCAGTTTCTGGCCAGGCGGCTCTTGTTGGAGTCCCTAGGGTTTTGGAGAAAGCTTGACGCTCATCGAGCTCTTGATCTCCGAAACGGGACGAAGCGAAAAAGACAGATTCTTTCAAAAAAGTAACCATACTCTATGCATTGACTCCATAGGGGAGATCGACATGAGCCTTTCCGTACTGTTCGGCCCGCTCCAGGAACCTCCTCGGCAAATTCCAGTCCGAGCGCCATTACACGGACGAAAAGCGAGACGCCGCGCTTCTTGCTATCAACAAAGCGCTCATCGAAACGAAGCGCTACATCGAGGCGAGTGAAAGCGAGAAACGCTTCGACCGTGACAAGGAGTACGCCCTCGCGCAGCTGTGGGCGGAAGCCGCAACGAACGCGAGGTATGCGAGCGCGGACCTAGCTGAAAGGCTTCAGAACAAGTCACTCTACTGGTCGGAGGAATTCAAATGGTCTCGCGAGGAGGTTCTTAGCAAGCAGATCGACATCGAGTCGATCCAGGCACAAGTGCTCGATCGCCTCAAAAAATAGCCGCCACTAAAATTGAGATCTACTTCGGTTTGCGGCTAGCTAACTTCTTAAGCGTCTCGAGAATTTCCTTTCGATTCCCGATCGCGACTTTGGCGGGGGGATCGCTGTCGAGAAAAGCCGCGATGTTTGCGCCACCGCCGGCAACGGAGGGAAAGATGACCGCTTGTATTCCTTTTTCCACCAGATAAGCACCGACTTCCTGCGAAGGTCCAAGGTCGTCGAGATCACTCGCCGCCGCGAGCACATGCTTCAGCACGGCGTTATTTCCGATGTTCCGAAAGTCCACGCACGTTTTCGCATTGATCGAGATAATGTAGGTGAGTCGGGGGTAGTCCTTCAGTACGATTTGTGCCTTGCCGCCGAGCCGGGTCTTGCGGGCGGTCACCTCGCGCGTGGCGGTATCCTCATCGAGTGACGCATAGACCGCTCGCGTTCCCTTCGCGGCAAAACGTCCACCCTTCAACCGAGTGCCTGCGCCGCTGACCACATCGTTCGGATGGGCCCAGGCGAGTTCGACGGATCGAAAACAGGAATCGTCAAACGGTACGGCCGAGTCGCACAGAAGGTCCAGCGCGGCGCGCCAACCGTCCGGCAACTTCACAACGGCTCGCCAGTCTGCAGCCGTCCAAACTCGAGAATCAGATCCCGCGTTTTGCCTTCACGAATCAACTCACGCGGTGTGCGGTTCTGGAAGGCTTGGTTCGGGCTGCCCATCCAGGTAGCGATCTGATCCCTCTCGATATACTTCGACAATAGGTCGTGCAGTTCCCTCAAGTCACGGAAACGTTTCCCATAAGCCTTGCGCCGGCTCTCCCAGTTCTGTACTGTTCGAGGCGTCACGTCGAGAGCAGCGGCCACGTCCACTTGTGTAAGATCCAGTTCCTCCCGAAGGGCCGCGAGACTTTCGTTCAAACCTTGCTTCCTCTCCCCGGCGACGACGCGCATTTGTACATGAAAGACTTTTTGCACTTCTTCAGAATCGAAACAAATGTAAGTTCTGCGCGGCCTGAGCTCACCAACGATCTTCCCAAGCTCGGCTGCTTGGTGATCGCTTGAGGGGTGAGAAAAAACGACAACGTGCAGAGGGCTATCTTTGGATACCTGCCTAAGGCAACTCCGCAGCGTCGCAGGAGGTTCCGTCCCTTTCAAGTACACCAGGACGCCCTTCACTTTTTCATGCCGCTTCTTAAGGGCGCGCATCGACCAAATTTGAGGCCGAGCCCCCAATTTCGAAACGAATTGGTTCGCTTCCTCGCGGGTTTCAGGTTCGGCGCAGACCAGTACGTCGGACATATGGGTTTGATCCTCGAAGAACAGTGTAGGTGAAATATTTCGTACTGTCAACACGAATATTTTCGCTACAGCCTGTATTCGGCTCATTTTAATAGCCTTATTCTCCCATTGGCGTTCGGGAGCACGACCTCACCCTGAAATGGGCACGTGCTCCTGATTGAGGTCGTCAGCGGCGCAATCATCGCCACGCTAGCCTCTGCACAAATGATCGCGGATTCGCGCCTTCCTGATACGGACGTAAACGCGCTACTCAATGCTTTCTTCGCTCGCTACTTGGTGTGGCCTTTTCGGGCGACACCCGGAAAAACCTACGACGCAACCGGCGCTGAATCGGCAGAGCTTGGTTCCGTAATCTACACGTCTTCTCTGGACTTGCCGCGTGTCCCTGAGGGTGCTCACCCGCCTTGCAAAGCAGCACAACTGAGGAGCATCATATCCTTAACCCGCGTTCGAGCGCCGCAGGCCTCGCTCCCACAAAACTAAAGGCCAGAGAGCCTCAGACTCGTTAAACCTCTGAAACACGGGAAAAATCAAACTAGCGAGGTTTAAGACATGAGTGAACCATCTGTTTTGCGGTTTCCCAATGGCGACAGGAAATATCCGTCGCATGTGGAACTTGAGAAGCAGGGCTGGATTCGAGGGGAGTATCCTAACAAGAATTGTGAGCGCTGCGGCCAGATATGTGAGTGGTGGGGGCGTGCGCCCATTGGATCGGGCGGCTGGAAGCTATTTAATTTTCACAGCACAACACAGCACATCTGCGGCAGAAATGCTGACCTCGTACCGCGAGTTTCCTCGAGTTTGTTAGACACCCTTGCGAAAAACCGCAATGGCCGATAAAAAGTATTACAGAATCCACTACAGGTCGCATTCAGGCAAATAAAAAGGGTTCCGGCGAAAGTGCTCGGAACCCTTTGTTTTACTGGCGATTTTGTTGGTAGGGGCGGTGGGGATCGAAAACAGCCCCACACTTCTAAGTCCCGAGATTTAGCGGCGTTGCAGCCGCCCTCCAAATCCAATTGCTGATTCTGCTGACGGGCCGATGACCAATCATCAGCGATGATTGTATTCCGCCTTGGTCTCGTTGGGGCGGAACAATTCCGCAAGAGCGACCACGGTAACCTTTAAGGGAATGAAGCTTTACATAACTGCCCAACGAAGGTATTCTCCCGCATAAATCCCAGGAGGTGCGATGATGCACATGCTTCCCAGCTTAAGATGGTTTGGCGTTGTATTTGCAACTGCCTTGCTCGCTTCTTCACTTCCGGCTCAAGATCAATGTTCTGCGCTTCTTGAGCACGGTATTTTTGAGAATCTTTCGGAAACCGGAATCGCGACAAATAGTAGTTCAGCGAGGAGCGCTTTCTGCAGCGCGTACCATCAGTATGAGTCGAACAAAGGCAGCTTGGATACGGCCGGTCAATATGCGGCAATTTTCAATGGCCATGTCAAGCTGAATGCTGAGGAGGTCAAAAGTATGGGTCAGTGGATGTGCAACTCGAGCAGCAACGATTACAGCTCCGAGAAATTCGAACAGCTGAACAGGTCAATGATCTCGACTAGTGCAATTGACGCGTGGAAAAGCTGTGTCAGTCAGGGGCAATTTCTTTCCGTCCTCACCACGTACGATGACACGGATCAAGGCACGGTAGGTGTCAAAATATCGTTTCATAGGGCAGGCGCAACGGCCAATCCAAACCGCGAAGATATAAATTGGATTACAACGAGCGATAACTTGACCTGTAAGGCTGGTAGATTAAACGGTTTAGTAAACAAGACTTCGCCTCCCGATCCAATACCCATGGGGTCTGCATCCAACACGGTCGACTGCATTCGGAAGCCCCAGAATGCTCCCTTCCAATCAGGCTCTCGCATGGTCTACATAGACAGCAGTTACGTCACCATCTCAACGAGCGCTGGCGATATCAGTCGACGACTTCCCGCAATTTTGCCCACCCCCCCC
>WNFJ01711525.1_pt2 | contig 10916 bp, 8 predicted proteins | sample 5400461 | NCBI WGS metagenome assembly WNFJ01 (sample SAMN13153349, study PRJNA577476) | soil metagenome | isolation source: 115 cm saprolite on Douglas fir-dominated hillslope | place: USA:California | collected 2013-09-17 | reverse complement strand
GGAGGGCGCGCAGGTGATGATCGCCGACGTCGCCGACGGCAGGGGGCTAGCCGAGGAGATCGCCGCCGAGCACGGGGCGAATTCGGTGACCAGCGCTGTCGCCGACGTGAGCGACGAGGCTTCCGTCAAGAAACTGGTAGCGGCGACCATCGAGCGCTTCGGCAAGATCGACGTGTTGGTGAACAACGCCGCGCTTTTCGCGCCGTTGCAGGAGACGAAGTGCACGGAGATCGACGCCGCGCTATGGGACAAGGTGATGGCGGTCAATCTGCGCGGGCCGTTCCTGATGGTCAAGCACCTTGCCCCGCACATGATCGCGCAAGGCTACGGCAAGATCATCAATATCGGTTCGGGCACCGCCTTTCGCGGCATCCCGTGGATGCTGCACTACGTCACCAGCAAGGGCGGGATCATGGCGTTCACCCGCGCGCTCGCGCGCGAGCTCGGCGAGCACGGCATCCGCGTCAACACGCTGGCTCCGGGCTTCACCCTGAGCGACACGGTCATGAGCGACAATCCCGGCCACGTGAAGACCGCGCGCGAGCGCGCCGTGCAGTCGCGCGCGCTCAAGCGCGACGAGCATCCGCAGGACCTGCTCGGCGCGCTTGTTTTTCTCGCATCGGCGGAGAGCGATTTCGTCACCGGGCAGACGCTCGCGGTCGACGGCGGCAACGTGAACACCTGATATTCCGGCCCTTCAAGCCGGAGATAGTTTCATTATATACTAATTTCCGGGTTTGGATTATTCTAAGGTCCGACCGCTCCAATCGATCAAGGGAGAGCGCCATGGCAAGCGCCACCGCAAGCAGGCGGGCCGAGGGCAAGGCCCCGGGTCCCAAGCACAATATCGAGGCCATGCGGGAGGCTTATTACGAACGCATCGCCAAGCACGACATGACGCCGCTTTGGAAGGTGATGAAGAACGTCGTCACCAAGGAGCCGGTGACGCGCTGCCGGCCGGTGATCTGGCACTACGGCGACATCAAGCGGCTGGTCATGGAATCGGGCCCGTTGATCACCGCCGAGGAGGCGGAGCGACGCGTGCTGATCTTGGAGAATCCGGGCATGCGCGGGGAATCCAAGGTCACCAACACGCTGTTCGCTGGCGTGCAGATGATCTTGCCCGGCGAGGTCGCCCCCGCCCACCGGCATGTCTCATCTGCGATCCGCTTCGTGCTCGACGGCGAAGGCGCCTATACCGCGGTCGAGGGCGAGAAGGCCTATATGTCGCCCGGCGATTTCGTCATCACCGCAAACTGGGCCCCGCACGACCACGGCAACGCCTCCGACAAACCGATGCTTTGGCTCGACGTGCTCGACTTTCCGCAGGTCAATTTCTTCGAGACCTCGTTTGCCGAGCAGTTCTCAACGGCGACCCAGCCCACGAACCGGGCGGACGGGGATTCGCTCAGCTTCTACGGGTCTGGGGTGCTGCCCGACGGCGCGCCGGCGGGGTTAAACCGCAGCCCCGTCATCAATTACACCTACGCGCGTACGCGTCCGATCATCGAGCGCATGCTCAAGGCCGGCGACATCGACAAGCGTCACGGTTCGCGCGTGCGCTATGCCAACCCGATCAACGGCGGTTCGGTGTTGCCGACCATGGGGGCCTCCCTGGCGCTGTTCCCCAAGGGCTTCAAGGGCGAGCCATACCGCGCAACCGATGGGACCGTCTTCGTCTGCGCCGAAGGGCAGGGTTCAACCACGGTCGACGGCAAGGTGCTGGAATGGGGCCCGAACGATGTGTTCGTGGTGCCGCCGTGGAAGCATTACTCGCATCGGGCGAGTAAGGAATCCGTGCTGTTCTCGATCTCCGACCGCCCGGCGCAGGAGGCGCTCGGAATCTGGCGCGAGGATGCCGCCGCGCATTAAGACGGGTTCACGCGCTAGCTCAACGGTCTCGATCGTTCGCTATTCGCTCTGTCTCGTGGGCAAGCTCGTGCCGAGCATCGCGACGATTTGCCCGACGCAGTCTTCTCCTTTGTCTCCGCGTTGTGGGAAACGCGATATGACGATGAAGCTTACCCGTTGCGCTGCGCTTATCGCGCTCTCCGTCTGCGTTGCGTTGCCGGCGCGCGCGCAGACGCCCCCACAAAGCAAGTCTGCACCAGAGGTCACCGAGCCCGTGTCACTCGAGGGCAGAGCCATCTTTGATGTCGCACCAACCAGCGGCGCCTTGAAGGAAACGGTGCAGAGAGGACAGCAACTGGTCTGGATCGGAAAGGGCCCGAACGGTCGCCGATTTCAAATCAGCAATGTTTCGGTGGCCTTTCTGCGCAATGGGGACGGCGGTGATGTGAAGATGACGTTTGCGGGTGAGGTGTCGTCCCTCGGCTATCGGCCGGTCGACGAGGCAAAATTGAATGTCATCGTTCGCACCAAAAGCGGCGCGTCGATTCACTCTTGGAATTTTGGCATTTCCGTCAGATGTGCCGATAATGACCGGCCGCTCGCTCCGCTCGTGCACCAGGTGCCAAGCGACATCGCCAGCAACGTCTTTATAAATGTCGGTACTGTCGAAATCGCAGACTACAGGGAACCAAACCAACCTAGGACAATGGTTCGGCGCTGCCCGTCCTAATTGTCGTGCACTGCCGCGTGACGCTCCGAGGCGAGCTTCCGGCCTGACCGCGACGCTCCGCGTCGCGCAACCTATTTACCCTCGTTCCAGATATCGGCCGCGAGCTTCCACTCGTTGCCGATCTTCTCCCATACCACGAGATATTTGCCGGTGATCTCCTGCGGCTTCGGACCCTTGCTCTTGAGACTGAAGGTTCCGATCTCGCGCGCCGCGGAGGGTCCGAGGGACTTAACGTCGACAGTGGTGAGTTTCGGATCGCTGACCTGTTCCGCCATGTCCTTCCACATCACCGCGATGGCGGCTCTGCCCTTCACCATGGCGGAACCCGGCGGGAAGGCGGTCGCGTCTTCGCTGTAGAGCGACGCGACGCCGCCGAAATCGCCCTTGTTGAAGAAGTCGATCCATTTGGCGTTCACCGCGTCGATTTCGGCTTTCTGTGCGAACGCCGGCGCAATCATCGCAGCCACGAATGCAATCACCAGTGCAATAGTCGGCATCGCTCACGGCTCCCGATTTGATGCGACCACTTTCATCGCTATGGAGACGATCTCGGGAGTGGCCCGAGCGCGCCCCCCCTTGCGTTGCGGTGATATTTGCACGACGCGCCGGGCAAGGCGAGTTACAATAATTGCCGCCGGACAATCGGTGTAGGCCGACGGGTCGGATGGTTGCATCTTTCGTTCATGACATCCAAGGCCAGCGCGTCGTGTTCGCGCCGGGCGCGGTCGCACGCGTCGCCGACGAAGCGGCGCGGCTGGGTTTGAATCGCGCCCTGGTGATCGCAACCCCCGGCAGCGGGGCGCGGCTCGGCGGCCGGATCGTCGACATTTTGGGGCCGCGAGCGGCGGGGCTGCATGCACAAGCCGCGCTGCACGTGCCGAAGCCCGTGGCTGAGATGGGCGTGGCAGCAGCGCGCGGCGCCGATGGCCTCGTCGCCGGTGGCGGCGGCGCCGCGATCGGGCTCGCGAAAATAATCGCGCGGGATCTCGGCCTGCCAATGATCGCGGTGCCGACCACCTATTCCGGATCGGAAGCGACCGCGATTTGGGGGCTCAGCGACGGCGAGCAGAAGTTTACGGGTAAGGACGCCCGCGTGCTGCCGCGCACGATCATCTATGACCCGGAGCTCACGCTGGCGCTGCCGGTGGCGGTGAGCGCCGCGAGCGGCATGAATGGTATCGCCCATTGCGTCGAGGCGCTTTGGGTCGCAGACCGCACGCCATTCTTGATGGCCCTGGCGAGCGACGCTCTTCAGCGCTTTGCCGCGCATCTGCCGCGCGTGGTCGCCGACGGCAGCGAGCGCGCGGCGCGCGCAGAATGTCTCATCGCCGCGTGGGCTCCAGCACAAGCTCGCGCATGTGCTCGGCGGACTTGGGCTGCCGCACGCCGAGACCCACGCGATCATTCTGCCGCATGTCACGCGGTTCAATCTTGCAGCTGCGACGGACGCGCGCTCGCGACTCGCAGCCGCGCTCGGCGGCGAAGGCGCGGATCGCCTTGCCCAGATGCTGCGCGGTTTTCCGATCCCGCAGCGGCTGGGGGAGGTCGGCTTCGATCGCGCCAAGACCGATTTCGTCGCGCAGCAAATAGAAGGGATGAAAATCACCGCGCCCCGCGACGTGTCGGCGCAGGACGTGCGCACGCTGCTCGCCGCGGCGTATTGAGACGCGTATCCGGCCGCCCGAGCTCGCCATCGTGTTCGGCGGTGAGATGCTCGACCTACGACTTCCCCGACATAACCAGCACCGCGATCTCCCGGGGGAACGCCCCACCGCAGCGGCAGCCCGCTCGTGCCGATTCGGACAGAAAGGCTACGCGCAGCGGTGGCGCGGCGCGCGCAGAAGTGTGCCCGAACGAACGTTCACTTTTCGCTTCAGGTTCAGCATTCCAGCCGTTACGCGAGCCTGCGGCTGTTCAGGAAGGCGCGCTCGGCGACGTCGCTCCAATCCATGATCGACGCGCGGAACTGCTCGTAGCTCACATAGATTTTCTTGGACAGCTCGTCGCCGGAGCCGATCTCGGCGACGACATCCTTGCTGATGCCGAGAAAGGCCTTCAGGAGGGAGTCGTCGAATTTCAGAATTTTGACGGTGCCTTCGTCGCGCAGCTTGCGCAGCGACACCGCGTTGTTCGCATTGAACTCCGCCAAGGACCGCGCGTACTCGCACGCGGCTACGGCCTCAATGACCCGCCGATCGCTGGCGTCGAAGCTTTCCCACACGCCCTTGTTGATGCCGACCGCGTTGTTGGTGCCCGGCTCGTGGAACCCGGGATAATAATAATAGCCCGCCGCTGTGTGCAGGCCGAGCGCCGTGTCGAGCCAGGGGCCGACGAATTCGCTGGCGTCGATGGCGCCGGACTTGAGCGCCGGCATGATCTCGCCGGCCGGCAGGATCACCACGACGGCGCCCAGCCGCCGGAGCACCTCGGCGCCGGGCCCAGGCATCCGGTAGCGCAGTCCTCTGAACCCGTCCGGCGAGGTGACCTCGCGGGTGAACCACCCGCCCATCTGGCAACCGGTGCTGGTGCAAAGGAGCGACTTGATGTTGAATTGACCACTGAGCGCGTCCCACAGTTCCTGGCCACCGCCGTACTGGACCCACGCAAACAGTTCGTCGGCGGTGAAGCCAAAGGGAATCGCCGCGAAGAAATTGAACGCCCGCGCCTTCCCTTCGAAGTAAGTTTCGGCCGAGCTATACATGTCGGCGACGCCGGCACTGACCGCATCGAACGTTTCGAGCGGGCGCACGAGCGCGCCGGCCGGAAAAACCTCGATCTTGATGCGCCCGCCGGTCGCGACGCCGATCGTGTGCGCGAAACGAACTGCGCTGGTCTGAAGGCCGGGCAGAGCTTCAGGCCAGTCGGTCACCATCTTCAACTGTCGGGTGCCCTGTGCGATCGCGGGCGCGGGGAAGCTCAGGGCCGCACCGGTGGCCAACGATCCAGCGCCCGCAAGAATGTCTCGCCGCCTCATGACCGTTTTTCTCCGATGGACTGTCACGTGCAGATGCTCCTGGGTTCGAGCATGCAAATGAATCAATGAATCAAGCGAGCCTGCGGCTGTTCAGGAAGGCGCGCTCGGCGACGTCGCTCCAATCCATGATCGACGCGCGGAACTGCTCGTAGCTCGCGTAGATTTTCTTGGACAGCTCGTCGCCGGAGCCGATCTCGGCGACGACGTCCTTGCTGATATCGAGAAAGGCCTTCAGCAGGGAGCCGTCGAATTTCAGAATTTTGACGGTGCCTTCGTCGCGCAGCTTGCGCAGCGACAGTGCGTTGTTGGCATTGAACTCCGCTAGAGAGCGCGCGTATTCACCCGCGGCCATGGCTTCGATCACCTGCCGGTCGCTCGCGTCGAAGCTTTCCCACACGCCCTTGTTGATGCCCACCGCCTGCGTGGCGTTCGGCTCATGGAAGCCGGGATAATAGTAATAGCCCGCCGCTTGGTGCAGGCCGAGCGCCACGTCGAGCCAAGGGCCGATCCATTCGCTGGCATCGATGGCGCCGGACTTGAGCGCCGGCATGATCTCGCCGGCCGGCAGGGTCACCACGATCGCGCCCATCCGCCGGAGCACCTCGGCGCCCGGCCCCGCCATCCGATAGCGCAGCCCCTTGAACCCTTCCGGCGAGGTAATCTCCCGGGTGAACCACCCACCCATCTGACTACCGGTGTTGCCGCAAGGGAGCGACTTGATGTTGAATTGCCCGCTGAGCGCGTCCCACAGCTCTTGACCGCCGCCGTACTGGACCCATGCGAACAGTTCGTCCGCGGTGAAGCCAAAGGGCATGGCAGCGAAGAACTGGAACGCCCGCGACTTTTTTTCGAAGTAACCCTCGTACGTATGATACATGTCGGCCACGCCGGCACTTACCGCGTCGAAGGTTTCGAACGGGCGCACGAGCGCGCCGGCCGGAAACACCTCGACCTTGATGCGCCCGCCGGTCGCGATGCCGATCGTCTCCGCGAGCCTAACCGCGTTGGCGTGAAGGCCCGGCGTCCCCTCGGGCCAATCCGTCACCATCTTCAACTGTCGGATTCCCTGCGCGATCGCGGGCGCCGGGAAACTCAAGGTGACACCGGTGGCCAATGATCCCGCGCCGGCCAGAATATCTCGCCGCCTCATGTTGTTCGCTTTCTACACGGTGGCGTGTAGGTCCCTACGTGGTTTCGAGGACATGATCGATCAAGCGAGCCTGCGGCTATTCAAGACGGCACCTTCGGCGATGTCGCTCCAGTCTATGATTAACGCGAAAAACTGTTGATAGCTCGCGTAGATTTTCTTGGAAAGGTTGTCGCCAGAACCAGCCTCGGCGACCACGTCCTTGCTGATGCGGTAGAGTTCCTTCAGCACCGTGTCGTCGAACTTGAGAATCTTGACCTTGCCTTCGTCGCGCAATTTGCGCAGCCAAAAGGCATTGTTGGCGTTGAACTCCGCCGTGGAGCGCGCGTACTCGGCCGCAGTTGCATCCTCGATGAGCCGCTGGTCGCTCGCGTCCAAGCTCTCCCACAAGCGCTTGTTGATGCCGAGCGTTGAGCCGGTGCCCGGCTCGTGGAAGCCGGGATAGTAGTAGTAGCTGGCGACCGTGTGGAGACCCAAGGCCATGTCGAGCCAGGGACCGACCCATTCGCTGGCATCGATGGCGCCGGACTTGAGCGTCTGCACGATTTCGCTGCCCGGCGTTGTCACGACGATCGCGCCCATGTGGCGAAGAACCTCCGCGCCAAGACCTGGCATCCGGTAGCGCAGCCCCTTGAACGCCTCCGGCGACGCGATCTCGCGGGTAGACCAGCCGCCCATCTGGCAACCGGTGTTGAGGCAGAGGAGCGGTTTGACGTTGAACTGGCCGCTGAGCGCGTCCCACAGCTCTTGACCGCCGCCGTACTGGACCCACGCGAACAATTCGGCCGCCGTGAAGCCGAACGGAACCGCTCCGAAGAAATTGAACGCCGGCGACTTCTTTTCCCAATAGTACTCGCTCGAGTGATACATATCAGCGACGCCGGCCCCGACCGCGTCGAAGGTCTCGAACGGGCGAACGAGCGCGCCGGCCGGGAATACCTCGATGTTGATGCGGCCATCGCTCGCGGTGCCGATCCGCTGCGCCAAACGAGCCGCGCTGGACTGAAGCCCCGGCGAGCCTGCGGGCCAGTCGGTCACCATCTTCAGCTGGCGGATGCCCTGGGCGATCGCGGGCGCCGGGAAGCTCAAGGTTGCGCCGGCGGCCAATGATCCCGCGCCGGCCAGAATATCCCGCCGCCTCATGCCCGTTTCCTTTCTCAATTGCACGGTGACGTGCAGGTACCTCAAGTGGATTGTAGCATCGATTACATTCAGTCGCGTGCCAAGGTACACTGCAACACGTGCTGGTATGGGATTTTATTGAGGTTCCGGTAGGCCGTGACGGCATTAGAAGCGAAAAAGGCGGACGATTCAACGCTTAGGGGTTGGAATCTGGGAGTCCGCGCGCGGCTGTTGCTCGCATTCTTTGGCATTAGCGGCTTCGCCGTACTCGCCGCCGCCGCGGGCATCTACGCGTTTCGCCAAGTCGGCGACCGGCTCGAGCTGATTGATGCCCGCGTGCCGCAAGTCGTCAGCTCGATGGAAATCTCGCGTGCGGCCGATCGTCTCATCGCGTCAGCGCCCGCCCTGCTCGCCGCCACCGCGACGAAGGAACGCGAAGAAATCTCGAACCGGATGCGGCCGGAAGTCGATCGCCTCGTCACGGCACTGAATGACATCGTACGCTTCGGCACCGCCGGCGAGGCGCCAATTACGATCCAGTTGCTGGTCGCCTCCTTGCGATCGAATCTGGCGGAACTCGAGAGCCTGGTGGGGCTCCGTCTTGAGACCAAGGAGCGCCTCACCAGACTGTTGCAGGCGGTGTTCCAGGCCAATCAAGAAACGCAGCGGCTGTTTGCGCCATGGTTCCAAGTCATGGAGATGCAAATCAGCCGCTCGCTCGACGAGGCGCGCAAGCGCGATGCCGAACCAGGGGCGCAAGCAGGGCGCGATCTCGCCGGATCGTTCGTTCTCGACCGGTCGGCGCAGACCGCACAGCGCGGCTTCGCTGCCGTTATCGATCAGCTGGTTCAAACCGCGACCGTCGGCGAGAAGTCGCGCCTTCCGGTGATCGGATTCCAGCTGCGGCGGAGCCTGGATGACCTCGACGCGAAGGCGAAAGATCTCGACCCGAAACTGCGCGCCCTCTTCATCGAGCAGATCGGACGCGTTCGCACGCTCGCCATCGGACCGGACGCAATACTCGCCGTCCGTGGCCAGGAGCTCGATCTGATCGGCAGTGCTGAAAAGCTGATTGCTGAAAATGCCGATTTGTCCGTGCGCCTCACTGCGGCCGTCGACCGCCTGGTATCGGAGGCCGAAACTGACGTTGATTCGTCGGCCAAAGGAGCCCTCTCGGTTCAGCGGCTGAGTGCGCGCATCCTCCTATCGTTCGCGATCTTGAGCTTGATCGGCTCGATCCTGATCGTCTGGCTCTATGTCAGCCGCAATCTCATCCGCCGGCTCACGCGTCTGAGCGGCGGCATGCTCGCCATTGCGGGCGGCAACCACCACACGCCGATCGACATTTCCGGCAGTGACGAAGTCGCGGAAATGGGGCGAGTGGTCGAAATCCTCCGCAAGAACACGTTGGAACGCGACGATTTGCTGGTGGAGAAGGCACAGGCCGCCGACCGGCTCGAGCAGCAGGTCAAGGAGCGCACGGCCGAGCTGGCACAATCGGTCGAGGAGTTGCGCGCCCTCGGCGACGTGAGCCAGGCGGTCAATTCGACAGTCGACCTCGAGACCGTCCTCACCACCATCGTCGCCAAGGCGACCCAGCTGTCCAGTACCGAGGCCGGTGCGATCTATGTGTTCGACGATGCTGCCCAAGAATTCCGGCTGCGCGCGACCTACGGAATGGACGATAAGATCATCGCGGAGATCAAAGATCGGCATATGCACATCGGCGAGACGGCGATTGGCAAGGCTGCAGAGCGGCGCATGCCGGTCCAGATTCCGGATGTTCGGAACGATCCGTCATCGCCCGTGCTCGACGTCATCGTGCGCGCCGGTTTCCGCGCCCACCTGACCGTACCGCTGCTCAGCGCCGACCGCATCGTCGGCGCGCTGGTGGTACGCCGCAAGGCACCCGGCGAATTTCCCCAGCACACCGTCGATTTGCTGCAAACCTTCGCGGCACAGTCCGTGCTGGCGATCCAGAACGCGAATCTCTTCGCCGAAGTGGAGGAGAAGAGCCGCCAGCTGGAAATGGCGAGCGAGCACAAGTCGCAGTTCGTTGCCAGCATGAGCCATGAGCTACGCACGCCGCTGAACGCCATTATCGGGCTGACCGAGATGATGTTCACCAACGCGGCGCGCTTCGGCACGGAAAAGGCCCAGGAACCGTTGCGCCGCGTGCACAATGCCGGCACCCACCTGCTCGGCCTAATCAACCAGGTGCTCGATCTCTCGAAGATCGAAGCCGGTAAGCTCGAGCTCAATCCCTCGACCGTGAAACTGGCGCCGCTGATCGACGAGGTGATCGGCACCGCACGCCAGCTCGCCGAGCAGAACCAGAACCGCCTCGTGGTCGATGCCCCTGCCGATCTCGGCGCGCTCACGGTCGACCCGATGCGGCTGCGGCAGATCCTGCTCAACCTGTTGAGCAATGCTTGCAAGTTCACCAAACAGGGCGAGGTGGCGCTGCGGGCGCGAAGGCTCAACGACGGTCGCGACCGGATCGAGCTCGCCGTCGCCGACAGCGGCATCGGCATGACGACGGAACAGCAGGCCAAGCTGTTCGAGGAATTCGCCCAGGCCGATGCCTCGACCGCGCAGCGCTACGGGGGCACTGGGCTCGGCCTCGCCATCACCCGCAAGCTCGCGCGCATGATGGGCGGGGACGTGACAGTGACAAGCGAGCCGGGCAAAGGCTCGGTCTTCACGGTGCGTCTTCCCGCCGGCGCGGGACACTGACCAACGCTTCCAACCGTTCCGACGAGAACCGTGATCCAATCCCCTGATTGGATCCAGCACCGGTCGCGCTGTGACGGGCGAACATTCCCGTCCGGCGTCGGCCGCGTCACTTCAAGCGAGAAGCCACTCGTAAAGTCTGCGATGGCGTCGATCGGATCGGCGCGGTCCTTGACTGGGCTCATGGCGGAAGCTGCGGTCATGCCTTCACTCGCGCCGGCGCGAGATCACGTAGGACTCATCGAAGAACCAGAGGCCCTCGCGTTCGCGCAGGACCTCGCGCGTGGACTCGAGATAGCGCCCGTCGGCGACGACCTCAGCGAGCCGGTCGTCCTCGACCTGCGCCACGTAGATCGCCG
>WNFJ01102284.1_pt1 | contig 10917 bp, 13 predicted proteins | sample 5400461 | NCBI WGS metagenome assembly WNFJ01 (sample SAMN13153349, study PRJNA577476) | soil metagenome | isolation source: 115 cm saprolite on Douglas fir-dominated hillslope | place: USA:California | collected 2013-09-17 | reverse complement strand
CAAGTGCGCCTAACCAGTCTGCCGACGATGAGGTTGTGGCGTCCAGCGCTGGCGGCTTGGCACCCTTGATGACGAGCCAGAGCATCCCGAAAAAGGAAAACTAGAATCTAGAAGGCAGAAATTCCAAACTAGAAACTAGAAATCAGAAAGTAGAAATTGGAAAAGAGAAATTGGCAAGAGAGAAGAGTAAAGACAAACTCGAAACTAGAAGGAAGGGGCAAGGGAAAGACCTCGACCCCCGAGCTTCGATCCCGAAGAGTCAAAAGCCCCGGGTAGAAAAGCGCAACCTGGGGTACCGGCTCTCGATGTACGTACAAATATATTGACATAGCTCGTCCCAATAAGTATGCTAAATTTCTGGCGCTGCCATGCGATTTACATGGGACGAAAACAAGAACCGCCAGAACCTTCGCAAACATGACGTGCGGTTTGAGACTGCCGTTCTCGTTTTCGATGATCCCCACGCCATTACGCGACGAGACGAAAACTGCAGCGATGAGGAACGTTGGATAACCGTCGGAGCCATAGGACCGGGATCGATCCTCTTGGTCGTGCACACTTTTTATGAAGACCCCAATGAGGAAGTCATTCGCATCATCTCGGCCCGCGCCGCCGAGTCCCACGAAAGGAGAGCCTATGAGGAAGCTCACAAAGGATCAGAAGCGCGACATCCGCGCGATCGCCGCAAAAAAAGACCGCGACATTGATTTCTCCGATGCTCCGCCGGTTCTGGATTGGAGCGGCGCTGAGATAGGCAAGTTTTACCGGCCTCCAAAGAAGCCCGTCACCATGCGCCTCGATTCGGACGTCATCGCCTGGCTCAAAGCCGATGGCCGCGGTTATCAGACCAAAGCGAATTGGCTCCTGCGCCACGCCATGCTTCATTTCACTAAAAGGACCGGCGGTAATAAGCGCAAAAGGGCACTTCGCCGGGGCAAGTCCGGACGGCGCGCAGCGTAAGTCAACTACAAGTGTCTGCTGGTAAATAAACGTAAATATTACTTGACAAGTGATATAGATATGGTATGATGATTCTGGGCGAAACTGTCGGTGGACGGTTTCGCCCTTTTTGTTTTTCCCCTCATTCGTTTTCCCAAATTACATAACAGTTGCAGCCCATTTTCGTTCCCCGACGTGCGGGGCGGCGGGAGTAAGCTCCCGCACTCGTGTGGGCTGGTGGCAAGCGAAGAAGAGGCTGGGCTCCCGACCAGGTCGGGATAAATTCCGCCCAGCGCCTACATGCAAACCCACTGGGATGCAAAAAGCGCGGAAGCACGCCTCTACAAAGCGAAGATGGCGGCGTAAAGCCGCCCCTACAACGACTGGATCACAACCATGAAAATCTGCAAAACCAACGCTCTCCTCATCTGGAAACAACTCGAAGATATTCTTGTGCCGCAGCTGGGCCTCACTCTCTCCGAGCGCGCCGTCTATTCACATCTTCTGCGGCATAGCCGGCTGGAAGGCCGGCTCCGGCTGCGGTTTTCGATTCTTTGGCTTGCCCGGGGCAGCCGGCTGTCTGCCGGGTCGGTGCGCCTGGCGGTGCGGCGCCTGGTGGCCAAGGGGGCCCTGCGCCTGGTCGAACGCACGAAAGCCGGCCATGTAGTCGAGGTGCGCTTGCCTGAGGAGATTCGCGGCATCCGTTGCGAAAGAATCGTCCCCGGTGGCCCGGCGCGGCTACCCCGGGAGGGCGACCTGGAGGAGATGGATTTCCTGCAAACGAAGGCGCTGCGGGAGGCCATTCATGCGCGCGAACGCAGCGTGTGCTTCTATTGTTTGCGGCGGCTGACGGCCCGCGTGCGCTGCCTCGATCATGTCGTGCCGCAAGTCCGGAGGGGCAGCAATTCGTACCGCAACCTGGTTTCCTCCTGCGCAGAATGCAACTCACAGAAAGGGGAAACCCCGGCAGAGGGCTTTCTGCGCTCGCTCTACCGCGACGGGCGTTTGACGGCCAGCGAATTCACTGGGCGGCTGCGCGCGGTCGAAGCGCTTGCGGCGGGCAAGCTGCGGCCGGCACTGCGCAGCGAGGACGCAAAGGACCAGAGGCACCGTGCTCCTTCAAGATCACTTTTGCGGGAATGTATGTCTTAGGGGCGCTGGAATTACGTGGTCATGGCTGCGGTGGAGGAGGAGGGGTAATTGACGGGCCCTGCCCAAGATTGGTGAACTGAATCCGGCTGCCGTCGAGCGAAAGATCGTGTTCGAGGACGATATCCAGCGTGGAACCGCGTGGAAGCTCCGCTTCCGGACCGCGAGTCAGAAGCACAGCGGCCAATCCCGCCGCTGCCCCGATCCCCGCGCCAATTCCAAGCCCTTTCACTCCATGGGCAATTGCGCCAATTCCCGCTCCAGTCGCGGTAGTCTCCGCGATCGTACCGGCGTCCTTCCCTTTACCACCAGGGCCGGTCACTTTGCCTTCGGAGTCCATGGTTTCCTTACCGCCGGAATCGGCGCTGCGGGGGGCAGCGTTCAAACTGACGGTGTAGCCGTTCGGCAGGATCAAAGTATCCAGGCGCAGACGGAATTCGCCCCTCCCTTTCACTTTTCCGGGCCGCTTCGATTCCAGCAGCTCACCGCGAAGATACGAACCGACCGGGATCACGATGCGATTGGCCTGTGTGATCGGAAATGACGTTTGAAGATAAACCGAGTCTCCCGCCTTGGCGCTACGCGTGGAGATACCGTTCTGGAGCACGACGCCGACTCGCGTTCCCGCGGGAACCGTGATTCTTTCGCTGGAGCCAGTCTGCTGCGCCACAACGGGTTTGGGCGCGACCGGAGGCGGAGCGGCGGTCTGCGGCCCTTCGGGCTGCTGGGCAGTGCAGGATGCGCTCACGGCCAACAAGGCGGCGATCAAACATAGGTATTCGGAAATCCTTCGAGGCAGCTCTTTCACGACACCCTCCGCAATGCTTGATGCGATGCATCAAGAGGCGATCTTGGATGCCTGAGTATACCGCGAGCTACTCCACTATTTGCAGAGGTTTGACCGGGAAGCGAACGGGGGCTACGCTTGAAGAAACGTGAGGAGAATCGCATGGCAAAGCTGGCGTTGATTTACGGGATGAGGCTGCTGCCCGAGGAGGACCTTGGCGAAGTGAAGGACGCGACGGTGGTCCTGAAGAATGGCCGCACGGCGCGCGTGGCCATGCACTTAATCGCAGGCAGCAAGGAAGAGATCGAAAACACGTTTCGCCAGTCCATCGCAGCCTTCTTTGAGATGTACCCGGAGATTTGAAGAGTTTTTAGTTATAAGTTTTTAGCCGGTAGTTCTTGGAAGCTACTACAAATCACCAATGGAAACGTGTGAGTTTTTCGTTCCAGAAAGAATGAAATCGGAATGGAAACAAGCCCTTCCTGCTTTGTTCAACCCGTTTACCAGCGAGTTGCCCTGAATATTGACGGAGCATTCGGATATCTTGGGGTCACTTAAAACTTAAGACTAAGAGCCAAGAACTGACAACTCTTTTCAGCGGTTGCCGAAGTTTTCCGGATCGGCGTTGGGATCGCCTAGATTGTCGTTGATGAGAACCGTCGACTGGCCGGTCAATTCGAAACGTTTCCGGCACTTGTAGCAAGCCACCAGATCATCCAGCCTCACCATGTACGAACTGGCCTTCGCAAACTTTCGCCTGTCTTCCTCGCCGATTCCTCGCGGCAATTCCTTTTTCTTCCGGCAGACCTTCCAACGGACAGGAGCCTCAAATTCGCCGCGACAGCTCGGGCAGACCAACTTCACTTTCCGGGTTTCTTCTTTTTCCGTGTAGAACGCGCGTTCGTCCATGATTAGGGAGCGGTTGTGTTTACCGCTTCTCCGATTGTAACAAATTCGAGGCCGAGGTCACGCCAGCGCGGCAGCCAATGTTCAAGAGCAGCGAGCGTACGGGAGCGGTCGCCATCCATTTGGCGATGCGTGCCGTCGTGGAGGCAGAGGATATCGCCGGCGCCGCTGCCGTCGCCGGATGAGCTGGGGCCGTTTGCCAAGCCCTGCTGAGCATTCTGCGTGATCGGCTGCATTCGGGAAATTAGCCAATCCGCCGTTTTCTCCTGCCAGTCTCCGGGAATCAGCGTCCACATCACCGTCCGGCAGCCAAGCTCCCGGGCCGCCGGAATGACCCAAGGATTTCGCATTCCAAAGGGCGGACGAAACCACTTGGGCGCCGCGCCGGCCGCATTCGAGATAGCGTCATGGCAGAGGCGCAACTCAATCCGCACTTGTGTGGGCGTCAGCCACAAAAGATTCGGGTGCGTCTCCGTGTGATTCCCAACGGTGTGTCCGCGCGCGATGGTTTCTCCAACCAACTCAGGACATTCGCGCACGTATCGCCCAATCAGGAAAAATGTCGCCTTAGCGTTGTAACGGTCGAGAAGCTGGAGCAGCTTGGGCGTAATCGCCGGGTTCGGCCCATCGTCAAACGTGATCACCAGCTTACGCGATGAATTGGTCCGGCAGATCGTACGCCCAAAAAGCTGCGAGCGCGGATGAACGGCGCCACGGGCGATGGCCCCCGCAGCCGCTAGCGCACCCCCGGTGATGAGCAAAGGATTCATTCTGAGAACCGTCCCGAAATTCCCCACGGCGGACGACGTAAAGAATACCCCATCCAGCGGAGAAATTGGCTTCTTGAGACGCAGACTGTCTCAGAGTGAGACAAATTCATGGATTCGTGACAAGGGGCCATTGGTTGCGGTCTTCCGATACAGGTAGTGTGTAAGCTATAGATTTTAAATATCTTAGCTTGGAAATTCGGATGAGATCTCTGTCGCCAATGGTGTACTTATTGCAACGAACCCTATTGTGTTCGTGTGCGCACAACCTGGCGGTCTTCATCGAGAAAGCTTTGGGTCTCGCAGGGCTTTGGATTCTCGGTGGCTCTCATCCTTTGGACTGGTTTTCGGGATCATGCTCGTAATTTTCCCGGCTTTTGGTCAAGACCAGCCACCTGAATGGCAAACGCAGGTTCGCAAGTTTGCAGAGACGAAAGACTGGGATTCAGCGATGCGAATCGTCGAACGCGAACTCGCTCGGGCTCCGCAAGACACGGACGTGCGAGCGTGGCGCGCCCGCGTCATGACCTGGTCCGGGCATTTGGCAGAAGCGGAAAAAGAGTACCTGGAAATCTTGAAAGTTTCTCGGAACGATCCGGATGACTGGATGGGGCTGGCGAGCGTGTACTTGCGTGAAGGAAGAATAGAAGATTCCTTGCGGGCACAGGACCGCGCCGTGGAGCTTGATCCGAAACGCGCGGACCTGCGCGCGGCCCGAGCGCGGGCGCTGCGCGCCGCGGGCGAAAGAAACGAAGCTCGAATGGAATTTCAGAAAGCGCTGAATCTGGACCCTACCAGCATGGAAGCGCGGGCCGGGCTAATTTCCGTCCGCGGCGAACCAAAACACGAGATGCGCTTCGGACAGGACAACGACCTCTTTAATTTCACGAGTGCCAATCACGACGGATGGGTCAGCCTGGTATCGCAGTGGACGCCGCACTGGGCGACAAGCTTCGCGGGAAGTTTCTACGAGCGAGCGGGAATCCGCGCAGGAAAATTTTCAGGCGCCATTACGGGACGCCTGCCCCGATGGGGAGCCCTGACGGTCGGTGGCGCGGCAGGTCATGACAATGCGGTGATCCCGAAGAGCGAGGCTTTTTTTGACGTCATCCATGGATGGAAGGCCAGCGAAACGACGCGGTGGAATTTGTTTACGGACAACATTGGTACTGGTATCAGGCGTCCCGGATTCTGACGCTGAATGGCACGGCAATTGTCTACCTCCCGCGGGATTCCACGCTATCGCTGGGAGCCACGGGCGTGCGAAGCGCGTTTTCAGGGACCGGCGCGGAATGGCGGCCTTCCGGAATTACCCGGCTGGGATTTCCACTGGCGAATTGGGGCGAGAAGCGGCTTTCCGGAAGCGTATTCTTCGCTGTCGGTACGGAGGATTTCGCGCAAATAGATCAGATCGGAAGATTCGCTTCGCAAACCTACGGAGGCGGATTGCGCTTCCAGATAAACGCGCGGCAGGACGTCACGGGCTACGCCTCGTATCAGAAACGCACCCAGGATCGAAGGGACACTAGTTTCGGATTGAGCTATGGCATCCATTTTTGAAAAGCTCTGGAGGCTGGGCCCGGCCGCGTTTGTGGTAAAGGCCATCATCGTGGCCATCTTGGCTGATGGGTTGCTCCTTGCGTTTATCCTGTTTCGGCGGACCTACCGGAAGCGCTATTTCGCGAAGCGCGACGCGCGCGTCTTTGAGTTGCGCCAGAAATGGGACGCGTTGATTTCCGGAGAGATTCCCTACGAGACATGGCGCAAGGTACCTTTTGACCGGAGGATTGTTGAATCCATTGCGCTGGATGCGTTCGAAGCGGCGGGGCCCGAGGAATCGGCGCGTTTATTGAAATTTCTACGCGCAAGCGGACTCATCGAAAAGCGCATCTTTGAAGCGCGCCACCTTACCGGCTGGCGGCGCATGCGGGCACTCGTGGCACTGGGGCGTACCCGGGCGCCGGAAGGTATTCCCGCACTGGCAGAAGGATTACGCGATCGCGTTCTCGAAATCCGGCTGGCGGCGCTGCGAGGATTAAGCCGGACGGCTTGCCCGCAAGCGGGAGAGGAGATCTTGGCATGGCTCGGCGAAACAGGATTGTCGGTGCCGGCGCTGCCTCTTCAGAGCGCACTGATCCAGTGTTGCGCGGAACGTCCGCAGTTGCTTCTTCCTTACGTCCAGCACGCGGAAGGCTCCTTGCGCGAAGTCCTTGGCCGAGTACTCGGTGAAATAGCAACTCCATCGCTCGGGTTGGATCTGCTTCAATTCGTCGGAGATGACTTGGATGAATTGCGGGCTGCGGCCGCGCGAGCCCTGTCCCACACGAAATCCGGGCTAGCCTTCGACTTGCTCAATGAACTGGCACGAGATCCCATCTGGTTCGTGCGGCTGCGCGCAATCGTGAGCCTCGGCAAACTCTCCGATCCCCGCGCGATCCCCTCCCTTTTGCGTGGCATAACGGATTCGAACCGTCTTGTCCGGTTGCGCGCCGCGGAAGCACTGGTAGAACTCAAAACGGAGATGGCCCACGTCTTCGAACAGGTTGTGCAAACACGGGACCGCTACGGATTGCACGCGTATTTGACGGCCCTTGAGAACGCCGACCTGCGGGGAAAGCTCGAGGCGGAGATCCAAGCCGGCATAAAAATCAGTGACGAGGGAAAAGGCCTTTTGCAGAAAGTGCTGCAGACGGGAGCGCTGCCCGCGGAAGAACCGTCGAATACGGCACAGACAGCGGACAAAGTGGCGTTGCTACCATGATTCGGTTTCTCGATCTCGCCAACCACACGCTCTTCTGGTATTACCTGGCCAGCAATCTGGCCTATTTGACGATGTTAATTGTCGCACTGCAGACTTCCGCAGCCCACCAGCGCAGGCTGGAAAGCCATCGTCTCCCGTGGATCAAGGAATCACCGATGGCTCCGCCAATTACCATCATTGCGCCTGCGCATAACGAAGAGAACTCCATCCGCGTGGCCGTGCGTAACCTTCTCGAGCTCGACTATCCGGAGCTCGAGGTTATCGTCGTCAATGACGGATCGGAAGATCGCACGCTCAAGGAAATGCAGGAAGAATTTCACTTGCGGCCGGTCCGCGCCGTGTACGTTTCGGAGGCGAAGAGTGCGCCTGTACGCGGATTGTATCGGAGCGATGCAGACGCAAGGCTGCTGGTAGTTGACAAAGAACCGGGAGGCAGCAAGGCGGACGCGGTAAATGCCGGCTTGAATGCGGCGACCTCTCCGTACGTTTGCGTCGTAGATGCCGACTCGGTCCTGGAGCGCGATGCACTGCTGCGCATCATGGTACCCATCCTGGCGGACCCAAGACGCGTCATTGCGGTAGGCGGAATCATCCGCGTACTGAACGGGTCTGAGATTGAAGGCGGGAATTTGCGGCGTGTGCGTTTGCCGCGCAAGAGTATCGAAGTGATCCAGGTGATCGAGTACCTCCGCGCTTTCTTGATTGGCAGGGAAGCGTGGGCCCAGGGAAACATGCTGGCGATTATTTCCGGGGCGTTTGGCTTGTTTCGAACGGATTTGGTGCGCGCCGTCGGAGGTTACCGGTCGCGCGCGATCGGTGAGGATTTCGACCTGGTGGCGCGTTTGCACCGGCACATGCTGGAAAAAGGGGCGGACTATCAGATTCGTTTCGTGCCGGACCCGATGTGCTGGACGGAAGTTCCCTCCGACCTGAAATCGCTGGGAAGACAGCGACAGCGCTGGCAAAAGGGCTTATTGGATGTGTTGTGGCCAAACCGGAATATGCTGTTCCGGCCGCGATACGGCAAGATTGGGTGCATTGCTCTGCCCTACTTGTGGGTGTTCGAGCTGTTTGCTCCGGTGATCGAACTCGGAGGGATCGTGACAATCCTCCTTGCAGCGTGGCTGGGCGTCCTGAGCCGGGGATTCTTCCTGCAGTTCTTGATCTTCGGGTATGCGTTTGCCACCGTAATTTCCATCGGCTCGGTTCTTCAGGAAGAGATCACCTACAAGCGGTACAACGACTGGCAAGATGTAGTGCGGCTCGTCAGCTACTGCTTTTTCGAACATTTTCCCTACCGGCAAATGCACATGATCTGGCGGCTGCAGGGTCTTTGGCAGTACCTGCGCGGCGACGTCGCCTGGAAACCTTTGAAGCGCAAGGGACTTCAATCCGCGCAAACCCCATGAGACCTTATCTTAGTGGGCGCTGTATTTGTTGTCGGCGGCGCCAAAGAGAATAACCTACGAGGCTGCCAAGAATAACCGTGGCTCCGAAGAACCATCGCCATGCGGGGATGCCAACCAGACCGATCACGACTAATCCTGCGACAATGAACAATCCAATCGGATGGCCTGTCCAGAGGCCGGCCCCCAACCGGCCGTACGGGACGACTTCCATGGGATGCCGATCTTCATTGGTGCGAGCGACCACCTGTCCGAAGGGGTGGCGACGAAAAGTGACATAAGATTTCATTGCGTCTTTCTCCTTTCGCAGTCAAGTCCCACCGTCAGAAAAAAAGACATACAAATGTTCAGAGAGGGCTATCGGCGGCAACTGCTACGGTCCTAGGCGGCTTGCCGCACCCCTCCAACGGCTTCCCTCAGGGCTACTTTGTTGGACGCCGGCGCGCCGCAGTTTGTTCCCGGGACAGCTCGAGACACGCCACCCGTCCGTGCCGAACATCGGTAATAGAGCGCGCTTCGTGAGTTTCTTCCTTCCCTTTGTGCATTCACGCTTTGCGAGCTCTTAACCCACCTTCTCCGGCAGGCCACGGCGGGCCTTCAAATCGGCAAGCAGGCGGTCGACCTCGGCGTCGCGATCCAGACGCGTTAGTTTCTCGCCGACGTCGTCGGTCAACAACTCGACTTCGGCGGTGGCCACAGCTTCGGTGTGATGCACGCGGTCCTTGAGGCGGTCGAACGTGGCGCTCTTGGAGTTGTCGCCCTTTGCCCAGGGCAATGCCGCGCCGATGGCGCGCGAGAAGCAAATCGCGCTTGGACTTCGCTTCGTCGAGCTTTTGTTCGAGTTTCACGAGCGCCCCCTTCAGCGTTTCGACCTGCAATTTCTGGTCGTCAACCTGTTCGCGGTAGCTCTGCGCCAGCCGCTGCGAGGTTTGGAAGCGATCGAGCGCGGCGCGGGCCAAATCATCCTTGCTCTTGTCCACGGCGGTCTCTGCCTTGCGCATCCAGTCTTTCCCGGAGTCCTCGTTTTCGCGCCACTTCTTTTCCAGCATGTGCTGGTCGGCGATGGAAACTGCTACTTGCGTCTTGACCTGGAGATACTGGTTCTCCATGTCGAGAATCACCTGCTTGATCATTTTTTCTGGATCCTCCGCGCGATCGACCATGTCATTGATATTCGCGCGAATCAAAGTGCTTACTCGTTCTAAAAGTCCCATGATAAATCTCCTTTCGAGAACCAAATGATGCGAGCCACTCAAACCTTTTAAAGGCGATCGTGCGTGCCTGCCAGCCGCGCAAACTGAATCAGGGCAAAAGGTGAACGCCGGAAATTCCTGCCGCGACCTTCGCAAGGGCCGGCAATGAAACTAGGTTCAGCGCGACGGCCCTGCCAAGCGCATAGACCGCGCTTGCCCAAAAGTGGCGGAATACAAAACTGAATGCCGCCACCACGAGCAGCCAAACGAAGAGAAGTTTTTCTTTCATGCTCATGGCCATCCCCCGAGACCATTGGGCGCCCCGGTGGGCTTTACAAGCCCACCGGAACGGAAGCGATCGTTATGACTTGCCGGCAGACGGCTGCTCCAGCCGCGGCGCCTTGTCGCCGATCAGCCGAACTTTGCTAAGTAGCTCCGACATCTGCATGCCGGAGAGCGCTTCGAAGAGTGCGGGAACCTGCGCCGCGATCTTCGTGATGTCTCCGGTCAGTTTGTAGGCGCCGGCGGCGTCGCCGTTGCCCGTGGAAACGATGGTGACCTTATCCACTTTGCTGAGTGGCTCGCTGAGCGCGCGCACAACTTCCGGCAGTCCGGAGATAAGTTTGTCGAGAACGGCGGCCTGGTTGTATTCCTGGAAGGCCTCCGCCTTGACGTTCATGGCCTTGGCTTCGGCTTCGCCCTTCTTGAAGATGATCTCCGCCTCGGCTTCACCCTGCGCGCGGATCGCGGAGGCGCGGCCTTCAGCCTCGGATATCGAGCGCTGACGCTCGGCGCTGGCGAGCGTTTCGATGCGCTGGCGCTCGACTTCCGCCGGCTTCAGCACGGTAGCGATGAGCTCGCGTTGGCGGCGTTCGATTTCCGCTATCTGTACTTTCACTTGAGCTTCGCGCTCCACCTGCTGCACCCTCACCGATTCGGTGATGACCTGCTGCTGCATGATGTTGGTCTCGATTTCGTAGGCTTTGTCGGCTGTGGCCTGCGCCTTCTT
>WNFJ01338176.1_pt1 | contig 10918 bp, 7 predicted proteins | sample 5400461 | NCBI WGS metagenome assembly WNFJ01 (sample SAMN13153349, study PRJNA577476) | soil metagenome | isolation source: 115 cm saprolite on Douglas fir-dominated hillslope | place: USA:California | collected 2013-09-17 | reverse complement strand
CGAGCTGGTGCATACTGCTCGGGAAGGCCCGCACTGCGGAACATAATACCAAGAAGAGCCAGCCGAACGCTCTTTCCTGCACCTGACCCGAGTGTCCCTGCTGCTGACCACAAACCACCCTCACGCCTACCTGCGGTTGAGAGTTCCCTGAGGAGATCAGCAATGTCGTTTGGAAGCTTTGTTAAACCACGAGCACTAGCACCATCAGGGAATTGTGTATCGCGCCAGAGATACTCGAGTACACGCACAAAGTGAGATTTACCACTACCATAAAAGCCACTCACCCACACGGCCGGCTGTTCTGCCTTGGCTAAGTTATCAATATACGTAGAGAGGATAAGAGCTAACCCGCGGTGATATTCACCCTCGCAGACAAAATGCTCAAGCTCGTATCGTAAGACATACCATTCTTCGGGAGTTCGTGGGTCAATTACCTTCGTAACGCCATTGTTTGGAATCGTATAGGTGGTGGGATCAACGAGAAAAACATCGCGGTTCTTAATCATAGATTTACTTCCCCTCTGTTCCAGTTATTGGTACAGCAAGATAGTTCCAGCCATCTCGGGCATCTAAAAATCGGTAGTTTGAGCCGTCATGTTGACCGGGGAAGAAGACGAGTAACCTGCCACGAATCGATGGCGCGACCGTCTCAAAAATGGCAGATGCATACGTGAATCCGAAGAGCGATGCTAGCCCTGAGATTGCCACCACTGTATTTGCATCGACGTTAGGCTCTGTAAGTCCTTCAACAATCTGTTGAGACACGAAGCTCGCGAAATCTTTTAAGGCAAGATCCATATCTTCTGGCTGTTCAAAGTATGCTTCGCGGTACTCATGTTGTGCCATCCAGTTTGCAAATAGGTCAGTTAGATCAAGATGAGACCATGCAGCTTTCGTCACCCGTTCAAATTCTGGCAAGTTAAGGCGTAGACGACGTTCCTGAGCTGGCTCGTAGATGGCAAACCAGACCTTTTGCGGTCCCGCCAATGTCCGGTCCCAGGGAAGCTGCAAGAAGCGCTCGTAAGCATTACGCAATCCTTCGATCTCGTTCATGGCTTGTAGCCCTTTCTTTAGTTCACTTCCTCAACAAGTACCGAAAATCAATCTCGGTTACATCTCCCATATGACGATACTCGATCCAACCACGTTGTGAAGCCGCGAGAGCCTGCTCATGGAGAACATGTGCAGATGCATCAAGTAATCGACACCAGAGCGTCCGGAATAGTGCTTCACCCTGCGCGCCTGAGAGATAACCCAGTAGAAGCGCGTATGCTACGGAGGCAGGCCGACTTTGTGCCCTGACACGTACTTTGTGCAACTTTCCGCTCAATAAGCCAGCCTGCTGCCAGGATGAAATAATATTTTTCCCGGTACTTTTAAGCGTCTTTGGGCTATATCGATCAGGGAAGATCGCATTGACAGCGTCCATCATCATTTCACGCGTGACCGTCTCCCCCACAGGGATCGCCAGAATTTTTTCAGCAGTACCCCTTAAAAGAGGATCTCTGGCGACAGCACTGAGCAATGCAAGCAGTGGCTGTACCTGGGGGTCTTCATCCCAAAGGTCTCTCAGGGCACGAAATAGGAGTATTTTTCTGTCAAGGGCATATAGTTCGCGTATCCATCGGAAAGAGGCTTTGCGTGTAGCTACCGTCTTTTTTAGCAGGGCATTCTCGTCAATTATGGCAGATCGGTACTCCTCTAAACTAGCGGATTGAGGGCACGCTGCGAGAAGTAAGCGAAGCTCTGCCAGCATCATAGTACGGCTACTATGCGCCCCCACGGGTTCATTTATAAAACCATACCCATTTGATAGCGCTGGAACGTGTATTGACATCCATATTCCTGCCTGACCAATAAATATGAGATCAACGCGCTCATCATCAAAGAATTACATTTGAAGAATACCGAGGGTATTTGCTAAAAAGCGTTCCCAATGATCATGGATAGCATAAACACAATTCCCTACTAGCAGAGCTCCCCTGTATTCTACCGTGGATAACCCTAACAATATTTGTGCGCCAATTGTACACTAGAGGTGTTTTGCTGTCAAAAATGCTGTAATCTATGCCCTTCGGAATGGGAGACTTGGGGTATGCAAGGATAGACGGGGTATGAGACGATTGCATGAAGGAGATTTTGCGATAGCTAATGTAGCATATACGAGCAGTGTCAGTCTCAATTGAGCAATCTGACCAGAATTTCAAGCACAGGTAGGTGTTACTGAGTTCTATTGCTGCGTTCCTTAAATGTAGTGACGCTAGCGGTGCAAACGCATGGCTTTTTTCCCCTCCACGAGGCATGAGATATTCCTCTCATGCTCTCTAGCAGCACAAACAAGAGTTTCTGTCGTAGCGGACAATCATGAAGAGATTCAGAGTGGTGAAAATACCTGGTGCATATCGAATGCGTCGTGCGAGAGGTCCAGAGCTACCCCGTGCGAGTGCGCGGTTTGGTGCGAACCGCTTTTGATGCTCTAGCTCTGCTTGTACCTGAGCCGATGCAAGAGGCGTCGGAGCAACACTGGGAGTGGGAAGGTAGATGGGGAGATGAGTGAATCCTCCAGCTCCCTTAGCTCATTAAGTTTTGGTAAACCAGATAGAGCCGCCAGGATCAACAGAATACCGGCACCGACATGTGCAAGATCGCGTTGAGCAGGTGCATGTGATGCAAGTTTGCCTAGCCTCAGGCGGCTACTTGATGCAGTGAAGCCGCGCAAGCGACTAGGCACTTGCTCAAAAGCATACTCCATAATAATGTAAGGAAGCGCGATGTCTGTGCTAGACATGGAAGCAGATGAAAATATTGAATTTTCAGGCGAAATGCCCTCTAGCGAATACAAACTTTAAGAAAAGAGAGACTGGCTGAAAACGTATTGCTAAAATGATCATTGATGAGCGTATAATTAGTGTTAGTTGATATGTATGCGTAATAGGTAACACTCTCGTCCCGCTTGTTCGATTTCATAAGGCAATTTGTACTCGAAACAATGAAACCAGCATAATTGACATCTCCTTGAGAAGACGGCTTCTCGTGAAGGGAGTAAAGGTATGAAGACGCTGACTGAGCGTTGCCTGAATATTTGGAACCACGTCGTTCAAACCCCATCACAAAAACCAGACCGGATAACCATCCCCAATAATCATGTGGACAGAGTGGAATTGGGGTACCCTTTCCAACCCGACGAGCACTATTTTCAGGTACGCATTAACGAAATGTATCTGACTCATAAGCGTAAATGGTTTAGTGTCTACGATCCAATGGTCTTTGTCGTCTCCGAATTTATTTACGATAAGAAGGTCGAAGCTGTGCCGTTCATAGTTGGACCAATGATGATGAGGGACTATGGCAAGCAAATGCCGGGGGGAATGATTTTTTCTGATACTCGTGTGGCAGGGGTGCATCCCTACCGTGGAGGGCGACTCAGTCTCTCTGTTATACTTTACCAGGTAGAGCGCCAGAATTATGCTCGAGAGTTGTTACAGATAGTCGAAAGTGTTGCGACCGTTTTAGATTTCTCAACGGTTCTCAGTACCTATGTGAAGCTTGCCAATGTCGTACTGGATGGGGTTGAGTCTTTGCTGGGATTTGACGGCACCGTTCCACTTATCGCCTTACGAAAAGAGTTCGACCCTGACGCCGGTGATAAGTTAGAACCAACCTACTTCGCTCTTATTGACATGCCTTCTACCCAACTTGATCAAGGTACCCTGTGGGTACGAGACAATCAGCTTTTCTCGGGTGAGAGTTTAGCCACTGCACGCCCGTTCAGAGATGCGGATTTTGTCCTCTACAGCATTGCGCAAACTACCGAAAGAGGTGATGTAACGACACTTCCGTTTTATCCTCTCTATGAACAAATGACTCAGGATGCTATGAAACCTGACGAGATAAGCTGGAAGAGCGCCAAAGCCAATATGATGGCACTCGCGCAAAAAATGGTACTCAGCCCTGATTTGACCTTTGCCCACGCCAACAAGCTAGCTGATCAATATACGGCAGCAATGGTTCAGATGCATAAGAAGGCCGTTGACTGGTCTACTCTGGGGGCATCTACGACAAAAGCTTCTCCAGAGGTAGAGAAGAAACTGCGGCAGACTGTCAAGATTCTCGATCTGTAACCTAACAACGATGGGTGCTGGTCTGGGAAGGTTGGAGCAGTACGAAAGGGAGTGCCGATAGTGGAATACAAAGAATTTCGGATCACGGTGCATGACGCTAACAATCTTCAATTTCAGAAGCCGAGTCGCGTGATGAGCCGTTCAAAATCTGTGCCTCTGACAGGGGATCCACTGAGAGCACGGACCATTAAAATGTTTAACAAGTGGCTGTCAGAAGGAAGAATCACCCAGCGTGATGAACTTGTGTTGCTTGGTACCTACCTGTATGAAGGACTGTTCGACACTGAGACCGATGCAGCATTTAAGGAGGAATGGATCAGGGTTCAGCGTATCCAATTAGCAGCGCTACGCCTGGTGCTTGAGTTCGAGCAAAATGCGCGTGAGCTGGCAATCATGCCATGGGAGTACATCTACTATCCTGATCGTGATGAGAAAGGGTTCTTCCTTGCAACACGTAGCCGATTGATTCTGGCTCGCCATGCACTGCTCGAAGAGAGCCTGGTTGATGAATTCAAACGAGAGGAAAGGCCTCTGCGCATCTTGATTGTGGTTTCCAGGCCAGGAAGAGAGGGGCCAGATGGTGATGTGCTGGGTACAGTGGCTGCTGAGCCGGTCATCGAGGCTATCGAAAAACTCAAAAATGAAAGAGAAGGCACCATTGTCACCGAACAGCTATTTCAGCCTACTAAGCGCACGCTAGCTGACAGAGTGGAAAAATTTCATCCCCATGTCCTCCACTTCATCGGACATGGTCGGGAACAAGGAGAAGGAGGCGCGCTGGCATTGGTGAGGGAGGGCGACGATGAGATAGCCTCGTGGATTAGCGATGAAGACCTGGCCGACATTTTTGCGAATTACTATCTACCACGTTTAATCTTTCTCCACGCCTGCCAAGGCGCCCATAGCACGTCATATGATGGGTTCAGAGGAGTAGCTCTCCAGTTAGTCTACTCCAAAGTCCCAGCCGTAATTGCCATGCAGTACAAGGTAGAGAACATAGTAGCTAATCTCTTTGCCCACAAATTTTATCAGTCGCTTGGTGAGGGGAAAAGGATTGACGAGGCAGTCCAGGCCGGTCGTTTAGAGCTTGGGATGTACTTAGATGAAGGGCTAAATTTTCGGAGTCGCGCCTTTGGCAGCCCGGTCGTCTACTTACAAAGCGGAGAGGGCGTTATTATTGCTGAAGCCCAGGCGAAGACTGAAGTTACACAATCATCGCCGGTAACATTTAAATGCCCTGAATGCTCCAAACCGGTCGCTGCTGATCATAACTTTTGTACTCGCTGTGGGACGGCATTGGCACAATGCCCTATTTGTCGCCAGATTATGCCCAAATATGGTTTCTGCAGCGTTTGCGGCTATCGAGCCTCATCGAGCCTGTTAAGCGACAGGGTTGATGTAGTCGCGCCCTCTGCTCTTACACGCACAAGTGGTCAGAGTTCAATCAAGATCAGTTCATCTTGAAGCTGAGTTGGTTCAGTAGCGGATAGACCCATCCTGGATTCTGCAATAGGTAGACGTCCAGAGCGCGAGGAAGGCTGGAATTATGTTGAGCTTTGATGAGTGTAATCATTTGATTGCCGGAGCATACTACGACACGGCATTGACGAACACTGATATGCATCATGCCACCGAGGCATTAGAGACCATTCGCACAGCGCTTGTCAATGAACCAAATTACTTTAAAGTGTGGGAAACCATCGATCACTATATTGGGCAGGCTGAGCATGTCCCATTCCAGAAGGTATTGGCCACCCTGCGTACACACTTCGAGCAACAGATTCGTGATGCCGAAATTGCTCGCATAAGCAAAGTGTTCAGCAAAGACCCCGAGGCAGGATGGCTTGAATGGCTCATGGCCTACGCAATGGCGCTGAGCGAATGGCGTTTAACCATCTGCCTTGCCTTCTGTGAAGCAACTTTGTCCTTTCCAGAAGGCTTCAAGCAGCATGTTCTCCGTCTCCGGCAATTGGCAAAGCAGACGCTCTATGGTCGATCTGTTGACAGCTACGACACACTTATCTACCTCGCTGAGCAAGAAGCCTTTCCCAAGTCCCTGCGCGCCAAAATCTATGTCCAGGCTGCTGAGATCCAACTCTATGATTTTATGACACCAGATGACGCGAGGAGATTGCTGCAATGCGCAGAGGAACTGGCCCCCGAGGAACGTTTAGTACAACGTGGATGGGGCGCGTACTGGATACAACAGAAAGACTTTGATAGGGCGCGCACTTGTTTGCAAGAGGCCATTAAACGAGATCCTCTTCTGGTAGAAGGGTATCTCTTCATGGGCGATTGTTACGATCGCCTGAACGATCTCGACGCGGCGGAAGAGTGGTACCGTGAAGCCATAAGTGTAAATAGTGGCTACTCGTCTGAATATATTAGACTGATGCAACTTTATGGTCGGGCGGAGCTGTTTGCCACACACGAAGCACAACTACAGCCATTGCTCGAACGAGCCATCTCCATCGATCCCGAATATACCTACCTTTGCTACCTTGATATGGGCTATGTTTACGAACAAAACCAGAATTACCAGCGAGCTTATGAGTGGTATATAAAAGCCATAGAGCTAGATGAAACTCAATTGAGCGGGTATATATTCCTAGGGAATGCCGCCCTTGCAGAAAAGGACTATATGCGAGCAGAGGAAGCCTTTCAAAAAGCGATGAAGGTAGCTCCAGAAGCATTTGATGGTTACTGGTGGATGGCTCTACTCGCCGAGGAACGAGAGCACTGGCAAGAAGCTCTTGATTGGTATAGGCAAAGTTTGCCCCGTCGCCCACAATGGGAAGGCACCATTCGCGGAAAAATTGGGAGCATGGAGCTGGCGCTAGAACGATATGAGGAAGCGCAAACGGAACTAATCGAAGCATTGCGCGTGGAACCGGAGAATGGTGAGGTGCTGAGTTCGCTGCTAAATCTGGCCGATGACTACGCTCAAGCGAAGAAACCAACTACTGCTCAAGACATTTACGAGGCGATTCGCCAGATTAAGGGACAGTCATACGAAGCAGACTACCTCAATCGTCTCGGTAACATGAACTACTATCTTGGGGAATATCTAAAGGCAGTAGAGTTTTATCAAAAAGCCATTGCCCTCAATTCCAACGAAGTTGATTATTTCTCCAATATGGCATTCGCTTGGGAAATGGTGAGAATACCCGGCCAGAGGCTTATAGAACTGGACAATGCTCTCTCAGCCTTGCAAAAAGGGCTGGAGCTGATCGTCGAGAAGATCAAGCTCAACCCATTACTTGAGCAGAATACAGAATTCTCTCCAGACTCCTACGCAAAGAGAATTGAAAATTTAGAGCTGGAGCACAGGCTGGTCATGAATTGTGGTGAGCAAGCTCTCGCGTTTCTTCCAGAAGTTCCCCTTCTCAGTATAGATATCTCCTCTGACCTTATCCCCTATGTTGGACCGGATAGGAGGCAGAGCTCTATAGATGCTACACTGAATGACCTGATCGGCGCTGTGCAGGACCGATTTCGGCAAAAGTTCGGAGTAGACCTGACTCCCATTACCTTTAGAGAAATCACATATGCTGCTCGTGGTACCTGCATCATAAAATTATCAGGACTGTCCCTAATTTCAGGAAGGATGCCGCCGAATACAAGGTTTTTTCCAGGGCACCGGGAAGACCTGCCGCCTCTCCAGGGTGAGATAGAAGAGGGGATTGACCCACAAACGGGAGCTACCGGGTATTGGATTGGGGAAGCAGACTGGCCTGCAGTCGAGCAGCAGGGATTGCCCCTCTGGCAAGTTATGGAATATCCACTCAGATATATGGAGGAAAGCCTGCGCTATTATATTGGTTCGTTCATCGATCACCAGTGGGTCGCGGACCGGGTGGAGAGCAGAATAGCAAGTCACAAACCGGAAGTCTACGAACAAATAATGAGAACCCCTGAGAAGATTACCGCCTTAACGCAGGTACTCAAAGGACTGGTAAGCGAACAGGTATCAATAGCAGCCTTCGAGCAGATCTGTGAAAAGTTTGTCGAGCTATTGGCGGCTGGTACGAACCTGCTCAGTGTGATCGAGCATTTGCGTTCTCTTCCCGATATTCTCCCGGCATTGCCTGGCAACGACAGCCGCTACTCTTTTTACCGTATTGGGAAATCCTTTGAACGAGAGCTTGATCGCTCAATCATCAGAGATCATCGCGAGCCTTTTCTAGCTATGGAGTCTGAGCGATGGCAGAAAATGCTGGAAATCATCGCGAGCGCTGTAAGTGAACAGAAGTATGTAGTTCTTCTCCTTGAGAAGGCGGAATTACGGCCTTTTGTACGTAAATTGGTCGAAATGGCTTTTTCAGAGATTCCAGTTCTCTCACGCCAGGAACTTTTACCAGGGCTAGAAGACAGAATCGCAGGCGAGATTGAACTGGTAGAGGCATGAAAGGTTGGAGCGAGCGACGACAATCATCTAGAGATAAGGCGATGGAGATGAGAGAAAACATAGAAAACACACAAGAACTTGCGGGACAGGCTACCGTTGTAGTTCAATTCGATGCTACGCTCACACGTTTTGTTACACTGGAAGAAAATGCGGCACAGGTATTTAAGAGCCATCTTCTTCAATATATACATGAGCTACTCAGTGACCTTGCACTTCCCACTGAAGTCTCATTACTGATAACGAGTAGCAAAGAGAAGCATACATTTGACCCAACTCCTTATCAAGTATTTATTAATGATTGCAAGTGCCGGCTGCAGTTGCCAGCAAAAGTACCCCAGGATGTGACCCCGCTAGAGTTAGCCCGGACAGTAGCTTGTGTCATCTACCAGAATCGAGAACTCTGTATCACCGTTCCATTGGCTGAAAGGCTCCGGCAGCGGTGGGTTTCCAAGCAAGAGTCTTCTCAGGGAGAGAAGGCTGCTCTGTCATCGATGGAAGTCTATGAGCTGCTTGTAAAACTGGTTCGTTACAACTTCAAGCTCGACAGAGGAAAGCAGGCAGTACAGGCATCAGAAGAAAACGAGCAAGAAGCCTGGAATGCTGCCATCCTGTTTGAAAAGGCTATTGCCTCGTGGGATATTTCAGGTATTACTGTTTCCCTTAGCAGTACTCAGTATGATGTGCTATCGGGCAACGGAAAGAATGCAGAGTCCTCATCAGCGACCAATAGCAAGCAAATCAGAATAATAATGTATCAAGAATTTCAAGAATTACAAGATATTTACTATCGAGACCTGGGTATTATCCTGCCCGAGGTGAGAGTTCACATCGATGCGGACATGGAGGGAAATACTTTTCGCTTCCAGCTCAATGACCTTCGCTTGCCGCCCATCACCGGCCTTGAGCAACACCAGCTTATTGTACCCGACGCTACCGTTGATAACCTTGCCCGGCTTGGTATAACCGCCAGGGCTACATTCGACCCTCTCACTAATCGTGAATGCGCCATCATAGAAGATGAGCAGGATGCTGCAAAAGTTCGCGATGATACCAACCTGACTAGCTGGGAGCCGTATCTCTGGGTGCTACAATCGATCAGTCGAGCGATCAAGAGAAACATTGGTGACTTCCTCAACACAGATGCCGTCAAATATAACATGAATGTGTTGCAGCCGGTATTTCCCGTCCTTGTGGAGAGAATTCTTGCCCATTTTGGTGTTGTAAAGTTGACGCAGATTTTAAGGAACTTGTTAGAAGAAGACTATTCCATCAAGGACCTTGTACCCATTCTGGAGACATTACTGGCCATAAATGGTGCAACGGCTATTGATTTAAACCGATATGATGTGTTCTTTCCTCCTACTACTAATTTCTGCCTTGTCCTTGAAGGAAGAGCAGAGAATATAGTTGACTATGTCAATTACGTGCGTATGGCTTTCAAGCGGCATATCTCGCTTAAGTATACAAACGAGGACAATATTTTGTTTGCCTACCTGGTACATCCCGAAATAGAAATGAGAATAAGGAGCATCGACGAGCAACCTCTATCGGATGACGAGTACGACCACCTGATGAATGTCATTCTTGACTTAGTTCAACAACTGGAACCAGGAAGCAATGACCCGGTAATCTTGACTGAGTACCATACACGAAAAAACTGGAGGAAAGTGATAGAAAAAGCATTTCCCTGGTTTGTTGTACTATCGTTTGAAGAAATCCTGCCGTCCGTTGATATTCAAGTGGTAGGCCGCATCTTCTAATACTACAGCGGCACTTAGTGCTGCGTTCCTCATTGGCGCTAGCATTCCCGCATGTGAAACTTCTGGGTAGAATATACCTGCTTACCTCTAGACCTTGATTCAGTTTTTATTCATGCCAATGAGGAACGCAGCAGTAAGACAGGGATCGGGACGACAATCAACACCCCTAACACGACGAGTGGTATCCATACTTTTGGTGAGCGTATGCGTCGCATGCCTTGTTTCTCCTCTTGCAACGAAGCGAGGCTTCGCTGTTCTCTGGAAGAGACGAGTGTGAGGTGCCAAAAATTCCTTCTATCTCTCAAAAAGCTAATCGGACTGACCACAAGAGGTGTTTTGCTGTCAAAAATGCTGTAATCTACGACCTTCTGAATGGGAGACTAGGGGTGAAGCAAGGATAGATCAGGGTTGAGACGGCGACACTAAGCAATATTAGTGATAGGCATTGTACCATATAGAGGGATACCCACATTTTTCACTGCCTTACAATGCTTTTCTGCACCCGATTGCTCTCTAAGTACAATCAAGCGACCATTTCGGGAATAGGAGGCCGCCCTCGAAAATCTCCCCTTTTTCTACACGAGGAAACGCGATGCTACAACGGACACAAGTGATACAAGTGATACAAC